>ENA-UOYH01000165-UOYH01000165.1-marine-metagenome-genome-assembly--contig:-NODE-165-length-30075-cov-3.882592_pt1 | contig 30075 bp, 26 predicted proteins | sample MGYA00238175_ERZ767261 | MGnify/ENA primary metagenome ERZ767261 (study PRJEB28946, sample SAMN06267185) | marine metagenome | isolation source: Columbia River Estuary | place: USA:Columbia River Estuary...
GCAGTTTATCCACACTGCCCCTTAGGACAGCCTCTTCTTGAGCCATCACAGTCTGCCTGTCTTCAGGCTAGCTTTTGGACATTGGCCCCAGACTAATGGACATATATATAATGCTCTTTGATATGTTTCTTTTCTTTCAATATTTTTATTGTTCCAGATCCGTTTTGTTTCAAATACCTGGTGATTACTAATTTCATACTGTTTATACATTCTGTTTGTGGCCTTTGACACACATGTGGGTTTTGCAATGTTTTGCAAGATCCTGTTCACAAAGACATGGTGGCACACAGATTTTGCGGACAAGAGGGTGGGGGTGTTGGTTTTCTTAATGAAAAATCACCACTGACAGGACAGCTGTAGCACCACTCAGTGTGCATGGCTGGTCTGGCCATCGTCACAGGCCAGGGTGACATTGGCGTGTTTTACACAAACGGCCTATGGATGTGCACACTGCAATAAAGATCAGTGCAAGACCTCACACTGTGCTGAGGGGCAGTTTGAGGTTGGACATTTTCTACCTCCTGGTGAGTTAGACCTCATGATTTTGACAGTCTGAGCAACTATGACAAATATTCAGGGCAGTGTGAAAAAACTGTTCCCTCAGGAGAGTCCTGAAGATCAGCATCCATTGTCATCACATAGTCTCCATCTGCAAGTTTGAAGCCGGCGTGAAGTGCTTGAGATTTTCCAAAATTCTTTTGAAATCTAATTCCTTGACTGATTTCGAAACTAATTCTTTCATTTTAATTATTTTGAATAAATTTCGCTAAATTTTCTTTGTTCATTTGTACCACAGACCAGTCATTTAAATAGGTAGCTCCTGTGCTTTTGTAAAAATCGATTGCATTTTGGTTCCAATCGATGACTTCCCAAGCAACTCTATTGTAATTATGATCGAAAGCATATTTTAAAACAGCAGTATACAAGGCTTTTCCTGCGCCAATCTTTTGCTTCTTTTTAGTGACGATTAAATCCTCTAAATGAATCGTTCTTCCTTTCCATGTCGAATAACGTTCATAAAACAGTGCTATACCAATAATTTGATTTTTTTCGTCGTTAACAAAAGGTTCTAAATATTTAATTGGTTTTATATTGTTAATAACTTTTCCTATGACTTCCAGAGTTCCGCCACGTGCAATATGGCAAGCCACTTTCACAAAAACATCCAAAACAGGGAAGCTTGTTTGTATTTTATCATGGATGTTTATCTCAACAATTTTTTCAGGAGCAATTTCAGAACAAATCATACTCATTATACCATTGTTGGCACAAATAAAATAATGATCGTCTAACTTGATTCCAATATGTTTGTTTTCAGGATTTATCTCAGAATCAATCCCAATGATATGGATTGTTCCTTTCGGAAAACTATTATATGCATTTTGAATTATATAAGCCGCTTCAGGAATATTAAATGGCGAAACAGTATGTGAGATATCAACAATTTTAACATCGGGTAGCTCACTGTAAATAGCGCCTTTTGTAGCGCCAGCAAAGTAATCTTTTTCACCAAAGTCCGTTGTTAATGTTATGATTGCCATTGGCAAAATTGTTGATATGTTTTTAATGTTAACTCAATCAAAATTATTAATTTTGAGTTTCACATGTATGTGATACAAACCTACATAAATTTTCGTTTTAGTTTTTATATTTTAAATGAAAAATGTAGGCTATTGATGTCTTATTTAGTGAAAATAAGAAATACTGAATAAAACTAATAAATCATTTTATATAAGTAAACATTATTTCAACATATTATACGGGTTAATAACTAAACTAATAACACGCTTTTGAACGAAATTATTATTGAACTTGAAGAAATCACTCCAAAAGAATTTTTTGGAGCTCAAAATGCCAACATAGAACTTCTTAAAAAGTACTTCCCTAAATTAAAAATTGTAGCACGCGGTAATAAAATTAAAGCCTTTGGCGATGAAGAATTGCTAGAGGAATTCGACCGTCGTATCACTATGCTTCTAAAGCATTATGCGAAGTATAATAAATTAGATGAAAATGCTATAGAGCGCGTGCTAACAAGCCAAAGTAGTGATGATTATACCACATCAAAGGCTAGTGGCGAAACCATTGTGCATGGTGTTGGGGGAAAAATGATCAAAGCCATAACCGCAAACCAACGTAAAATGGTAGAGCTTATGCGTAAAAACGATATGGTTTTTGCTATTGGGCCTGCAGGAACGGGTAAAACCTATACGGGTGTTGCATTGGCGGTTCAAGCCTTAAAAAACAAAGAAGTAAAACGTATTATTTTAACACGACCAGCGGTTGAGGCAGGGGAGAACCTTGGGTTTTTGCCAGGAGATTTAAAAGAAAAGTTAGATCCCTACATGCAACCACTTTATGATGCGTTGCGAGATATGATTGCGCCTGAGAAATTAGCAAGTTATATCGAAAAGGGCACCATACAAATTGCGCCATTGGCATTTATGCGCGGGCGTACTTTAGATAATGCCTTTGTAATTCTTGATGAAGGACAAAACACAACACACGCCCAAATGAAAATGTTTTTAACACGTATGGGCAAGCATGCTAAGTTTTTATTAACCGGCGATCCTGGGCAAATAGATTTGCCGCGCCGTACCATTTCTGGATTAAAAGAAGCCTTGTTAATTTTAAAGAATGTAGAAGGCGTTGGCATGATCTTTTTAGACGATAAAGACGTTATCCGTCACAAACTCGTTAAAAAAGTAATAGCAGCATATAAAAGTATAGAAAACGTAGACTAATTTTTTTTAGAAGCAATTTCCAGCTTTCCGCTATATCTTTTTTGAGAAAAACAAAAAAGTATGCCGCATCAATCTGGGCTAGGGTTTTTAGATAAAACAATAAATGTCACACTGAGCCTAGTCGAAGTGTCGCATAAACAAATAAATAATTACCAAAAGCCAACAGCCAGGGGCTAAAAGCAAGAAAAAATGAGTAACACCATTATCGATACTAATTTCAATTTTCCAGGTCAAAAAAGTCTTTACAAAGGTAAAGTAAGAGCCGTATATAACATTAACAATGAAGAGTTGGTTATGGTAGCCACCGATAGGCTTTCAGCCTTCGATGTTGTGATGCCAAAAGGCATTCCATACAAAGGGCAAATACTAAACCAAATTGCTACTAAAATGATGGCTGCAACTGAGGATTTAGTTCCTAATTGGTTAACCGGAACACCAGACCCAAATGTGGCTGTAGGGCATTTATGCGAGCCTTTTAAAGTAGAAATGGTTATTCGTGGCTACATGTCTGGGCATGCCGCACGCGAGTACAAATTAGGCAAGCGCATGCTTTGTGGCGTGGCTATGCCAGAAGGCATGAAAGAGAACGATAAGTTCCCAGAACCTATCATTACACCAGCAACCAAAGCAGAAATGGGCGACCATGATGAGGATATTTCTCGAGAGGATATCCTAAAACGTGGTATCGTATCAGGAGAAGATTATGTGGTTCTAGAAGATTATACGCGTAAATTATTCCAGCGTGGTTCTGAAATTGCTGCCTCAAGAGGCTTAATTTTAGTAGATACCAAATACGAATTTGGTAAAACCAAGGACGGACAAATCGTTTTAATTGACGAAATACACACACCAGATTCCTCACGCTATTTTTATGCCGAAGGCTACCAAGAGCGTCAAGATAAAGGCGAAACCCAAAAACAACTCTCTAAGGAGTTTGTGCGCCAATGGTTAATAGCCAATAACTTTCAAGGACTAGAAGGGCAAACGGTGCCTTATATGAGCGACGCTTATATTGAAACGGTTTCTGAGCGTTATATAGAGCTTTACGAAAATATTACAGGCGAAACTTTTATAAAGGCAGACGTAAGTAATATACTAGAACGTATTGAAGCAAATGTTTTAGAGTATTTAAAATAGGAGCTATTTAATAAAACAAAAAAGACCTTGTTTTATTCAAGGTCTTTTTTTGTTTAAATTTTAAATAGAATATTGTTACTCTGTGGCTTCAGCTTTATCTTCAGCTTCATTTCCTATATCTAACACCTGTTGCTTTTTTGCTTTATTTGCACAACGGTCACAAATATCTGTTATGTTTTTTAATTCTCTAGCACTTGCAACTTTACCTTGAAATATTTCAGTGGTTCGTTTAGAGTTTATATAACCACAATCTTGATAAAGATGGTAACTTTTACCAGATTTTGTCCAATACACATTATTAACGCCACCCATGAAACCTTCAACTTGTGCTGTTTGTTCAGCATATTGCTCTTGTGATACTGGATTAAATTCTGTACCCGTTAAACCAGCAATTAAAAGCGCGGCACCAGCAATAGAGCCAAGGATACCTTTTTGTTTGCCACTTAAATTTTTATTAGTTAAAATAAGCACTACCAATGGTAAAAATGCAATAACGCTAATAATTAGCCCTAATTGATTTTGAATAAAAAATTTGGTTTTATTTTTTTCTGAAGCTGGATCTAATCGGTTAGCCTTTTTCCAGAGTATATTGGCAATAACAACCAAGATTAGCATGCCTACAATAAAACCAATAATCCAATTCATGTTTATGGGTACTTCGCGTAGCATTAAAATAACTTTAATCTCTATACCAATGGCTATAAGCCAGCCAATTATTGCTATTACACGATACATTTTTGATTTGGAAGCATTTGCTGCGCTAGGAGTAAAAACGCTACCATCATTTGATGGTGTTGAAGTTTCATCGCCATCAACGTTTGTAATTTTTTTTGCCATGTCTATTAATTATATAGTTAGTGTGACGCTCAAGATAACAATTAGATTGTTGATGCTTAATATGTTGAACGAATAGTTGTTAACTCTTTTTTTAACATTTATGGAGTCAAATTTTTTGGGAGCTTCGATATTAAACATAGAGTTTCTTATCTATTACTATTTGAAGTCTACTTTTTTAATTTTCTTTATTCTGAAGATGTTTTCGAGTATTTAAAATAGGAAATAATTAAATTATAATAAAAAGACCTTGCCGCAATTAAGGTCTTTTTTCATGAGCTATTCTATGGGTTACGCTTATCTTTAATGATATGACATCGTTTTAATGACTTATATCAGTCGATACTGAAACCAGTTCAGCAAAAGTAAGCGAAGTTAGAATTTTAAATTTAAAAAGTAGTTTTACTACAATTATTGAACGAAAAGTTATCAATTTTTAAGTGTTAATAATTGAGTGTTACCATTCTATCATTTAAAGGTTGCTCGTTTCTATAATTATTAATCGGCATGTTGTTTCGAAGTTTTAGAACCTCCTCAACCGATAAAATAATAGGTTCTTTAAATAGAATCCAATTAACACCTTCGCTACAAGGTGGCGTGGTTAATGAGCCGTCATAAGAGTAATAGTGTTTGTCTTCTAAAAACAAGCTAGATAAATCTATTTTTTGATGAATCTCCTTATTAGCCCCATTTTTAAGAGGTAAAAAGCTTTCAAAAAACTCAAAGAGTTGGCTTTCTTCGCCCTCTTCACCCAATAATCCTAAAACAGTAATACTTCCCGTTTTGCTAACATGTACTAAGTGCATTTCAATAGGGTAAATAACACCGTTTATTTTATGTTCTGCAGGTTCGTGGAAATGGATTTGCTTTAAATGATACGTTTCGTTTTTGTAATTAATAGAATCGCCTGCTTCAAAATCAAACTGAACGGAGTGTCCGTTATTTTCTACTTCGCTTAAAAGTGTTGTTGGTGCATATTGAATTTTTAAATCGCCCTTAGTTTTTACAGAATCTGCATCTTTATTTATAATATTTATCGGCGATTGGTTTTTTCCATCGCAATCGGAATTCTTTTCAACTTCGACCCAATGTTCTGGAGAGGTTTCACCAGAATAACTCCAGTGATGTGCATTTTCGGTTTCGGCAGTATGCGCTGTTTTTGGTGCTTGTTTGCAAGCCACTACAGCTAGTAAAATAGTTAAGGAAAGTAAACAAAGTTTCGCATTCATAATATGATAATTTGAAAAATTTTAATCCTACAAAATTACTATTATCACAGAGTCAAAAGCTTACTTTTATCATGTTTTGAAGATTTTTACGAAGTTTTTTTATAAACTTGAAAAATGGCTAGCGCCTGCGTTGACCTGAAAACTCCATGGCCTCACCTTTACTAAAACCATAACTAACACCAAAGGTTACAAAGCGACCGCGTTGTCTGCTATTAAACAAATAAAAGTCGGGTTGCGTCGTGGTGATTTGGTCTATTCTTGACGCAAAAATATCGCGAATGCTTAAATTTAAAATCACTTTTCCTTTTTACTCGATTTTGCCAAAGGATAAAAAGTTAAATATAAATTTAATTAGTAAGATAATTGATCTACGTATTCTAGCTGCTAAGTATTCATCGTAAACTATATTATCTGTTTTTAAATGTATCTATGATTTTTCGTGTCAAATTATAAACAAACGCATTAGTTTTAGCATAATGGAACGATATAAAACAAACCACAACCATAAATAGAACAGCTCCTAAAATTGCAGTAGTCGGTTCTAATGAATTACTTAAAAACTTTTTCAATCCATAGCCCGTAAAACTTCCGTAGAGTAAAATAAAATGTATTACATAAATGGATAATGTTTTTTCACCTATCCTTGCAATTATAGATTGTTTTAAAAATTGCTCTAAAGTATAAAAAACACCAAATAACATTAATACATCACCAAGTCTTGAAAATAGATAATTGTAGTTGGCGCTCATTTTAAACAATTCTATATCCGTTACATCATAAAGCTTTAATAAAAACCATGATGAATAATAAATAAGAAATCCACCCACAATAAAAAAGATGATAATTGTAGAGAGCTTAAAGCGATCACGATGCACATGTCTAAAAAATACCGTAGAAATAAAGGCACCAAAAGCCGAATATCCAAACCATGGTAAAATAGTAAATACCGAGCCATTTGATTTTATTAGATAGTTGCCAATGATTTGTGGAACATGATCTAAAGTTAAGTTTCTGTACAGCGGTTCAGTAACGAAACAAACACATCCTATGGTAAATAGAACAATAGAAAAAATATAACTATGTTTTTTAAAAAGAATATGTAAACCCACCAAAAAAATTAATGATACACCAATACACTGTAACACATCAACGACAAGAAAATAAGAACTAAAAGATCCAGAGAGCCAACTAAAAACATTAATACGTAAGCTATAGCCGATGGCAAGAAGTAGTAAACCTCTAAATAATCCTTTTTTTATTCTGGGTTTATCATTGCCTTTAGCATAAGCACGCAATAGTAAATAGGCAAAAACTAAACCTGAAATTGTAAAAAAAGTAGGAGCTGTAATTCCTCTAAAATAAGACCAAATGGTATACGCTGTATTTGATTTGTCTTTATAGACTGGTGCTAATAACGTATCAATAAAATGACCTTGAAGCATCATTAATATAGCAAATGCTCTAACGGCATCTATAAAATATAAGCGATTAGATTGCGCCATAAGTTAATTTAACAAGGATAAATATACTTTTAAATTATCGATTCAGAATGTTTGTAAAGTGATATATTTATAAAATAATGATAAATATGGAGCAACTCATTAAAACCTTTTCAGATTACGCATGGGGAATACCTTTGGTAGTTTTGCTTATTGGTGGCGGATTGTATCTTTTAATTTTATCAAGGTTTTTACCATTTCGTTATATTGGTCATGCTATTCAAGTACTACGAGGGAAGTATGACGACCCAAATGACCCAGGGCAAATTTCACATTTTAAAGCCTTAACAACAGCTTTATCTTCTACCATTGGTATGGGGAATATTGCAGGAGTAGCCGTCGCTATTTCGGTTGGTGGTCCGGGAGCCATGTTTTGGATGTGGATAAGTGCACTAGTCGGGATGTCTACTAAGTTTTTTACATCAACTTTAGCTATTATGTATCGCGGGAAAGATAGTGCGGGCGAGTTACAAGGAGGACCCATGTATTTTATTATGGAAGGGTTGGGTAAATCATGGAAACCTCTAGCGGTTATGTTTAGTTTAGCAGGGATGTTTGGTGCTTTACCAGTTGTAAATGCCAATCAGTTAACGCAGGCTATAAATGATATTGTTCTTATACCTAATGGTGTTGAAGTTGGCTTTACCTCTAATACGATAATTGCTATGGTATTAGTTTCGCTAACATCTGTTATTATTCTTGGTGGTTTAAAACGAATTAGCAATGCGGCTTCTAAAATGGTGCCTTCAATGGTGATCTTGTATTTTGTTTTGGTGCTGTTTATTCTGATTTCTAATTATGAGGTTGTTCCAAAATATTTCGTGATGATTTTTACAGATGCATTTGCTGCAGAAAATTTTAAAGGCGAGCCGTTTTTTGGTGGTGTTCTTGGTGCTTTGATTCTTTTAGGAATTCGTAGAGGTGCCTTTTCTAATGAAGCAGGTATTGGTACAGCACCCATGGCCCATGGTGCAGCAAAAACCGATGAGCCTGTTCGTGAAGGTTTAGTCGCTATGTTAGGGCCTGCGATAGATACTTTAGTAGTGTGTACGCTCACAGCTTTGGCTATTTTGGTTACTGGTGTTTGGGAAACTACTTCAGATAATGGTGTTAGTTTAACGGCTTCTGCATTTAACCATGCCATGCCAGGTTATGGTGCTTATTTACTAATGATTTGTGTTTTAATTTTCAGTGTATCTTCATTGTTCTCTTATGCCTATTACGGTAGTAAATGTTTGTCGTTTTTAATTGGTGCAGACAAGAAACATTATTATAATTATATATACATTATTAGTATCATATTAGCCGTAACCACACCTTTTAGTATGATGCTAAACCTAATTGATGGTGTGTTTGCACTTATGGCAATTCCAACGATGATTTCTACAATAATAATGGCGCCGAGAGTGGTGAAAGAAATTAAAGGATATATAGAACGAATTAAAGAAGATTGATTTTTGAAATTTATACATACACACCCTGTTTTGAACGATTTGTACCCCACTAATTACCTCAATAGCATTAAATTTAGTTTTTTATAAAATAGTATAACCAAACTTAAATTATGACAGATAAAGAAAAAGCAAAAGCCTATTGGAAAGAGAATATAAGGTATGTTCTTATTTTAATGTTTATATGGTTTATAGTGTCATTTGGCGCTGGAATTCTCCTTAAAGATGCTCTCAATTCTTTTAAAATTGGAGGTTTTAAATTGGGCTTCTGGTTTGCACAACAAGGCTCCATGTATGTGTTTGTTGTTTTGATATTTGTATATGTACGTTTAATGAATAAACTCGATAAGAAATATGGTTATGATGCATAGTTTATTAGCAGAAGGTATCGGGGTTCAAAATTGGACATACATTTTAGTAGGCATAACATTTACATTATATATAGGAATCGCCATTTGGTCTAGAGCAGGGTCTACCAAGGAGTTTTATGTCGCCGGAGGTGGCGTTTCACCTTTAGCAAACGGGATGGCTACCGCTGCCGATTGGATGAGTGCTGCGTCATTTATATCTATGGCAGGTATTATTTCGTTTGCAGGTTATGATGGTGCCGTATATTTAATGGGCTGGACCGGTGGTTATGTGCTTTTAGCATTATTATTGGCACCTTACTTGCGTAAGTTCGGAAAGTTTACGGTTCCCGATTTTATCGGTGACCGCTATTATTCTAATACAGCACGTTTTGTAGGTGTTATTTGTGCGCTTTTAGTGTCTTTTACCTATGTAGCAGGACAAATGCGAGGTGTGGGATTAGTGTTTTCTCGTTTTTTAGAAGTTGATATAAATACAGGTGTGATAGTAGGGATGCTTATCGTATTATTTTATGCAGTACTTGGGGGTATGAAAGGTATCACATATACCCAAGTGGCACAATATTGTGTGTTGATTTTTGCATTTATGGTGCCTGCTATTTTTATTTCTATTCAAATGACAGGAAATCCCATTCCTCAATTAGGTTTTGGTAGTACATTGGCAGATGGTTCAGGAACTTATTTATTGGATAAATTAGATGGTTTAAGTACCGATCTTGGTTTTGCTGAATATACTGAGGGCTCAAAATCAATGGTAGATGTTTTTGCTATTACATTAGCATTAATGGTTGGTACAGCAGGTTTACCTCATGTTATTGTTCGGTTTTTTACAGTAAAACGCGTAAAAGATGCTCGTAAATCTGCGGGTATAGCTTTATTGCTTATTGTCATTTTATATACTACGGCTCCAGCAGTAGCTGTTTTTGCTAGAACAAATATGATAGAGACCGTTTCAAATAAATCTTATGCTGAGGTCCCTGTGTGGTTTAAAAAATGGGAAACTACAGGTTTAATTACGTTTACGGATAAAAATAATGATGGACACATCCAATATGTGGCTGATAAATCTAAAAACGAATTAGTAGTAGATAATGACATTATGGTTTTAGCAAATCCAGAAATAGCAAACTTACCAGATTGGGTTATTGCCTTAGTTGCAGCGGGAGCATTAGCAGCAGCATTATCCACCGCAGCAGGATTATTATTAGTTATTTCTGCATCTGTTTCACATGATTTAATTAAGAAAATAATAAACCCAAATATTTCCGAAAAAAATGAATTAGCTGCTGCACGTTTGTCGGCAGTAGTAGCTGTATGTGTTGCTGGATATTTTGGAATTAATCCTCCTGGATTTGTTGCCGCAACCGTAGCCTTGGCCTTTGGTTTAGCAGCAGCTTCATTTTTTCCAGCTATTATTTTAGGTATTTTTTATAAAAAAATGAATAAAGAAGGTGCTATCGCAGGTATGGTTGTGGGTATAACTGCCATGCTATTATATATGGTGAAATATAGGCTGGGTTGGTTTGATGATGTGTTGCCAGATAAAAGTGAATGGTGGTTTGGAATTTCACCTGAAGGTTTTGGTACAATTGCAATGCTTTTAAATTTTATAGTTTCTATTGTTATTATGAGATTTACACCAGACCCTCCTCAAGAGGTGCAAGATATCGTTGAAAATATAAGAATCCCAAGTGGCGCAGGAGATGCTACGCATTAATGTATAAAAGTCTTTTTCTGTAGATAAATTTATGTTGTTCGTAGAAAAAGTTTAATGTATTACCTTATATTTTATTAAGTTAGAACGCACATCATAGGATTTAAGAATTCAAAAGAAAACCAATGAGTAATTACCACATAAAACATTTAGAAGAATACTATCAAGTTTATAGAAAATCCGTTAGAGAACCCGAAAATTTTTGGGAAGAAATAGCTGAAGAACATTTTATGTGGCAACGTAAATGGAATAAGGTATTAAGTTGGGATTTTTCAAAACCCGAAGTAAAATGGTTTGAAGGCGCTCAATTAAATATTACTGAGAATTGTATTGACAGGCATTTAGCAACACGAGGTGAAAAAACGGCCATTCTTTTTGAACCTAATGACCCATCAGAAGAATCAGAACATATTACTTATAATCAATTACACGCAAGAGTAAATCAGTTTGCTAATGTTTTAAAAGAGCAAGGTATTAAAAAAGGCGATCGTGTTTGTATATACCTTCCTATGATTCCCGAATTAGCTATTTCTGTTTTGGCTTGCGCCCGAATAGGAGCTATACATTCAGTGGTATTTGCAGGATTTTCCGCAACAGCATTATCAACTAGAATTAACGATTCCGATTGTAAGATGGTTATAACGAGTGATGGATCTTATAGAGGTGCCAAAACCATCGATTTAAAAGGCATTGTAGACGAAGCTTTAGAAGATTGCTCATGTATCGAAACAGTTTTAGTTGCAAAGCGTATTCAGACAAATATTAATATGAAATCGGGACGTGATAAATGGTTACAACCACTTTTAGATAACGCTTCCGCTATATGTGAAGCAGAAATAATAAATGCTGAAGATCCATTATTTATTCTTTATACATCAGGCTCTACGGGCTTGCCAAAAGGGATGGTTCATTCTACTGCTGGTTATATGGTACATACCGCCTATACGTTTAAAAATGTTTTCCAATATAAAGAAGATGATGTGTATTGGTGTACGGCCGATATAGGTTGGATTACTGGACATAGTTATATTGTTTATGGACCACTAGCAAACGGAGCAACAACGGTTATGTTTGAAGGTGTGCCAAGTTATCCTGATTTTGGTCGTTTTTGGGAGATTGTAGAAAAACATAGAGTAAATCAATTTTATACAGCACCAACTGCTATTAGAGCATTAGCAAAAGAAGGTTTAGAGTTGGTTGAAAAATATGATTTATCATCGTTAAAAGTTTTAGGTTCTGTTGGCGAACCTATCAACGAAGAAGCGTGGCATTGGTACAATGATAATATTGGCAAAAAGAAAAGCCCAATTGTAGATACATGGTGGCAAACAGAAACGGGTGGTATTATGATTACTCCAATTCCGTTTGTAACACCAACAAAACCGACCTATGCAACATTGCCGTTTATTGGTATTCAACCCGCATTGATGGATGAAAATGGAAAAGAATTAAAAGGTAATCAGGTGGAAGGTAGGCTATGTATAAAGTTCCCATGGCCAAGTATAGCGCGAACCATTTGGGGAAACCATCAACGTTATAAAGACACCTACTTCTCAGCATATAAAAATAAATACTTTACCGGAGATGGAGCCTTACGCGATGAAGTTGGTTATTATAGGATAACAGGAAGGGTAGATGATGTTATTATAGTTTCGGGGCATAATTTAGGAACAGCACCTATAGAAGATGCTATTAATGAACATCCAGCAGTGTCAGAATCTGCCATTGTCGGCTTTCCACATGATGTAAAAGGAAATGCGCTTTATGGTTATGTGATTTTAAAAGATACAGGAGAATCTAGAGACCAAAATAACCTAAGAAAAGAAATTAATCAGATTATTACCGAACATATAGGCCCAATTGCTAAGTTGGATAAAATCCAATTTACAAATGGCTTACCCAAAACTCGTTCAGGTAAAATTATGCGTCGAATTTTACGTAAAATTGCGCATAAAGACACTAGTAATTTGGGAGACATAAGTACGTTGTTGAACCCTGAGGTTGTTCAGGATATTATGGATAATGTGTTGTAAATATCATAAACAAAAAGGCTTAAGCTAAAACTTATTTTTCAAAAAAAAGTCTGCCTCATAAATCTATTCATATGAAATTTTGGGGAAAGGAAATTTTTTTATAACTAATCAAAGTACTTTCTGCCTTTAAGAAAATTAGTTGTTCAACCGTTTTAATCGCAATAATTTCACTTTCTAAGTTTAGGTAGTTTTTACCAAAGCCCATTTATTATTAAATTACATTTAACTTAAAAAGTTATTTGAAAAATAATAATTAACTAATATTAATTTTCTTAAAAGTTAAATTAAGGATAAAAATAGTATTAACTTTAGATAATATTTGTTAATACCCTAAAATAAAATTCATAACAAAAGTTAAGCCGTATGCTACTCATATAGCATGTAAAGTTCAGATTGGTACTTAAGGCGTATTTAATAATATAAACACTAAACAGATAATCATGGCAAAATCAAAAGATGCAAAGAAAAATGTAAAAAAGGAGGCTATTTTAACACCTAAAGAAAAGAAAGCTGCAAAACTCGCTAAAAAGGCAAAGCGTACTTAGTGTGTTATAAGTTAGTTTCAGAAATTTTAAAGCCACTCTATATGAGTGGTTTTTAATTTTAATATTTATATCCTAGCTATATTAAGTATTTTTACATTCAATTTACCGATAAAGAACCATTTAGATGCGTCACCTCAAAGAAGATAACCCGAAATCCAAAATCAAAAATAAAGTAACCATGGTACAAGCCTTTAAAACCATTATATGGCCTAGGCGTAAATTGGTGTTTATTGGGTTGGTTTTAATAATCATCCGGAGTTTGTCTGGGTTAGTCTTACCATGGCAAAGTAAAATTTTACTTGATGAAGTCGTGCCAAGTAAGGATACAAGTCTTTTATATAATTTAATAACCATTGTGTTATTGGCTATTTTTGTTCAAGCTATTACATCATTTTTACTAACGCGTATTTTAAGTGTACAAGCACAATATTTAATAAGCGAATTACGTGCTCAGGTTCAGAAAAAGGTATTATCATTACCTATTAGCTTTTTTGATAATACAAAATCGGGAGCATTAGTATCTCGTATCATGAGTGATGTTGAAGGGGTTAGAAACCTTATAGGTACAGGATTGGTGCAATTAGTTGGGGGTTCTTTTACAGCCATAGTATCCTTAATTATTTTAATAAAACTAAATGCGTGGATGACACTTTTCGTGTTTGTGCCACTTTCTATATTCGGATATATTGCACTTAGGGCTTTTAAATACATTCGCCCTATTTTTAGAAAACGAGGTAAAATAAATGCAGAAGTTAAGGGGCGTTTAACTGAAACTTTAGCTGGAGTAAGAGTTATAAAAGCATTTAATGCAGAAGCTCAAGAAAATATCGTGTTTGAAAAAGGTGTGGATAAACTATTTCAGAATGTAAAAAAGAGTCTGACAGCAACTGCTTTAATGACGAGTTCTTCAACATTTTTAATTGGTGTTGCAACCACAGGCATTATGGCTATTGGAGGGTATTATATGATGCAAAGTGAAATGACTACAGGAGAGTTTTTATTCTTCACTTTAATACTTGGTTTTATGATTGCACCCATAGTACAAATGAGTAATATAGGTAGCCAATTAACTGAAGCATTAGCAGGTTTAGATAGAACGGAAGAGCTGATGAATATGACTGCAGAGGAAGATGACCAAGAACGAAGCGTACAATTAGAAACTTTAAAAGGCGATATTGAGTTTGATGATGTATCGTTTTCTTATGAAGAAGGGAAAGAAGTGCTTCATAATATCAACTTTAAAGCATCAGCAGGTTCTGTAACTGCTTTAGTTGGGAGTTCAGGTTCTGGTAAATCCACTATTGCAGGATTGTCGGCTACATTTTTAAACCCAAAATCAGGTAAAGTTACTATTGATAATCAAGATTTATCAAAAGTTAAATTGAATAGTTACCGCCAATATTTAGGTGTGGTATTACAAGATGAATTTTTATTTGAAGGCACTATCAAGGAAAATATTATGTTTCCAAGACCAAATGCCACAGAAACTGAATTACAAAATGCTGTGAAAGCAGCTTATGTAAATGAATTTACTGACAGGTTTGAAGATGGTTTAGAGACATTAATAGGAGAAAGAGGTGTAAAGCTTTCAGGAGGACAACGGCAGCGATTAGCCATTGCACGTGCTATTTTAGCAAACCCTAAAATTATTATTTTAGATGAAGCCACATCAAATTTAGATACAGAAAGTGAAGCACTTATTCAAAAAAGTTTAAACGAGTTAGTAAAGGACAGAACAACTATTGTTATTGCTCACCGATTAAGCACTATCAGAAAAGCGGACCAGATTTTAGTTATAGAAGCTGGTCGTATTGTAGAACGCGGCACGCATGATGATTTGATTAGTTTAGAAGGTAGATATTATGACTTATACACTTATCAAGCTAAAATTTAGATTTTTGTTTAACGTTAAGGTACTTCCTATATTTAGCTAGTTCTTCTTTAAACTAAGAATTTAAAAATTTATATATTTAAGAAAACTATTGACTTATGAAAAAATTATTATTATTTGGATATATAATTATTGCAATATCAGCGTGCAGTAAAAATGATAAAATTATAGAACAAGAAGAAGTATTTACAGATAAAGGAACAAGTGTTTTTGCAGATAACAATCCTTATAACGATGTCATGATGCAAGCGTTTTGGTGGGATAGTTATTCAGATTCAAAAACTAGTAATTATAATTCTTTTTACGATTTTTTTGAAGATAAAATTGTTGGACTTTCCAATGCACATATTGATGCCATTTGGCTTCCACCACCAAGTGAGGGTGAAGGAATGGGATATCACCCACGTAAGTTATTTGATTTTAATTCAGAACATGGAACAAAGGAGGAGTTAGAATCCTTAATTACATCTATGAAATCAAGAAAAATGCATCCCATGGCAGACATCGTTATTAATCATCGGATTGGCACATCTAATTGGACGGATTTTACTGAACCAGCATGGTCTTGTGAATCTATTTGTATAGATGATGAAGGTTTCACTGACCCTAATGCATTTGGCACTAAACCTTGTGGGGATCTTGACGAAGGTGAAAGTTGGGGAGGCGCAAGAGATTTAAACCACAAAAGTTTGGAAGTTCAAAATGGTATTAAAGATTACTTCATCAGATTAAAAGCGCTTGGTTTTGATTCTTGGCGTTACGATTTTGTTAAAGGTTTACCAGCCAAATACATCGGAGAATATAATCAATCTACTCCCTATTATTTATCTGTAGGCGAATACTGGGATGGTGATATAAATGCTTTAAAAGGATGGATAGATAATACCAAATTTACAACTTCAAATATTTTAACAGAAGAATCAGCTGCTTTTGATTTTGCCTTAAAGTATAAATTAGGTGATGCTATAGTAAATAAAGATTATTCCTTATTAGAAAGTAATAATTCCTTAGCTAGAGAGAATGGGTATGGAAACAAGTCTATTACTTTTTTAGATAACCATGATACAGGTTGTATCAATAGGACGGATTGTGATAATTTATTTTCAAAAAACGTAAATGAATTAACAAAAGGATATGCCTATTTATTAACCCACCCTGGAATTCCTATGATTTGGGGGTATCATTATTTTTTCACAGATACTACTGGTTCACTTAGAAAAGATATAGATGAATTTATTTTAATAAGAAAAGAAATGGGGATTAATGCTACTAGTTCTGTGCAGGTCATTGAAGCTATAAATGGCTCCTCTGGATACTATGTAGCTGAAATTGATAGTAAACTATTAATTAAAATTGGTGATGCCCCCTATATACCGTCTGGAACTTGGATAGAATTAAAAAGTGGTTCAGGATACAGTATTTGGTCTAAATAATTTAAATATGATGAGCGATAAGCTGAGTTTATAATTATTGGTTAATCAAATAAATATAATTTAATGAATCCGAAAATCAACCAGTTATAACTTTAGTTTTCCGCTTTAAAATAACAAAAACCAATAAGGACATAATACCAAATAGAGAAAACCCAATGAATAGAGGTAACACAGAGTCTGTAACAAAACCACCTATGTAGTTTGCAATAGGAACCGCCATAACTGTAGAAATAAATCCATTTATCGCAGCACCAATTCCTGCGATATGACCTAAAGGCTGCATGGCTATGGCCCTTAAGTTTCCGAAGAGAAAACCAACAGCAAAAAACTGTAAAGCAAAGAACCCAATTAGTATACCAACGCTAGGATTATTTCCAGACCAAAATAAAATAACATACAAAACTGAAATTGCTGCATAAGCGATACAAGCTGCATATGATATTCGCATCATGCCATATTTAACAACTAAACGACTATTCAAATACGTAGCGAGTCCTATCGATATAGCTAAACTTGCAAAAATATAAGGAAATAGGTCTCCTAAATTATATTGGACTTGAAAAATTTGTTGAGAAGTACTTAAATACACCATAAAAGATCCAGTAATAAAACCCGATACAAATGTAAATGCCACCGCTTCTTTATGTTTAAAGAATTCTTTTGTGCCATCAATAAAAAGATGAGATGAAAACTTTATTCGTTTTTCTTTAATTAAGGTTTCAGGTTGCCGTTTCCAGAACCAAATCATTATGAAGACACCAAATAATAAATTGAAATAGAAAATAGATTCCCAATTAAAAAAGGTCATTAAAAGTTGACCAAGAGTTGGAGCAACCACCGGAATTAAAATGAAAAACATAACTACAATTGAAATTATTTTAGCCATATAATCACCACTGTATGAATCTCGTATCATGGATAGTGCCAAACTTCTGGGAGATGATAAACCGATACCTTGAAGTACTCTTCCAATAATCATTACCTCAAAATTGTTGGTAGTCACACAAATAATACTAGCAATAATAAACACTATAAAACCAATAAAAACAATAGGCTTTCTTCCAAAGCTATCTGAAAGTGGTCCAAATAAAAGTTGTCCAAAACCAAGTCCCAAAAAAATCATGGTTATTAATAGCTGATTATCATTAGGATTTGTAACACCTAAGGCATTACTAATTTCTGGTAAAGCAGGCAATAAAGCATCAATCGACAAGGCTACAATGGACATTAAAGAAGCCATTAAGGCTACAAATTCATACTTAAACTCTTGGGGTTTTTGCATGGTGCAAAAGTAGGCGAATTAAATTCTATAATAACTCAATAATCATCTATTAACACAATGTTATTATTGTTAAATTTGATACTTTACAAATTCATATAAATGAAACATCAGGCCCTTTTAGATTACATTAATAAACATGTTAATTTAACAGCTGACGAGGAAGCCTTTCTTACCTCTAAAGTGTCCTATAGAAAGTATTTAAAAGGACAATACATTGTCCAGCAAGGTGATGTTTGTAAATATGAATGTTTTGTGATTTCCGGATGTACCAAAACATTTTTTGTTGATGAAGAAGGGCAGGAGCATATAATCATGTTTGCAATTGAAGATTGGTGGGCCTCAGATTTGGGGAGTTTTATTACTCAAACCCCGGCAGATTTTAGCGTACAATGTATAGAAAACACAGAATTTATCATGTTTTCTAATGATGATATTGAAGACTTATACAGTGAAATCCCAAAACTAGAACGTTTTTTTAGACTCATAATAGAGCGGGCGTTTGTAGCTTCACAAAAACGATTGATTAGAAACTTTAGTCTTTCAGCTAAAGACAGATACCTTTATTTTAAAAAGCAATACCCCAAAATAGATCAACGTATTCCGCAGTATATGATAGCTTCATACCTAGGTGTCACGAAAGAATTTTTGAGTAAAATTAAAGGACAACTTCTTTTGGAATAAAATAATGTTAAACTAGTTTAACATTATTTTATAATCTATCTTATTATATTTATCACTAATTCGTCAGATATTTGCCGTATAATAATAACTAATTTAAAAATGAAAAATACAATTAAAAATTTTGCTATTGTAGCATTGGTAACATTTACTGCATTTTCTTTTACTACTATTGAAGAAAATAAAAAAGAAATAAAAACGGATAAAAGTGAAGTCGTTTGGAAAGGCTACAAAGTAACTGGTTCTCATGAAGGTACTATAGCTATTCAATCAGGTTCATTAACTTTTGAAGATGAAAAATTAACTGGTGGTGAAATCGTGATAAATATGACCACAATAAATACAACTGATTTAGAGGGAGAGTATAAAGGAAAACTTGATGGTCATTTAAAATCTGATGATTTTTTTGGTGTTGCAAACTATCCAACAGCTACTTTAGTTTTTAAGGATGTAACTGCTTCAGGTAAAAATGCTTATGCGGTTTCAGGTGAGTTAACTATTAAAGGCAAAACAAATCCCGTAACGTTTACTATTTCAATTTACGGAAGCAAAGCAACGGCATCTTTAAAGGTAGACAGAACGGAGTATGATGTGCGTTATGGCTCTGCAAGTTTTTTTGATGGTTTAAAAGATAAAGCTATTTATGATGAATTCGATTTGGTAGCAGATTTAGAGTTCTAGTTTATAGAATGAATTATATGTATCACAAAGGCACTCAGAAATGGGTGCCTTATTATTTTAAACAGTTTTAGATAGAAGTATTAATACTATATTTGCACGGTATTAAGACATTCCATTTATGCCATTTAAAAAACTCATTCAACCTTTAAAGGACACGCTTGAAAACAAAGGTTTTGACGAACCCTTAGTCCTCCAAAAATCAATTTTATCAAAAATAAAAGGAGGTGCAAGTTTGTTTTGTATCGCACCTAAAGGAGCTGGTAAAACTACGAGTATAATACTTAGCGTAATTCAAAAACTAAAAGGAGAAGCTTTTGAAGATGCTCCTAGAGCTTTAATTTTTGTAAAAGATAAACAAGCTGCTTTAGATTTAGAATTAGAATTTAAAGCGTTTCTAAGAGGTACAGATTTACGAGTGTATTGTGCTTATGATGAAAAAAGTATGGATACGCAACGTGAAGAAATTTACGCAGGTGTAGATATTGTTATTGCAACACCTAAGCGTTTAAATAAAATATTTTTTCTTAACGGAATAAATTTGAATAGGTTGCAAATGTTTATTATTGAAGATGCAGAATTTTTGTTTAGAAATAATAACCTTGGAGAAATAACTCGAACTCCTGAAAGTATAGGCAAGTGTCAATATTTAGTGTTTTCAGAAACGTTTGATAACCGCTTTGAGCGTTGGCGAGAATCATTTATGTACAATGCACAGGTTGTTAGATCTAAATAATTTTTAATGAGGCAAAAATTTAAGATTTCTTTTTTTATGGTCTTAGTTTTTATAGCTAATTCTTATTGTGGGCATGCTCAAATTAAAAAAGAAAATTTAAAGCTAGGTTTTACTTACGGTACGGGTTCTCAAAATAAATTTCCATTTAATGACAGCGATTACACCCACGAGGTCATGTTCTACAAAACTCAAATAAATTATAGAATTAAAAACAAACAAAATTGGGCATTCGAAGTTAATTTAGAGCCTAGTTACAATGTCATCGAGCATCAACTATTAAATAAATATTATGTTAAGCCTAGTGATGCAGAAAACTATCAAGAACTCACAGAGCTATACATGCAAAAGCGCACTTTAAAAGAATACGTTTTAAACTGCGGCTTCATTGTAAGATATAAAATATATAATGGCATTAGTACTTATGCTATTGGTAGCGCAGGGCCTATGGTTTCTGATAAAGCTACAGAACGAATTGCTAAAGGTTTTGCGTTTTCAGATGTTTTTGGTTTTGGGTTATCTTATGAGATCAATAAACTACAATTTGATTTTAGACATTCTTTCAGGCATACTTCAAATCTTGAATTGAAACAGCCTAACGGTGGGCATAACACTGTAAATGCTGAGTTTTCTGTGTTGTTTAAACTATGATATTTCAAATTTAAAAATGCATTCCATTATTTAATTAGTCATATTACTTGTAATACTTTACGTATTCTATTTTAATTTGTTATACTTTAGCGTTGTTATTACTCCAACAATTTAGGAATCATAATTAATACTAAAAATCAATTTAACTATTAAAATAACAAGTCTCTGTTTGTGTTTTTTTATTTATGGTTTGACTGCTTTTGGTCAAGTAGATAACGATTACTTTCAATTTGTTGATTCTGCTGATGTTCATATAGATGCTGATTCTAAAAAGGCATTATCCTTTCTTGACGCTATTCCTGAACCTATTGAAAAAAATATACCTGGCAGAGTTGCAGATTATTATTCAATAAAATCGCTTATTTACGATGATTTAAATGAATACACAATGCAACACCAGTGCATTATTTTGACACTTAAGTACGCTAAAAAAGAAAATAATTTTTGTGTTGCTGGAAAAGCAAGTATTGATATTTTTTTAAATTTATATTTCATAAAAAAAGATCGTTCAGCTTTTAGATACTTAGATGAGGCAATAACCTATTACAAAAAATGCGATTATGAATACGGTGCTATTGAAGTTTTACAGGTTAGAGCCTATGCAAAGTATCTTGATGGTGAATATAAAGCATCTAATATATTACTCTTAAGTGAACTTGATACGTACAAAAGCATAAATGAAGATGCTTACTACTATATGTTTGCACTTTATATGCTTACTTCGAATTATATTTATCTGAACGATTTGGAAAATGCACGTAAGTATTTCAAGGAATTTAAAAGATTAAAAAATAACTCTACTATTGTAAAATACAATTACTTCAATTTTGAGGCAGGTATAAATAAATCTTTTGGTGATTTCTTTTTTAATAAAAAACAAATAGATTCAACGCTTTTTTATTTAGAAAAATCAACCAAATTGACGGATTATATGTCTGAAGATGTTTTGAAAAATTATTATAGATTATATGCTGACACCAATAAGTATCTTGGCGATATAGATAAATCGAAGACCTACATTGATTCATTAATATTTGTTCAAAATAGGCTGTTTAATAGAACTGTGAAAGCAAGTTTTAAAGTAAATGATTCATTAATTACAGCTGAATCTGAGTTAATAGTGCAAAACGATAAAAAAGCTTTCAATCGTATTGTAGCTGGATTTTCCGTTCTAGCTTTGCTATTATTAAGTTTATTAATTTTTGTTTACTATTGGAAACAAAAAAAGAAACTAGAAGAGCATAATCTCGATATAAAGAATAGTTTATTATTCTTAAAAACTAATAATGAACAACTTGGCGTAAAGGTTTATGGTTTAGAAGAATATATTCAAAACCTTAAGAAAGAAGTTAAACAAATATCAAGAACAGGAAGTGTTGACCATCAAAAAGAAAAAATAAAAAATTTATATAAAAATTTACATCTGAATTCCTCAACGCTATTAGACAAAAGTGAAAACCATTTAGACCTGGTTAATAATCTTAATATTGCGTTTTTTAGAAAAATTCAAGAAAATTACCCAAAACTAAACAAACCTGAAATTATTATTTGCTATTATTTGTTTATGGGATTTACAAATAAAGAAATTGCTGTATTTCTAAACACCACTATTAGATCTGTTGAAAGCAGGCGTTACAGGATATCTAAAAAAATGAATCTTTCTAAAAAAGACATGACTCTTCTTGAATTTTTGCAGAGTACTTTTTCCGATACTTTGAAGAATAATGAATTAAGTTGATACTTTTTTATGCGTTTTATAAATTTGAGTAATGAATGCGTAACCAGTAGTAGCTTAAAATACATCTAAATATATGATCTTTATAAAAGCTATTATTAATGAATTAATCAACAAAAAAAATCTGCTTGTTTTTTGTATTTAAGGTTTGATTAAAATTATTATTTGATATACTGGGTTGGTTGTGTTTCAAATTGATTTTAGTTGATGAAACAAGTTTATTTGTGGTTAATTAAGAACTTTTTTAAAAGTTCACAAATTGAAGTAAAATCAGGAGTCTAATTTATTAGGCTCCTTTTTTATAGCGGTATATTTCCGTGTTTTCTTTTTGGTGTATCTACTTTTTTATCTTCAAGCATAGCAAAGGCCTTTAATAATTTGCGTCGTGTATTTTTTGGTAGAATGACTTCATCTATAAACCCGCGTCTAGCAGCTCTATATGGATTTGCAAATTTTTCAGCATATTCGGCTTCTTTTTCAGCTAATTTTTCTTCAGGATTTTCGGCTGCAGCAATTTCTTTTCTAAAAATAATTTCACTTGCTCCTTTTGCACCCATAACTGCAATCTCTGCGCCTGGCCATGCGTAATTTAAATCAGCACCAATATGTTTAGAGTTCATGACGTCATAAGCCCCTCCATATGCTTTCCGTGTAATAACGGTCACTCTGGGCACTGTGGCTTCACTGAGTGCGTATAATAGTTTAGCACCATGCACTATGATACCGTTCCATTCTTGATCGGTACCTGGTAAAAAGCCTGGAACATCAACTAAAACCAGTAATGAAATATTAAAACAATCACAAAAACGTGTAAAACGAGCTGCTTTTTTAGAGCTATTTACATCCAAAACTCCAGCTAAAAACATGGGTTGGTTTGCTATAATTCCAATACTTCGTCCACCTAATCTAGCAAAACCTACAATAATATTTTCTGCATAATCTTTATGGATTTCATAAAACGAATCAGAATCAATAATCCCAGATATTACAGCATGCATATCATAAGGTTTGTTTGGATTATCTGGAACAATATCAGATAAAACGTCTCTTAATTCTTCTTCAGGTTTAAAAGGAATATTTTCTGGTAATTCCGTATTGTTTTGGGGCAGATAACTCAATAGCTTTTTTACGTCTTCTAAACATTCAATATCATGCGCAGACGTTTTATGTGCTACTCCAGATTTTGAAGCGTGTGTTAAGGCACCACCTAAATCTTCACTACTTACTTCTTCGTTAGTTACTGTTTTTACAACATTAGGTCCAGTCACAAACATGTAACTTGTATTTTCTACCATCAAAGTGAAATCGGTCATAGCAGGAGAGTATACGGCGCCACCAGCACAAGGTCCCATAATAGCTGAAATTTGAGGAATTACGCCAGATGCTTGTACGTTTCTATAAAATATATCAGCATACCCACCAAGTGATCTAACCCCTTCTTGAATACGAGCGCCACCAGAGTCATTTAAGCCGATAATAGGAGCACCAACCTTGACTGCCATATCCATAATTTTACAAATTTTTTCGGCATGAGTTTCAGATAAAGCACCTCCAAAAACAGTAAAATCTTGCGCGTAAATATAAACCAACCTGTCATTTATAGTACCGTATCCTGTAATAACACCATCACCAAAATACATTTCATTTTCCATGCCGAAATCGGTGGTTCTATGGGTTACCAAAATTCCAATTTCTTCAAAAGAACCTTCGTCCATTAAATAATTAACACGTTCTCTTGCAGTTAATTTTTTCTTAGAATGCTGTTTGTCTATGCGTTTTTGTCCGCCTCCTAAATGTGCTAGTGCAATGCGTTCGTTTAGTTTGTTTATTTTAGAGCTCATTTTTCTTGTTGAGTTGTTTGTTGTAAAGTTTCATGATGCCTTAATTGCCTATTCAATTATACTTACTTAATTGGTAACCTTAGTAATTTCTGATTTTTTATATAGTGTTTAACAGCTATTAAAGCTGCTATTTTGGCTTCGTTTTCAGTTTCTGCTTTCAAAGCTTCAGGAGAATAATAGTTTTTAACGAAATGTGTATCAAAATTCCCTGACCGAAATGCCTCGTGTTCACACACGTATTTCCCAAAGGGAAGTGTTGTTTTTACTCCTTCAACATGATAGTTGTCAATGGCTTTAATCATAAGCTGAATCGCTTCCAGACGGGTACTTCCGTAAGTGATTAATTTAGAAAGCATGGGGTCATAATAAATAGGAATATCCATACCTTCTTCAAATCCGTTATCAACCCGGATACCTTCTCCTTTGGGGATTTTATAAACCTCTAAATTCCCTACACTTGGAAGAAAATCGTTTAGCGGATCTTCAGCGTAAACACGCAATTCTAATGCATGACCGTTAATTTTTAAATCGGCTTGTTTTATTTGAAGTGCTTCACCGCGAGCTACTTTTATTTGTAGTTCGACTAAGTCAACACCAGAGATTAATTCTGTAACAGGATGTTCTACTTGCAAACGTGTATTCATTTCTAAGAAATAAAAATTATGTTTCGCGTCTAATAAAAACTCAACCGTTCCTGCACCTAAATAATCACAAGATTTAGCAACTTTAATAGCAGCTTCTCCCATTTTGTTTCGCAATTCTGGAGTTAAAATACATGAAGGTGCTTCTTCAACGACCTTTTGATGACGACGTTGAATACTACATTCACGCTCAAAAAAATGTAAAATATTACCATGGCAGTCTGCCATTATTTGGATTTCAATATGACGTGGTGAGGTTACATATTTTTCTATAAAAACAGAACCATCACCAAATGCAGAAGTGGCTTCACTAATGGCACGATTCATTTGTGATTCCAAATCACTTTCTTTTTCAACAACACGCATCCCTTTTCCGCCGCCTCCTGCTGAAGCTTTTATTAAAATAGGGAACCCAATGTTTTTGGCAATAGTTTTTGCTTTGTTAACATCCGTTATAGCTTCATCAATCCCCGGAACCATGGGAATGTTATAGTGTTTTACAGCTTCTTTTGCTGCCAATTTGCTCCCCATTATTTTAATGGCTTTAGAGCGTGGGCCAATAAAAATGATATTGTTTTCTTCACATAACTCAGCGAAGGAAGCATTTTCACTTAAAAAACCATAGCCAGGATGTATAGCATCTGCATGAAGTTGTTTTGCGACTTTAATAATTTTGTCTCCTCTTAAATAGGATTGGTTTGAAGGAGGCTCACCGATACAAACCGCTTCATCTGCAAACTTAACATGTGGTGCATTTCTATCTGCTGTAGAATAAACCGCCACTGTTTTTATACCCATTTTTTGAGCTGTTTTCATGACTCTTATGGCTATTTCTCCTCGGTTGGCAATAAGTATTTTTTTCATAGTTATTCAAATTCTATTAGCAATTGATTTTTTTCAACAGCATCTGTTTTATTTACGGAAATGGATTTTATAATTCCGTCTCTTGGAGAGGTAATACTATTTTCCATTTTCATAGCTTCAAGAATTAGTAGAGGCTCATCTTCTTTTACTTTTTGACCAACGCTTACACTTATTTCTAGTATGAGACCAGGCATTGGGGCTTTAATAGAATTTACATGTTTTGTTGATCCAATGGCGAATCCCATTGCTTTAATAAGAATATCTAAGTCATTAAAAATATTAATACTATATAGATTATTATTGACTTTTACTTGATATGATTTTGTATTGAAATTTGCTTTGTTAATTTCAACTTTAAATGATTTATTATCTTGAAGAATGTGATACTGTGAGTCTGAAGTTTTTACTGTATCAAGATTTAAAATTTCATCATTTTTAATTTCAAAATCAAAAGTATCATTTACGTTGGCTTTGAAAATTTTATCCATAAGTCCCTAGAATTAATTAATAGTAAATATATGAATTTTCTATACTCTGTTTTATTTAAAAAAATTTGAATTACATTTTAAGTTGGATAAAATTATTAAAAAAGTAAATTTTAATTGATCAGATTAATCAAATTTGGACATAACTATTTAGACCTTAAAATTAGAATATTCTTAATGCTTTTTAATAGCTTTTCTAGATAAAACAATGCCTATGAATAGCGAAGACATGGCACCTAAAATAAAACTATAGAGGAGTAGTCGTTTCGATTCCTTTTCATACTTATCTCAAACTTTATTTATAAAATGATTACGAAAAGAGGGCAATGGCTAAAAGTATTAAAGTCAATTGTTGAAATTTTTTTTTATGCTTCGTATTACAAATTCATAATAAGATTTATTTGAAGGCACAAAATGATTATTGTTAGTATCAATTTTTTGAATGAGTGCTTCAAACGCATCAAAAGATACTAATTTGATAGATTCAACTTCTTCCTCTTGAAGAACTAGTTTCGATAGTGGATTATTCAATTCAGCTATAAACGTATTATGAAATTCGTGATCTATAATCCCACTGTCATAAGTTTGAAAACATTCAAAAACACCAATCTTATGTAAATCAAACTCAGAAATAGTTAACCCAATTTCCTCTTCAGTTTCTCTAATTGCGGCTTGTTTAGGAGTTTCACCAGCATCAATATGTCCAGCAACTGAAACGTCCCACATTAATGGATAAATTGTTTTTTTTGCTGAACGCTGCGATAATAATATATCACCATTGGTAGTATAAAACCAAATATGAGCGGTGTGATGATAATAGCCTTTTTTGTGAATCACTGATTTTAATTCAGACTTTCCTGTTGGATTTCCGTGTTCATCTACAATGTCTATATATTCGTCCATAAAAGATTAGTAAAAAAAGATATTGTTTTAAAGCTTTAAATTCTCTTGTTTAAAACGTATGATGGAGGTGATTTAAAGTTCTCATTTGCGTTAGGGGTTGCAGTAGAAATCCTTTTGCTTTTCGCAAAATATTGTAACATAAAGCCCGACCTTTAGGTAACCCTACCTGCAGGCAGGCAGGCGCCTAAATTGTTTATATTAATAATTAAACGTCATTACGAGGCACGAAGCCATTTGTTGATTTTTAGTTCAAATAAAAAGAGTGCTTCAGTCATGCTCCCTTCGCAATGACGTTTTAATTTAAATTTTACTTAAAATAGCTAAAAGATTCTCCATCTTTTATACTAAGCAATGTCTCATATATTAATTTAATTACGTTTTCAACATCTTCTTTATGAACCATTTCCACAGTAGTATGCATATAACGTAACGGTAATGAAATTAAAGCAGAAGCAACACCGCCATTACTGTAAGCAAAAGCATCCGTATCGGTTCCAGTAGCTCGTGATAACGCAGAACGCTGAAAAGGAATTTTTTTAGCCTCAGCAGTTTCCGTAATTAAATCACGTAGTTTTTGTTGTACAGCAGGAGCATAAGCAACTACAGGACCTAGTCCCATTTCTAAGTGTCCTTCTTTTTTCTTCTCAATCATTGGTGTTGTCGTATCATGAGTTACATCTGTAACTATAGCTACATTAGGTTTTATGGTGTGTGAAATCATTTCAGCACCACGTAGTCCTATTTCTTCTTGCACCGAATTGGTAATATATAAACCAAAAGGGAGATTTTTTTTATTTTCTTTTAATAAACGCGCCACTTCGGCAATCATAAAACCACCCATTCGATTATCTAAAGCACGACACACAAATTTATCGCCATTTAAAATATGGAACTCGTCTGGATAGGTGATTACACAACCTACGTGAACCCCCATGTTTTCAACTTCATCTTTATCTTTTGCACCAACATCAATAGTAATATTATCTGGTTTAGGTGCTTCTTCTTTCGCTTTATTTCTAGTATGAATTGCTGGCCAACCAAAAACACCTTTCACAATACCCTTTTTTGTATGGATGTTTACAATTTTACTTGGTGCTATTTGATGATCACTACCACCATTTCTAATCACATAAATTAATCCGTTATCTGAAATATAATTCACATACCATGAAATTTCATCAGCATGCCCTTCAATAACTACTTTGTATTGTGCATTTGGGTTTATAACACCAACTGCTGTTCCGTAAGTATCTGTAATAAATTCATCTACATAAGGTTTTAAATAATCCATCCACAGCTTTTGTCCGTCCCACTCATATCCAGTTGGAGCTGCATTATTTAAATATTTTTCTAAAAAGTCCATTGACTTTTTATTAAGTATGCTCTTTTTTGCCATAAGATTGTTTATTATTTTTTTTAGTCATTAAAATTATGACTTCATTTTTTTACTGTATTTTGTAAAAATAATAGGAATTATTTAGTTATTACTAATCTCGTAAGAATAAATTGTAACAAAACATATAGTTTTGATACTTATTAGAAACAAAATAGAACTTAAATATCGAGCCACATGAAGCTAACCATTAACGATTTAACGAAAACTTACAAAAATGGTGTTAAAGCCATTGATAATTTGAATTTAGAAATAGGAACAGGAATGTTTGGATTATTAGGTCCTAATGGTGCGGGAAAATCTTCTTTAATGCGTACAATAGCAACCTTGCAAAGCCCAGATTCTGGTTCTATTCAGTTTGGCGCTATTAATGTACTTGAAGATAAAATGGCTCTTCGTAAAGTTCTGGGTTATTTGCCACAATCGTTTGGCGTGTATCCAAAAATGTCGGCTGAGAAATTGCTTGATTATTTTGCGACTTTAAAAGGTGTGAGTTCAAAATCTGATAGAGAAGCTTTAGTAAAGGAAGTTTTAGAAATTACTAATTTGTACGAAGTTCGTAAAAAGGATGTTGCAGGCTATTCTGGCGGAATGAAACAGCGTTTTGGGATTGCTCAATTGTTATTAAATAACCCAAAGTTAATTATTGTTGATGAACCTACCGCAGGTTTAGATCCTGCTGAACGTCATCGGTTTTTAAATGTTTTACGAGAGGTCGGTACTAATTGTACGGTCATTTTTTCCACCCATATTGTAGATGATGTTAAAGAGCTTTGTAATGAAATGGCTATTTTAAATGGCGGACGCATTTTACAACATACAACTCCAATGGAAGCTACGGATGAAATTAAAGGACAAATTTGGACTAAAATTATAGAGCGTGACGATTTAGAAAGTATGGAAGCGGCTTACAATGTATTATCGTCAAATTACAACCAAGATAATACGTTAAATATCAGAGTACATGCTATTGAAAAACCAGCCGATGATTTTCTATTAGCCAATCCACAACTAGACGATGTGTATTTTATTGCTTTAAAACGAGATGAACCAATTCTTGCATAAAAGCTATTAACAAACTAATATAATACATATGTTTTCTACAATATTATTTTACGAGTTAAAGTACTGGTTTAAAAAACCAGCATTTTATATATATGCTGCTATTTTCTTTATAATAGCTTTGCTTTTTTCAGCGAGTTCCGCTGGTATTTTTGATAATGTAACATTACTACTTGTTTTTTTTACGTAGTTAATTCACCATTAGGAATAACGAGACTTTTTTAATCGATGTCTTTTTTTATTTTTTTTTT
>ENA-UOYH01000177-UOYH01000177.1-marine-metagenome-genome-assembly--contig:-NODE-177-length-29250-cov-4.125767_pt1 | contig 29250 bp, 30 predicted proteins | sample MGYA00238175_ERZ767261 | MGnify/ENA primary metagenome ERZ767261 (study PRJEB28946, sample SAMN06267185) | marine metagenome | isolation source: Columbia River Estuary | place: USA:Columbia River Estuary...
TTAAGCGTGAGGACCTCGGGCCTATTAAGGCTTACAAGTGGCGTGGGGCTTACAATGCGATGTCCGCCCTTAGCGTTGAGCAACGAGACAAAGGCATAGTGACTGCTTCAGCAGGTAATCATGCTCAGGGGGTTGCTTTGGCCGCAAAGACGCTCAATTGTAAGGCTGTAATTTATATGCCACGTGCTACACCTGAGGTGAAGCGTGCCGAAGTGCAGCGAATAGGTGCGGAAATGGTTGAAATTAGGTTAGTCGGTGACACTTATGACGAAGCTGGGGAGGCTGCACGAATGTTCTGTGATGAGTGTGAGGGCGTATATGTGCATCCATATGATGATTTGTTGGTGATGGGTGGGCAGGGGACTTTGGCTGATGAGGTTGTCATGAGTGGCCGTGGCCCATTTGATCGTGTTTATGTTGCCATCGGGGGTGGAGGTTTAGCTGCGGCTTTAAGTTGCTGGCTGAAAAAATATTGGCCTAAGGTCAAGATCTATGGTGTTGAAGGCGTAGATCAAGCATCGATGACAGCAGCGATTGATGCGGGCCACCCTGTGAGTCTCGACTATGTTGATGTATTTTGTGACGGCACGGCTGTACGTAAAGCTGGGACAAATACTTATGCATATTGTTCTGAGTTATTAGACGGTATGGTAACGGTCACTAATGACGATGTTTGCCACTCGATAAGAACTTTATGGGAAAGTGCTCGTATTATTCCAGAGCCCAGCGGAGCCATGGCCTTAGCTGGATTTCAGAAGCATTGTGATGAGGGACATTCTGAGTCTGGAGAGAAGGTCCTGTGTATCGTAAGTGGAGCAAATATGGATTTTGCTCAACTGGGAGCTATTGCACATCGTGCAGGTATAGGATCTAAGCATCGCAGATTCTTGAGAGTCCCTATTCCTGAAGGAAAAGGGACTTTGGTTGAATTTCTAAGTCAACTGCCCAAAGAGATAAGTATCATCGATTTGCAGTATGGGATGCTCGATTCAGATGTTCAGTATCCTGTTTTGGGTTTGATCGGGTCAGATCAAGATTACGGTGACTTGGACGAGGTTTTACGTCAGCGTGGTGTTTCTGCGAATGATGTATCAAGAGATGAGGATGTGGATTACCGCATCATCAATTATGCTGCTGAACGTTTTTCCTGTCCTCTTTTTGTCAATATAGAGTTTCCAGAAAGAGCTGGTTCTCTATTGCAGTTCATGGAGGAAGTGAGGGATTTGGCGAGTCTATGTTATTTTAATTACGCCTATTCAGGCGAACGTGTAGGACGTGCTCTCGTTGGCATGGAGTTTGACTCAGACAAATCACGGCAGTTTTGCTTAGATCAAATCATGGCTATGCCAGGGAGTGATAATGGCTGTATACGTGCTGTTCGTGAGGTTAGTGATGAGACATTTCTTCGATTGACTGGGAAAAAGCGAGCTTAGTCAAATAGCTGAATGTTTATTCCCTTCATTTAGGGCTTGCTTGCTTGCACTCCAGACGTTAATTCCCCTTCACATCAATCACTTCCCATGGGTAAGCAACATAACAAAATCATCAAGCGTAGCCGCCGCAAGCAGTACTTGAAGCGCAAGAAAGATCAGGTGAAAGCCACCGTCACACAAAAGAAATCTACGCCAGCGAAGAAGACGGTAAAGAAAGCCGCCAAGAAGGCAGTCAAAAAAGCTGCTGTTAAGAAGGTAGCCAAGAAGGCCGCTAAGAAAACAACAGCAAAAAAAGCAGCGAAGAAGACAGCCAAGAAAGCTGCCAAAAAGGCTGCGCCTAAAAAAGACGACAAGTAGTCGCCTGCAATCTCTCTTACTAGGAGAGAACCAAAAATCTCGAAGCTGGCTGCATAATGTAGCCAGCTTTTTTTGTGCTGTTATTCTCTAATTGACCACGACCAAAATCGCGCCTTAATCTTTGGTCATCTTCCTGATCTATTCCAGCCAGCCACGGCATCTTTGATGAACTCGACAGATGCGCCATGACGAGGCACATAATGGACTGTTGGCTGAAAGCCGATACCGCCATAGTGACTGCGGCATCCATAGCGCCCGTAGCCATAGCGGTAATAGGGTGCTACATCATAGCTGTAGACCGGCACCATTGTGTTGTAGTGCCAGCGTTCGAAATTTTCGCCATGTTGTATGCCTGAGGTTTTATGATCTGGATTACCCATTGCAAGAAAGACTGCGGGCTTGCTCATGCCACGAGAAATTTTACCCACCCGCACCAGTTTTTGTTCATTGCTGTTGAGCTTCTGAAATAACTGTGGATTTCGCTCAATACGTTTTTCTGGAGTGCTGCCACAACCTGCAAGTAACACAGATAGAGGAAGAAGGAGGCAAATTGAAAATCGTAGCATATGAGAATTTAGGGGGAAACCGAGTAGCTTGTAAATCAGCATTCTATAAAAAAATTAAAAAAGACGAAGAAACATGCTTGCCAAATCGATACAACAACAGACAAAATTGAGCAGGCCAATTTGGCTTAATTGCGATACTACTATATTCCATGTCTGAAGAAATTATTCCAGCCGACGAACTAGATGAAGCCCTCAAGCGCTGCCCCGAGTGGGAAGCAGAAGGTCAAGCTATTACCCGTACCATCGAATTTGAAGAATACATGGAGGGCATTGATTTTGTGAACGATCTAGCTGAGATTGTGAACGAAGCTCAACACTTCCCAGAAATTGATATTCGTGATCTGACAGTCACGATTCGTCTCAAGACTGAAGATATCGGAGGCGTGACAGAGATTGATGTCGAGTTAGCTTCTCGTATCGATAATCTAGTAGATTAACCTCATTCCAAACGGTGCCGACTATCTTGTTGTAGGTCAGGCCCAATCAAATTTCACCCAACCGGTTGTCTCATTTTTGAGATTGCCGGTTTTTATTTGTTAAGAGTCCCTCCAGTAGAGACTGGAATGAATATCATCGTGGCAGAAGGATCTGATCGTTTTGCATGCCTGTTATTTTTTTCAGGTGGGAAACGAATCGCCACATAATGACCATCAAGATAACGAGCATGGGAAGGCCAATTACAGCAAAGCCCCAGCCAGTCAATTGAGCAACGCCGTCATTAAAATTCTCTTGTGAGTCGGTATTGTCATTAAGGAAGTGAAGTGCCAGAAAGTAATTCATTACCATGCTCAAAAAAAATGAACCGGCAAGGAGTGCTGTGCCTGAAAAAATAAGCTTTTTGTATTCAGCTTCAGCAGATTTTTCGCTGATGCATCTCTCGATTGAGGGGATATCAAAAAAATCAGGATTGTAGAGGAAGACTCTGATCAAAGGGGTCTTCGTCCAATGCGATACGAAGATAGTCAGACCAAATACAAAGGGTATAGCAGCTTCTTTTAGTGCAAACCACTGAGGCGCGGCGGCATCTACTGTGCCGTTGTCCTTGTAGGCCATGATCGCTATACCGCCTGTGAGAAGTATGCTTACGATGCCTAGAATAGAGAAGAAGTTGGGTTTCTTAGTTTTGAGGAGATGGTGAACTCCATAGATTAGAGGTAATGACACGGCAACAATCATTCCGGCCACTGGGCCAATATGCCAGATCTTGTCCCCATTCTTCCCCAACAAGCTTAGCGCAACGATAGGGATAAGGACATTCCACATGATATTTGATAGTGGGTTGTCTTGTTGTTTATTGCTCATGCTAATTGATCCTTTTTTAGGAGGGGTGGTTGTTAAGCTGTTATTGATGCGGGGTTATCTCCCGGATGATGTGTATTATGAAACAACGGCCATATCCTGCATGGGCAAGAATGGCCGTCGTATAATAAGCGTTGGTAATTAAATTTTACCGTAGATAGAGTTACCGGTCGATAGTAGGTCGTCACAGCACTCCTTCAGGCGCTCGCAAAGGCTCTGCTCAGCTTTTTTGAGATAGCCACGTGGGTCGTAGACTTTTTTGTTTCCTACTTCGCCGTCTATCTTGAGTACACCCTCTATGTTTTCGCAGATATGGGTGACGATAGGACGAGTGAAGGCATACTGCGTATCAGTATCAATATTCATTTTAACAACGCCGTAGTCGAGTGTCTCACGAATATCAGAGAGATCAGAACCAGAACCGCCGTGGAAGACGAGATCCATTTCCGCTTCCTTACCGTATTTTTCGATGACCGCATTCTGACCGTCGCGTAGGATGGTGGGCTGTAATTTGACTGACCCTGGTTTGTAAGCACCATGAACATTTCCGAAGGTGGCTGCGAACATGAAGCGGCCAATGCCATTGAGTGTTTCGTAGACCTGAACCATATCTTCAGTGGTGGTATAAAGTTTCTCTGCGGGTAGCCCTGAGGTATCGTGGCCATCTTCTTCTCCTCCTACACACCCGGCTTCTATTTCTAAGATAATGTCGAGTTCAGCACACTCTTTGAGCAAGCCTTTGGAGATCGTTAAGTTCTCGTCTAATTCGACAACGGAGCCATCAAACATGTGAGAATTAAAAAGAGGGCCTTTGCCCTCGGCGATACGCTTACGAGAAGCTTCCAGAAGAGGTCTCAGAAAGCCATCGACTTTTTCTGGATGGCAGTGGTCAGTGTGCAGTGCGACCAATACATTGTACCTCTCAGCGAGAAGGTGAGTCGCTTCAGCAAGCACGATAGCTCCGAACGCGTCGTCTGCGATAGCGGTGCCTGAGGCAAACCCACCACCACCAGTAGATACTTGGATGATACCATCAGATCCTGCTTCTGAAAATGCTTTCAGGGCACCATTAATAGTGGTGATTGATGTGACGTTGATGGCTGGGTATGCGTAGCCCCCATTTTGGGCGGCATCTAGCATGGCGGCGTATTCTTTAGGAGTAGCAACTGGCATGTGGCTGAAGTACCACAGGCTTATCCGTCATGCAAGCTAAGTCCGGTGATGCCGAGCTACAAATCTTCTATTTTATCGACGCAAAAACGAGTCCAAGTTTCAAGTCTATCGTAAAGTGGACCGCGGAGATCCTCAAGAGATGAAAGTGTCAAGTTTGCTATGGCGTCCTCATTAGCACGGACATCATCTGACTCCAAATCGATCATGTGAACGACACCTAAGTGCACCTTCCCAACATCATTTGAGTCGTCATTGAGCAGAGCAACAATTCTGTTGGTGTGACCACCTGCGATGATGAGTTCCTCATCTATTTCGCGCTCAACACCTGCAAGATAGGTTTCTTTGCCTAGATGATCTTCTCGTTGGTCAACAGGATTAATGTGCCCGCCTACGCCAATGGAGACTTGTGCATGAAGGCGGGACTCACCGCCAGATTTGCCACGGGTATAATTAAGGTATCGGTCACCCTGTTCGCCTTTGACCCTGAAAATACAGTAGGGGATGAGTTGTTTGTGTGAAGGGTCATCCTCGGCGGCACCTCGATCCATGAAGAAATTATTCTCCGGATTAAGAAGCGCAGGTAAGTAGTCTTCTGTATTAGTATGAATACCTTGGAAGTCACCGAGGTTGTTGAAAAGTTCGCGGGTGACAACGAGGATTTGTTCGCCTTGATAATCTTTCATGTTATTAGTTTAAAGTAGTTAGTTTAAAGTTTGAATGGATAGAGCCTAGGCAAGAGTAGTTTGTGATCGGAGATACTCGATAATTTGTTGATCATCATTACCCGATGCCCATACATGTCGCAAAAAATCAGCTGGGTGAATGTTGCCGTGGTCACGAAGGAATTTACGATCTCCGCCGCACCCATACATGATGTCAGGATCTAGCTCTCCTTTGAGCTTTGCCCTCGCCTTAGCTAGAATACGGGGGAAGTAGTTGATGTTATCAAGGGTGTCGCCGAAGGTAGGAAGATCTGAAGTAGTGATTTCGTGTTGGCTGAGCACGCCGCCTTGCTTGATTAGAAAATAGTCACGTCTTACGGCGGCGATTAGAAGTGCTGTTGACTCACTTGGTGTGCCTTCCTCTGCCAAATCCTCTACGAAATCAAAAAGTTCACGCGGCTTACAGCCGATTGTTTGCAGGAACGAAAGATCCTCGGGCTTGAAGTAGGTTGTGTAATCCTTGTTTCCATCTCGATAGAGATCGATACAGCGCCTGAATAACCCGAGGAGTTGTCCGTCCCAATTCATAATGCTTGAGCGCTAGTTGGCTCGCCCAGAGTAACTGCCGTCTGTGCTGTTAATCTTGAGCTTATCGCCAGGTTTAACAAAGAGTGGCACGTGCACGACTAAACCTGTTTCGAGGGTTGCTGGCTTGGTAGGGTTGTTGGCGGTATCTCCCTTAATGCCATCGGATGACTCAGTCACCAGGAGCTCAACGACAGCTGGGACGTCTACAGTGATTGGGCTACCTTCGAGGAAGAGAATTTCGGCCATCATTCCTTCGGTGAGGTAGTCCTTATTGTTGCCGATGAGATCTTTGTCTAGTGTTACAGTCTCATAGGTGTTCATGTCCATGAAGTGGAAGCCACTTGGGTCGGAGTATGAAAACTCGAGTTTTTGCCTGTCGGTCTCCACAATCTCGACTTTATCGCTGGATGCAAAACGAATTGATTTTGTTTTCCCCGATTGGAAGGAGCGAATGGTGGCTGCGATCAGCGCGTTGCCCTTACCAGGTGTGCGGTGGTCAAGGTTGAGAACGATGCCGGTTTCGCCTTCATATTTGATGCATTGGCCGCGTTTGACGTTGGTTGCTACGATAGATGCCATGGGACTATTGTGTTTAGATTTTTAGGTTGTTAATACGGTCTGTGAAATGAATCGGCAGTGTGTTCGGAGATCTGTAACATGCAAGGTTGAAGTGCTGTGAATCGTGCTGGCTTCAAGGCCATAGAAGCAGGTTTTTATTAGCTTCAATGCTACTGCGTAATTCGTCGTATCGTGATGGGGCATGAAGTCTGACTCTCATCTCAACAGGATCATTAGAATTGATTAGAGGCTCCACGATGGGGGCCTCGTAGGCGACACTAGTTTTGTTGAGAGCTATTTTGAGCGGTCGTGGCTCAGTCAGTGTCAGGCCTTCCAGTGGGCGTCTGCCGATTGTTAAGCGTTTGTTCTCATTGTTGGTGAGGGTGACCTCGATGAGTTCGTCGATTCTGTGATATAAACACGGGAATGAGATGATAGATCCGGACTGGTTGTTGATCCTGCACTGGAATCGAATGAGGTGATTATTATTATCCTGCCGAATAATTTTGGCATTTTTCACTTCAAGAGAAACCTGATCAAGGTCTACACGAGCTCCGATGGGTGTATGTTTTACCGTAGGTAAAGCTGTTTCGCGCTTGCCGCAGGAGGCACACGAAAACAGAAAAATAGAGAGATAACAGAAGTGTCGTCTCATGAAATCATTCATTAGATGAGTTTGAGGCGCGCAAAGTCTTGGGTGTCGATCAACCCTATAGGTTTCCGGTCAGTATCTAATACGACGATGTCATCAATGCGATGTGTGCCGATGGTTGTGATCGCTTCGGCTGCCAGAGAGTCAGAAAATAACGTGACGGGGTCGGGAGTCATGAACTGGCTTACAGGTAAGTTGCCGATCTCGTTATTCTCTTGATAAGATCTGGCGAAGTCACCATGGGTGAAAATGCCAGCCATTGAACCGTCGTTATTAGTAATAATGCATGCGCCACTTCTGGCTTGGCTCATGCGCGATAATGCATCTTGAATGGTGTCAGATGGTTTTATGATCGCTAGAGATTCGCCACTGCGCATGATATCGCTCACTTTCGTTAGCAGAGCTCTTCCGAGTGATCCTCCTGGGTGAAATTTAGAGAAGTCTGCTTCGGTGAAGCCACGTGACTCAAGCAGAACCATGGCTAATGCATCGCCCATAACCAACATGGCAGTTGAGGAGGAAGTTGGAGCTAGGTTAAGCGGGCATGCCTCGCGCTCGACCTCGGTAAGTAAGGTGGCATGACTTTGTTGGTCAAGGGTAGACCCCCCTTTGCCGGTAATGCTGACGATATTAACATCGAATCGTTTTATGAAAGGGAGGATGTCTAAGAGCTCCGAAGTTTCTCCAGAATAGGAGAGTGCGATAATTGCATCGCCATCTGAAATGATGCCAAGGTCGCCATGGAGGGCGTTTTGTGAATTTAAGACGACTGCTGTTGAGCCGGTCGAATTCAGTGTAGCTGCAATTTTGTGACCAATATTTCCCGATTTACCAATGCCAACAACAACAATTTTACCTCTGTTTTCTAGGCACTGCCTGAGCATAGAAACAGCTTCGGTGAAGGATCCATTCAATGAGGCGGAAACTTTTTGTAGTTCTTGAATTTCCATCTCAAAGATCCGACGGCCGCGATCCTCGTAATTAACATCGTTCACGCATCTAGCTTTAGACAAATGGGGCTCATTCTGAAAGATCAAAAGTGAATCGAATGGCAAAGTAAAATAATTACATGATTTTTCTTGCCATAAAGGCAAATTCTGGCAATTTCCCGCCGCGCTTAGCGCACCACTAATGCGACCCGTTCGTCTAGTGGTTAGGACTCCGCCCTTTCACGGCGGCAACACGGGTTCGAGTCCCGTACGGGTTGCCATTTTCACCTCAATTCTCAATAACGAGAGTTGAGGTGAATTGTTTTAAGGGTCTGGGAAAATCGGGACAAGAACCCGTAGGGGGCGAACGCAAGCCTCAGAGCCACACGTGAAGTGTGGGGGATGTGGCGAATCTGTTCTGTAGTAGCCATCTGCGGGGGAGTAAATACGATATCGCGCAGCTAGCACGGAGGGCGTCTTGTTTGAGGGCACCACAGTACTAGGCTATTGGCCAAAGACGTTACCCTTAATGGTAATTGATGGGTTCAATGCAATCGAGATTGACCAAAAAGGCATCCATCGCATTGAGGGTAAGTTCAAAGTGTTTGGGGCTGACGTTGAAATTAAAAAAGCTATGATTCATGCCTTCGTATTCGATCAGTTCGCACTTATTTTTTTTGCGGTTCATCGCTTTGGCAAATTTGGCGATATTTTGGTGTGGCACGATGGTATCAGCTTTGCCGTGAACTAGCAGCATGGGGCAAAGGCCTTTTCTTACTAGTTTTGATGGGCTGAGCTGAATAGCATTTTTTACTTCGCCGAATCGATCCATGCCTATGCCTTTTTTTGTGGTGTCGGTAATGGCGCTCAGGGCGATGACACCTAACGGGCGTGGGGAGTAGGTCTCTGGAGCCTCTGTTTCTATCTGCATGGCAAGCACAAGAGCCATGTGTGCTCCTGACGCAGCACCTGCTGCTGTGATCCTATTGGGGTCCAGTCCTAGCTCAGTATGATTGTTTTTTAGCCATAACATGGCGGCTTCGGCGTCTTCAATTGCACTTTCTGGAGTTGCGTTGGTGGCTGAGGATACCCGGTATTCGACGATGATGGCAACCATACCTCGGCTTGCAAAATGCATCGCATGAGGGGCGAATTGAGTTGTCATACTGACATCCCACATGCCGCCATGAAAAAAGATGACTGCGGGCCTGGCGTCACCCGCTTGATGGTTGTCTGGCGAAAAGCAATGAGCTATCAGCTGAGTATCGCCCACTGTGCAGTATGCATATGATTCGGCATCCTTGAGTAGTTCAAGGTTCCGCTCAGCACTGAGTGGTTTTGCCTTAGTAAGAATGCTCATAATCAATATTCCAAGTAGTGTGGCTACGATGAATGGTATGTCTGCAGGGTGTGCAACATCATGTAACTAAAAAAGGTTTGCCCTTAGCTGGAATTATTGTCCAATGTAAACCGTGATCCAGAATTATTTATTTCGTGGCTTATTAGCAGTGATGATTTCATGGGTGAGCTTAGGCTCATGTGATGCACAGCTTTCAAACCAGCAGATCAAGTTGGCGCAATCTTTGAACGGGGTTTATAGTCAGTGGCGTGATGCAGTGGTGAGCCGCAACTATCGTGTTTGGCACCAGGCGACAGCAACGCATCGCAGACTTAGTTTGCAAAATCGTGTTTTGTCAGAAAAAGGAAGCTGGCCAGCGGATATTTTTACATTGCCCGCACCTCCGCCCACCCTGAAAGGTTTGAAACTACTCAGGGCTCGGAGCACGGGGATGACGGCCAAGTCGGTGTATTTCGGTAAGGTCAACTTTGGGGCGGGGAAGGTGCCTTCTGACAATATTCTCTTGGTAAGTTTTATTTATGAGGGGCGTGGGTGGAAATACGATAAAGCAGAATTTATCAACCTAGATAATCTTAAAGATGTGCGCGCACAGCTGGTAGCAGGTGATTTAGCATATGTTGATACGGAGGCTTTTATGCCCAGCGGGGTAAAACCAAAGCCACCTGCTGAGGTTCCCAGAGCTAAATACATAGCCAAGGTTTATAGCTATTGCCCAGGCAGAGAGGTGAAGGTGCGAATCAACAAGATTAGCGTGCACCGTTTTCAGGATAACCAAATGTCAGAGGTGATCATCGGAGGCGCTCGAGATGGCATCAATGATATCTCATATGAAATCAGAGATCTGCCTGGCTATAAGGGAAGCGAGCCCGTTGCGCTACGTGTGTATCTGATGTCTCAAATCGAGGGGGTCAAGCCAATCAAGGTTTACCAGTATCAAACACGGCAAGGAGATCCGCCCAAGCGGCAGGATACCGTGGTGTTTGAAGTTGGTTCAGTCGATGCGGCAAAGATACTAGGGCTGCGTTAACGCTTAACTCATGCATCAGCCCTCGTTACTCGCAAGTGAAACAACTTGTGTATTGCTTCAAAATGAACAGCTCGATATTTTGTAGATAGTTTCATGCAATCCCCCAAGCTGATAATATCAGTAAGATATCGGCTTGAAATTCCTGGGGTATCTGTGCAAGAGACAGGCCGTTATGGACAAGTGGATGCTGATAATAGCCATAATCCTTGCAGCTGTAGCAGCTGTTCAAGGAGCTCGGCACGTGCGTCGTGGTAGTAAATCTCAGTGGACGGTATTGTGGATGCTTTTCTGCTTCATTGCCCAGCTCACCATACTGAGCCTTCGTGGCGAAATGCGAGGCGGTTGCCCGTTAGGAGACACAGGAGAGGTCTTAATTTTCTCTGCATGGTCCCTGACGATGTTCTACATGGTCGTTGGTTCAGTTTACCGGCTCTCTTTATTGGGCGTTTTCACGGCTCCTCTGGTTTGTTTTTTATTGTCGATCGCGCTTATGCCTGGGCTGCTTGATGCGAGCCCTGAAAGAAAGACAGTGGTGGATGGCTGGAGAGAGTCTCATGCTGCTTTTTCTGTATTGGCATACGGAGCTTTGGGTTTAGCCGCTGTCGCAGGTTCAATGTTCATTGTTCTCAATAGGCAGTTAAAAGAAGCGCACACAGGCACGGGGCTGTTTGCCAACTTGCCGCCAGCTCGTGAGCTCAATCAAGTCGTGGGTCGTTTGTTGTGGCTTGGTTTTTTCTTGCTGACCTTGGGGCTCGTTTGCGGCCTTGTGATGGAAAAGTCAGGGGCAGCCAATAAACATCTTTATGTAGCCCTCGGTCAGTGGCTTGCTTACGCGCTATTATTGTTTCTAGAATGGAAGCGAGGCATGCCACCGCGAAAGTTGGCGATTGCAGCCGTTACATTGTTTGTCTTATCTCTGATGATTTTCCCCCTGATCAACTAAATGGAATTGATATGCATGGGACTCAATCATGAAACCGCGCCTGTTGAGGTGAGGGAGCATTTTGCTGTTTCGGAGGAGCAGTTGGGATTAATCGCGAGTAAGCTCACTGAGCTGACAACTATTGCCGAGAGTGTGGTCATCTCTACATGTAACCGTACGGAGGTCTATGTAGCTGCGGAGGATCGGCAGATGGGACTTGAGGTGTTGATGCAGCATCTATCAAAGGATCACAGTGAAGAAGAGATGTCGCACTTTTACCAGAAATGCGGTGATGAAGCTAAAAAGCACCTATTTGCACTCGTTTGTGGTCTAAATTCAATGGTGCTAGGGGAGACTGAGATTTTTGGGCAGGTGAAGAGTGCTTACAAACAAGCTCTGGAGGCAGGAGCGACCAAGGGGTTCTTAAACCGCCTTTTCCAAAAGTCCTTTGCGGTGGGTAAGCGTATTCGCACTAATACACGTATTCAGATGGGTGCAACTTCGGTAGGAAATGTGGCAGTTGACCTAGCCGAGAAAATTTTCGGCAAGCTCAAGGGTAGCCATGTCATGATTATCGGTGCCGGAGAAACCAGCCGACTCGTTGCTCAAAGTATGATTTCGCGTGGTGCAAGTAAATTGACAGTGACTAATCGATCGATGGAGCGGGCTAGGTCGTTAGCAGATGAACTCAATGGCGAAGTGGTGCCGTTCGACTCGTGGGAGGATGCACTCGTCAAAGCGGACGTTGTGGTTTCTTCAACCGGAGCCCCTGAACCAGTGTTGCGAGCAGCTCAGATTGAAGCAGTCCGAAAAATGCGTAAGTTTCGCCCCTTGTTTTTAATTGATATTGCAGTGCCGCGCGATATTGAGGCACAGGCAGGTGATATTGAGGAGGTTTACCTCTACGATATTGATAAGCTTCAGCAATTAGCAAGCAGTGCCAAAGAATCTAGAGCCAAGCAGGTTGAACTCTGTGAACAAATGATCGCAGAGGAAATTAAACAGACATCATGAAACCACTTGTCGTTGGAACACGAGGCAGCGCACTTGCTCTTGCCCAGGCTGAAATGACCGAAAATGCCTTGAGGGAGCAATTTCCTGATCGAGAAATCATCAGGAAGGTAATCAAGACGACCGGTGACAGGCGCACGGATGTTCCGCTCTCGCAAGTGGCTAAAGCTGAGGGTGTTCTTGATAAAGGAGTCTTCACCAAGGAGCTTGAGGTTGCCCTCGAGGAGGGTGAAGTAGATCTAGCAGTTCACAGTATGAAAGATGTGCCAACGGTGTTGGCCGATCACTTTGAAATTGTAGGTGCATTGGAACGAGCTCCTGTGAGAGATGTATTGATTTGTTCAGAAGCCGATAGTCTTGATGCATTGCCGGAGGGAGCAGTAGTTGCAACGAGTAGTGTTCGCAGGCAGCGCCAATTGAGTTGGTTGAGGCCAGATTTGGAGCTTGTTGATATTCGTGGAAATGTGCCAACGCGATTGCAGAAGCTGCGCGACAACGAGGAATTGGATGCCATCATGCTTGCCGAAGCTGGTTTGGTTAGGCTGGGATATGACCTCAGTGCTGAGTTAGATGGAGGCTTGCATGCTGTGGCTCTTGAAGCGGAAGATTTTCTGCCAGCTGCAGGGCAGGGGATCGTGGGTTTTGAAATTCGTAAAGGTGACGAAGATACCCAAGCGTGCGTTGATGCAATCAATCACCATGAGTCGATGCTGCTACTCAGGGCTGAGCGAGAGTTTTTACGTTTGCTGGATGCGGGTTGTCACACGCCAGTGGGCGTCAGATCATGGATCGAGGGTGGATCTCTCCATATGGCAGGCAGGGTATTTGATGAGCATTCGGACGATGACCCGACTGAATCGTCTGTGTCGGGGGAAATGACCGAGCCCGAACAGGTTGCCAGTGAACTTTACAATACTCTGAAATGAGCGGGATATGCTACTTGGCTGGAGCAGGCCCCGGTGACCTTGGTTTGGTAACACTGAAAGCAAAGCAGTGTATCGAACAGGCAGATGTTCTTGTCTACGATGCGCTGAGCAGCGCTGAGCTATTGACATGGGTAAAGGATGAATGCGAGACCATTGATGTGGGCAAACGCGCAGCAGATCACAAGCTTCCCCAAGAGCAAATTAACGAGCTTCTGGTCAAAAAAGTCGCTGAGGGCAATATTGTGGTGAGGTTAAAAGGAGGAGATCCGATGATCTTTGGCCGAGGCGGTGAGGAGGCAGCAGCACTCTCTGATGCGGGCATGAAGTTTGAGATCATCCCCGGCATCTCATCTGCGTTTGCGGGGCCTATCTATGCTGGTATCCCGCTGACACATAGAGAATATGGATCTCAACTTACTGTTTTTTCAGGTCATGATTCTCGAGATAAAGCGAACAGTGATTTGGATTACGCTCAGCTTGCCAAAGCCCCAGGCACAAAGGTTTTTCTGATGGGCGTGGCTCGGTTGCGCGAGATTACCAGCAAGCTCGTCGAGCATGGAGCGGATCAGGAGACCCCTATTGCTTTAACCCGCTGGGCAACTACGGGTCGGCAAAAAACAATCAAAGGAACTTTAGCGAACATCGCCGATATTGCGGCGGCAGAAAAATTCAAAGCGCCTGCTGTAGGTGTCATTGGTCACATAATTAACGAAATGGAAAATATTGAATGGTATGAAAATCGCCCCTTAAAGGGAAAGCGTATTGTGGTAACAAGAAGCCAAGAACAGGCGCCAGAGCTGGTTAATAAACTGAGCTCTCTGGGGGCGGATGTGATTGAGTTGCCTGTGTTGAAAATTTGCGATCCTGTTGATAAGCGTGGCTTTGTAGAATGTGTTGCCCATGTGCACACTTATGACTGGCTGGTATTTAGCAGCACGAACGGGGTGCGGAGATTTTTTGATGCGTTCTTTGCACTCTACAAAGATGCCCGTAGCCTAGGTGGTGTTCGAATAGCAGCGGTGGGGCCCGGAACCCAAGCAGCGATCGAAAGTTATCGTTTTGCTGTTGATTTAGTCCCTGAACGTCATATTGCCGAGGGTATACTTGAGACATTCAAGAATGAGCATAATGTAGATAGTCAAACGATTTTATGGGTTCGTCCTGAAAATGCCCGCCCTGTCCTTGCTGATGGATTAACAGAGCAGCATGCCATTGTTGACGAGTGCATCGCTTATCGTATTGAGGCGGAAAAAGATGACCCTACGGGGGCGGTGGAACGCCTCTCTGAAGAAGGGGCAGACATGGTGACATTTACCAGTTCTTCGACGGCTAAGTATTTCCATGAACTGGGTCTACCATGGCCTGAGGGATGCGTGGCAGCCAGTATCGGCCCTATCACTACAGCTAAATTGAAGGATTTGGGGCGCAAAGACCTCGTTGAGGCCCAAAACCACAGTATTGAGGGCATCGTGGCCGCTATCGTTGAACAGCTTGTTGACAGCTAAAAACTTTCATTTAGCTTGCAATTAGCGTAATAAGAGGCGATATTTTTCTCGCACATTAGTATCTTTATAAACAAACTAAGGTTTAAATGATTTCATTTCCCGACAACGCACCACTAGGTGATGACCAAAAGAAGCAGCTTTCATCAGTAATTGCTGGCTTAAGCTCTGAACAACGTGCTTGGGTAAGTGGTTATCTTGCAGGTTCCAATAGCCAGGCTCAAGAAAAAGCTCCGGCTACGACATCAGCCAGTCAGCCCGTTACAGTTCTCTATGGAACTGAGTCGGGTAATTCTGAAGCTTTGGCTGGCCAGTTGGCCAAGCAAGCGAAGCAGAAGGGCTATAAGCCACAATTATTGAACATGTCCGATGCCACCCTTGCCAATGTTAAGGATGCACAGCGTTTGCTCGTCGTAGTTAGCACATGGGGTGATGGCGAACCTCCAGAATCCTCTGAGGCTTTTTACAATGAACTGATGGAAGCCGATATTGCTCTTGATGGTGTAGAGTTTTCCGTGTGTGCATTGGGCGATACCAGTTACGATCTGTTCTGCCAAACTGGCAAGGACCTGGATGCTAGGTTAGAAAAATTGGGTGCAAAGCGCTTAGTTGATCGGGTTGATTGCGATCTTGAGTTTGATGAGCCTTTTTCAAATTGGAGCCAGTCTATTTGGAGTGAACTAGGCGCAGCTGAGGTAGTAGCTGCACCGTCTTCGTTGTCGCAAACTCAAGCTCCCGTCTTTAATAAGAAAAACCCTTTCCCTGCCGAGGTGATCGAGAATCAATTGCTTAGTGGCAGTCGATCAGCCAAAGAAACTTATCACGTCGAGCTCTCGCTTGAAGGCTCAGGTTTTGATTATCAGCCAGGCGATGTGCTAGGGGTGATCCCGCGAAACTCTGAAGACATAGTCGAAGCATTTATCAATGTGGCAGGCCTCGATGGTAATACCGAAATAAAACATCATGTGATCGGTCAAATGCCCCTCGCCAAAGCCTTGACAACAGAGCTTGATATAACGGGCCTATCACGCAAGGTTGCGGCTTCATGGCAGCAGATTTGTGGTTCGAAAAAGTTAGCTGAATTGCTTGCACCTGATGCGAAGGAAAAGTTTAAGGAGTGGAGTTTTGGTCGCCAGATCATTGATCTTCTCGAGTCTTATCCCGCAAAGGCTTTGGAAGCTCAACAACTTGTCGATATTTTACGCAAGCTTCCGGTTCGCCTCTATTCGATCGCGTCCAGCTTTAACGCACATCCTGGCGAGGTGCATCTTACGGTAGCAGCAGTAAGGTATAATACGCACGATAAGAACCGTAAGGGAGTCGCTTCAACTTTCCTCGCAGATGATGCCCCTAAGGGAGCTAAGGTGTCGGTATATACGCACCACAACAAAAACTTTAGACTTCCTGAGAATAACGAGACTCCGATTATTATGGTCGGCCCAGGAACGGGGATCGCTCCATTCAGGGCATTTATCGAGGAGCGGTCTGCGGCGCAGGCGGCGGGCGAAAGCTGGCTGTTCTTCGGCGACCAGCACTACAACGAAGATTTTCTCTATCAGCTTGAGTGGCAAGATCAGCTCAAGAATGGAGCCCTTTCTCGCATTGATGTTGCCTTCTCACGTGATCAACCTGAAAAAGTGTATGTGCAGCATAAGCTTGCAGAGCATGCTAACGATATTTGGCAGTGGCTACAAAAAGGTGCTCACTTCTACGTTTGTGGAGACGCTACATATATGGCCAAAGATGTTCACCAAACCTTGCTTGAAATTGTAGCAAGCAAGGGAGAGATGAGCAGCGAGGAGGCAGAGGCCTATGTTGCTGCATTGAAAAAAGACAAGCGCTACCAGCGAGATGTCTACTAAGTAAATTCACAGAAAAATTCACTGGCCCACAAAAGCCAACTACTAATCATATTATGAGCGAAGAGATAAAATTATCTGCTAACGAACCACTTAAGATCAACAGCGATTATTTGCGAGGAACCTTAGTTGAGGAAATCGCCGATGCCAGTAATGGAGCTATCACGGCTGATAGCCAACAGCTTAGCAAGTTCCACGGAATGTATTTGCAGGATGATCGTGATGTTCGTAAAGAACGCCGCCAGAAGAAGCTTGATAAAGCATTTAGCTTTTTGATTCGTGTGCGCCTCCCCGGTGGCGTGGCGCAACCAGACCAATGGTTAGCAATGGATCGAATTGCTGATGAGTATGCAAATGGAACGCTAAAGATCACAACTCGACAAACATGGCAGTTGCACGGGGTGATTAAAAACAATTTGAAGGCGTCTATTCAAGAAATGGATAAGTCTCTCCTGGACTGTATTGCGGCCTGTGGCGACGTGAACCGTAACGTCATTTGTAATGCTAATCCTCACTTAAGCGAGGTTCACGCTGAAGCGGTTGAGCTATCACGTAACATCAGTGAACACCTACTGCCTCAGAGCCGAGCTTACCATGAGATTTTCCTCGATGAGGAAAAGGTGATCAGCAGCGAAGAGCAAGTTGAGCCCTTGTATGGAAAGACCTATCTGCCACGTAAGTTCAAAATTAATGTTGCAGTGCCTCCAGGAAATGACACTGACATCTATGCACAGTGCTTATCTTTTATTGCGATTGTCGAAGATGAGAAAGTAGTTGGTTACAATGTGACCGTAGGTGGCGGCATGGGTATGACTCATGGTAAAGAAAGCACCTTCCCTAGGACCGCTGATTTGATTGGCTTTGTCACACCAGATAAGGCAGTTGATGTCGCAGAAAAGGTGATGCTTGTGCAGCGTGACTTCGGAGACCGCACAGATCGCAGGCAAGCACGACTTAAGTACACGGTTGAGCGCATGACGGCAGATGGCTTCAAAGATAAGTTGGAGGAGTATCTGGGTTATCAACTCGAACCCGCTCGCGATTTCACCTTTGAATACAATGGTGATCGATTTGGATGGGTAAAGGATGACAAGGGAAGTCATCACCTTACGCTTTTTGTTCCCGGTGGGCGAGTATGTGATACGCCATCATCACCCATGAAGTCGGGTATTGCTGCTGTTGCTAAGATTCACAAAGGGGAGTTTCGAATGACGGCTAACCAAAATCTTGTGATTGCTAATATCAGTGACGAGCAAAAGCCAAAAATTGAAGCTGTCCTCGAAGAATATAAGATTCTTAAAACACACGAGCAATCTGCCCTCAGGCTAAACTCTATTGCTTGCGTGGCATTGCCTACATGCGGTTTGGCTCTGGCAGAAGCTGAGCGTTATCTTCCAGAACTTATTACCGAGCTCGAGGAGGTCATCGAAGAGGCTGGCCTGCGTCATGACGCGATCACGATACGCATGACGGGATGTCCTAACGGCTGCGGGAGACCGTTTCTTGCTGAGATTGGTTTCGTCGGAAGAGCCCCCGGTAAATACAATGTTTATCTTGGTGGAGGTTTTCATGGTCAAAGGCTAAACAAGCTGTATCGCCAATCTGTTTTGGCAGATGATATTAAAGAATTACTCACTCCGATCATTCATGCATACGCTAAGGAGCGTAATGAGGGTGAGCGATTTGGTGATTTTGTGATTCGTGCTGGCTACGTCAAAGCGACGACAGCAGGTAACAATTTTCACGCTAACATAGAGCAGGTGTAACGACTATGATTGATATGGCTGAGGGAATTCAAACAGTAACAGATGTGGAGAAGGTGAATACAGCCTTCGCAGAGATGTCTGCGCCTGATCGAATGATATGGCTTCATCAGCATTATGGTTCACGGCTCATTCTCAGCAGTAGCTTCGGGCTACAGGCAGCAGTGATGCTCGATCTTGTTCGTAAGCATGCTCCGCAGATTCCTGTTGTATGGATTGATACGGGATATTTATTTCCCGAAACATATCAATACGCGGAACATTTGATCGAGAGTTTCGGAATTGAAGTAAGTGTTTATCAGCCAAAAATTTCCGCGGCTCGTCAAGAAGCGCTCTATGGTAAGCTATGGGAGCAGGGTAAGGAAGGTAGTGCAAGGTATGGCTTGATTAATAAGATTGAGCCAATGAACCGAGCCTTAAAAGAATTTGGTGCTGATATTTGGGTTAGCGGTTTGAGAAGGTCGCATTCTAGCAGCCGGGCTCATCGCCATTTTGCAGAGCAGCAAAAAAGCACCTTGAAAGTTTATCCTATTCTAGATTGGGCAGATGCACAGGTTGCAGCTTATTTTTACGATAATAATTTACCTAAGCATCCATTGGAGTCGCAAGGTTATCAGACAATGGGGGATTGGCATTCTACTTCTCCAGTTGACGAAGGCGGCTCAGTTGAGTCCTCCCGGTTTGATGGGGAAAAGTATGAGTGCGGATTACATCTGGACTCAGATACTCCTGATTTTCAAATTTAAGGCCTGCTTCATTGCTACCAAGAGAATAGATCATAAGTACTGTGGTAAAGCTTATCTTATTAGGTCACGGATCCTCAAAGCATCCTGACTCATCACGCTCTGTCAGAAACCACGCTGAAATACTCTCTCAGAGTGGTCATTTTTCTGATGTGAGTTGCGCTTTTCTTAAAGAAGAACCGCTTGTTGAGCATGCGCTGGACGACGTCGAAGACGAGAGGGTGGTTATTGTGCCCGACTTTCTTGCAGAGGGTTATTTTACTCGTCAGGTGATACCTTCCAAATTAGGAACGAAGTTATTATTAGCTAATATTTCGTCTACTCCGCCAGTAGGCACCCATCCTATGATGGTCGACCTCATTGATGCAGCCGCAAAAGAAGTGCTGGGTGATTGGGATATAAATGAAACCAGTTTGTTAGTGATAGGGCATGGCTCTGGTAAAAACCCATGTTCTAAACAAAGTTTGTTGGGACATCTTCAGCAGTTACGCAATAGTTCCAACTTCGGGCAAGTGGCTGACTTGTGGCTTGAGGAAGCGCCATTAGTTGGATCCTGGAAAGATGTAGTTAGCATGCCCAGAGTCATCGTCATTCCATATCTGCTTAATGATGGTCAGCATGGGGGGTGGGATATTCCAGAAGAACTTGGATTGGAAGTGGCTGAGGATATCCATAAAAAGACACATCAGATCGAAGGTTTTGAGTTGAGGCTGACACCAGCACTTGGAACATCGCCTAAATTTGCCGAGCTTGTTATGCAGCTTGCTGAAATTTGGGGGCAGGCAACTAGAGAATAAAAAACGCGCCAGCATGGGGCATGCTGGCACGTTTTTTTAGAGGGTAATGCTTTCAACTGCAGAGCTATCTAGCATCGGTGAATGAGGTTATTCATTATGGATGTGCCCTGGTTGCCCATGCGGTGGATTTACTTTGGGTTTGGCTGCATCTTGCTTCATTTGTTGAAGTTTGGGTTTAAATCCGTTGGCGAATTTCCCAACCTGACTTTCTGGGTTAATAGCAACAATTTCATCTAGCAGTTTGGCTGCTTGGTCGAAGTTTTGACTGGCCAGTAACGGGTTCATTTTCATACCGAGCATCGACTGTTTTTTCTCCCCAGTGATTTCGAAATCGACAATAAATTTATCAACCAAAGCCATAGCGTCATCGCTTTTTCCAGAGCGCAGGGCTGTTGTGTATTCTTCCTCCAATGTGGCTACGGCCTGCTTGAGTTGTTGTTGGGCCACAAATCCGCTCTCATCGTTAGGGTCAAGTGTGGCAATTTGTTGGCTGATTTCGCTGTAGTGACTGAGCTGCCCTTCGGGAAGAAGCTTTAGAGCGTCACCGAGAGCTTTCGCTTTGGCGGTGCCATCTAACTCATCAGCGGCTTTTATTGCATCGTCACGTTTGATCTTTATGGCGATTAACTCGTCAAGGTGAGCGAGGTATTTTTCGGGTCCGCCTGCTTGGTAGCCTGTTTGGGCATAAGGAAGACCATTCGGATCAAGGAGCAGTATTGTGGGGAAACCTTGGATTGAATACTTCGCTTGTAGCTTTTCATTTTGCTCTTGAGTAGACTCGTCGATATTTGATTTATCTTGGGGGAAATCTATTTCAACAAGAACGAATTTTTTGGCTGCTCCATCCTTAAAACTTTCAAATTTAAAGACTTCGTCGACAAGCTTGATGCACCAGCCACACCAGTCGGACCCCGTGAAGTTCACCAACATGTCTTTGTTTTCTAGTGCGGCTTTCTGTTGCGCGGCCTTGAAGTCGCTCATCCAGTTCTTTGTGTCGGCTGTAGCTTCATCGGCTTGAGTAGCTTCAGTTTTACCAGCGCCCTCAGCGGCTTGGGCAGTTCCTTCATTGGCTCCTTCAGTAGTTGCGTTGTCTGACTTTTCACAAGAAGTGAAAACAGCAGCGGAAGCAGCGAGTGAGATGATGTATTTAAGTTTCATAATGATTAAGTGAGTGTTGATTCTGATTATTTTGCTTATCTATGTCCAATCAGAACGACACTGATGAGTAACTTTGTTTTTCTTGTGATTAAAAACGCTTTTCAAGTTGCCGAATTTATCAAGCTTGGCAGGATGTGAGGGGATGGCTTACACAGCAGATAAAGCTTTTGGATTGATAGAGGCGGCACACGATAGAGGCAGGCTGGCGCATGCTTTCTTGATCACAGGGCCGGCGGGAAGCGGTAAGGCATCACTTGCGGCTCGGATCGTGCAGATGGTTAATCCTGCAGATGATGGTAGTGTGGGTAGTAATCTTTTTGGTGAAGCTGAGGTCCCAGAGGAGAAGTCACTCGATGAGCTAGAGGGTGACTTAGTGAGGGTAGTTAGACCTCGATCAAAGTCGCGCCGTATTACAGTAGATGATATGCGGGGGTTGGAAAAATCTTTCCATGTGGCATCTGCACCAGGCAAGTGGAAAGTAGGGGTTGTGCTCGGCGCTGACCGAATGGGGGCTGGCGCCGAAAATGCTTTTTTGAAGACACTAGAAGAGCCTCCGCCTGAATGTTTATTACTTCTGGTGAGTGATGCTCCTGAGCTTTTATTACCCACCGTATTATCCCGCTGTGTGAAGTTGCCACTGATGGCATTACCGGATCAGGGGGTTCTTGGTGAGGCAAGTTTGGAGCTGTTATCTGCTCTAGCTTCTATGGCTAAGCAAGGCATTGGCAGTATGCAAGCGGCATTGACGTTAAGAGCATCTTTCAGCGCGATTCTTGCTAGAAAAAAATCAGAAATAAGTAAATGTAATGATGCCGCGTTTAAAGAGGAGAGCAAAAAGTATAAGAATACAACAGACAGTGGCGATTGGCTCAAGAATCGTGAAAAATACTACCTTGCTCTGACCGAGTCTGAATATCTCAATGATCGCGAAAGGCTGATTGAGACTTTGGTCTGCTGGGTCGGAGATGTCGTGCGCCAAAAATGCTCTGTGGAGCAGCTTGATTTTCCATCGGAGAGAGACATTACGGCATCAGTGGCATCGAGTCATACAATCAATGATTTGCTTCATAGAATGGAGGGGATCGAGCAGTTACGAGCTAATTTGGAAACGAATGTGCAAGAGCAGCTAGCTCTTGAGGTGGCATTCCTCACCGCTTTTGGCTAATCTGTGGTTATTATGTTTATGCAGCTAACCTCCGAAATGTCTGGATCTGTTAATGGTTTCGCTTGATGAGACGGCTAACGCCATTACAATCGTGAAACATTTTGCTGATATCATATTGCTATGATTAGGCAGTCATCAGCAAGCTCTCTCCCTCATAATTCACAATCATGAAAAATCCATTCCGCAAAGACCTGGAATCTCGTTCGCGTCCAGAGGCCTGTACAGTGGTTATTTTTGGTGCTACAGGTGATCTGACCCACCGAAAGTTGATACCGGCTTTGTATAATCTTCAGGTCGAAGGAGCGTTACCTGCAGGGGTGAAGATCATTGGTTTCGCTAGACGAGAGAAGTCAGATGCAGAATTTCGCCTTGGTCTTGAGCAGGTAAATAAAAAGGTTTCGAGAAGCGGTCATGATGAATCAATATGGGCTGATTATGCTGAAAATATTCACTACCATCAGAGTGAGTTTCAGGATGCTGGTGGATATGCACGACTCGCAGATCGTCTCGATGAAATCGATCGCGAGAGAGGAGGCAGTGGTCATCGGTTATTCTATATAGCAAGTGCGCCAGAATATTTTGATGATATTTTAGCCAATATTAAGGAGGCAGGCATCAATCATAATAAAAAAGGTTTTTGGTCTCGAGTGATTGTTGAAAAACCTTTCGGCACTAATTTGCCTACGGCCAAACATCTCAATAAGGTTGTCAGCAAGACGTTTAGTGAGCGCGACACTTACCGAATCGATCATTATCTGGGAAAAGAGACGGCCCAGAACATTATGGTGTTAAGGTTTGCGAATGCCATTTTCGAGCCCTTGTGGAATAATCGTTGTATTGAGCAGATTCAAATTACTTGCTCGGAAAATCTGGGTATGGAAGGCGGTAGAGGTGGCTATTATGATAGCTCTGGGGCTATGCGCGATATGGTCCAAAACCACCTATTGCAGTTATTAAGTCTTGTAGCTATGGAGCCCCCAACGGACCTCTCCGCAGATGGAGTGAGGGATGAAAAGGTCAAGGTTTTGCGTTCGTTGAGGCAGTGGAATACACCAGAGCTTGTTTCTGAAAATGTCGTGCGCGCTCAATATGTAGCAGGCCATGTCGATGGCGAGAATGTGGTCGGGTATCGTGATGAGGATCGGGTGGATCCAGAGTCGATGACCGAGTCTTATGTAGCGTTGCGCGTGCTAGTTGATACATGGCGATGGAGTGGTGTTCCGTTTTATGTCCGCATGGGCAAACAACTGCCTAAGAAAGCCACGGAGATATCGATTCACTTTAAAGAACCTCCAACCGTATTATTCAATGCGTTGTCTGGTGGTGTTCCTGGTGGCAATGTATTAGTCATGCGTATACAACCTGATGAGGGGATCTCGCTACGCATGGTATCTAAGATTCCTGGATCTAGCCTGCGTATGGAGCCAGTGAAGATGGATTTTCACTATGCGACTAGTTTTGGTAAAGGAAGTCCGGAGGCTTATGAGCGCTTGCTTTTGGATTCAATGGCAGGCGATGCGACTCTGTTTGCACGTCGAGATGAAGTTGAAGAGGCATGGAAGTTCATTGATCATATCCACCACGCTTGGCATCAGTCAAAAGAGTCTCCCGTGATGTCAGAGTATGTTGCTGGCACATGGGGCCCTAAAGAAGCAGACGATTTATTGGGTAAGAATGGTCATAAATGGAGACGGCTTTAGGAGGTCACAATGATGGGTGATTACACTGACAATGATTATGCAATGGCTCTTGGTAAAGAGGTGGCCATCGCGGATGTGGATAAGGAACTTCGTTTATTGTGGGAGGAGGACAAAGCTAGCACGAATGCTTCTTTGATTAATCTGGCTGTCTATTCTGAGCACAAAGGTGCCATTATTAAAAATTCTGAACATGTTCAAATCATCACTCGTGAGCATGCCTGTAGGGCTCTGTTGATTGGCGTCGATCGTGATAATCCAGAAGCTTCTATTCGTGCCTGGATCACAGCGCAATGTCATTTGGCTCATGGACGAAAAAGTATCTGTTGTGAACAAGTGGCATTTCAGCTCACTGGAAAGTCTACTGGCAGGCTCCGTAATACGGTGTTCTCTCACCTCAATAGTGATTTGCCACTCGTCTTTTGGTGGCAAGGGGAATTGAGCTCTCTGTTTTCTGAACGCTTATATAGTCTGATCGACCGATTTATTTTTGATAGTTCAGAGTGGTCAAATCCAATTGATGCATATTCTTGCCTCAGTGAGGCAATGAAAAGCGAACAATCGTTGCTTCCGATGGATATTGAATGGACACGGAGTTCTCAGGTTCGGATGGCGATTGCAGGATTGTTCGACGACCCTATGGCGGTAAATGCTTTAGAGCATGTGAGTGAGTTAAATATTGTGGTGCACCCCGAGCATCGAATGGCTGGGCTTCAGTTGTTGGCATGGGTCATCCAACGAACCGGCTGGAAACGTTGCTGCGAATTGTCACTGGATAGCGATCACGGTGATGTATATTATTACGAAACGAGTGAGGGATCTGCTTTGGTTGCTAAGATTGTGGCCGATCCTTTGTCTGCCCCTGTTGGGGCGATGGAATTTATTGCCCCTGGTTTAGAGCTCCGAGTAACTCGTGATGCTGGATCGGCTTATATATGCCAAGAGCTTCATGCTGGGGCCCACCACATTGAGCGCCGCACACCATCGAATAGTGATGATTCCGCTGAGCTTGTTATGAACCAGCTATCGAGAGGTGGGAACAACTCTCTCTACTGCGCTGTGATGCCGGAATTCTTAGCTCTCCTTGGCGGTGAGTAGCATCACTTTGTTGGAGTGAAGACCCGTCAGCTTGTCTTAGCGTCATATTGAACCGTTGCTGCCAAGAAGGGGTTGTTTGCTTGCTCAAGAGCGATGGTAGTCATTGGCCCATGACCAGGGCAGATGATCGTATCGGGTGATAGTGGCATAAGGTTTGCTTGTGCTGTCCTAAGTGCTTGCTGGTAACTCATATTGTCGGGAGACTTGCCCATGGACCCAGCAAACACGCTATCGCCGACAATGCAAACTGGAGAACTTAACCCATTATAGCAATATGCTCGTGCAGGATTGGTATGGCCGCTGACATCAAGGGCTGTGAGTTGCTCGCCAGAGAAGATATTTGTTTTTTGACCATGCTCTACATCTTCTGGGTAAATAATTTGAATTTTGTCGAAGCTCTTGATATCTCCGATGTGATCATGATGTCGATGTGTGATGAATAAGGCATCCAGTATTAATTGATGCTTGCTCAGATATTCAAAGATAGGGGTAGCCTCTGTTCCAGTATCAAATACGATAGCATGCTTATCTTTGACGATGATATATGCGTTTACTCCTGCATGCCCGAATGACGAAACTATTTGGATGAGTTCATCAGGCTTCGTAACTTCAGGATGGTAAGAGGAGACTCCGATTAATGCTGTTGACGAAAGCCGAAGGGGATTTGCTAGCGCCTTGAGGCTGTGATTATCGTAATGCCCTTGAAGTGCAGCATGTAGATCGCTTTCCGAAATTTTCGCAGCGCTTGTAAGTTGTTTGGATGATATGCCTAGGCCGTGCATGGCTTTTGCGATGATATCGCAGGCATCATCTTCAAGAGGTATATTAGATTGAAACATTGGGCGTTGTTTTATGGCTGAAATTTGACGTATGATATTTGTGATGATAAATGTCGTTTGTGCCGTTATCAGCGATCATGACGAAAGGTTGTTGGTCTGCAAGCGCCCCTTAGGCAAAGCGCTGGCAGGATTTTGGGAATTCCCTGGTGGAAAGGTTGAAGCCGACGAGGATTTTATTACAGCAATTAAGCGTGAGATTAGAGAGGAGCTAGCTTGCGAAATCGAAGTGTGCATGGATTTACCGAGAGTAGAACACCACTATCCAGAGTGTTCAATACGCTTATGGCCGTTCATTTGTAAAGTATCTAGAGGTGAGCCTGTCGCCATGGAGCATTCTGAGCTTCGCTGGGTTACTCTCGAACAGTGTAGTAATCTAAAATGGGCCCCAGCTGATATCCCAGTCTGGAAAGCATTCAGCTGCTGACTTAAATAGCAGGATTGCTTGAAGGCTAACTGTTATAGGTTCTGGCTAGCGGCCATGTGCTAGCCTCTCAGCAAGAAATTCAGGAAGGCCTGCAGCAATAATTTTGGCCTGTGTTGTCTGAATATCGTATTCAACGCGACGGAAGTGAACTGTTTTTCGGTCTGTATCGTAAATACAATAAGATGCACGCCAATCGCCATCACGTGGCTGACCGACAGCCCCAGTATTGAGGAAATATTTTGATCCAGCCTCGATGACAATAGATTCAGCTGGCACTTCATGAACACGTTTGTCGCTGACAAAAATACGAGGTACGTGAGTGTGGCCGTAAAAGCAAACAGGTGTTACCTGATAAGAAAAACTAGCCATCGCATCGAACTTATTGGTTACATAGTTCCATGATGTTGGCTGATCCAGTGTTGAGTGAACCACGGTAAAATCTTGAATCTGGCGTACTAGTCTCAAGCGAGCGAGCCATGTCCGCTGCTCTGGACTGAGTTGTTCACGAGTCCAGCGTATAGCTTCGGCTGCATTTGAGTTCATCATATCAAGCGAGCTGTCATTGCTGCTGTCCTGATCATGGTTCCCTTTAACGATTGGGCACACTAAGGATTGCACTCGTTCAATGCAAGCCACTGGATCAGCATTGTAGCCTACGATGTCACCGAGGCAGATGTGACTGTCACAACTTTGAGCCGCAGAATCAGCTAGGACGGCATCTAAAGCTTCAAGGTTGGCGTGGATGTCACTGAACAATGCAATTCTCATACTCTGGAAAGTTATTAATAATGGTCTCGGCTTGGCTCAGGGTGAAAGGATAAAATCAGATATCCTATCGAGAAAATACGTTTTTTGGTTTGGAGGTGAGCAGGCTACTTATAGCTTGAAAAGGGACTTTGTTTCCAGCTGCCGAATTTTCGACTCAACTCCATTCATGGGGTAACCTTGGGCTGCTGCCTTTTTATAGCTCTTCAGCCAATTAAGTTGCTTTTGACTATCAGGGAAGAGCTCTTCATCAGAAATTCGATTTTCTTGCCCGATATTAAGTGCGTTTTGTAATGCGAAAAGTGTACAAGCTAATTTAGGAAGGTGATTATCGCTTGATTCTCTATATATTTCACAGCCATAGCGATAAGCATCATCTTGGATAGAATCTAAACGCGTCATTGCATAATATTTAAACCTCTGAATTTGGTTACGCCTAAAATCAGGCAGGCTCTCGCATTTGAGGGTATTGTCGAAGTGCTTGAGGGCACGCTCGATGTCGGGCAGTTTATGATAATCTGTCCAAATACGTGACAGGCCGCGGTGTAATTTCCAATTGTCTGGGTTTTGTTTGATGCCAAGTTCGAGAAAAGAGGAGCCTTTTTCGATGTAACGCCTTTGCATCGATCTGCGTCTGTATGGGCTGATGTCGTCTAGCTCTCTGTAGTGGCTTGATGCATTGGTGTGTAGCTGCCATGCGCCTGTTTCCCAATAGTATGTGGTCTGTGGCTGAAGCGTAGTAGCTATTTCATAAGCTTCTTCTACCTTAATCCAATTGAGCTCTTCAAAATAAAGAAAGGCTCTAAAATTCCAAATCGAAGCGATAAGAGATCGTAGGCCACCGAGTGCAACCGCAGCGCCAGTTTGTCCCAATTGAAGGCTAGTTCCTTCTCGCAGAGGTGGCTGAATCAGCTTGTGGCTGACCATATCGCGACTCAATCGATCCTCGTGTTGATACTTGGCAAACCCAAAGCCCAACAGGACAACAAAAATAACGATGATTTGAGCGGTTGTTCGCATTTAAAATTCTTTTTTCCTAAAGGTGAACCATGCCAAAACGCTGTAAATCCCAGAATAAAAGAGAGTTAAGACAGCTAAGCGTGTAAAGATTCCCTGCGGTACTTTTTTGCCCTCAATGGTTGAATCAATGATGTTATACAACTGGAAATCGGGGAAAATGAGTGCAATGCCTTGGGTCATCATTTTTAATTCCTTTGAAACGCCGCCGCTTTGACTGTGTAACCAATAGTTTCTTGCATCTTCGGTGAAGTGCCCCATGAAATAAATTACCACTGCAATAACGATGGTGAATAAGGTGGAACTCGAAAATGTCGAGATGAGTAATGCCAAGGATGCCATGACCATGGCTTTGAAGAGAATGGCTCCAATACCGGCCTGCAGCGTCCACGTGACTCCTTGCTGAGCGACATCAGATAAGCGTGATTCCAGATGTTCGGCTGTCCAGCCGTGGGCTTCGGCTTTTGCCATTTCAACCAGCAAAAGTTCTTCGGTTCTAAAATGTAGAATGATGGAAAGCATTCCATTCATCAGTAACAGAGAAACCGCCACAAGAATGAGAACACCAGCAAGCTTTCCAAGCAAATAGTCTAATCTTGGAACTGGTTTACTTAAGATGGTGTAAAGCGTTCTGTCTTCTAGGTCCTTGGGGATGAGCAGCGCTGTAGCGGCGATTGCAAATAAGATAGAGAACATTGCCATGGCTCCCATAGCGGTGCTCTTTAAGACAATGAGTTCTTGCTCTGCACTGTCTTCGGTAGTTCGGCTCCATGGCATTTCAAAGAAACTTGCGGCAAGCATGAGCACGGCGAAGACGCCCAGGAAGTAAAAGACCTTCATACGCACCAAGTGAGTGAAGGTGTGGCTTGCAATCACAAGAATGCGTGCCGGTGAGAAAAAAGCATTTCTACGCATGGTCTCCTCCTTTCTGTTCTGTAGTCATAGTGTTTGCTTGGGATT
>ENA-UOYH01000186-UOYH01000186.1-marine-metagenome-genome-assembly--contig:-NODE-186-length-28551-cov-3.832163_pt1 | contig 28551 bp, 27 predicted proteins | sample MGYA00238175_ERZ767261 | MGnify/ENA primary metagenome ERZ767261 (study PRJEB28946, sample SAMN06267185) | marine metagenome | isolation source: Columbia River Estuary | place: USA:Columbia River Estuary...
CGCCTGCGCATGGCAGAGAAGGAAATGATTTATGATGAATACAAGGATCGCGCTGGCGATATTGTCAGTGGCACGGTCAGACGCTTTGAGAAAAGTGATGTTTTGATCGACCTAGGTAAGTTTGAGGGACGAATCCCATCACGTGAGAGAGTCGTAACTGAAGAGTATAACATCGGAGATCGTATTCGCGTTTACGTTGTCGCTGTAGAAAATGAAGCACGCGGTCCTGAGATCATCCTTTCTCGCAGCCATCCTAACTTCGTTCGCCGCCTCTTTGAATCCGAGGTAGCAGAGATCGCAGACAACACTGTGGAGCTGCGTGGCATCGCTCGTGAGGCGGGTTACCGCACCAAGGTTGCCGTAGCCAGTAATGATGACAAGGTCGATCCGGTAGGCGCATGTGTTGGCTTGCGTGGAGCACGTGTCAAAAATATCGTGCGCGAGCTCAATAACGAGAAAGTCGACATTATCCGATGGAGTGATGATCCCGCTGAATTTGTTGTGGATGCTCTCAAGCCTGCAAACATCCGCACCATTAACCTCGATAAGGAAAATAAAGTTGTATCTGTTACCGTTGACGAAGAAGAGCTCAGCAAGGCGATTGGTCGTCGTGGACAAAATGCTCGTCTAAGTGCCAAGCTTATGGGATGGGACGTTCAAGTTAGCAAGGATGAGACTCAACACGAACAATTTGAAGAGCGTGTCACTGATGCGGCTCACAATCTAGCTGAAGAATTAGAGATTAATGACGAAATGGCAGACAAGCTCTTTAGGGCCGGTGGTGCCAGCATTGACCTTGTTGCCCAAATGCCTGCCGAATACATTGCTCAGGCCCTTGAAATCGACGAGGAGCAAGCCGCCACTATTCTTTCTAAAGCTGCGCCGGCGGCTGCTTCGGCAGAAGCGGATGCTGAAACGGCATCTGCTGAGACCCCAGCCGAGGTTCCTGCAGTAGAACAAGAAGATGCATCGGAAGAGGTTGTTGAGGAGGTTAAAGCTGAGCAATCAGAAGAATCTTCAACTGAAGAATCAGAAGCAGGTGATGCTGCTGCTGAGTCTAAGGCAGAGAGCACCGAAGCTTAATTGAGAATTTCTCAATGCCTACTATGGCTTTTATTATCACGATATCCAATTTACCCCAACAATTTACCCCCACCACTCAACACCCAGTATGGCAGACTCAAGCGACAAACCTAAAAAAAATAAGGAAAGCCTAGATCTTATAAGCGACACCGATAAGAAATTGTCACGCCGCGAGCGGCAACGTGAAGAGGCATCCAAGGTGAAGACCGTGGATGACCAGAAAAAGGAGGCTCTCGACATTTTTGAAGAGGAGGGTGGCGAAAAGAAGACTTCGGTCGTCCGCAAAAAAGGCGGCGACAAAATGAAGTTGCCTGCTATTTCCAAGCTGGTTGAAAATGAGAATGATGACTTCACTGCAAGTGAGGCATCTTCAACTACAGAGGCTGATGAAGACTCTGGTGGTGAGGAAGCTGCTTCTGAAGGTGGCGAGAAATCAGGTAATGTTATCTCTATTAAGCCGCCGATCATTGTTAGTGATTTAGCCGACTTGATGGATTTGAAATCTTTTCAATTGATGGCTGACCTTATCAAGTTGGAGGTTTTTGTAGCTCCTCACCAGGCTATCGAGCCTGAGATTGCTGAGAAGCTTTGTGAGATGCACGGTTTTACTTTTGAACGTGAGAAGCGTGAAAAAGGTGCTGGAGTGCATAAAGAGAAGAAGAAAATCAAAGAGCCTAAGGCCAAGAAGATCGAAGAAGAGGACGAGGAAACTCTCGAATACCGTGCTCCGATCATCACATTCATGGGTCACGTTGATCACGGCAAGACATCCTTGCTGGATTTCGTGCGTAAGAGCCGAGTGACATCAGGTGAAGCTGGCGGCATCACTCAGCATATTGGAGCTTATCGTGTGGAGCACGATGGCCGTCCGATAAGCTTCATTGATACCCCTGGTCACTCAATCTTTACTGAGATGCGTGCTCGTGGTGCAGACGTAACAGATATCGTCGTTCTCGTCGTTGCTGCAGACGATGGCATCATGCCACAGACCATCGAGGCGATTGCACATGCCAAGAAGGCGAAGAAGACAATTATTGTTGCTATCAATAAATGTGACACGCCAGGTGCTGATACGACTCGTGTTAAAACACAACTGATGGAGCATGAGCTTCAGCCTGTTGATTTTGGCGGTGACGTAGAGTGTGTTGAGGTTTCCGCCGTTACAGGCCAAGGAATGGATGAGCTCATTGATCTGATGGCCCTTCAGGCAGAAGTTCTTGAGCTTAAAGCTAATCCGCGCGCTAATGCCCGAGCTTCAGTGATTGAAGCCAGCATACAAGCAGGCAAGGGGCCCACTGCAACGGTGATGGTTCAGGCCGGAACCTTGAAGGTGGGTGTGCCGTTTATATGTGGCCCATATGCAGGTAAGGTGAAAACTATGCTCAACGACCTCGGTGAACAGGTTAAGGAAGCTGGTCCCGCTACACCGGTGGAAATTATCGGATTTGCTGAGCTCCCGCACGTTGGGGATGAGCTCGTTCAAATGAAGAATGAGCGTGCTTCCAAAAAACTTTCGGAGGAACGCCTCGAAGAGAAGCGTAACGCACGCCTCGTCCGTCCTAAGAAGAGCCGTATGGAGGACCTGATGTCCATGGTGGAGGGCGACAACACCATTCAGCTTAAGATTATTCTCAAAGGTGATGTGCAGGGCTCTGTGCAAGCAATCGAAAATGCGATCAACGAAATCAAAAGTGATAAGGTTGAGCCTCGCTTCATTAAGTCAGCGGCCGGAGCTATTACCGAAAATGACATCTTGATGGCTAGTTCATCGGATGCCGTTGTTCTTGGATTCAATACCAAGGTGGAAAGTAACGCAGTGCGCGCTGCGAAACGTGAGGGCGTTCAGGTGAAGCTCTTCTCCATTGTTTACGAACTTATTGATACTGTTGAGGAAGCCATGCTTGGTTTACTTGACCCGCTTACTCGCGAAACGATCATTGGTCACGCAGAGGTGAAGCAGGTATTCAAGGTGCGTCGCGGTCGTGCAGCTGGTTGTATTGCCAAAGATGGCAAGGTTACCCGGACGGCACATGCTCGCGTATTACGCGGTGGTGTTCCTGTTTATGATGGCAAGATGTCCACATTACGCCGTCACCAAGATGAAGTTGATCAGGTCAAGCAAGGTATTGAGTGTGGTATTCGCTTGGGTGAATTTAATGAATACGAGGAGGGCGACATCATTGAGTGCTATATCCTCGAAAAGGTTGAGCAGACCCTGTAAGCGGGATCTGATAATTCTTAGAGCATCACTATAATTTAATGAGTCAGCGCCTAGATAGAATTAATGAGTTGCTACGGCGTGAAATAAGCACGGTGCTGCAGCGTGATTTTGAATTCGGTGGCGCGCTCGTTACAGTGAGTGGCGTTGATGTCACACAGGATTTGCGCGAAGCGAAGGTATTTGTTGGTGTGCTAGGAGGCTACGGCGGCAAAGTAATCGAGCAGCTTGGACAGAGACGCGGATTGATTCAAAGTCGAGTCGCTAAGAGAGTCGTGCTTCGTTGCACTCCTAGATTAGATTTTCGTCTGGATAGTTCTGCAGCTCGTGGCGTTGATATGATCAACGTGCTCGACGAGGTAGAGAAAATCCCCAAAGCTCCTCCTGCTGAAGATGAGGATGAGTAAGATTCTAGATTAGGTCGATGATGGCCTAGTTTCTAGTTTGGATTTTATTCTGCATCTTGTTCCTCGGTGAGTTCGCCGGGTAAACCTTCAAGCAGTTGCTTGTATCGTTGAATGTCAAAATCACGCTTGTCGATATACATGCGGTTAGATTCATCAGCTAAACAAATAGCAATGAGTTCTCTGGCTTGGTCAGGGCTGAGCTGGTCTTGCTCAACGAGGCGATCAAACGTGATTTTTACGTATGGCGTTTGATCAGACTCAAGTTGCTGGTCTACGGCAGGAAGTAAGGATTCGATCAATGATTCGTCATTCATAAATTTGCATGGTTAGCCCAAGGCTTATATTCACTTGGGATGGGTGCTTGGAAGGCCATTCGCTCGCCAGTTCTGGGGTGATCTATAACAAGTTGCCACGCGTGCAGCATAAGCCTTCCAGGCTGCACTACTTGTCGATTGGGTTTAGCGTAGATAGGATCACCTAATATGGGGGTGCCGATATGGACCATATGCACTCGTATTTGATGGGTTCTACCGGTGTGTAAATCGCATAAAATAAAGCAGGTATCATCATCAGCTTGGTGGAGTACTCGGTAGTCTGTGATGGCTGACTTTCCGCTTCCCGGATTCACTACTGCCATTTTTAAGCGATTAACGGGGTGGCGGCCAATATGAGTGAAGATGCTGTCTTTGTCTTTGCCGGGGGTGCTTTGCACGACGGTAAGATAGCGTTTTTCTGTGGTGCGGTCATGGAACTGCTTCACCAGTGATGGTAAGGCATCATTACTTTTTGCAATAATGATGCAACCAGATGTGTCCTTATCAAGCCTGTGAACGATGCCTGGTCGTTGGCTTTCCTCGCTTGTGGCTAGTTGTCCTTTGCAATGATATAGCAATGCGTTGACCAAGGTGCCGCTGGCGTTGCCTGCAGCTGGATGAACAACCATTCCGTGAGCTTTGTTGACGACAATAATATCATCATCTTCATAGAGAACTTCAAGTGGGATATCTTCAGGTTCTGCTTCTGAGCTCTCATCTTCAGGAATGGAAATAGAGATTTTATCGCCGCTACTTACATGCTGTTTCGCCTTCGACTTTTCCTGATTGAGCAGGATGTTGCCAGATTTGATCAGTGTCTGAATGCGTGAGCGCGATAGCTCAGGCAGGCGGGTTACCAGATACTGGTCAATCCGCTGCGGATCAATGCAGTCCACTTCAATGTTCACGGACAGAATCATGAAGGACAGCCTCTGGGTTTGCAATTTAGTAATTGGAAATTAGGCTGATGCTGTGAGCAGCTTCTCTATCGTGCAAAAACGTGCTTTTACCTCTGCGTTTGCAGCGGTGGCTCTGCATCTGCTCGTGCTTGGCTTATGGATGGCTGCGATTGTTTTGGATTTGCGAGGTTTTGCTCCTCAACCGCTCGAAATTGATCACAAAGTTGAACCTGAGGTGACTGTGGTCATGATTCCTTATTCAAGTAAGCCGTTCCCTGTCATTCAGGAGGTACCTGAACCTGAAGCTGAACCCAAAGAAGCTGAGGAAACCGGTCCAAAGGATGAACCTCTACTAGCTGAGGAAGCACATGATGAAAAAGGAGGACTCAAGGAAGTCAAACAACGTTTTGCGCGCACCACGGCAGATCAAGAAGGTCTTCCTGATGCTGAGACCGAGATACTGGGCGAGAGAAATACCCGTGCGGCATCTGAGTTACCAGCTACACTAGGAGCTAAACCTAACACCCCGGCACAAGACGGAGCTGTGCCACTCTATCCTGGGCAAATGGAGACGGTTGATAAGGCGTATCAAGAGGGCTCACTAGGTAAGGATAGTCTGGGAGTGGATACCGAGGTGCCGCAAGAGGCGAGCAAAGCTAACAGCAGAAATGAGCGTGATGAGGCGAAGCCGTCAACGGATCCTCTAGTGGATAGTTCTTCATCACTGCAGGATCAAAACAAACACCTTGCTCAGGGGACAAAGATGTCATCGGCAAAAGTCGTTAACGACAACAATGAGGTTGAAGAAATTCCGGAAAAAGAGAACCCATCGGATGATCTCCCGAAAGAGCAAGCAAATGATCTTAGTGAAAAAGAATCTGAACAGGAACAGGGTAGCGGAGATGTAGAACAGGACCCTAAAAAAGACGGGTTTCAAGGATATTCACGGCAAACTAGGGTGACGGGCTCAATATCTAGACAGGGGGAAAGTGCTCTGAATGTTCGTAATTCGCCACTTGGTCGTTATCAGGCTTTAATCAGTAAGGCTGTCGAACTTCAGTGGCGCCGAAACTGTGAGCAACATCGTGATCATATTGTTCCAGGTGTCATCTCCATACGTTTTTATGTAGATCAGAGCGGTGGAGTCTCAGGTATTAAATTCCAAGAAGTGATTGGGGCAAATTTTATTGAACGTGGATTTACCCAGCGTGCCTTAAGGCAAGTCGAACTTCCTAATATGCCAGAATCCGTGCAGGAAGAGCTGAAGGGGGAGTCACTTGAATTAATCTATAACTTTTATTTCTAATTATTATGATTACGTCAAATATTCACAGATTCCTAAAATCACAATTTACCGCTGGATCATTGGCGACTTAGGGGTCATCACTTTGCCAGTTCTTATTATAATCTATGCAGATACTTATGAATAACACAGAACCCGCTGCCTGGGAGGTAGTGTGGCATTTCTTCAGCCAAGGTGGATGGTTTATGATCCCGATTCTTGCCTGCTCTTTGATTGCGGTAGCGGTGGTCGTATACAAGTTGATGACTTTGGGTAAAAGTTTGATTATCCCCACAGCTTTAGAATCAGAAGTAGACAAGATTGATGTGCGAGCAGAGGCTGGAGAATTGGCGAGTCTGGTATCACGCTGCAAAGCAGGAGATAGCTCATTAGCCAGATTATGTGGTGTTGCTTTTGATTCTGCTGAGCAGCAACAAGGCGAAGTTCAAGAAGCGGTGCAGTCAGCCGCACGTGAGGAGATAGTAAACATGCACAGCGGTATGCCAATTCTAGAGGTCGTCATTACGATTGCACCGCTGCTTGGCCTACTGGGCACTACAAGTGGTCTTGTTCTCGTCTTTGCCAATGTTGGGCAGGGAGCAGATCCCGCCAAGGTGGGTCAAGGTATTGCTATGGCACTCAACACTACCGTCGCAGGTCTCGTTGTTGCCGTGCCAACAGTTATTGCTCACAGCCACTTCAACCGTAAAATCGAAACGATGTCGGCTCGGCTAGAGGTGATCATGGGTAAGGTAGTGGCTACCTGTCAGCAGTTTAAATCTCAATAAGTTATCACCAAATCGCTCCGTGGAGTTCCAAAGACCTAATCGCAAAATCCCGACGGTGCCGATCATTCCTTTGATCGATATCTTGGCAATTTTGTTGATTTATTTTGCGGTTTCAACGGACCCCAAGAATAAGCGACCAGTCATGCATATTGAGTTAGCGTTAGCTCAAGATAGCGCCACTGTTGAAGTGGTTGAGCCTGCTGCGGTCTTGTCAATTCAGGTAGATGGAAGCCTTATGCTTGATGCCACACGTATTCAGCCTGGGATGTTGGTTGACTACCTGAAGGTCTTCCGCGAAAAGTTTCCAGAGCGTAAGCTTGAGCTTGAACCAGATAAAGGTATTGCACTTGAACGGTTCATTCAGGTGCAGAATGCGCTAATCGAGGCAGGCATCAATCCTCGGGATGTGCCGTCTCGCGTTAAAATATCGGAGTCGGCTTTGGAGTCGGGTGCCAATCTAGAAAACTAACTTAATTAATCGAAATCATGGTCTTAGAAATTACCCAGTATGGAAACCCTGTCTTACGTAAAAAGTGTAGCAAGATTGAAGTCGTTGATGATTCGATCCTGAAACTAGCTGAAGACATGATCGAAACTATGGTCGATGCTCATGGTGTTGGTCTAGCTGCGCCTCAAATTGATAAGGATATTCGCATGGCCGTTGTAGATGTGTCTCATGACCCCGACTGTATCTCTTTTCTTAAGGTGAATGGTGCAGATGCCAAGGTTGAAGATGTGATGCCGCTTGTTTTCATAAATCCCGAGCTTGAATTAGATGGGCCTCGTGAGATTGAGATGGAGGGATGCCTCAGTATTCGTGATATCCAGTCAAAGGTGAAACGCCCTAGTATCGTCAAAGCGTCACTGCCACAGCTTGATGGTTCGGTAATTGAGCTTGAGTCGGATGGATTGCTCGCGCGCGCTTTGCAGCACGAGGTTGATCATTTAAACGGAATTCTTTTTGTCGATCGTATTAGCCCAGCTGCAAAGGTCAGTGTTAAGCGCAAATTGAAGCGGCTAGGTAGCTAAGATCTCTTAAAATGGATAAGCTGATTGCTTGCTTGATCTTTCTGAATTTCCTAATCTTAAGACGTGGCAGATAAACACGAAGGTAATTACGACCAGCTTGATGGTCTCAGCGTCCGCGTAGATGATGTCATCTATATGCCTACGCTAGATGCCCCAGCAGATAAGCCACACCCATTTGTTTATTTCATCACCATCTTGAATGAATCGACTGAGAGGGTGCGGATTTTAGGCCGGAAGTGGGTTATTCGTGAAGACGGTGGTGAGCTCACTGTTGTAGAAGGCGATGGCGTCGTCGGTCAAAGCCCAGTATTGGAGCCTGGGGAAGACTTCTCCTACAATAGCTATCACGTCACTGAGTCGAATGCAGAGGTCAGTGGTGCCTTTTTTGGCACGACAGCAGCAGGAGACAAGGTCAGAGTTAGGATGCCCGACTTTAGGCTCGAGTTGCCTGACTGGGTTTAATTATGTGAGCCCGCATTAGACGAGCTCATCAAGAGCTCAGAGCTGTTTGTGTGAGCCGTCACAATGAGCTCCGTTTTTGGATTCTCTGCACATGCACCAGAAAATTTTCTTTTTCTCCTCAACGACTACTTTGACAGGAGAGAACCCAGTGCCTTTGTGGGCGCCGTCACAAAAGGGCTGGCTGGATGACTTGCCACAGGAGCACCAGAAATATGTTCCTGGCTCGACTTCTTGAGTTAAGGGCTTATTGCCACACGGTTGAGGTTGATCCATGGATGATATGCTAACGAATGACTTGGTGTTGGCAAGTCGTGATCTGCAAGTTTGAATTACTCATTGTTTTGAATCTTCGATAGTTTGTTGGCGCATAGATATGCGTTGCGGCCATCCCTGGGCTAATAAACGAGCCATACGAGGGAATAAGATGATGTGGAAGGGAAGACAGACGCACCAATAAAGGCGCCCTAATAGACCTTTAGGTCTGAAGGTTGCGGTTTGATGGAGCTTATCGTCTACTATGCGGAACTCCAACCATGCCTCACCTGGAACTTTCATTTCTGCGTAGAGTGCAAGGCGGCCAGCTTCTCGGTCTGCGACAATGACACGCCAAAAGTCGAGAGCGTCACCAGGCTTGATGTCGCCCAAGTTTTCGTCACCTCGACGCATGCCGATTCCACCTATCATTTTATCAAAGAAACCACGTAGTTTCCATGCCCAAAGCATGCTCGGCCATCCATTGCTGCCACCCAATGCCCAGAGAGCATCGACTACCTCATTATAAGGAGCCTTGAGTTCCGTGACTTGGGCATCACTGACAATTCCATGTTCAGGAATGCGGATGTTTTTGATTTGTTGCGGGCTAAGTTCTCCTGATGAGAGGGCTCCATACCATGAGGAGGGCACTCGGTTTTGAGCAATAATGGAGAGCGCTCGTTTTATCGCTTCATCATAGCTGATGAGCTCTAGGGGAATGATCTGACGAATAGATTCTTCACGGCAAATGGTTTCCATATGCAGGCTACCGACCAGTGCTTTAGCGAGTTGGAAATTGGTAGATGTGACCAAGCAAAGCCAGTAGGAGGAGAGCTGTGGTGTAAAAAAAGGAACTGGGATGATGAAGCGAGTTAGGCCGCGTGTCTTAGCGTAGCCGAGTAGCATATCACGGTAGGTGAGAAGTTCGGGGCCTCCAATATCGTATGCTTTACCGCGACATTCCACTTGCTCGCTAACACCAATTAAGTAGTCGATTACGTTACGGATCGAGATGGGTTGGCAGAGTGTTCTGGCCCATTTAGGTGTAATCATAAATGGCAGCTTCTCAGCCAAGTCACGGATGATCTCAAATGAAGCGGATCCTGAGCCAACAATGATCGATGCTCGTAGAGTCGTCAGCGGGATATCGGAAGATTGAAGTATTTCAAAGACCTTGTTGCGTGACGCTAGGTGCTTGGAAAGCTCATTTCCTTGATCCACTTCCGGTAACAGTCCCGATAGATAAATGATTTGCTGGCATTGGCTGTTCTTTATCCATGAACTGAAATGCTCAGCGCACTGACGTTCATGGTCACTGAAGCCTTCGCCAGCCCCCATGGAGTGAATGAGGTAGTATGAAACATCAATATCTTTAGGGCAAGCTGCCTGCTCCTCAGGTGCGTTCAAGAAATCCACCTCTATAATGCTGAGGCGATCGCCAAAAAGGTTGCAAAGTTCAGCGGGGAGTCTGTCCTTGTTACGCACGACAGCAACAACCTCGTGGTCGGTTTCACTCAGAGCTGAGAGCACGCGCAGCCCGATGTAGCCATTGGCGCCAGTGATGAGATACTTCATGGATGCATGTTTTATATAGACTAAAGCTAGAGAACACCATGGCAAAAAAATGACTCCCGTATCAATAAAGATAGGGGAGTCATTTCGAGAAAGCTGAGTTTTTAAGCTTCTGCAGTATCTAAAATTTGATTTAAGACATATGGAAGAATACCCCCAGAAAGATAGTAGTCGACCTCTGCTGGCGTATCGATGCGAACGATGAGCGGCACATCGAAGCTCGAATCATCTGATTGAGTCACGGTGAGCGTTGCATCCTGCATGGGGGTTAGCTCACCAGTAAGACCGCTGATAGAGAAGGTTGCATCAGCTAATCCGGCAAGCTTATCGTAATCCGCTTTGTTCTTAAAGTTGAGTGGTAGCACACCCATGCCAATGAGGTTGGAGCGGTGAATACGTTCAAAAGACTTGGTGATGACTGCGGATACTCCCAGTAGGCGCGTTCCTTTAGCTGCCCAATCTCTCGATGAACCCATGCCGTAGTCTTCACCACCGATCACAATAAGGTCAGTGCCGTCAGCTTTGTAAGCCTGTGCAGCGTCGTAAATGAAGGATGGTTTGCCGCCTTCTTTTGCTGAGATCTCTTGGTCAGGTGCTGGAACATCAGAGGGGCCAAAATACTGAGTATAGCCACCTTCTGTGCCTTCACACATTAGGTTTTTAATGCGAACGTTGGCAAAGGTTCCACGGGTCATGACACGGTCGTTTCCACGACGAGAGCCGAAGGAATTGAACTTGGCTTTTTCGACACCGTTTTCCAGCAAGTATTGACCAGCGGGTGAGGTGGGGACGATGGCGCCAGCGGGTGAGATGTGGTCCGTGGTGACAGAGTCAGCAAAGATGCCGAGGGCGCGGGCATTAACAACGTCTTTGGCCTCAGTTGCTGGGGTGCGCGAGAAGCCGTCGAAGAATGGAGGGTTTTGAATGTAGGTGGAATCGTCATCCCATCCGAAGGTAGGTCCCTTGGATGATTCAATTTCTACCCAGTTCTGATTTGCGCTATCTAGGTCGCTGTAGAGTTTGTTGAATACCTCTGGCACAAGAGCGGCATCAATGACTTCTTTGAGCTCGTCTGTAGATGGCCAGATGTCCTTGAGGTATACGAGATTTCCATCTTTGTCGGTGCCGATCGGATCATTGGCAAGATCGAGATCAACGCGGCCAGCAATAGCGTAAGCTACAACGAGCGGAGGTGACATCAAGAAGCTGGCGCGGACTGAGCCATGGACGCGGGCCTCGAAATTTCTGTTTCCTGAGAGAACTGACGCAGTTACAAGGTCGCCCTCTTTAATAGCATCCTCGATTTCTGGTGCAAGTGGGCCTGAGTTGCCGATGCAGGTCGTGCAACCATAGCCGACAGTTTGGAAGCCGAGTTGGTCGAGTTCTTTCTGAAGGTTGGTGGCATTGAGGTAGTCGGTTACGACGCGCGACCCAGGTCCGAGGGAAGTTTTTACATAGTGTGCGACACCCAAGCCAAGTGCATTTGCTTTTTTGGCTACGAGGCCTGCCGCAAGCATGACACTCGGGTTGCTTGTGTTGGTGCACGATGTGATGGCCGCAATGAGAACGCTGCCGTGTTTGAGCTGAAGCTCGTCGTGAGCAGCTTTAGCTTCGACTGTAGTGCCTGCTTCTTCGAGTAGTTTGGCTCCGGTAGTGGAAAATCCGGCAGGGGCATTAAGCTCAAGATCGATAGCCACATTACGAGTGTCAGCGGAGCGTTCGTAACCGCCGTCAGCAACAGTAGCAGTGAAGAGTTCGTTGAATTTGCTGCCTAGGTCGGTAACGTCAATGCGATCTTGTGGGCGCTTAGGGCCAGATACGGCAGGCACGACACCGGCCATGTCAAAGTCAAGTGAGACTGAGTAATCAATATCGCCTTTTTCAGGGATGCCATACATCTCCTGTGCTTTGAAGTAGTTCTCGACTGTGGCGCAGGTTTCTTCAGAACGACCGGTTCCTCGCAGGTAGCTGAGGGTCTCGCCATCAATTGGGAAGAATCCCATCGTAGCACCGTATTCTGGAGCCATATTGGCAACGGTGGCACGGTCTGGGAGGCTGAGAGACTTGGCTCCTGGGCCATAGAACTCTACAAACTTACCAACCACACCATGTTCACGTAGCAGTTGTGTAATACTCAATGTCAAGTCGGTCGCTGTGACACCCTCAGCAAGCTCGCCAGAGAGATGAACGCCGACGACTTCTGGGACTAGGAATGTGACGGGCTGGCCAAGCATTCCAGCTTCGGCTTCAATGCCGCCAACTCCCCAACCAACGACACCAAGGCCATTGATCATTGTAGTATGTGAGTCGGTCCCCACTAGTGTGTCTGGGTAATAGGTGCCTTCTTTCTCAAGAACTCCCTTGGCTAAATATTCAAGGTTCACTTGGTGGACAATACCAATGCCGGGAGGCACAACTCCAAAGGTCTCGAAAGCTTGCTGCCCCCATTTGAGGAACTCGTAACGTTCTTTGTTGCGAATAAATTCGATTTGCAGATTGCGGTCCAAGGCCTGTTGGGAGCCAGCAAAATCGACCTGCACAGAGTGATCGATCACAAGATCAACGGGAACAAGGGGCTCGACAACAGAAGCGTCAGCACCTGCTTCAGCGGCGGCATTGCGCATGGCGGCCAGATCTACAACGAGCGGTACGCCTGTGAAGTCTTGAAGAACAACTCGAGCTACAGTGAATGGAACTTCGTAGGTGCCAGGGTTAGCGGCATTCCAGCCGGCCAGGTTCTGAACGTCCTGTTCTTGGACCTTACGGCCATCACAGTTCCTCAGTAGAGACTCAAGGACGATGCGTATAGAAATAGGGAGACGGGAAATTTTTCCTAGACCAGCTTCTTCTAGTGCTGGAAGTGAGTGGTATTTGCCCTCGGTGCCGGAGCCTGTTTGGAATGTACGGATGGTATTCATAAGAAATTGATTCGTAGTTATTTATGCTGCCAGAATGTAAAAACGATGCAGTCTAGCTGACATAATAATGAAACCTACCTTGAGGGGTAGGCGGGGGGAGAATAGTGGGGCGATTAACTTTGTCAAGAAGTCCCGTCAATCCTTCTGTTAACGGCATTTTCTCAGAGCTGAGGCGATATGACGGTCGCCGCAGCACGGGAAGGTATCGTGACAGGATTCCAGAAAAATGGGGGTTTTAAGACGCGTTGTGAGCTCAGCTTATCCTTGGTGATGATTCGAAGCTGTTTTCTGGCAAAATCAGGGTCGAGAATGTTCACATTAGACTCATCATTGATGTAGAGGGATCGAGGGTCAATATTAGCTGAGCCAATGATGGACAGTAGCTCATCGATAACCATGACCTTGCAGTGAATCATTGAAGGTCGGTATTCGTAGATGTGAACACCAGCCTTGAGTAGTTTATGGTATTGGTAAATCGATAGATGCCTCAGTGGCCATACGTCAGTGTGTTCCCATGCAAAAATGATTTCCACATGAACGCCACGCTTGCGAGCATCAATGACTGCTTTCATCATAGCCCGGTCAAAAAAGATATAGGAATTCTTGATGACGATACTCTTGCGAGCGGAGGCCATTGCTTGGCGATAGATATACGGAATGGCATATTTTTTCTCGATCGGAGAGGCGTTATACGCCTGAGCCTTCATTTGCCCTGTTGTTTTTAAACGGGGGTAGAAGTCATGACCGGAGAGTTCTTCGCCACCGCATTTAACCCAGTTTTGATTAAAGTTCTGTTGGAGCTGTGCAACCACGGGGCCTGTCAGACGGTAATGCGTCTCGCGCCAGTGCTCAGGACTTTCAGCATTCCCCATCCAGAAATCAGCCACGCCACAGCCACCAGTATAACCAATCTTACCGTCAACAACCATGATTTTACGATGATCTCTGACATTAAAACGTAATAGGTTTCTGAGGTTGAGGGGGTGGTAAAGTCTAACGTCTACACCAGCTTCGAGCATTCGCTCGTAGTTCAAATTTCCCATGTTTGACGCTCCAACTGAATCAAGGATGACATGAACCTTGATCCCAGCTCGGGCTCGCTCACAGAAGGCATTGACAAATTGCGTGGCCATTTTCCCTTTAATAAATAAATAGGTCTCAAATGTGATGGCCTTACGGGCTGATTTGATGTCGTTGAGCATCGATGGGAAAATTTCATCGCCGTTGACCAGTATATCGATGTGATTGCCTTTAATCCATGGTGCTTGCACCGCTTTGGTTGCGGCATCTTCGAAACTGCGGCTGCCGACAGCTGCGAGCCGATCGACGGGCTGCTTCATTTCTACACGAAGCCCGCGAATGCATGATGAACAGAACAGGGTGAGGCTGAGAGCGGTAATGCACGGGATCGACTGCTTCAGCTTCATAAAAAAACGATAAGGAGTATCGAAGACGAGAGCGGTAACTAACTCCACGCTATTCAGATCATAAGTGATGAGAAATTAAATACAAGTAATCTCAATGTAGGTTGGATTTATGCCTCTTGCTAAGTTAAACGATGGCGTGGACACGATCGTCATCAAAGGAGCAAGGCAACATAATCTGCGTAATATAGACGTCGAGATTCCTCGTGGCAAGTTAGTCGTAATTACAGGCCCTAGCGGTAGTGGTAAATCTTCGCTCGCATTTCACACTCTTTATGCAGAGGGGCAGAGACGATATGTGGAAAGCTTAAGTGCCTATGCTCGGCAGTTTCTACATCAACTTGATAAGCCTGACGTCGACTCAATCGAGGGACTCAGTCCTTCCATTGCTATTGAGCAGCGCAGCGGCGGGGTTAATCCACGATCAACTATCGCCACAGCTACTGAAATCTATGATTACCTGCGCATACTTTATGCCAGTGCAGGCATTCCTCACGACCCCTCTACTGGGCAACGATTGGTAAAGATGACGGCCCAAGATATCATTGGATGTTTGGCTGGTTATGCTGAGGGTACTAAAATTGTGTTGCTGGCTCCTGTCCCGCTCCAGGAGGCCGCTGATGCTGCGAGCTTGGTTGAGAATTTGCAACGCCAGGGCTTTGTTCGTTTACGTATTAATAACGAGCTCCATGAGTTGGATGAGGTTATTGCCGCTTGGCCAGCAAAGCTCAAAAATATTGAGGTCGTGGTGGATCGTCTAGTAGTCAGAGAAGGAGTCGAGAGCAGGCTAGCTGATTCAATAGAGACTTCGCTTCGTATTTGCGGGAGTCAGCTCAGTTGCTTAGTCCAACAACCAGGAGAAGATGATTTCTCTGATGTGTCGTATTCGACGAGTTACCGTAATCCAGAGACGGGTTTTGTTTTGCCTGCGCTGACACCCAAGCACTTCTCGTTTAATTCCAGCCACGGAGCATGTCGATTATGTCATGGCCTTGGCACCGAGTTGTCATGTGACCCAGAGCTTTTGGTTCCTGATGCTACAAAATCGATTGCTGATGGTGCTCTGGTAATGTGGAAAAGCAACAAGCGTAAGAAGACCATGCAGGACCGCCTTCTTGGTAAGCTTGCTGCTGATATGGAGGTCGATATTAGTGGTTCATTCGAAAGTCTTTCTGACGATTTCAAACAAGTGGTTTTTCATGGTGACAAGGGGAGAGGCTTTGAAGGTATGTGCTCAACAGTGGAGAGGTTTTCTAGAGAGAGTAAAAGTAATGCTGTGCGACGCAGCATGGCGCGACTTATGAAGGCCAATTCCTGCGCTCGTTGTGGCGGGCGGCGGCTAAAACCGGAAATCCTCGCGGTAAAACTTGAGGGTCAGGACAGTTCAATGCATAGCATAGATCAGTTTTGTGGCTTGTCTGTGGAGTCTGCGCTAGAGTGGTTGTCGCAGCTTTCTCTGCCCGAGGATCGTGGCGATGCTCTCAATGGCGTGGTTGAGGAGGCGACTCGGCGACTGCGTTTTCTCAATGATGTTGGTTTGTCGTATCTCTCCCTGAACCGAGCAAGTAATACGCTTTCTGGCGGTGAGTCACAACGCATTAGGTTGGCAACTCAAATAGGGGCGGGATTGTCAGGGGTGATTTACGTTTTAGATGAGCCAAGCATTGGCTTACACAGCGCTGATAACGCAAGACTCATCGCTGCTTTGATAAGGTTGCGTGATATAGGTAATACAGTAGTCGTTGTTGAACATGACGAGGAGATGATTAGAGTGGCGGACTGGCTCATAGATGTCGGTCCCGGAGCTGGTATCCATGGTGGCCAATTGCTCGCTGCAGGCACACCAAAAGAAGTCATCGCGAATAAGGATTCAATCACGGGCAAATGGCTTTTGGGATATTCTGAAAAGAGCTTGAATAGGGGCGGTGTTAAAAAAATCGGTGAGCTTACCATTCGCAATGCACGCGAGAACAACCTGCAGGGGATTGATGTGACCATACCTTTGGGTATGATGGTCAGTATTACCGGTCCCAGCGGCAGTGGTAAATCAACCTTAATTGATCGTATTTTACGGCGTGTGCTGGCCCGGCATTTTAACCATGCCTCCGCTACGCCGGGCGCTCATGACGGTGTTGATGGTATTGAGCATTTGGATAAAGTAATCGTTGTGGACCAAAAACCTTTAGGACGAAGTCCACGTTCAAATCCCGCCACTTATACTGGTGCCTTGGATTTGATTCGTGCTCTTTTCGCTAAGCTTCCTCTTGCAAGACAGCGTGGCTATGGTGTTGGTCGTTTTAGTTTCAATATGCAGGGAGGTCGTTGTGAAAAGTGTCAGGGTGATGGAGCTATTCGTTTAGACATGCATTTTCTTAATGATGTCTACATTGCCTGCGACTCTTGTGATGGCAGCCGCTACAATAGAGAGACTTTAGAAGTGTCCTATAAAGGTAGAAATATTGCTGAAGTATTAGAGATGACGGCTGAGGATGCCGCCATTTTCTTTCAAAATGTTCCTAAATTGGCTCGAATACTCAATGCTCTTTGTGATGTCGGCCTTGGTTACATTCACTTGGGCCAGTCCGCTAACACGCTCTCGGGTGGAGAGGCCCAAAGAGTTAAGTTAGCCCACGAGTTATCTCGACCCAATACAGGGCATTGCTTGTATTTGTTGGATGAACCCACCACTGGGCTGCATTACCATGATGTTCAAGTATTGCTGGATGTGCTTTTCAGATTGCGAGATAATGGCAACTCCGTTTTGGTGGTGGAGCACAATCTTGATGTAATCGCTGTCTCTGATTGGGTTGTCGATCTTGGTCCTGGCGGCGGCAGGCATGGTGGGCAGATCTCAGCTACAGGAACACCGAGTGACATTGCTGCATCTGAATCATTGACGGCTAAATATCTGAGTGCCAAACTTGCACACAGTGCATCTTGATTTTGAAGATATCTTATTTTTTTCACCTTTATTAAACAATAGCAGCTTCGAGTATCGTTATGAGTAATGAAAAGGACAATTCAGTGAGCAGCACCCAAATCAATATTTCTCCGCATTTCTTTGCTAATTCAGGGACTAGGCAAGAGCCCGTGGTCGGCAGGGCCACTGGGACAGGCTCTCTAAGTCGCGCATCAACATCTCATACGCCAGCTCCAGATTGGGGCACATGGTTAACTGAAAACGGCTCCAGAATGCTTCTGTTCGCTCGTCAGCAGACGAGGAATACCCAAGATGCTGAGGATGTGCTCCAAGATGCTTTGGTCAAGTTAGCCAAAAAAGTTCAAGAGGGTAGCTTTGAAGGTGGACCAGAATGCTGGAGACCTTTTCTTTACACGACAATACGCCGCTTAGCTATTGATCTTGGTCGAAAAAATGATCGACGTGTTAAACGAGAAAACAAGTCCGAGGCCGATAGACACAGTGAAACGGGGGGAATGGCGGATCCTTGGTTCCACGGGGATGGGTCTGATATAGAAAAAAAGGCATTGTTGGAGGATGAGTTGAAAAAACTACCTGCAAAGTTCTCAGAAGTGATTATCATGAAAGTATGGGGTAATCATACTTTCGCGGAGATTGGTGAAATGCTCGGCGTTTCTCTCAACACCGTCGCGTCTCGTTATCGTTACGGCCTTGAGCGACTCCGCAAAGCTCTTGAAACAACCCGAGCCAAGAACGACATCTGATAGCGTTCGCCACTTTTATTCCTTTAAAGAGTAAAATTATATTTATTTATACTATGCCAAATCATCAAGATCATCAACTACCACAAGAGCTTCTCGAGCTCGAAGAACAGCTGGATGAGCTAGTGCCCGCCTCGGTATGTTCTGAGCTTCATGTGAAGTTGGAAGAGTCCATGATTGCTCACGTTTCCAGTGAACAATACATGGAGAGCTATTACGAGTCTCATAGCTGTGAACTTGAGGAATTAGAAGTGCACCTCAAGGATATTGCTCCTGTTGCTATGCCCTCTGATATGCTCAACCGCATGGCTGATGCTATGGATCAGTGGAGCGAAAACATAACACATGAGGAAAACATTATTGGCTTTAGTGAGCATGATCGTCGTCAAAAAGCCAAGCCGGCGTTGTTTGGCATTGGTTTCCTGAGTGCGGCAGCTTCAGTAGCGTTGCTCGCTGGTGTAGCTGCACTAGTAGTATCAGATTTCGGGTCCAAGGGAGCTGTCGAGCTCGTAGCCCAAAGCCCCCAAGCAAGCTACACACCGTCTGTAACAGACAGCCCGTCTGCGAACATCCGTGGCATCTCGGCACCATCTATTGGTATGAGTAACCTGCCTGAGGCGACGCAAGCACCGGAAGTACTGACTAGCAAAGTGCTGAGCAGCAAAGAAAAGATTATTTATGATGATGCACAAAACCCCTACCGGTTTGTCGAAGTGGATTATATGGACGAGGTGAAAGTGAAAAGCCCTTGCGGTAGAGATGTCATACTCAGTCGTCCTAGAAAAGATGGTTATGTCATTCCGATTAAAGTTCATTAATGAAAGATAGACAATTTTCACACGATGAGTCGTTCATTTTTGCAGTAACTAATAGTTTAGCTGAAAATGTGGATTCATTTATACAATCAAGAGAAACTCAAACTAAGCAGTATAATGAGAAGTAATTATTATCCTATTTGTAAGTCAGGGGCATTGTCTGCTGTGCTGGTAACTATGTTCTCTTTGGCATCACATGCTATCGAGAAGCCAAATACCCATGATGATGCCGACGCTGGCCAGACCAAGAGATTCGAGTCAAAAAATAAGCCCCTGCCTGGCAATCCGCAGGGGGAAAGCGTAGCTTGGGTAGGCCTAGGTGGTGCGCCAGTATCTGAAATTCTCGCCAAGCATTTGGGCCTCGAACAAGGAGTTGGTTTAGCAATTCACCATGTATTGGAAGGTGCCCCAGCCGATATTGTCGGTATCAAACAACATGACATACTCGTAGAGTTTGATAGGCAGAAGATTGGTGATTTTGAAACTCTTAGAGATGCAGTCAGGGCCAAAAAGCCAGGCGAAGAAGTAGAAGTGAAATTTGTGCAAAGTGGTGAGCTACTTAAGAGAAAAATAGTTTTGGCTGAACGCAAGGTAGCCTTCGATCGCCAAGGGGCACCACGCCAAAATCAAGAAAACAATCCTTTATGGCAGGGGCTTGGAGATTTACCGAAGGCTGACCATGATCGCATGAGGGAGCTTATGAAGCGTAGGCTTGAGGAGCTAAGCAAACAACTTGAGCATGATGGGGCTATTCATTTCGACATGAAAAAGTTGCTAGGCCCTGATCAACATAATCAATTAAACCGCCTTGCCGACGAAGCTCCCATGCCCGCTGATGAAGGCCCATTGCTAAACTTTGATGCACAATCTTCGATGACTGTGATGGATGACGAGGGCTCAGTGACTATTAAAGTTTCCAATGGCTACCACGAAGTCATCGTTAAGAATAAGTTGGGGGAGGTCCTCTACGAAGGTCCTTATGAAACTCCCAAAGACAAGGCGGCTGTGCCTGACGATGTGCGCGGTCGGATTGATAATATAGATTTCTTCAAAAATATGAAAAACGGGTTCAGGTTTGAGGTTAAGCCTCAGCCGGGTAGGGGTAAGGATGACATAGAAGAACAGTAAAAAATTTTGTTTCATACATAGGGTTGGAAAAGCTCTCGCAGACTTGTTCTGTGGGAGCTTTTTTTGATGTCGATTATGATTGGAGAAGAATCCTAATATAGGTTAATATCTGGCATGCCCAAAGTAGATCGACATTCAGAAAACGTTAATGATGATGCGTTTGAGGATCTGCCATATTTAATTCGCTTGCTCGACGATGAAGACCCCGCAGTCCGTCCCATTGTTAAGGAACGGATTTCAGAACTTAGTGGAGATATTAGTCATGATTTAGCGGCCCTTGGTATCAACATTAATACTGAGGGCAGGAAACGGCTTTCGCGCTTACTTCAGCCAGGGAGAAGAGAGACTCTGAGAGAAGAGTGGGTGGTGCCGACATCTGGTATGGAGTCGCTTGACGACGACTGGGAGAGCTTCGAAAATTACCTCAGGCAGATATGCGATTTCATGCATGACGGGGTGACTCTGCGGCCATCTCTATCAGATAGCTTGGATCTTTTATCTGATGAGATAGAGCAAGATCTCGTAGCTCCGAGTGCTAATGACCTCCGGCGCTGGTTATTTAAAACTGGGCGATTTAAAGGAGATTCCCAGCAAGCAGATGCTCTTGAGAATTATGATATCTGTCATGTGATTGATTCGCGCAAAGGCAACCCCACGAGTCTGGCATGTCTCTTTATGTTGCTGGGGCGTCGTCTTGGTTGCCAAGTAGATGGATGTAATTATCCTGGGCATTTTTTAGCGCGTATTCAAATTGCTGGGACAACTCATTTGATTGATTGCTTTCATGGAGGTCGCAAGTTTGACGCTGATGCACTTTTGCGACTACATCCTGAGATATCAGAAAGGGCTAAATCTGCGGTCACTGACAGCGGAGATTTAGGTTTTGTTCTGCTGCGATATATCACGGAAATCCAGCATAGCTTAACGGCGGTGAAGCGTGATGAAGATGCGGCACTTTTCAAAAAGTTGGCAACAACCTTAAAGTAATGAGGGAAGAGTTTCTGCGTACTGAAATTGGAGGACACGCACTTCATCAGCTTATCATTCACCCAGCTGATGATGTGGAGGTGTGCGCACAGGCTATTTTTTATCACGGCCAAGGTGATTATGCGGAACGCTATCTCGATGTATTACACCCGTTTGTAAATAGGGGTATACGTTGTATTATCACCGACCTTCCTGGTCATGGACATAGTCCAGGGGTCAGGGGCCATTGTGGTGATGCAAAGCTGCTTGATGCAGTCATTGATAATGTGCTGCAGTATTTCACTCGTAGTGGGGATTTGCCATACGGGGTGATGGGACACTCGATGGGGGGCTTGCTGGCTGCCAGGCATCTTGTGCTTGCGGGGCAGGGGGAATTGCCTTCGCCGAGTTTCGCATGGTTGTCATCACCTTTAGTGGATCCTAGCAGGGGGCGACGGCCAGCCTTTCTGCGTATGGCACGGCTACTTGCGCGGATAGTTCCTCATTTAACTTTTTCAACACATGTAAAACCAGAAAACTTCTCAGCGAAAGCAGATGAAGATTCGGCTAATGATACCACACTTAATAGCGCATGTATTACGAAGCATGAATCTTGGCACAATCGTGTATCTCTGGGTTGGGGGACAGCTTTGCTTGATTTTTCCAATCTGATTCATGAAAATGTGGATGATATACCAGCAGACGTAGCTCTGCTTTGTACGCAAGGCAAGCAGGACTGGGTTTGCCCAGCTGAGCTTACGAAGAGTTTTTTCGATAAAACCCCCTGTATTTCTAAACACTATGAGGAGATAGAGGCACTGAGGCACGAGCCTTTCAGTGGCGAGGGAAGCGAATGCCTTTTCCGCGCACTCGATAGGTGGATTGACTCATTAGAGTTAATCAATCGCTGACATAAAGAAGCCCCCGTCTAGTATTGACGAGGGCTTGGGAAATTGTCGGAGTGTTAAGACGATTTAGGCGCCTTGTCACGATGTGACATTACTAGAGGGAGCCTATTTGGCCTCTGCCGCATCTGCACCATCAACTTTGACGTTGATTTTTAGATTCGCTGTAACTTCAGAGTGAAGTTTGATCTCGATGTTCTGTTTACCCGAAGTTTTGATAGGGCCGCTGAGTTGTATCGCATGACGATCGACATCGATACCTTTGTCAGCAAGCTCCTTATGGATGTCGATGGTGGTAATTGAGCCGAATGCCTTGCCGCCTTGACCGGATTCCAAAGTGAAGTCCAATTTGAGTTTGCCGATTTTGGAAACAAGAGCGTTAGCATTTTCGAGCTCCTCAGCTTCACGCTGAACACGCTTTGCGTTGAGGGATTCGAGGTGCTTTAGGTTCGACTTGTTTGCTTCGAAAGCTTTGCCTTCAGGGATAAGGAAATTGCGTGCGTAGCCAGCCTTAACGGTGACAACGTCAGCTTCTGAACCGAGGCTGTTAATTTTTTCGCGTAGAATAACTTCTGTAGTGGCCATAAGAAAGGTAGTTGTTGATGTGCAGATTGCTCTGCGGGGGGCATGAGATAGGGGGATCGAGGCGTTGAGTCAAGCAGGATTTCCCATAGTTTAAGCATTATTTGCAAGCTCTCGGCCGAAATGGATTTCTATGTTGCAAGGCTCGGCGGCACAGTTCATTTTCTGTGTGATGGTTATTTTGCGTAAATACACAATATTGATGCAGGCTGAGCTAGCTAAACTAGAGTTAGCCAGTTACGGCATTAACGCCACTATTCTGGATGAATACCTCGGTTCAATAGCGCCGCATCTGACTTTGCTTAATGGTGTCAGGTTAGCAGTCGCTGATAGTGATGAGCTGGAAGCGGGGGCCATTCTGGATGCTATGACTGAGCGTAACTCTGAATAATAGGTATACATATCAATGGAAAGAATACCGCCTCACGTTTTATTAGGAGCTTATACCGAAGGCGTGTTCCCTATGGCAGATGAGGGAGAGATTTTATGGTTTGCGCCTCTAATGCGTGGCTTGATCCCGCTAGATAAACGTTTCCACATACCTCATGGCCTTCAGCGAACACTTCGCAAGGATCTATACGAGGTGAAGATGAATACAGCATTTGACCAGGTTATCGCCAATTGCGGTGAAAGAGACGAAACGTGGATCGATGAAGTCATCAGAAGTAGCTACAGCCACTTGCATGAGCTTGGTTATTGTCACTCTTTTGAATCCTGGGATGAAGATGGCCTGCAAGGTGGGCTCTATGGAGTTGCTATTGGTAAAGCATTTTTCGGGGAGAGCATGTTTTCAAAGAAAACGGACGCAAGTAAGGTGGCGCTGACATTTCTTGTTGATTGGCTAAGAGATCATGATTTTGTCCTGCTCGATACCCAGTGGATGACAGATCATTTGAGGCAGTTTGGTGGTATTGAGGTTCCTCGCGAGGAATATAACAAGTTACTTGCGGAGGCGCTTGCAGAAGAGGAAGAAGAGGGATAAGTAAAGATATGACTCGTTTTCGCCCCTGCATTGACCTTCATGATGGTCAGGTCAAACAAATCGTCGGAGCTACGCTCAGTGATACGGGCGCACCTCCAACTGAAAACTTTGTCTCAGACCGAGCCCCAGCATGGTTTGCGGATCTTTACCGAAACGATGAACTCAGAGGAGGTCACGTCATACAGTTGGGTGCCGGCAATGTAGAGGCTGCACGTGATGCTTTGCAGGCATGGCCCGGAGGCATGCAGCTAGGTGGAGGAATTAGCATTAATAATGCTGTTGAATGGTTGGAGGCTGGGGCATCTCAAATCATTGTAACTTCTTGGCTTTTTGACGATGATGGTCAATTCCGTGAAGATCGACTGCGAGAGTTGGCTAGAGAAGTGGGTCGTGAGAATATAGTCGTTGATTTAAGTTGTCGCCGTGCAAAATCAGGCTGGACGGTAGCGATGAACCGCTGGCAGACGTTAACTAATATAGATGTCACACACGCTACTCTAGAAACTCTGGCTGAGTGGTGTTCGGAATACTTGGTCCACGCGGCCGATGTGGAAGGGCTATGTGGCGGTATTGATGCTGACCTGGTTAGCTTACTCGGCGCTTGGGGGGGCGTCCCAATGACCTATGCTGGAGGCGTTGCAAACATGGGTGACCTAGAGCTCGTCTCTGATCGGAGTGAGGGGAACGTGGATGTTACGGTAGGTAGTGCACTAGATATCTTTGGCGGCAACGGATTGAAGTATGATGAGATGCTCGCCTGGAACGCACGCAGCCAATGACAGGTATCTATTTGATCGTTTCGGTGGCGGTGTTGATTATCGCTGGCTTCATTGCACAGGCTGCGATAATGCGTGCTCGGAGGCGTAATTCGATGAAGCGGCGTTTAACTGTGGAGCAACGTCAGTTAGTGGTTAGGGACTTTTCAATTTTTGCGAGGCTGCCAGAGTCAATCCGTGATGAACTTGAAGGTCTAATGCATGTCTTTATAGACGAAAAGTCTTTTGAGGCATGTGGTGGCATGGAAGAGGTGACTGAGCATATGCAGTATGTTGTTGCCGCGCAGGCCTGCCTTCTGTTAGTGAACCGTAAGCATGATTTTTATCGCAAGTTACGCAGCATTTTAATCTATCCTTCAGCCTACAAAGTAAAAAATGAATACGGAGATGATCATGTTCGTCTGGGAGAGAGCTGGAGTTCTGGTAGTGTCATTCTTGCATGGGAAAGTGTCATAGCAGGTGGGCGTAACGAAGAAGACGGAAGTCATGTGAGCCTGCACGAATTTGCACACCAGCTCGATCAGGCCGACGGTGCAGCTGATGGAGTGCCTGAACTTACAGGTGTAGGTTCCTACCGGCAATGGTCCGTGGTTTTCGGCAAGGCCTTTGAGCATTTCCAGGGGAGGCTCGATAAGGGGCGCCGCACGGTGATTGATCCTTATGGCGGCAAAAACCCAGCTGAATTTTTTGCGGTCGCGACTGAGACTTTCTACGAAAAACCCAAGCAGCTAGCCGAACATTATCCGCAGGTTTATGAACAGCTCAAAGGCTACTACATGGTTGATCCATTGGATTGGCGATAGGCGTATTGGTAATATCAAGAGCCAGCTGATCAAATGATATCATTGTGGTTTTTTCTAGTCACAATTTCAGCCTACTCGCAGGTGCGCGACGTTTTAAATGCTTTATTTAAATGGAATCACGTTCACGTAACCTTCGAAGATCATAGGATTTATGGGACTGCCATTTGTATTCGAGTTATATACTCGAAAATTTCTCCTTAATCTGCGAGTGCACTACATGGTATGGCCAGAAAATAATTCCATGGCATGCGCTTCCAAGACGCCTCTCTACAAAGCACTTGGGATGATTACATCAGGAATGGTGAAAATTACACCATTCCTAGTTTCATCTTACCCTCTTCGGAAATCATGTCCTGATTCCATGGTGGGTCCCATACAAGATCTACATGTGCATCTTCGACACCTTCAATAGTCATGATGCGAGCTTGTGCGTCAGCTGCTATGACGGGCCCCATGCCGCAGCCAGGCGCCGTTAGAGTCATTTTTACATTTGCCACCGTCTTGCCATCTTTTTCCTCAAGGGAACAATCATAAACGAGCCCGAGATTGACGATGTCAACCGGTATCTCTGGGTCGAAAACTTGCTTCAGCTGATTCCAAATATGGTCTTCTTTGCTCGCATCTGAAGGCAGTGCGTCACCGCCGGGCTCGGTTGAGCTGGTTTCCGAGGGGTCTATGCCCAGTGCGTCTGCATCCTCTGATGGGATGCGAGCTAAGCCAGACTGGGTAGCCACAGTATAAGAACCGCCGAGTGTTTGAGTAATGATAACAGCTGTGCCGGCAGGTAGAACAAAGGGATCTCCGCTTGGTATCTGAACGGCATTCACTTCGCGGTTGGTGATAATCTCAGTCTGCATGGCGAATTGATCACATGAGACCTGCCTTTTGTCAACTCAAGCTCTAGACAGCTTATCAAAAATAATGCCTATTTTTTGATTCTCGGTTTGCATCCTCTCCGCCACCCACTATAAAACCAAAATACTTTTTCTTATGAGCGAACAACCATCCGAACTACACTGTCGTCGATATTGGCGAAAAAACATTACATTGGTCATGATTCTACTTGGGGTTTGGTTTGTTGTCAGCTTGGGGGCCGGTATTCTATTTCGTGACTGGTTGGATGAGTCTCTACCAAAGGTTGGGAATGCGCCTCTTGGTTTCTGGATGGCTCAGCAAGGTTCAATCATCTGCTTTGTGATTATTTTATATGTCTACAAACACATGATGAATAAGCTAGAGGGCGAAGAAGGTTTCACATCTAAAAAATAATTATTCTATGAGCCAAGATTACTGGAATTACATCTTCATCGGACTGTCCTTTATTCTCTATATCGGCATCGCTGTAAGATCGCGTGCTGGATCTACTAAGGAGTATTACACCGCTGGTGGTGGTGTCTCACCTTTGGCCAATGGTATGGCTACTGCCGCCGACTGGATGAGTGCTGCGACCTTCATTTCCATGGCGGGAGCTATCGCGATTAGCGGCTATGACGCATCGCGATTTTTGATGGGGTGGACGGGAGGCTTTGTTCTACTAACTGTTCTAATGGTCCCTTTCTTGCGCAAATTTGGTAAAGCGACGGTGCCTGACTTTATTGGTGATCGTTATTACTCAAAGCTAGCGCGGGCCGTAGCTGTGCTCTGCGCCATCTTTATTTGCATGACTTATATTATGGGGCAGATGCGTGGAGTAGGGGTTGTTTTCTCGCAACTCTTTGGAATCGGCATTCCTGCAGGAGTCGCGACTGGAGCCGGTATTGTTTTTGTCTATGCAGGCATGGGCGGCATGAAGGGCATTACCTACACACAGGTGGCTCAGTATTGCGTGATGGCATTTGCTTACACAATACCTGCGATCTTCATCGCTATTGCGATGACCAATAATTTCATCCCTCAGCTGGGTCTAATCGGTGATTACACTGCGGGCACAGCAGACAGCATTCCTTTTCTTACTAAAATCAACAACATTAACACCGAGTTGGGCTTCGGGGAATATACATCGGGCAAGATATCCACGATGAATATGTTCTGTATCACGATGGCCTTAATGTGTGGAACGGCGGGGCTGCCGCATGTTATTGTTAGATTTTTCACGGTTAAGAATGTTCGTGCTGTAAGGACTTCTGCTTGTTGGACCCTGCTCTTCATTGCGGTTATCTATCTCACAGCCCCAACCATCGGAGCCTTCTCTAGAGTTAATCTTATTGAGAAGCTCAACAACACCAGCTATGCGGCAACCCCAGAATGGTTTAAAGACTTCGAGGAAACAGGCCAAATGGCATGGGTTGATAAGAATAACGATGGTAAGATTCAATATTCAGGTCCTGGGAAATCTGAGTTAGGCACATCTACTCCTTTCATTGGCTCCAAGCCAACGTATCCAGCCTATGACGCGCCGAAAGAACAGCGCATTGGTAAGAATGGTGAGAGGCTACTTGCAAGTAAGGCTGACATGACCAACCCGAATGAGCTTTGGTTCGGTAATGATATCATGGTGATGGCGAACCCTCATATGGCAGGCCTCCCTAAGTGGGTGATTGCCTTGCTAATGGCCGGATGTATCGCCGCCGCTCTATCGACTGCCGCGGGTCTTCTGCTTGTCCTATCAACGTCAATCTCACATGACTTGATGAAAAAAATCATCAAGCCAGATCTTTCAGACAAGGAAGAGGTTAATTATGCACGCATCGCGTCGTTTGTGGCTCTTGGAGTGGCTGCCTATTTTGGAATCAATCCTCCCTCTGCTTTCATTGCCAAAACGGTTGCTTTCGCTTTCGGTCTAGCAGCATCCTCCTTCTTCCCTACACTATTGATGGGTATTTTCTCTAAGAAAATGAACAAAGAAGGAGCCATAGCTGGCATGCTAGCAGGTATTAGTTTCACGCTTGGCTATATCGTCTTCTTCCAGTTCCTTGGTGGTAAGCCAGAACAATATTTACTTGGGATTTCTCCTGAGGGGATTGGTTGTGTCGGCATGTTACTCAACTTTGCGGTCGCATTCTTGGTGAGTTCTTTTACGCCTGCACCACCTCAAGAGGTTGTCGACATGGTCGAGTCTATTCGCTTACCTGATGATCCCAATGCTGAAGGCAGTTCTCCGCCGCCAGCAGTCCACTGATTTCAGCTATGATTTATCCTCTATTTCGCCTTAAAATAGGCGATTGTGGAGGTGGGTGAAAAAAGAGTTAAAAAAGATGCCAAAAGGTATTGACGTGACGTCGATTTCAGATAGTTTCCGCCCGCCGCTCCATTGGAGGGCACGCGA
>ENA-UOYH01000194-UOYH01000194.1-marine-metagenome-genome-assembly--contig:-NODE-194-length-27126-cov-7.919701_pt1 | contig 27126 bp, 24 predicted proteins | sample MGYA00238175_ERZ767261 | MGnify/ENA primary metagenome ERZ767261 (study PRJEB28946, sample SAMN06267185) | marine metagenome | isolation source: Columbia River Estuary | place: USA:Columbia River Estuary...
TCCCTCATCAATTAAATTTCATGATTGCATCATTCATCGCAACCCTTGCCAAAGAAAGAGACAGATGCTTAGAATGAAAAGGACAGATGGTTTTGCTAGAGACATGAGGTTTTGCAGTCGATTAAAAGTAAGACAGAAAAATTGCCCGCTCAAATACAATTGCAGTTTTTTATTATATATGAAGGAGGCCAATTTGGGTTCAACAACGCCACGTTTTTTGAAACTTCCTGAGGCTTCAAATCTAAGCCTTAGGGATCAAATCTGTGAAGTAATTAGCTCAGCAATAATCTCCAAATCATTAGCCCATGATCGTCCACTACCATCATGCCGTGATTTGGCTAATCAGTTTAAAGTATCAAGAAATACTGTATTTGCAGCCTATAACAAATTGATTGACCTCGACTTTCTTGTTTCTCGAAACAGGTCAGGCTATTTTATCAATCCACAAATGGCTAACTTAACTAACCTACAAAATAAACGAAGCGCTGCTGCTCAAGATGAAATACCTTGCATAGTAAGCTTTCCACCAACCGAACTCAGTCCTGTAGTTAATCCATTGGATTGGAATTCTTATCCTTATCCGTTTATCTACAACCAAATCGATCCAGATCTTTTTCCAGTGGGCAGTTGGCGTGAATGCACCAGGCAGGCTTTAGGAAGGACGAAAACTCCAATCTGGGCAAGTGACTCGGTAGAAAGTGATAGTCCCCAATTAATCCAACAACTTCGACAACGTTTATTAAATACGCGGAGTATATATGCAGAAGAAGATGAAATACTGATCACATTGGGATCACAGAACGCTCTCTTTATTCTTGGTACTATTTTTTCTAAATTTGGGAAACCTATTGCACTCGAAGATCCAGGATTCTTTGGTGCACGCAATGCTTTTCGCATGTCAGGGAGTGAACTTATTGGTGTACCAATAGATGGTGATGGCATTATCCCATCTGAAATTCCCAATAAATGCCAATTGCTTTTCACCACACCAAGCCATCAGTTTCCAACGATGGTTACCATGAGCCAATCACGTCGGAAAGAATTATTAAAAGCTGCAGTCGACAAAGATTTTCTTATCATTGAAGACGATTATGAAGCTGAAATGAATTACTTTTCGCAATCTTCCCATTCAATGATGTCCATGGATACAACTGGACGTGTGATTTATGTTGGTAGCCTGTCAAAAACACTCTCACCCGGCATTCGATTAGGCTTCATTGTTGCGCATAGAGATATTATCCGCGAGGCTCGAATTGCACGTGGGGTAATGATGCGACACCCCCCTACTATAGTCCAAGAAATTGTCGCATTATTCTTTCAACTTGGTCACTACGATGCTCACCTTAACAATATTGAGAGGCGTTACCAGAAACGATGGCAAGCAATGGATATTGCCTTAGGTAAACACTTGAATATGCTAAAGCGCACAAAATCCAAAGGTGGAACTTCATTTTGGCTAACGGGTCCAGAAGGATTTGATGCATCTATCCTAGCTAGTCGTTTGAGAGCTAAAGGCGTCTTAATTGATCGCGGTCAAGACTACTACTTAAACTATAATGAAAAGCGAAACTTTCGTCTTGGGTTTGCCTATGTTCCCGTTTCCAAACTAGAAGATGGAGTTAAAATTATCGCAGAGGAAGTTCGGGCAATGTTATGAGTGCACAAAATTACTATAATTACATCTGTCCCTTCGAAATGCACAACCTGTCTCTATCCAACCTTGCAAAATCTCAGCTATTTTAGTTTAAAAACTTCTTTACTGAAAACCAAAACTAGGAATTGACGACTTGACAGACCGTATTGAAGACAACCCAGAAATAAAACCATTCCAGTTTTTAGTCTCTGAAGAAAACCTGGAAAATATTATGCACCGAGTTGCACATTTTCCCTGGCATGAAATGCCCGATGATGGTGGGTGGGACTATGGTACCAATTTTGATTATTTAAAAGAGCTATGTGCATATTGGGTCAATGAGTTTGATTGGTCTACCCAAGAGGCTAGAATTAATTCTTTTTCTAATTTTAAGGCAAAGGTTGATGGAATTGATATGCATTTCATTTTTGAAAAAGGAAGTGGTAAAAATCCAACTCCTCTTTTAATCAGCCATGGCTGGCCAGGATCGGTATCTGAGTTTTATGATCTAATCGAGCCCCTTGCTCACCCCGAAAGATTTGGTGGCAATGTTGAAGATGCATTTAGTGTGATTGTGCCCTCACTGCCAGGATTTGGATTTTCTGGAAGACCACCACGTCCTTATGGACCTCGCAAGATGGCTTCAGTTTTGAACACATTAATGACAGATACTTTGGGATATGATAAATACCTCGCTCAAGGTGGTGACTGGGGCGGGGCAATCTGTTCATGGTTAGGCTACGACCATGCAAAAGCGTGCACAGGTATTCACATTAATGTATTAACAATGCGTCACCCTGATGGGCCTCAAACAGTTGAGGAAAAAGCTTGGGAAGCCCAGTTTGATAATGATCAAATTATGCAGAATGGATATCGCACCCAACAGGCAACCCGCCCTCAAACTTTAAGTTATGCAATGGTTGATAGTCCCGTGGGACTTGCAGCATGGTTAATTGAAAAGTTTCATGATTGGGCAGATGTAAAAACTGGGTGTATTGAAAATGCCTTTTCAAAAGATGAATTACTCACAAATATTATGATTTATATCACCACACGCACATTCAATTCTGCATCTTGGATTTACTATGGTCGGCGTGAAGAAGGTGGTCGAATTTTATCAGAAGAAGGTCATAGGGTTGAAGTACCCACAGGTTGTGCAGTCTTCCCAGCAGAAATGTTAAATTGGCCACCCCGATCATATGCAGAAAGAATTTACAATATTCAACACTGGACAGAAATGCCTCGTGGAGGCCATTTTGCAGCAATGGAAGAGCCACAGATGCTGTTGAATGATATACGTAAATTTGCACAAACTTTACGTAATAAAAACTCTACAAACACATCTAAAAAACTTGAAAAACATTTATAATCGATGGAGAAAAAATGACACTTACGCATGCTGAATATAAAACCATTGCAAACAATATTCGTCCAAATGGACAAGCTTTTATTGATGGTAAATTTTGCGATGCCGCTGATGGTACAAAATTTGAAACCACTAACCCAGCGACGGGCCAAATCTTAGCCAATGTAGCCCATTGCAAAGCAGCTGATGTCGATCGTGCCGTAGCTGCAGCACGTCGTGTATTTAATGCTGGAACATGGAGTCGTGCAGAACCTGAAGAACGTAAAGAAGTGCTTTTAAAGGTTGCTGCTTTAGTTCGCGAGCATACACATGAACTAGCAGTTCTTGAAAGTTTAGATACAGGTAAAACAATAAACGACTGCATGGACGAAATTGGTGGTGAGGTCGTAAACTTCTTTCAGTGGTACGCTGAATTAGCAGATAAAAGTTTTGGTAAAATCGCTCCAACTGGCCCAAGTGCTTTAGCTTTGATTGTAAAAGAGCCAGCTGGTGTAGCGGGAGCTGTTTTACCTTGGAATTTTCCACTCGTAATGGCGGCTTGGAAAATAGCACCTTCACTTGCTGTTGGTTGCTCTGCTGTCATTAAACCAGCCGAACAAACACCTTTAAGTACAATCCGGTTGGCTGAACTTATGCAAGAAGCTGGAGTACCTGATGGTGTTATTAATATCCTTCCTGGCTACGGTGAAACTGCAGGTAAGGCTATTGGCATGCATAATGATATAGATACTGTTTCCTTTACCGGTTCCAGCGAAGTTGGCCGAATGTTTATGCGCTATTCTGGAGATAGTAATTTAAAAGGTGTCGGTTTAGAAATGGGTGGGAAAAGCCCATTTATAGTACTTGAAGATGCTATATTGGATGATGAACTTATCGAACATGCTGCAATGTCAGCATTTTGGAATGGTGGACAGAACTGTTCAGCTAATATGCGCCAGTTGATCGCTGCACCACTTGTTGATGAATTCACTAGACGAATTATTGAGCGTGTGAAAGCTTTCAAACTTGGTGATCCATTGGATCCAGCCACTGATATTGGATCAATGATCACAAAAGATCATAAAGAAATGGTAATGAGTTACATTCAATCAGGACTTGCTGAAGGTGCTGGAATGTTAATGGGTGGAGAAAGTGATTTCCCTGGGCACTTTATTAAACCTACAGTCTTTGAGAATGTTACCCCTGAGATGAAAATCGCAAAAGAAGAAATCTTTGGTCCAGTATTAGGTATCATTTCAGTTGAAAATGCAGACGAAGCTTTGAGAATAGCCAGTGATACAGATTATGGGTTACATGCTACTGTTTTCACACAGAACATTGATCAAGCTCTACACATGGCCCGATCGTTACCCTGTGGAACGGTTTCTGTGAATGGATTTTCTGAAGGTGACATCAAAACACCATTTGGAGGGTATAAACAATCTGGCTCACTTGCGCGAGATAATGGGACTGAGGCAATTGAGCAATATTTACAGACAAAAACAATTTGGGTACAAACTAAAAATACTTAATTTGATCAAAAAAACAAAGTAGTTAACACTTAATCTTTCTTCACGTTCTATAGATTAGTCGCAGAGCGTGAAGCAGAAATTCGTTATTAGATTTACAAAATCTGAACTTATATAAATATCATCACTCTAACCCATTGATGCGTGAAATTTGTTTAGCACCTGGCGTTTATACCCGCTCTTGCATTTTGCTAAAAGAACTGTTCAGATTTAGTTATGAACGATAACAAACCTAATCTTGATTTAGCCTATGCTCTTGAGACAGTTCAAGATAACCGTGAACTTTACGCATCCTGGGCCTGTGACTATGATAAAGATTTTGCATCTGCCATGGATTATATTTTGCCCAATCAAGTAGCACAAATATTTTTAAATATGGGAGGTACTGGACCAGTACTGGATGTGGGGGCTGGCACAGGCTTAGGCGGTCAGGCCCTTGCAAAACTTGGCATAAATCCAATTGATGCACTAGATCTGTCGGATGAAATGTTAGAAGTCGCTGCGAAAAAGAAAATTTACCGAAGTCTTTTTACCTCAGATATTACCCAACGAATAGAAATTAGTAACTATCTTTATCAAGGGGTTATTTCATCCGGAACATTTACACATGGTCATGTAGGTCCAAACGCTATTGATAACTTACTATCAGTGGCAAGTACGGGTGCTTTGTTTGCTCTTTCAATAAACAAAAAACATTGGTTTGAAAAAGGATTTGCAAAGAAATTTGAAGCCCTAAGCAGTCGTATTGAAAAGCTTATTCTTCATGATGTTGAAATATACGGTAAGAATTCAAAAGGAGAGCATTCTGACGATCTTGGTGTCGTTGCAACTTTTTGCAAGGTATAGATAAAGTGTTTATTATCCAATTATTTTGCACTTAAAATTACTCCTACTTTAATAAATAATTTCTATAAATGAGAATATAATGACACACCTTTGGATACGAGCCGAAGAGCGCCCAAACGAGAAACGAGTAGGAGTTACACCTAATGGAGTGAAATCCCTGCTCCAAGCTGGTTTTGATGTGACCATTGAACGTGATTCAACACGTGCAATCAGTATTGAATCCTATTCTGGAGCACAAGTTGCTGGCACAGGTGATTGGAGGTCAGCACCTAAAGAAGCCATTATTATTGGGCTCAAGGAATTACCCGAAGAAATAACACCATTGCATCATCGCCATATAATGTTTGGTCATGCCTTTAAAGATCAACCAGATGGGCAAAAGCTATTGGAAAGATTTCAGGCAGGCGGTGGTACTCTATATGATCTTGAGTATCTGACGGATGACACAGGCCGCAGGGTAGCAGCCTTTGGATACTGGGCAGGATATGCTGGTGCAGCAGTTGCAATAAAAAGTTGGGCAGCAGCACAAAAGGGTAATATCTGTCAGCCATTACAAACTTTTGCTTCGGCAAAAGATCTCAACGCCGATGTGGCATCAGATCTTGGAAAGAAAAATCCTAGCGTCATAATAATTGGTGCAAACGGCCGCGTCGGAAGTGGTGCACAAGATTTTTGTGCAGCATTGGGTGCATCAGTGACATGTTGGGACATTGAGGAAACTGCTCATGGGGGGCCATTTCCTGAAATACTAGATCATGATATTTTTCTAAATTGTATTTTAGCTAATAAAAACACACCGGTCTTTGTCCCTAAGAAAGCAAAAATAGGTCCTCGGAAGCTCATGGTAATTGGCGATATTGCTTGTGATCCTGGAAGTTTTTATTCCCCAATCAAAGTCTATGATTGTGCAACAAGTTGGGAAAAACCTGCTTTACGGGTTCATAAAGATAAGATTTTAGATATAACCGCTATTGATAATTTGCCCTCACTTCTTCCCAGAGAAAGCTCTGAAGATTTCGCAGCTCAGCTATTGCCACACCTCATGATGCTTCAAGAGATCGAAAAAGGTGTATGGGGCAAGGCCTGTGCAATATTTAACGAATACATATCAAGAACCAATGCGGCTAAAAGCCAGTCTTAATTTTTAAAGATATGTGATAAATTTATTTGCACAATAATCTCTTACGAGAAATATCATATACCCATATGCATTTGAATTTGTGTGGAAATATAATCAAAAGATTTTTTGATTTCTGTTAATGGGTTTAAAAGATTATGGATTTCTGGTGAAAAGCATTCAAATGAAATTGGGCCCCTGTACCCTGCCCCAAGAAGTGCACCAATCTGTTCAACATTGCCGATCCGGTCTTTCGTATCAACTAAAACACGGTGCTCATCTTCCATATGCATAAAACCTAAGTTATGATCAGAAACACCAGAAATGTGAACTATGCCAGTCATCTCAGGATAGATCGGCCCCCCATCTGCAAGCGTGTGGTGGAAAGTATCATGTACGATGCGCAAATGTTCATTCCCACCAATCGAAGTAATCATTTCAACGATTTCAGTTTTCGAACGTAAAGACGATCGTTGAAATCCGAGCGGTTCAACAAGGCCAACCATATCAGCATCTTTAAGTAAGAGTAATACGCCTTCAAGCGCAGACAATAAATTTGATCGACGCTTACCTGTCTCAAAAACTTGGCCATTGTTTAGTGGTATAAGACTTATTGTTTCTGCTCCTGAATCTTTGGCAATTTCTATTAACGACTTAACGGCATCTTCACGATGGCGCGACCAATCATTGAAAGGGTAGACTTGACTCAAACCAAAGATACGAAGTCCCTTATCTGAAGCAATACGCCCCGCCTCTCTGGGCTCAATGTCATCAAACAATGTTCGATTAATATCATTGCGCACTTCCACCCCTGAACACCCTAAATCTGATGCAAGATCAAGAAACTTAATATAATCAAGATTAGGAACAGTCATGTGATTTAAGGCTGTTTGCATGTTCTTAACCCTGCATATTTAATCGTATTCAACACTATCAAATAAAAATACTTGATCAGATGGTTAGCAGTTTAATAATAAATAAACCCTTTGAATCAAAAATTATATCCAAGCTTAATACCAAAACTAGTGACAGAATTATCTGTGAAACTACCTTCAGGCAAAGCCCCAGCAGGGTCTACCTTTTTATCTCCTAGTTGCGAATAATTCACTCCAGCCGTTAAAGTCATTTTATCAAAAGTGTATTTACCACCAAGCGTTATACCACTCACCCCGTCTGTAGTCGACAACAGACTAGTACCAGCCGCTTCACTAGGTGCTTCATAATTCAAAGCTGTGGATATTGACCATTTATCAGACAATTTTCTGCCAACACCAAGGGACAAAGAGGTGGTGTCGGTCCATGTTGTTTTTTGAACATAACCATTAGTTCCGCCTAAAGACGAAGGAGACCAGAAAGAAATATGAGCATCACTCCAAAGTGCGCGATGAATTGATCCAAATAGAAGTGTGTCAGCAGCTATTCCAGACTGAAAATCAATTGTGAAACTCGCAGGCAGAGCACTTTTAGTATCTTTAAGAGCAATTTTGGAACCTGAGTATGTGGTACTACTTGAATGCATCATTTCTTGTTTTGCCTGATAAACCCCCGAAATCCTTAGAGCAATTTCTGGGTTTTCATAGCTAACACCAATAACACCACCGGCTTTGGAATCCTCACCAGCAGCAATAACTCCGGGTGGTGCGTTTAAAACATTTCCACCACCCGATCCAGTACTATACTTTAAACCACCAATTACAGACAAGCTTTCTGAAACTTCGTATCGTCCCAAGAGAGCCAACGAGTCAATTGTTAAATTTACATAAGGATTAGGCAATGATGCCGCTGAAAAATAAACGCTCGCAGTAGTATAATCCAGTTGAATTTCAGCTGATTTATAACTTGCAAAACCAACCGATATTTTATCACTAATCTGAGTTTTAAATGTTGCCGTTGTTGCTGTACGATCTTTATACATTGAGCCTTTAGTTGCAAACTTATTATCTGTCACATCAGGGCTAAATTTGCCAAATGAAATAGAGGCATGATTTCCGTCTTCAAACATCATTGAGGTAGGCAGCCTAGTCACTTCCATACCACCGGCGTATGCACTAGATACGCTAACTGTAGCAACGGCTATCAAAGCAAATTTAAATTTCATTTTTCTCTCCCTAATTTTGAATCCTGTAGACTAGAAACAGCTAACAGTTTTTCATGTTAAGGAAAAGAATACATGAAGTAAAAAATAAGTGAACCAAAAAGAAACTTTTTTAATATAGGAAATATTATATCCATATATTTATTGTTTTTTAATCAGCCTTTCTGCAGGCCAATCAGAATATCAAATTAAATATATAGCAATACAGAAAATCTAAATTCCATGTAAATCAACTACCCAGATTAATGATAACATTTGGTTTTAATGTTTCTTAATTTATTGAAATTTATTAAAGAAGACACAATCAAAGCCATTAATTTGTTAGCTTCAAATCTGATAATTGATATAAATTAGGAGCTTTGAAAGTCTTCAAAGCTCCTAAGTAACTAGCCAAACATATCTGCAGTTATACCTGCGTACCATCCTTCAGATTCTTCATATGTAGCTTTTCGCAATTCAGCACTTTCATTAGTTGCTGAAATAAACCCATCGACCTTTGCAATCTTCTCAGCAGTTGCCTTGTATGTTGCTCCAACTTTTATGCCGTCATTTTCATGAACCAATGACCAGCAAGTATTTGAGAACTTTGCAGGGAATACTTTAGAACCCGTTAATGAACCCCGTACCGCATTTGCACAAACCTTTGCCTGACTGTTTGCGGAGAAACCAGATTTAGGCATATCGCCCTGTTGAGAGGCGTCTCCTAATACATAGATATCAGCATTTGCTTTCGTCGACATATCAGATGCATTTACTGGTGCAAAATTACCTTCAGTAACGCCAGCTAATTCTGCAATACGTCCAGCTTTCATTGCGGGAATAACATTACAAACATCAACTTTAACGGTTTCACCATCGATGCTAACTGTCATTTCATTTGGATCAACAGATACATTTCCTCCACCAAAATCACTACTAATCCATTCGATCATACCATCATAATGCTTTGCCCAACCTTCTTGGAACAATCCCTGTTTAGAAAATTTCGGCTTGGGGTCTGCAACAATAATCTTAGCTGTGGGGTTATTAGATTTTAGATAGTGTGCTACCATCGAAACCCGCTCATAAGGCCCTGGAGGGCAGCGGTAAGGATTTGGTGGTGCAACCATTGCATAAGTTCCACCCTGTGGCATTGATGCTATTTGAGCTTTGAGCAATTCAGTTTGAGATCCCCCTTTATAGGCATGGGGCATTGCATTTTGCGATGACAAATTCCAACCCTCAACAGCACCATCTATAAAATCAATGCCTGGTGATAAGATTAATTTGTCATATGGCACCGAACTACCACTAGCTAATGAAACAGTCTTGGAATCGCGGTCTACACCGACAGCCCAATCATGAACAACATTTACGCCCCCAGCGGCAATTTTACCATATGAATGACCAAGATCATCGATAGATTTAACACCACCTAAATATAAATTAGAGAAAAAGCACGTGTAATACATGCGAGATGGCTCTACTAACGTGACATCAATTTTACCTTTACTATCCTTAGCTATATAGCGGGCAGCCGTGGCACCGCCAGCACCACCTCCAATAACAACAACTCTAGGCTTAGCATGACCATCAGCAAATACAGTTGGTGCAGCCAAAGTGGATGCAGCTATAACACTATTACCCATAAAAATTCGTCTATTTATTTTCATATTTCCTTCTCCCTAAGTTTGGCCTCTTAATTGAGGTCTTTAAAATATGCAGCAAGTGCTGCAATTTCTTCGTTAGTTAATCGTCCTGCCATCATTTGCATGACAGGATGTGGCCTTTGCTTTTTCTTGTAAGCATGCATCGCAATAACAAAATCTTCAGTTTGCCATGCATTAATTCCAGGAATTCCATCGTCTAAACCACTACTTTGGTGGCAAGTCATACATTCACTAGCTAAATATTCACCATATTCTGGGTCGCCTACAATTGATAAGATTGTTGGATCGACATTCTGGTTTTTATTTTTTGTAAAATTTTCTAAATCTTTTACTTTTGTAGCGTCTTTAGAAAATTCAGATAAGTATAATAACAGATTTTTCCTATCATCTTCTTTTCTCAGCCCACTAAAACTCATCCGGGTTTTCACAATTAATTTTTTTGGATTTTCAATGAATGAATTTAAAGTTTCATTGTTCCAGACCAAGCCCTCTTCACCAGCCTGAACCATACTCTTAGAGTATTTAACGCCAGGCAAACCACCTGCAGTGCGACCAAAAATATTATTTAGCTGGGGTCCCACGCGGTTTTCAGCACCGTCACCAATTTGGTGGCAGTTTTGGCACTTTTTAAATATTTTTGCACCACTAGAAATGGAATAGACACTTTCAGCGTAAGCACTCCCATGAAAGAGTGTAACCAATAGTAATAAGACCAATTTGCAGTACAAATATATTCCTTTTCATGATGATTCGGACATAAAGCTATCATGAAAAGCGTAAAACAGCCTAATCGACTCAAATATATGAATTTATAAGAGCTAATTCTAATTCGTCACAGCATGAAATTTATGACTCACAAAGAGCCAGAGTTTAATACCTAAAAGGCTTCTCTAGCTCGTCTGATTGTGAGTATAAATTTGGGATAGTTTACAGCATTAAAATTGAAGTAGGGAAGGCTCTGAGCCCATCCTAATTTATTAATCAGACAAACTATATTTTTTAATCTGGTTTGTAACCACCTTTAATCCAAGACTTGATAAGCTGAGTAAACTCAGAACACTTATCTTGATAAAAAAAGTGCCCACAATCTTTAAATATAGTCAGACTGCTATTTGGCAATCGCGAATGTAACTGTTCTCCATTATCTGCTTTTAAAAACGCATCTTGCTCACCCCACAAAATATGAACAGGAATATTTATGTCATCTAAATGCGGATGTATGTCTTTACACCCAATGGGGTATCCTTTGAACCATTTCGTAACCTGCCCAATTCTGCCAGAATAAGAAGCTGCGTAATCACTCACCTCTTCTGCAGAGGGACTGTAATTCAAATAACCTAACTGGTTAGCACCAGCTATAAAAGCTGGTGCACCAGTCATTTTAAATACAAAACGCCAAAATCGTGAATGAATCATCTTTCTAACGAGACTTCCATCAGCAGATGGCAGAACACTTGGACCAGCACCTATTAAAATACTCTTGGCTTTATGATCTCGATGTAAAACATAATGTAGTGCGACGGGCATCCCAACATCTGGCGCTACAATATGAATATCAGACATATCAAGCTCTTTAATGAATTTTTGTAAAAAAGCACTTTGTGCTTTGAATGTCATATAGCTCATACCACCTTCACTTTTACCAAAACCAGGTAAATCCAATGCAACCATATTGGCGGTAGCAGACAATGCTGACCATGTTTTGTCATAACAAAGAATGCTCTGAGGCAATGGACTAAGAAATAAAACTGTTGGTCCATCTACATTGCCACCGGTCGCGTATCGGATTTTTACACCATCTAAGCTCATATACTTGGGTTTCATCATGAAATTTGCAGGATCATAATTGACCTTGCCAGCTCCCTTTGAACGTCTGGACCAAAGTTTATAAAATTCCGGTGTAATCATCATTAAGCTGGCGGCATTTAAACGTCCAAGAACGCCTATAGGATCTTTTTGCATAGTTTTTCTTTCAGGGCTGGTATCTACTTAATTTTTTCCGTAACTTAAGGTACGAAAATATGATGTCAAGAATAAATACCTATAGGTACGATAATGAGCCAAAACCAAACGCCACTTCGTGGTCGCCCAAAAAAACTTGATCGTAATTTAATATTACAATCTGCTTTGATGGAATATTGGACTAAGGGACCTTCAAATGTTTCTATTAATGATATCTGCAAATTAACTGGCGCATCTAAACCTGGAGTATACCGGGAATTTAGCAACGACGACGGATTGAAAAAAAGTGCTCTAGAAACTTATCAGACACTCGCAGTTCAACCCCTATTAGATATCCTTTATTCAGATAAGCCTGTTTCAGAAACTATAGATGCAGCTATCAGTTTTATCACGCAAGATCGCAAATCTATGGGTGTCCCTAATGGTTGCTTATTAGTCATGATGACAGCACAATCTGAACAATTAGGCAGCTCTACTCTTGAAGAGCTTAACAGAATTAGAGCAAATCTCTTCACTGCATATTTCTCATGGGTAAAACGCGCCAAGTTAGAGGGTGGGTTTTCAGACCTTGAAACAAATGAAACAGCTCTCTATCTCGAAAATCAACATATCGGCGCAATGCGCATGCAAAGGGAAGGCATTTCAAATGAAACTATTGCAAATGTTTTAAATTTTGCTTTTAAAATGGCATTTTCCAAAAAGCCTAAGCCACTTTTAAATTAACAATTTCTGGTAATGTTCCGACATTCAATAACTTAAATTTATTGGGCAAGATTTCCACCTGAGTAGAAAAGCCAACCCAAACCACTTGCGAAAATAGCTATGCCTGCGATGCTGTGTAGCGCAATAGTTTGCATAAAACCATTTGGCCTTAGATATGCGTAAGAAAAAATAAAACTACCAATAAAAGTCATAAACCAAACAACAATATGCCAATACATGAGATGGCCAAATGAGAACAATAATGCATTAATAAAAATTGCTTGTCGCTGACTTGAGAAAAGGTAACCATACCGTTCAAAAAATAAAGCCCGGTATATTAATTCCTGGGGTATTACTAAAAAAATAGGATATAAAATTGCTATTGCAAACATGACATATGGTGCATTGATAATAATAAACCAAAAACGTTCTGGTAAAATTATCCAGCATATCAAACTAGCAAAGATAAACGTGATTACACCAAGGATAATTATTGGCTTAATCTTTATACTTCCAGTTAAACTTCTCCAAAAAAATCCTTTGGTAAAATATAATAATATTACACCAGCAAATGCACTCATAGACAACACTGGGTACAAAGCATTTGGAGGAAGAAAAATTGCTAAAACAAAAGGTATAAAAATAAAAAATAGAATTAACTCAGTAATATGAATTATTTTTGAAATTTTCACTTAAGCATCATTCCGTTTAGTATAGCCCAATAAAATCAGGTGTTTGTCATTCGCGTTTCATCACTGGTGTAACTTCTAGGTGACCCATCTCCAGAATTGGGTCAAATGCAGCATCTAATGCCTCAAAAGTATCTGCCTCACAAACGATAAACAAAGTATGTTCTAATCTGTTTGAATACTGTGCATGAACTTTCACACCATGGTTTCCAAGATTAGCTAAAGTTTCTTTAAAAAGCGGGCCTTTCTCAGGGTCATGTGTTTGGCAAGTTGAATAATCATGTGAAGACTGAATCATAAATAACATTATTTGTTCCTTTTCATTAATATGCTTTAGTAACAAATTGAGCTTAATAATGGAAGGCATTCAGCTAGTGCAGACGTAAAGATAAGTATATATTTCCTTTTTCACCAATCAGAATTTCACCAAAAACGTAAAATTATCTATTGATTTTCTATGGAGCAAATTAGATCAAGTAGATAAAATTAGTTTATTAGTAGTATAATCAAATAAACTTTTTGATCACTTCAGATATCTCCCTTTTGCCTTACCACGATAAAAATTTGCAGCTAAGTCTGGGGCATCTGCATCATCATAAACACCCAGCATTATTCCAACGTCGCTGTCCATTTCAAACTTTTTATGAATGCTTTTATCTTCAATAGTAGTACGTTGAGCCATACGGCGACCCCATTGTGCCAAACGTTGATACATCATTTCAATGATGTCTTTATGTGTGCTTTGTCCACCCAAATCGTTTAATTCATTTGGATCGTTTTCCAAATCAAATAACATCGGACGGAATCCACCTTCAGCGTGCATAAATTTCCAGCGTTTGTCCGCCACCATAAATAGGCGTGCATCTCTGATGCTAACACCTAATGTCTTCGCCATTTGCTGCTGTGAATAATCGTATTCTGAGACAACGAATTCACGCGGTTGTTCAACAACCTGCCCATGAATAATTGGCCACAGGGATTTTCCTTCAAGTATATGATCAGGCACTTCGCCCGATGCATGTTCAACAAAGCTGGCTGTTAAATCGATTGCCTCAACCAGTGCATTGCTAACTGTACCGCGTGTTGCATCTGCTTCGCTGGAGGGATCATAAACGACCAGAGGAACCTTGACTGATGGTGCATGGAAAAGATCCTTTTCACCAAGCCAATGATCACCCAAATAATCGCCATGATCAGAGGTAAGCACGATAATCGTATTTTCCATTTGGCCGCTGTCTTCAAGGTATTTAAACAACCGACCCATCTGATCATCACATTGTTTGATTAAGCCCATGTAGGCGGGAATTACAGTTTCGCGCACTTCATCGCGCGAAAAGCTCTGACCAATCGCATTTTCCATGAATGCTTTATAAACGGGGTGTGGATCATCACGTTCACCCTCTGCACGAATGGCATCAGGCACATCTGCTGCCGTATACATATCGTTATATGGTGCGGGCACAATATAAGGCCAATGTGGTTTAATATAACTTAGGTGGCACAGCCATGGCTTATCATTTTGTGCATCAATAAATTTCATGGCTTCCGACGTTAGCCATGGCGTTTCACTGTCTTCCTCACGAATATTTGCAGCAGTTCCTGCATATTTCATGAACCAGCCAGAAGTCATCTGATCATCTTCATCCACTCCAGCGTTTGCAAAATCTGCCCAAGGATTTTCGCCTTCATAACCCTGTGACTTTAAGAAAGTATTATATGGCGATACTTTGTCATCATAAAATCCATCTGGCCCATAAGCCCACAATCCATCATCTCGCAACCAAACGTCAAATCCTGCCTCTGAAACTCGTGCACCAATCACACTGTCGGGAGCAAGCCCTAAGCGTTTCATACCATCAGCGTCCACCTTCATGTGTGTCTTACCAATCAGCCAGCAATCCATTCCAGCCTTACGCAAGTGGTCACCTAAAGTCAGCTCTCCAACTTTAAGTGGTACATTATTCCATGCCGCTCCGTGCGAACTAACATACCTTCCAGTATACGTAGACATACGCGATGCACCGCATACTGGAGACTGCACATAACAGTTCGAAAACCTAACCCCCATTGATGCCAAGCGATCTATATTTGGCGTTTCAAGCGTTTTGTGGCCTGCACAAGAAAGATAATCAAAGCGCAATTGGTCAAACATAATAAATAAGATGTTCTTGGTCATATCTTTATTATAAATTCTAATAATTATAGTTTGTCCAGCTTGATCTGTTATTTCATTGTGGGTAGAGCTACTAGTGTAAAATTTTGTTGATACATACTACCAACTATTTATTAAAAATTAGGCTTCGCTGCGTGGGTTAATAACGCATTGAACGGCTATCTTTTCATCAACTTTTACTTCAATATAATCCCCTGGCTGAACTCTATGCAAACCCAGTGCTGTTCCTCCCAATATGATATTACTTTCTGTTGTTTTTAAACCATGATTGCCCAAATGATTTTCAAGCCAATTTAATGAAGATTTTGGGCCACCTTCCATTGGCCACAATTCACCAGAATCTATTACTGAACCATTAATTTCTAAAGAAAGAAGAGATGTTTTATCATATATTTCAGGTAAAGTTCGCCAAATTTTATTTGATAAAACTATACCCCTATTGAGACCATTGTTTGCAATTAATTCAGACAATGATTTCTTTGGTGCACGGAAAATAAAATTATGTAGTTCAATTATTGGAAAGACTGAAACTATATTACCATTTTCCCCTACTTCGATTGCCATCTCTGCTTCAACAGCCAGATTTAAGAAATGATCAGAGTTCAATTTTACACCACTTTCATGTATCTCTGTATCAAACAAAGTTCCGCGAATAGGCCCCTGCATACCAAAAAGTTTTGTTGTTCCTGGGCCTGTGCATCCTACTTTATAACCTATTACTTTTTCACCTGCCTCCAACCTTAAGCTGACTACTGCATCTTGAACAGCGTAGGCTTCTTCAATTGTCAGGGCAAAATTTTCTTCACCAAAACAAGTGCCAGGATTTACATGCTTGTAATCTATTAGCTGTCGGCGAGCTAATTCGTCTAAATTGTATATCATTTTTCTATCAATATTATTTTGTACAGCGATGATTTACTCATTTTGAACTCTCAGCTTCCTAAATGCAACATGTAGACGCTAGCTTAAGCCCCTTTTAAAGGTTTAATTCACTCAATCTCATATCATGTTACAAAAATCACAACCCACAATCAGTGCGTTCAACGCGGCCTATATCGAGGAACAGAAACTAAAGTGTGCCTGTAAAGGTGGTGAATGCAAAGTTTCATTGGTTTAGTATCGCTTTTGGAGAATTGAATGATGATAAGTATGGCGATTTGGTGCTCTCAAAGTTGTAATAAAAAACGTTTGACTCTCCACTAACTGGAAGGTTTAGACATTAAAAAACAACTATAGGATCAGCACATTTCATGAAATTTGTTATCGCAATTGCAGCCGTTCTGGTTGCGGGTGGCATTGGCTACACGAAGTGGCCCTCACCCCCCCAAACAAACACGACTGACAATGCTATCAGCATGGAAGGCAGACTCCTTGCCAATGTTATTTTGCCCAAAACACTGTCTCAGAACGCTCAAAGCGGGAAGCGCGGCTTTGAAGCTAAATGCGCCGCATGCCATGGAGTGAATGCAGCTGGTCAAGATGGCGTAGCGCCACCTCTTGTGCACAAGATTTACGAACCTAGCCATCACGGAGATGAAAGCTTTCAACGTGCAGTATCCATCGGCGTACAAGCCCATCACTGGCGATTTGGGAATATGCCCCCTGTTGAAGGATTGACACGAGGTGATGTCAAAATGATAATCTCCTATATTCGCGAACTGCAACGATCAAATGGAATCAACTAATTTTCAATAAAATAGGAAAAAAAATGAAGAATTTTCTGCTTTCTGGATTGATAGCTTTTTGGGCAACGGGTGCTATTGCGCACTCCCCGCTCGATGAAACAACACCTGCCAATGAAGCGATTGTGTCAGAGATGCCAACTGAAGTTTTGATGGAGTTCAAAGGCGACATTCGTCTGGTACGAGTTGCCATCACTCATGCTTCTTCAGGCAGCATGGACATGGATCTCGGGGGACAAACTGCGTTCACAAAGGAATTTAGATTGCCGATGCAGGACATGGGTGCGGGTGTTTATGTTATTAAATGGCGTGGACTTGGTGCTGATGGTCATGCCCTAAACGGTACTTTTAGTTTCACTGTAGAATAAATATGCCCGATCTTTTTGGACTAGCAGCAATTATCACAAAATTCTTACTTTACCTTGGTGTAATAACTGCAACAGGAACGGTCATGGCCGCCCTAGTGTTCAAGTTTGATCGCACACGTGGTCTGGCAGCCACTTTTGCGGCTCTCGGTTTATTTGCAACGATCCTAAGTTTTTCTCTGCGCGGTGCCATTTTAACCGGTGACGTGAGTGGTATGACTGACCCCATAATGCTGAACCTGTTATGGAGTACACCTGTTGGAACTGCATTGGCGCTTCGTGTTGTTGGTCTCAGTCTACTACTGGTTGGTCTCTTCTTGGGCCATATCGGGGCGTTGGCGTCAGTTCTGGGTGGTCTTATCGCATTATTTTCGTTTACTCAAATTGGACACATTTCTGGAAGTGAGGCTGCTTTCATGAAAATTACATTGATGTTGCACCTGCTGGCAATAGCTCTTTGGATTGGAGTTCTAACACCATTGAACCGCTTGGTTTCGACATCCACATCACATGTATCTGCAGCGGATGTTGGACATCGATTTGGCCTTGTTGCATCCGTTACCGTTCCCCTGTTGATTGTCGTGGGTGCTTACATGGGCTACCAACTTGTAGGGTCATTCAATGCACTTGTAGAAACTAGTTATGGGCAGGCTTTAATCATAAAGGTACTTCTGGTCGGCGGTCTTTTAGGACTTGCAGCTGCCAACAAACTTCGGTTCATACCGGCTCTGCGTTTAGGTGATCCAGTCGCCGCAGTTCATCTCTCCAAATCTATATACTTAGAATGGTTCATCATACTCACCGTATTGGGAACAACAGCCGTTCTCACGTCAAATCTCACTTTACCAATATAAGACACCACATGAACAGATGACATTTCTTGGCAAGCGTCTCAGCCACAGTGATCTCAGCAATACCGACATTTGCAGTCAAAACCCTCCGCACTAGTGGCACGGTTTAACTGTTTGTGTATTTCTAAATTTTCAAAGTTCAATTTCATTCCAACTAGATTGAGCATTCCTCATGCTTATCTTTCAAACTTTGACATCAAATGATGTAGCAATTTGTCAAAATCAATCCGTGTACTAGATATCATTGATATAATAATTAGGAGTTTAACATGGCGGAATGTGGATGTGGGCGTAGCCCAAATGGTAACTGTGTAGGATGGCATAACTTGACAGAGGAGCAGTATTTGGAAAAAAAAGCTGCTTACGAAGAAAAGCAATCTGCAAAATAAATTTTATTAAATGGGGTTACTAAGATAAAACTTTAGTAGCCTCATGCATCACTAACTAATAATATAATCATTATTAACATGATCAACTATCTCCTAAATAAGGTGGACGTGTAGGCTTCAGAAAAAAATATTTAATAGTCTAGTTTACATAAAAAAAATATACTACTTTTAAGAAATATTAGCACTCCAAATATACATTTTCTTAGTTGGATGCCATTCAGCTAGTTATATGATTGTGAGATACTTCAATGAGCAAAGACCCACTACTTCAAACTTATCAACTCAAACATCTTACATTGAAAAACCGGATCATGACGACAAGCCATGAACCTGCATATCCTGAAGACGGCATGCCAAAAGACCGGTATCGAGCCTACCACGAAGAACGTGCAAAAGCAGGTGTTGCGCTGACGATGACTGCGGGGTCTGCGGCCGTTTCAAAAGATAGCCCACCGGTCTTTAATAATATTCTTGCCTACAAGGACGAGGTAGTCCCATGGATACAAAACCTTACTGACGGGTGCCATGAACATGGCTGTGCTGTGATGATCCAGCTGACCCATCTGGGGCGGCGAACAACCTGGAACAAGGGTGATTGGCTGCCTTCTGTATCATCATCCAAACATAGAGAACCCGCGCACCGCGCCTTCCCCAAGCTAATTGAAGATTGGGATATTGAGCGGATTATTGCAGATTTTGCAGATGCCGCAGAACGGATGAAGGCGGGTGGAATGGATGGCATTGAGTTGCAAGTTTATGGCCATCTGTTGGATCAGTTCTGGTCGCCTCTAACCAATGATTTGGTCGGACCATACGGAGCTGATACACTAGAAAACAGAATGCGTTTCCCAATGGATGTACTTGGCGCAATCCGCAAGCGAGTGGGTTCAGAATTCATTGTGGGGTTTCGTTATACCGCTGATGAAGCACAGAAAGGTGGTATCACAGCGGAAGACGGATTGAAAATCTCTAAAACGCTTGCTGACACAGGTCAGCTAGATTTTTTAAATGTCGTGCGTGGGCGTATTCATACCGATCCAGCAATGACTGATCTTATACCAATCCAAGGCATGAAAAACGCCCCCCATCTAGATTTCGCAGGACAGGTTAAAAAACTGACAGGCATGCCCACTTTCCATGCCGCAAAAATCCCTGATGTCGCCACCGCTCGTCATGCTGTTGAGGCAGGACTATTAGATATGGTTGGAATGACCCGCGCACATATGGCCGACCCCCATGTAGTCAAAAAGATCATAGAGGGTCGCGAGGATGACATCCGCCCCTGTGTTGGCGCAACCTATTGCCTTGATCGCATCTACGAGGCAGGAGATGCACTTTGCATTCATAACGCAGCTACAGGGCGTGAATTAACCATGCCACACACAATTCAGCCTGCTGAAAAGAAACGTAAAGTTGTTATTGTCGGCGCAGGCCCCGCCGGCCTTGAAGCTGCCCGTGTGGCCGCCGAACGAGGCCATAATGTTGTTGTATTTGAGGCTCAACCAGATCCAGGTGGGCAAATTCGCTTAACAGCACAAAGCCCGCGTCGCCGTGAGATGATCTCAATTATCGATTGGCGAATGGCACAATGTGCAGCGCGTGATGTTGAATTTAATTTTAACAGATGGGCTGAAGCCGGTGATGTCATTGACCAGAAGCCAGACGTTGTAATTATCGCAACGGGAGGCATGCCAAATACGGAACTGTTTGAAACTGGCAAAGACAGCACTCACGTCGTGACCTCATGGGATATAATCGCGGGAGATGTAAAACCAGCAGATAGCATATTGATTTATGACGAAAGTGGCGATCACGCTGCGCTGCAAGCCGCTGAGGTTGCCGCAAATACGGGTGCCAAAGTGGAGATAATGACACCTGACCGCACATTTTCAGCGGGTGTCATGGCGATGAACTTGGTGCCTTATATGCGCTCGCTGCAGGACAAAGATACGACTTTCACCGTTGCGCGTCGCCTATTAGGAGTAGAGCGTCGTGGCAACAAACTAGAAGCCCAGATTGGGACCGATTACAGTGATCATTCCGACATTCAAGAGTACGATCAGGTTGTTGTAAACTACGGAACTTTGCCTCTGGACGAACTATATTTTGATCTCAAGGATTTGAGCTCGAATGGTGGCTCTGTAGACCATGACGCTCTGATAAAAGGTCACACGCAAAATATTGTGAAAAACTCAGGCGGTGAATTTCAGTTATTCCGGATTGGCGATGCGGTATCTGCTCGAAACACCCATGCAGCAATTTATGATGCGCTGCGCTTACTCAAAGACATTTAGGCCAAAGCATCTTGCAAAACATAAGTCTGTGTTTAACTGAAATATCCCTAAAAAAAGTGCTTACCCTCTTCCACTTTAAACAGGCAATCATTGAAATGGCGCAGCAAGTTATAGCCTTAAATAAACGAGAATATCAGTTATTTAACCAAACCGGATGATTTAAGCGAAATCTTGAAATATTTGAATGGATTTTTGTTGTCACTCATAAAAATTAAGTGCGAACTAAAATACCGTCAAGTTTGTCCAAGAATATCGTAGCGTGGGTCAAACTTTATCACTTCACAGTTATTAGGTTTAATTCCAGTCATCGCACGAATGAAGTGGCCATGAGAGACAATTGCTGTGGAATGGATGGCTTCACGTTTGAGAAAGTCAGCGAACTTGTTCGCCCTTTCCAGCAAAATCTCTTCAGGTTCAACTGAAATCCCTCGGTGGTCCTTTTCTCCTTCATGCCACCAGCAATCATCTAGATGATCAAAGTTAAGATGGGGGTAATTTCTAGCAAGTTCTTCTGGCAGACTTCCTACATCACAGCTATTGCAAAGTTGCTCTCGAACTTCAGAATTAATCTGAAACGGTAACCGATTTCCAAAAATGATTTGAGCCGTTTGTAATGTCCTAGTGAACGGCGAAACGATGACGTTTGTAAGATCAAGTTGTTTGACTTCGCTACGAGCTTGCTGAGCCTGAGTTTCTCCAAGAGCAGTGATAGGTGCATCAAATATCATGGGATCTGGCTTGTTTGGATCATAAGCCGCATTGAAGGCTGATTGAGCGTGTCGAATAAAATAAATAGTCACTTTGGATACTTCCAATTACTTGAAGGTAAATACCTTTTTATAAGACATACTAATAATATTTTTTTATCGAGCAAGAGATCTTTAGATGTACGCCCTTCGGGCTAACTGCTAACTATTTTCTTAACTTAGAGGTGTGTGTAAGAACCAGCACAGGTCATTTGCTAACCAGCTGAAGTATTTATTAAATTCAGGATAATTCTGGTGCCCCCACACGGACTTGAGGTCAAGCCCTTTTTTAAAGGGTTTGCTTCGCTCAACCTCTTTCCGTGTTACACACGTCACGAACCGCGGCTAATATTTAAATGGTCTTTTAAGCTACAAGTAGTACTTCACTATCTGCTATAGATGCCTTCGATTCCTGCAGAGTGTTCATAATCTACGCAGAATGCTGCATGTACCAGTCACAAAACTGTTTACAATGTTGTTCATCTTGCGCGAATGGACCAGGTCTGTAATAGGCTGATTTTGCGCCTATCGTCATCGACCTACACAGGCCAACATCCTCTGCATTTGTGACCTTCCAAACGTCTGTTAGATGTTCGACATTGTAATCCTCTCCTTCGATGGCATCTTCATGTACTATCCAACTTGAATATAGCGCACAATTTTCTGGTCCCAGAGGCAACACCCAGTTTGTTGCAATGTGATCGGATGTAAAATGAATCCACGCATTTGGATTAAACCACATCGATAACGTGCTTGGATCGTAATCCTTGAATCGTCCAATCAACTGCTTAGAAGCAGGTTTTCCATCAAATGTAATAGATTTGTAATTTTCATACATAGGATAACGCGCCACTCGAACACTGTCATTTAGAGAAAACGCCTTTTCCTCCCATGCAAGGTCAAGCCCCTCCCACCGTTGAACAGCGCGGTCAAACAACTCTTTATATGCTGGGGTCACCGCACCGTTGAAACTGGACGGATCAAACAGTTTCGTTAGCCCCTTGTGATTGTTGGTGCAATGACAACATTCGCGATTGTTAATCATGACCATGAGCCAGTTAGCGTCCACAACTTCACGATGGTGATGCGCCAGTTTGTAGCCGCCTTTTCCAAACGCAAATGGGTCTGTATATGGTGCAATTATTTTGGCGATGTCATCCATGTCCGAATAGTCTGGATCATCGCTGAGGCACGCAAAAATCATGCCAGACAATTCAACGACGGGAATTTGGCGCAACCCGCGCGAAGCCCCTTCTGCCGATATTGGGAAATCTTTACCAAAGCCAGGCGCATTGCGCAAGGAGCCATCATTCAGGTTATAAGCCCACTGATGGTTAGGACAAATAATACTCGCAGAACACTTGCCCGTATTTTGTTTCAACAAACGTGCACTTTGATGCATACACCGATTGACCATACATCTGATTACGCCGTCCGTACCATGCAATAGAAAATATTGATCATCAAACATTTGAAAATTGAAATAATTGCGTGGCTCTGGAACATCACCGCGCGTACCCACAAAGAACCACTTGTTGTTCAATACACGACGTGCCCGCGCTTCATCAAAAATAACGTCTTGGGGAAACCCATACCCTGATGTGTATTCGCTCATGCGGCAGCTTTCTTAATTTTAACAAAAGTATAAACGAATGATGATTTAGATGACATTGCCATGCATGTTCATAAACGACCCACTATGTCGTGTTAAATTAAAGCGAAATATAAATGTTAGGCATATGTATAATCTAATATCATCTTAGAATTAGACACTGTTTTTTATCTTGAAGAAGTATGTGGAAACCAGCGTTGGGCAATTATTTGCTTTAGGATTATATGGGCACCCTTAATTCCATTTAAGCGACCAAAGATATATACTCCCTTACTTCAATTCCTATGGCATACTTCTTATGATCCAAATTTGAGATGCTATTGAGGTATTATCACAAAGCTCTAATAAAAGATTCCTTATTAAATGTTTTGGTGACCCACCTCCACCTTGCCTAGACTTACCCTGAGCGACAGTAAGGCATAGCTTCTCATTACTGACCAGATAAATCCTTCCGTTGTTGCCCCATTTAAACTTTTGAAGTTTTTTGTCTTGGCATTTACGTAGAAGCAGTGGTGCCTGTGTAGTATTTGAAGTCGCTTCCATGCAAACATCAAAGGCAGGCAAATAAAATTGACCTTTATCCATTTTAAGAGAGTCAAAGCCCTGATCAACAGCAATACTCCCTTGGTATGAATAACATGTATGCGCCTGAAGTCCTGAATCAATTTTTGCTTTAGATTTGTGGCCTCTTATATCTATGCAAAAGCCCCGCTGGTCGTCCATCAGATCTAAAGAATATATTTCTACTATTTCTGCATTTGCTTGAGCGTTAAACAAAACAAATAGTGTAGTTAACAATAGTTTTTTCATATTAACTTTCTCTATAAGGGTTCGCTTTGCTCAACCTCTTTCCGTGTTACACACGTCTCGAACCGCGGTTAATGATTTATTTGTAGTAACATTCTTTATGAGCTGGGTGTAAAATCTTTTCGTCTATTAAGTTACGACCATTAACTTTTCACGTGCCACAAAAAGTGCACATGACCACGATTGAGTCTAAGTGACTGCAAAAGCAGATGTCTCTTTTGCTTGGTCAATCTCAACTTGTTTGAAATCGACATACGCAGTCGCATTTGGGAAAGACCGGCTAAATCAGAAAAAGAATATTGTTAATATAGACATGTGCGAGGTAATGATGACAAACAAAATCAACCCTGACGCGATGAGCAGGGAATGGAATTATCACCCCGAACTACCGCTTGCTGACCCATCATTATTCAAGTGGCCACCAGACCCTCGCTTTTTGGGCCGCTGGGTCGTCCGTAACTGGCTTACAATGAGCGAGCGCGTGATTATGGTTTTGCTGGCAACGCTATGTTGGTGGTTGTTCTACCCAGCCTTGGAGTCGGTGAAGACCTTTGCATTCGGATGGGTCCTTCAGGTCTGGCTCGTCAATCTATGCTTGATGATCGGGATCGCGGGAGGGCTCCACTATTTTTTCTACATACGGAAGGAACAAGGCAAAAGGCTGAAGTTCGATCATCGAGACCTGGCACGCGGCAACAAACTCTGGAATTTCTCAAACCAAGTATATGACAATGTGTTTTGGTCTCTGGGCAGCGGTGTACTGCAACTTACGATGTACCAAGTCGTCATTATGTGGCTGATGGCGAACGAATACGTTCCAACGATCAATTTAACCTCTAATCCTATCCTGTTTGTTGCTGGATTGGTTTTACTACCGATCTGGTCGGCGTTTCATTTTTACTGGATGCATCGGCTTTTGCATTTGCCGTTCATCTATAAGCATGTCCATTCACTGCACCACCGCAATGTCAATATCGGGCCGTGGTCCGGGCTCTCCATGCATCCCGTTGAGCACCTGCTCTACCTGTCTTCACTTTTGATCCATTTCGTTTTCCCCAGCCATCCGATCCTTGTGTATTTTCATGTGATCTATCTTGGACCGGGGGCGGCGATGACCCATACTGGCTACGAAGATTTGCTTGTTAGAGATAAACGCAGATTGGCGTTGGGAACGTTTTATCACCAGCTGCATCATCGCTATTACGAGTGCAACTATGGCAATCAAGAAATGCCTTGGGACCGTTGGTTTGGAACATTTCATGACGGCAGCGACGATGGAACTCAAGCTACTCGAACACGCAAGAAGACAATGCACCGCAATATTTGATGAGACATATTTATTTTTTTATTATAGCAAGAGACCTTATGATCGACGCCTCACAGGCTAACCACGGCTAACTATTTTCTTATCTTGGATTAGTAGGTAGAAACCAGCGTTGGCCAATGACTGATGCGTCCAGGTTATAGACCAAAGAGTACCACATTCATTGTGCGGCCAGGAAGAAATGTGAACAAACCCGTTACAATAAGTGCCAGAACGTAAAGCGATTTCATCATAGTTTTATGACGCCTGATATTGCCATTTCGGGCTGACCTTATAGCTTCAAAAACAGACCAAATTGTGAAGATAGATAGAATATGAATTGGGCTAAACGGCCCGATTATCTTGATTGTATGAATCCAAAAGCTGCTAATACTGACCCACAGCATAAGAATGACCCAAGTATATCCCAAATATTTATGTGAGCGTGTTCCCACTGGTCGTGATAGCTGCAATCCACCGAGAATAACAGCTGAAAATGCAGCATATGCATGGATTGGTATCGGTTGCTCTGCAGTATTGATAACACTGAAATCCATACTTTCTCAAAGTCTCCGTTTAGAGCTTAAATGCCAACTTTGAGACTCTTAGCCAATTTTTTATATATAGCAAGAGACCTTATGATCGACGTCTCACAGACTAACCACGGCTAACTATTTTCTTATCTAGTCGATGTATGTGGAAACCAGCGCGGGCTACTATGTTGCTGTATGATTATATGGGTACCCTTAGTGATATTTTTGTGGCTTCACTTACATCAAAAAGTATGTAGTTATCAGACAAACTTTAAGCATCAAATTATGGCCAGCTGGGTAAGCATGTGCTCGTATTATAAGGGATCACAGAATGCAGAATAAATCTATGCTTGCTCCAGCGGAACCATTCTCGCAACAAGAACGAAACGCAGTCTACAAAGCTATCCACACGCGGCGTGACGTTCGCGACCAATTCTTGCCAGACCCTATTCCAAATGATGTAGTTCATAGACTGCTCAAAGCAGCGCACCACGCACCATCCGTTGGCTTCATGCAACCATGGAATTTTATTACGATCAGTGAGCAAACAGACCGTAACCGTGTTTGGAAGGCTTTCTCCGACGCTAATGAGGAGGCTGTAAATATGTTTCCAGAAAGGCAACAATCCAAATACAAGTCCTTAAAACTTGAGGGCATCCGAAAAGCACCACTAAATATATGCGTGACATGCGACAAAGATAGGAACGGTGAAGTGGTCTTGGGGCGAACGCATAATTCCAATATGGATATCTACAGCACAGTTTGCGCCGTACAAAATCTCTGGCTCGCTGCCCGTGCCGAAGG
>ENA-UOYH01000220-UOYH01000220.1-marine-metagenome-genome-assembly--contig:-NODE-220-length-24953-cov-4.452444_pt1 | contig 24953 bp, 28 predicted proteins | sample MGYA00238175_ERZ767261 | MGnify/ENA primary metagenome ERZ767261 (study PRJEB28946, sample SAMN06267185) | marine metagenome | isolation source: Columbia River Estuary | place: USA:Columbia River Estuary...
CCGGTTCCGCCTCCATAGGGCACAAGACCGATCCGAGCCGCCGCCGCCGCCGCAATGACCTGCGCCACTTGAGCCGTGCTTTCCGGCGCCACCAAAAGCCCGGCAGATCCCTGGTAATATCCGCGCGGCTCGGTCAGATATTTATCGCTCAGCTCTGGAAAGGCTGCGGCCGGCAGGAGGCGTTGCAATTGGCTTGTAAATTCTGCCGTCACTGGATTTAACATAACGCCCTTGCCCTCTTGTCGCCCACCGTGCAAAAACGCCGCGCTGCACCCGTGTCAGTAATGACAGACCTCCGCTTTGGCAATTTTTTTCTCCATGGTCGCCATGCAAGCCCCGGCACATGCCGCGCTTGACTCTGGACGCGGGACACGTGTAGACGCAGGTAAATCCCGGAAGTTCTAGTCTTCCGGTCCTCAGGCTTTTGCCAGGATCGCCATCCGTCAGCGCGTTGCGCCCACGGGTGCTTTTTCGGTTTGGGACTTTGGAAATTTACGCGGCCTGCGCTATTGCGGGATCGTGTGCGGAGCGAAAGGGGCGGACCCATGTTTGAAAATCTATCCGAACGCCTTGGCGGTGTATTTGATCGGCTGACCAAGCAAGGTGCGCTGTCGGAAGAGGATGTGAAAACAGCCCTGCGTGAGGTGCGCGTTGCGCTCCTAGAGGCCGATGTCAGCCTGCCTGTTGCCCGCGAATTCATTAAGAAAGTTCAAAGCAAAGCCACTGGATCGGCTGTCACAAAATCAATCACTCCCGGCCAGCAAGTGGTCAAGATCGTCCATGACGCTCTGATTGACACGCTGCGCGGTGAAGGCGAACCGGGTGATCTGAAGATCGACAACCCACCCGCTGCGATTTTGATGGTGGGTCTGCAAGGCTCCGGTAAAACCACGACCACCGGGAAGCTGGCCAAACGCTTGGCGGGCCGCGAAGGTAAAAAGGTTCTGATGGCCTCATTGGACATCTACCGCCCCGCCGCGATGGAACAACTCGCGATTTTGGGTGCGCAGGTGGGTGTTGATACCCTGCCCATCGTCGCCGGTGAAACCGCTGTCCAAATTGCCAAACGTGCCAAACAGCAGGCCACATTGGGCGGCTATGACGTCTATATGCTCGACACTGCAGGACGTCTGCAAATCGACGAAACCCTGATGCAGGAAGTTCAGGATGTGCGCGATGCGGTCGCACCGCGCGAGACCCTGCTTGTCGTCGATGGGTTAACGGGCCAAGTGGCCGTAGAAGTAGCCGAGGAATTTGACAGCAAAATCGGCATCTCTGGCGTGGTTCTCACCCGTATGGATGGGGACGGTCGCGGTGGTGCGGCGCTGTCGATGCGTGCGGTCACCGGCAAGCCGATCAAATTTGTTGGCTCCGGCGAAAAAATGGATGCGTTGGAAACTTTCGAGCCCGAGCGCATCGCGGGACGCATTTTGGGCATGGGCGATATCGTCGCTTTGGTCGAAAAGGCACAAGAAACGCTTGAAGCTGAACAAGCCGAACGGATGATGCGTCGCCTGCAAAAGGGCATGTTCAACATGAACGACCTGCGCAGCCAGCTTGAGCAAATGCAAAAAATGGGTGGTATGCAGGGCCTGATGGGCATGATGCCCGGCATGGCAAAAATGAAAGGCAAGATTGATCAAGCCGGCCTCGATGACAGCCTGTTAAAGCGCCAAATTGCCTTGATCAATTCCATGACAAAAAAAGAGCGGGCCAATCCCGCTTTGCTGCAAGCCAGCCGGAAAAAGCGGATCGCAGCGGGGGCGGGGCTTGAGGTGAGTGATCTCAATAAATTGCTCAAACAGCATCGCCAAATGTCAGATATGATGAAGAAAATTGGCAAAAAAGGCGGGTTGGGCGCTCTCAAGGGCATGCTCGGCGGCCAGGGCGCCCCAAGTCAAGCAGAGCTTGCCGCAGCACAAGAGCAAATCGCCAGTGGCGCTATGGGCGGCCTGCCCAAAGGCATGAGCTTGCCCAAAGGAATGGGCGGATTGGGCGGCGGTTTGCCCGGTGGCCTGAGCGGCTTGGGAAAAAAGAAATGAACCATTCAGATATGACACCCGGAGGCCTGTTATGACGGACGATACCACACGCGCCGCAGAGCTGCTGAAATCACACCGCGAGAGCATTGATCGCTTGGATGCCATCTTGGTTTATACGCTGGGCGAGCGTTTTGCCCACACCCAAGCCGTGGGGCAGCTCAAAGCCAAACATGCTCTACCACCATCGGATCCCGCCCGTGAGACGCAACAAATTACCCGTCTGCAAGATCTGGCGCAACGCGCCGATCTCGACCCCGAATTCGCCAAGAAATTTCTGAACTTTATTGTTCAAGAAGTCATCCAGAACCACAAAACTTATCAAGAATAGACCGCAATATCTGCTGCCTATTTGCCATTTTCAAGGAGATTAACAATGGCTATGAAAATCCGTTTGGCCCGTGGTGGGTCCAAAAAGCGCCCCTTTTACCGTGTTGTTGCTGCTGATGCGCGCATGCCGCGCGATGGTCGCTTTATCGAAAAACTGGGCACATATAACCCACTTTTGGCCAAGGACAGCGAAGAGCGCGTAAAGCTCGACCTTGAGCGCATTCAGCACTGGCTCGGTCAAGGCGCACAGCCAACAGATCGTGTGTCCCGTATGCTAGAAGCCGCAGGCGTGATCCCGGCCAAAACACGCAACAACCCAATCAAAGCCAAACCTGGCAAGAAAGCCATTGAGCGCGCTGAAGAAAAAGCCGCAAAAGCGGCCACTCCAGTGGAAGAAGCGGCCCCTGCAGAAGAAGCCGCCGCAGAAGAGTAATCTTCCGCGCAGCACGGCCTGCGCTTCGAAAAATAATGAACCCCGCCTCTTTGGCGGGGTTTTCCATTTTAAGGTTTCGCATTAAGGGTAAGGCATGTTGTTGCGCCCTATTCGTTCTTTGATGCTGATCGGAACATGCTTTTTGGTTGGGTATTTTTACGCCCGCCATCAAGCCAGCGAGATGTGTATCGAGGATGGTGGCAAAATGAAAAACGGCTATTGTTTAGGAGTGACCCAATGACAGCTTTGATCTGTGTTGGCATGATTGCAGGTGCTTATGGAGTGCGCGGCGAATTGCGAGTGAAAAGCTATTGCGCCACTCCAAGCGATATTGAAAGCTACGCACCTTTACTCGATGAATCCGGGACTCGCAGCTTTGAGCTGTCGTTGATCGGCCAAATCAAAAACGGGTTTTCAGCCCGGATCATTGGGGTGGAGACCAAAGAACAAGCCGATATGCTGCGCAGCACACAGCTGTTCGCCCGCCGCGAAGATTTGCCGGCTTTGCCAGATGATGAATATTATTATTCAGATTTGATCGGCCTGCAGGTCTGCGACACCGGCGGGGTTGAAATTGGCCATGTGAAATCCGTGATGAACCACGGCGCCGATGATTTGCTTGAGGTGACAGTTCCCGGTGCGTCAGATACGGCCTTAATCCCCTTTACCAAGGCGATTGTGCCCACTGTAGATCTGGCGGCGCGGCGAATTGTTATTGACCCGCCTGAAGGGTTGCTATGACCGCACCCAGCAAATCTCATGGGCGTAAGTCGATCCGTGCAACGCTCAAACCCCGGACCCTGGACGGCGAAACGCCAGATTTGGCCGGTGTCTGGCGTGCGGATGTGATCACACTTTTTCCTGATCTATTCCCTGGCGTTCTGGGCGCCTCCCTCACCGGGAAGGGTCTAAAAGACGACAAGTGGCAATTGCACACCCATGATCTGCGCCCCTATGGCGAGGGCAAGCATCGCAATGTTGATGACACCCCAGCCGGCGGGGGCGCAGGTATGGTCATGCGTGCCGATGTATTGGGTCGCGCCTTGTCGGATATATTGCTGCGTCGCCCGCCCTGCCCAATTATCTACATGTCGCCCCGCGGCCGTCCCTTGACCCAAGCGCGCGCGCAAGCTCTGGCCGATGGGCCCGGCGCTGTGGTCCTATGTGGCCGGTTTGAAGGAATAGATCAAAGGGTGATTGATCACTTCAAAATCGAAGAAATCAGCATTGGGGACTATGTGCTCTCCGGTGGTGAGTTGGCGGCGCAGGTGATGCTCGACGCCGCTGTCCGCCTCATTCCCGGCGTGTTGGGCAACCAGGCCAGCACAGAGCAAGAGAGCTTTTCCAACGGCCTGTTGGAGCACCCGCAATACACACGCCCGCCCGTTTGGGAGGGACGTGAAATCCCGCCTGTGTTGCTGTCTGGTGATCATGGCAAGGTCGCACAATGGCAGGCCGAACAATCCGAAGCCCTCACCCAAGACCGCCGGCCAGATCTTTGGCAAAAATATCGGAAATAAGGCACGCTTGAGCGCCACAGTCCCAATCTATCCTCTTGCTTTGCCCGCAATCTCGAAATATACGGCGCAGGTCTGGTCCAGAGATGGATTCGGGCGGCTGTGCTATTGCGTTTTCGATTATACGTGCACCCTTTCTTCGGGGCCTGCGGATCCACAAACCCATTCTTACAGCAACAAGCAACGACGACCTGATCTCTAGCGGGCACTGCGGTGGACCCGGAAGAAGACTGAGAGCTCTGAGGTGGTATCAAACTTCGTGGAACAACCACGAGCAACCAAAGGAGCGTCAGATGAATCTGATTGCACAATTAGAGGCGGAACAAATTGCCGCCCTCGGGAAAGACATTCCCGATTTCAAAGCCGGTGACACCGTGCGTGTTGGTTTTAAAGTAACCGAGGGCACCAGAAGCCGGGTTCAGAACTACGAAGGCGTATGTATCGCACGCAACAATGGCGTCGGCATCGCAGGATCGTTCACTGTTCGTAAGATTTCGTTTGGTGAAGGCGTGGAACGTGTGTTCCCTCTGCATTCCACAAACATTGACAGCATCACCGTTGTCCGCCGTGGTCGCGTACGTCGCGCCAAGCTGTATTACCTCCGGGATCGTCGTGGTAAATCCGCACGTATCGCAGAGCAAACCAACTATAAACCCAAGTCTTAAGGAGCGGGACCATGAAAAAAGATACCCATCCAGACTATCACTTCATCAATGTCAAAATGACCAATGGCGACATCGTACAAATGCGCTCCACCTATGGTGCAGATGGCGATCAGCTGTCTTTGGACATCGACCCCTCCGTGCATCCAGCTTGGACCGGTGGCGGCGCGCGCTTGATGGACACTGGCGGCCGTGTGTCAAAGTTCAAAAAGAAATACGAAGGTTTGGGCTTCTAAGCCATTCCCCTTCACGAATTCAAAAGGCCGGCTTCTTGGAGCCGGTCTTTTTTGTTGGCTTTGGTCCATAAGTCGAAAAACATCAAAAGGGGCAGAGGTCTTGCGCAAGGTGCTTTCCTTGATCGCGTTGCGCGTCTATATCCGAGGCAAAATACACTAAATTTGTGAGGCATGAGATGGCGCATATTATTGTCGTGGGCAACGAAAAGGGTGGTTCCGGCAAGTCGACCACAACCATGCATCTGGCCACGGCTTTGGCGCGCATGGGTCACCGGGTAGGCGGTCTGGATTTGGACTTACGCCAGAAAACATTCGGCCAATATGTCACCAACCGCATCCGCTATGCAGCCCAAAGCGACATCACGCTCCAATCGCCCAATTACATTGATTTACCTGAAATTGCCGAAGGCGATCTTAACCCAGGTGAAAACCTGATGGACCGCCGCCTTTCGGCCGCTGTAGAACTGCTGGAGCCAGAGTCTGATTTCATCGTGATTGATTGTCCAGGCAGCCACACGCGCCTGTCTCAAATGGCCCATGCTATGGCCAATACCCTTATCACACCGCTTAATGACAGCTTCGTCGACTTTGATCTTCTGGCAAAAATTGAGAGTGATGGGATCACGGTAAAAGGCCCATCTGTCTATTCCGAAATGGTGTGGAGCGCGCGACAATTGCGCGCCAAGGCCGGGTTGGCGCCCTTGGATTGGATCGTGGTGCGCAACCGCCTCGGCACGCAAAACATGATCAACAAACAAAAAATGGGAGATGCCATCGCGCTCCTCGCCAAGCGAATCGGGTTTCGCGTGGCGCCCGGATTTGGCGAAAGGGTGATCTTTCGCGAATTATTTCCCCGCGGTCTCACCCTGCTTGATCTCAAGGATGTGGGGATCAATCAGTTGAGCATATCCAATATCGCCGCAAGGCAAGAGCTGCGCGAATTGGTCAAGGCCCTAAACCTGCCCAATGTGTCGGTTGCTTTTTAAAGCAATTCCGCGCTGCTGGGCGGATCACAGCCTTCACGTCCACAGTTGATCGCAGCCGCTTTGGCAGCCCGGCTCAAAAGGTCTTGCAGCCCGTCCTGAGTCAGCTCTGACAAGGCAGTTTGCGTGAGCAGATCTGCACCGTTGAGGCCGCTTAATACTGTTCCCATGAAGGTATCCCCAGCGCCAACCGTATCGATCAATTTCCCCACCGGATGAGCCGGCACGATGACCCGGTGACCATTGCAATATCCAAGGGCGCCCTCGGCACCTTTGGTAATGATGGTCAACTTAGCTGTGGCCTTGGCCAACAAGGCCTCGCAAGCCGCTTCAAACGACAACTCAGGATAAATCCACTCCAGGTCTTCATCACTGAGCTTGATGACATCCGAATGCCACATCAAATACCAAAGGCGCGCAAGGTAGGACTCGCGGTCCTCAATCAGCATTGGGCGCACATTGGGATCCAAAGTGGTGACGATACCCGCTTTGTGTTTCGCAACAAAAAATTCAGCCCAAGCCTCCGCATCCGCCCCAGCGATGATTGACAAAGAGGTCAGGTGAAACGCGCGGCCATTTTTCGGGAAATGGGCGTTGAGCGAGGGTAAATCCACCTGCCGTTCAGCCGTATCGCCTCGGTAAAATTGATAACTGGGCTGGCCGTTGACCAAAGTTACCACCGCCAATGACGAGGGTTTTTCTGATCGCGGGCTGAGCAGCGCCACCCCATCAGCCACCATTTTATCCGCCAGAAAATGCCCGAGATTATCCTGCGCTATGGGGGTAATGAAGCCCACATCTTGCCCCTGCCGCGCCGTCGCGCGGGCCGTGTTATAACCAGAGCCGCCACGGGCACCCGCGAATGAGACCGCAGCATCGTCGCGCGATATCTCGATGAGATCAATTAAATTGTCTCCCCCAACAACCAGCATAAGGCCCCCTTTGGAACACATTCGCGCCACCCTAGTGATAACCTGGGATGAAGCGAAAATATATTTTTGACTTTTACTAGTGTTTTTTTGCCATTGCGCAATGGGCGATTGCCCTTGTACAGCCCGGATGTCTCGGTGCTTGAACTCTCGCTCGGATTGGACCACTGTTTCACGGGCGCGTCTAATGCGTAGATTTGATCATTGCGAGACAGGTTATGAGTGAGCGTAGGACACAAATTGTCATCATCGGCGGCGGCCCGTCCGGGCTGCTTTTGTCGCAATTGCTGCATAAACGCGGCATTCAATCGGTGGTATTGGAGCGAAAATCTAAAGACTATGTGCTCAGCCGTATTCGCGCGGGCGTCTTGGAACGCGGGCTGCTCGGGCTGATGGAGGAGGCCGGGATCGGTGGCCGTATGGCCAAGGAAGGCTTCGCCCATGACGGCACGCTCATCTCTTACGGCGATGAGATGTTTCGCATCGATTTCAAAGAGCTGACTGGGCATTCCGTCATGGTTTATGGGCAAACTGAGGTCACCCGAGATCTTTATGATGCGCGCGAAGCTATGGGCGGTCAGATTGAGTATAATGTGGAAGAGGTAGAGATTCACGATCTTGAAAGCGACGCGGCCACTGTCACCTATCGCAAAGACGGGCAAACCCATAAGATCAGCTGTGATTTCGTGGCCGGCTGTGATGGGTATCACGGGGTTAGTCGCAAAACCATTCCGAGCGAGATTCGCAAAGAATATGAGAAAATCTACCCCTTTGGCTGGCTTGGAATTTTGTCGCGCACGCCTCCGGTCAGCCATGAGCTGATCTACGCAAACTCCGAACGTGGATTCGCACTTTGCTCTATGCGCAACGAAAACCTCAGCCGCTACTACATTCAATGCGACCTAACCGACCGGCCAGAGGATTGGAGCGATGCGGCCTTTTGGGCCGAATTGAAGCGCCGGCTACCACCCGAGGTCGCGGAAAAAATGGTCACGGGTCCTTCGATAGAGAAAAGCATCGCACCTCTGCGGTCATTTGTCAGCGAGCCAATGCGTTGGGGCCGCTTGTTCCTCTGCGGCGATGCGGCCCATATCGTGCCGCCCACCGGCGCAAAAGGCCTCAATACAGCCGCCTCTGATGTGCATTATCTTTATAATGGCTTGCGGCAGTTTTACGAGACAGGCGATGCGGCGGGGATTGATGGCTACTCCGAGCTGGCCCTGGCCCGGGTTTGGAAGGCCGAACGCTTCAGCTGGTGGTTCTCATCGCTCATGCATCGCTATCCAGAACAAAGCGCCTTTGATTTTAAGATGCAGCTGGCAGAAATAGAATTCTTGCGCAGCAATCGTGCCGCGCAACAAGCTATGGCTGAAAACTATGTGGGCCTACCCTATTGATCGCACCAGGTGACTAAAGATAATAATAGGTTACCGATAGCTTAAGACCGAGAGGGAGACTCAATGACCGATTTTGCGAAGACCCGACAGATGTTCGATATTCCACCCGGTGTGATCTATCTCAACGGAAATTCCCTTGGACCTATGCCAAAAGCGGCTCCCAATGCGATCAACAGCTTTTTAATGGATGAATGGCGCACGGAATTGGTCCGGGGCTGGAACACGAAAAACTGGTTCATGCAGAGCAATACGCTCGGTGATAGGTTGGGGCGTTTGATCGGTGCCCCTGCGGGCAGTACCGTGGTCGGAGACACGCTCTCGATAAGGGTCTTCCAAGCGGTCGCCGCGGCGCTCGCCTTGGCCCCCAAGCGCCGTGTGATCCTGTCAGACAGCGGCAACTTCCCCACAGATCTTTACATGGTTGAAGGGCTCATGGGTTTGCGTGATGTGGGCTACGAACTGCGCACCCCTGCACCTGAGGATGTTTTGGATCATATCACCGAAGAGGTGGCCACCGTCATGGTCACAGAGGTTGATTACCGCAGCGGCCGCAAACATGACATGCAGGCCATTATCAAAAAAGCACACAGCGTTGGGGCAACGGTGGTTTGGGACTTGGCCCATTCCATCGGTGCTATTCCTGTTGATATGTATGGCACAAATGCCGATTTTGCAGTCGGATGCACCTATAAATTCCTAAATTCTGGCCCCGGCGGACCGGCGTTTATCTATGTCGCTCCCCGCTTGATTGATCAGGTGGAGCCCGTGCTCTCAGGCTGGTTTGCACATGAGGCACCTTTTGCTTTTGATCTCAACTTCCGTCCGATGCCCGGAAAAATTGATCGCATGCGGATCGGCACCCCTTCAATTGCGGCCTTCTCTTTGCTTGGGGCCGCATTGGATATTTGGGATGGGGTAGATATGTTGGATTTGCGGATCCGGTCAATTGAGCTTTCAGAGGCCCTGATTTCCGGTGTTGAAGCCAAATGCCCCGGCTTAACCCTCGCCAGCCCCCGCGATCCCGAGCAGCGCGGCAGCCATGTGGCCTTTGAGTTTGAACATGGCTATGCCTGTATGCAAGCTCTGATTGCGCAGGGGGTCATCGGAGATTTTAGAGCGCCTAATATTATGCGCTTTGGCATCACACCCTTATTCACCAGCTTGGAAGATATCACCCAAGCAGTTGATATTTTGTCCAATATATTAACTGAAAAAACTTGGCAGAACCCAGGATTTCAAAATAAAGCCTTGGTGACCTAAAGCGGCCGGGCGCCGCGGTCGCTTGTTTTGGCCCAATTGGCCCCTCATAGGTTTATTAGAAGCACGAAAACCTCTTTCAGTTAAAATGAAAGAGGTTTCCAGAGCTTGGAATAGCAAGCCACGCGGTGTTCGGCTTGGGTTTGGTGGCAGAACTAAATGACCGCTACAGTGATCTCGTTACCCCAGGTTTTAGACTAACTAATAGCGGATAATTTTCCTGCTGCATGTAAAATTCCCGATTTTCGGGACTCGACCTCAGGCGGGCAAATTGTGGCCGCAAAATGGGTCAAATTCACCTTAGTAGTCGTTTATTATGTGGATTAAGAATGTACTATAAATTTAATCTTTTTTGCTTTTTTGTATGATGAAAATTTAATCGTATGATTTTATTGATTCGCAATTTTCACTTTATGATCACATTTGAACCCACTGAAAATTTCAAAGCTGGAGCCACTATATCAGATATTACCTTATATAAATGAGATAATCAGCGTCATGTATATGGTAGTTAAATTTTTATCAGATATTCTGTTATGTTGAGGAACTCCCTGAAAATGCGTATGATTATTTTATAAGCGAAGCAGGGTAGTGCAAATGACGAGTGCCGCGACAACGGTCGGATCTTCGGTTTATTTGAAGATTAAATCCGACATTATCACCGGCGCTCTAACGCCGGGGAAAAAGCTGAAATTAGACGCCTTAAAAGTGCAGTACTCAGCCAGTGTTTCAACCTTAAGGGAAACACTTAACCGGCTGGCTAGTGATGGTTTTGTGGACGCGCCCGAACAACGCGGTTTTTTGGTTCGTACAATGTCCAACGAGGACCTGATTGAGCTGTCCAATCTCCGCGTATTACTGCAATGTGCTGCTCTCAAAGCCTCCTTGGCTTTTGGTGATGAAAATTGGGAGGGCAATCTGGTATCTGCCCACCACAAATTGGCCATGACTGGCAAGAAAATTATGGCCGGCGAGGACGTTTCTCTAGAACGCCAACTGCACTATGATTGGGAGTTTAATTTTGCCTTGGTGCGGGCCTGCAACTCTCGGCACATGATCGCAGTCTTCCAAAATATTTACGAAAAATACATTGGCTACCAACTGGTGCTGCGCAATTATCGCTGGGCAAAAGCCCTTGAAGAACAGCACCTGATTTTTGAAGCCGCACTCGCGCGTGACGCCGAGGCGGCAACAGAACATTTGAAATCCCATTTGCGTAAAAGCCTTTCTTTCTCACTCGCAGCCAATTAACGCCCTTCGCCATTGTGTTTCCGACTGCCCTACCTATGTTGAGGTGCGAAGACATTGGAGAATAAAATGGCCTATACCCCTCCCACGACTTGGACATGGGACGCCCAAAATGGCGGCAAATTCAGCAACATCAACCGACCGATTGCCGGAGCAACTTTCGACAAAGAGCTGCCGCTTGGCCAGCACCCTTTGCAGTTATATTCTCAAGGTACGCCCAATGGTGTGAAGGTCACAGCGATGCTTGAGGAGCTGCTCGCGCTTGGGCATGAAGGGGCGGAATATGACGCCTGGCTGATCCCCATCAGCGAAGGGGCCCAGTTTGGCAGCGGTTTTGTTGACCTCAACCCCAATTCCAAAATTCCAGCCATGCTGGACCAAGACACCGGGCTTCGTATCTTCGAAAGTGGATCAATTTTGATTTATCTGGCCGAAAAATTTGGGGAATTTCTTCCCAAGGATATCGCCCAGCGTACCGAAACATTGAATTGGTTATTTTGGCTCCATGGATCTGCCCCCTATTTGGGTGGCGGCTTTGGCCATTTTTACGCCTATGCACCAGAAAAGTTTGAATATCCCATCAACCGCTTCTCAATGGAGGCGAAACGCCAACTCGATGTGCTCGACCGCAACTTGGCAGAGCGGCAATTTTTGGCCGGAGACAGCTATTCCATCGCAGATATCGCGACCGCACCATGGTACGGTGCCTTGGTCAAAGGCCTGCTCTATAATGCGGCAGAGTTCCTTGATGTGACCAGCTACAAAAACGTGACGCGTTGGGCCGATGAGATCTTTGCCCGCCCTGCCTTTCAGCGCGGCCGCATGGTCAACCGCACCCATGGGCCCGCCGCTGAACGTCTGGCGGAGCGTCACAGCGCAAGCGATTTTGACACCCTAAACAAGGCATAAACGCCGCTGGCCCTGCCAATCTGCGCCCAACGGTGCTTTCAAACTTGCCAATCTGAGCGCCTTGCCGGCATGATGCGCTCAGCTTCATCGGAGGGGTCTCATGTTCAAAACAGCATTGGTCACAGGCGGCAATGGAAATCTTGGCCGTTTGGTGGCGCAGAATCTGGAAGCCATGGGCACACGGGTGGTCAGCTTTGACCTGCCCGGCAGCGAAGGCCCTCATTGTGATCCACGCCATGCCGTCGTCTTAGGTGATATGCGAGACCAGAGCCTCTTGGAGGACACGCTCGCGACCCATAAGCCCGACGTGGTGATCCACCTGGCATCCATGCTTTCAGGCAGCTCTGAAGCCAATCCCGAATTGGCTTGGGACGTGAACGCCTCGAGCTCCATTCGGTTGATGCGACACTGTTTGGACCGGAACATCGGACCTTTTTTCTTCGCCAGCACCGCGGCAACCTATGGTCCTGACCTGGCCAGCCCCGTGGCCTTGAACACGCCCCAATGGCCCGAAAATATTTATGGCGCAACCAAAGTCGCGGTAGAGCGCATGGGGGTTTACCTCAAATTAAAGCAAGGATTTGATTTTCGTTGCCTGAGATTCCCTATGGTTCTGTCCCCCTCCGCCCCAGCCGGTGCCATGACCGCCTATCCAAGCCATGCCATCGCCGCTGCGGCCAGAGGCGACACCTTCGTGATGCCAGTTGCCCCAGATACCGGCATGTCGACGCTTTACCTCAATGATGTGACCCGCAGCATCGTCGAGATTTGCTCTGCCGAGCGGGCTGCATTGACCCAACATGCCTATAATCTGCACAGCTATATGTTCACGGCCCAAGACCTCGTGGAGGCAATCCAGAGCCGTTTTCCCAGCTTTAGCTGCACGTTCACCCCAGGCAGCCCGACTGATGACCTGATCCTGCGCTGGCCAGATGTCTTTGATGACAGCGCAGCGCGCGCAGATTGGGGCTGGGCGCCGCATTATGATTTTGACGCCACCATCGAGGCGCTGGTGCAATTTACGAATGCCCAAAGGTAAAGGCCCTGACATGAGATCCTATGACACCCTGTTGATTTCGAGACCTGCAAACCACGTCGTTCAAATCACTTTGAACCGCCCAGATTTTGCCAATGCGTTCAACACGCAAATGGCTTTGGATCTGGTGGATATTTTTGAATCTCTGTCCATGGACCCCAGCGAAACCCGCGCGATCATTCTCACCGGATCTGGCACCCGCGCCTTTTGTGCGGGTGGGGATTTGAAGGAGCGCCATGGGATGAGCAACGCCGCATGGTCTAAACAGCATTTGATCTATGAGCGCATGGCCCGCGCAGTGATTACCTGCCCGATTCCCGTGATTGGCGCCATAAATGGTGCAGCCTACGGCGGCGGATGCGAGTTGGCCGCAGCGGTCGATTTTGCCTATGTGGCCCGCGGCGCGCGTTTTGCACAGACCGAAGTTAAAATCGGCATCATTCCTGGCGCGGGCGGCACGCAGACCCTCGCGCGCGCTATTGGGGAGCGACGGGCCAAGGAATTGATCCTCACCGGTGAGGTCTTCACAGCTGAGCAAGCTCTAGACTGGGGTCTTGCCAATGCCATATACCCAATTGAAGAGTTGCTCCCAGCCGCGCTCCAGACCGCCGAAACCATAGCCGCCAACGCGCCGATTGCAGTGCGGCAAGCCAAATTGGCGATTGGGCGCGGGGGCGGAATGGGGGTGTCAGATGGGTTGGCTATGGAAATCGAAGCCTATAACCGCACCATTCCGACCGAGGACCGCCGCGAGGGGGTGGCGGCCTTCAATGAAAAACGCCCGCCCGTGTTTCGCGGAGAATGACCCGGGGCTGAGCGCGGCTCAGGTATCAAGAGACTTTCGCATGGCCAAGATGCCTATCAAAGCGGCATCGCGTTCTTGCTCCAATTGCGCAATGGATTTGCCCCCGGCCTCGGCCTCAACGCCTGCAATCAACGTGGCCCGCAGCTCTGGGGTCAATCGCGGGGTGCCAAGCGTGCTCCAACGCCCCTCCTGACTGTCACCGAGATGCTCAAGATAATGCGCCATGCCCCCAGCGCCGCCGCCCAGATGATAGGTCATATGCGCGCCCATAACGGCCCAGCGCAGCCCGGGCCCGTTCACCAACGCAAGATCCACCGCCTCCACATCCGCGATGCCTTCAGCAACGATATGCACCGCTTCGCGCCAGAGCGCAGACGCCAGCCGATTGGCCAAATGACCCACCGCCTCGCGTTTCATGCGCACGGGCACCCGGCCAATGCGGCGGTAAAGATCTTCGGCGCGGGCCAAACTCGCCTCCGCAGGGCAAAACAGCTCAACCAAAGGCACGAGATGAGGCGGGTTGTAGGGGTGGGCGTTCAGCAGACGCTCCGGCCGGTCCATCTGTGCGCTCAGACGCGACCAGGGCAGACCAGAGGCGCTGGAGGCAATCAGAGCATCGGCCTCGGCGTGTAGCTCAAAGCGGCGATAAAGATCGTGTTTAACATCCAGGCGCTCAGGTGCATTCTCTTGCACGAAAAACGCGCCTGAAAACACCTCTGTAAGCTCACAATGAACTGTCAAACGTCCTGGCCTGTCCGCGCCCGCACCCAATTGCCGCAGTTGCGCCATGGGCGCCTTGACCCGATCTTCCAGCGCATCCCGCGCCTCGGGATCAGGATCCCAAGCCTGCACATGGACTCCGTGATGCAAAAACAATGCAGCCCAGCTGACACCAATCAAGCCAGCTCCAAGAATCGCGACTGGGCGCTCTGTATCCAGCATTTGGACGGTTTACCGCGGCGCCATACGGATGGCGCCGTCCAAGCGGATGACTTCACCGTTCAGCATTTGGTTGTCGATGATATGTCCAACCAAATTGGCATATTCCGCCCCCTGACCCAAGCGGCGCGGGAAGGGCACCTGCGCGCCCAGCGCATCTTGAACCTCTTGCGGCATACCGTCCATCATGGGGGTGGCGAAGATACCCGGCGCAATGGCGCATACACGAATGCCTTTGTCGGCCAAATCCCGCGCCATTGGCAAGGTCATCCCTACGATTCCACCCTTGGATGCTGAATAGGCAACCTGGCCGATTTGCCCATCATAGGCTGCCACGGAAGCTGTGTTGATAATCACGCCCCGCGCGCCGTCGGGCCCGCATGGATCTGCGGCCGCCATTAAACAAGCGGCTTGAGATGCGCAGTTGAAACTGCCGATCAGATTAACCTGGATCGTCTTGGCAAATACCGCAGGATCATGCGCCGCGCCGCGTGACACGGTTTTAATGGCCGGGGCAATACCCGCACAGTTGATCATGATGCGCGGCGTGCCAAAAGATGCGACTACGGCCTCAAACCCTGCGGCGACGCTGACAGGATCGGCCACGTCAACATGTTGAAACAACCCGCCAAGCTCCTGGGCCACAGCCTCACCGGCCTGCGTGTTAAGATCAAAAACCACAACCCGCGCGCCCATTTCCGAGAGCTTGCGCGCGGTGGCGGCCCCTAAACCAGAGGCGCCGCCTGATACAACGGCTACAGCAGAGTTTTCAAATATCATAAGCATTCCCCAAATGTGGCCGCAGGATCACGGCCAGCCATGTCGTTAACCTATTGCAACCACCGGTGAGGTCAAACCGCATAATGCGTTTTGACAGGGGCGCGTCGCGCCTGTAGAGCAACGATCCAAATCCGATGCCCACGGGGCCACGCATAAGGAACACCCTTTGAGCAGTACGAACGCCCCCCGCTATCAAACTGAAAATGGCTACCTCACACAGACCACCCGAAAATCCTACATAAAGCGAGCTGTAGAAGCCAGGCTTTTGCCCCCACATGCGCGGCGCATGGAACAGATCACCTCACTGCAGGCGTCACAGGATCCGCAGATGCCCATCCAGTTTTGGCAGCTCTTTTCCGTTTTGGGGCCAGAGCCCATTGTCGGGATTGTTGCTGATTTTTATCAACGCGTGTTTGACGACGAGCCGTGGTTCACATCGGTTTTCGCGCGGGTCGGCAACCTCAATCACCATATTTCAACGCAGGCCAGCATGTGGCTCGATGTTATGGGCGGCGGGCCTTATTACCACGGGGCAGAATTCAGGTTGAATTTCCATCACACCCACAATGCCCATAGTTTGATGAATGAAGAAGGTGCGCGCCGGTGGGTCACACTCATGGTCGCTTCGCTAGAGGCCTCAAAGCCGTTAATGGGCGATGATCCTCGGGTGCGGGCGAGCCTCAACACGTTTCTCGCGCATTTCTTCGCAAAATATGCGCAGGATTTTCAGTTTGAAAACCGTGAAACATTCGGGCCGATTAACCCGCCGGTCCTGCAATAATCACAGACGACCGCAGCGGCCTGCATTTAAATGCGGTCAAAATCGAGCGAGTCGGCGACGATATCAACCCGATCTTGCAAAGTATTGGGAAAGAGGCGGGCATAGCGTTCGGTCATAGAGATATTATAATGCCCCAGCAATTGCTGAACCTCATAAATACTTGCGCCATTGTTAATCAGAAGGCTGGCATAGGTGTGGCGCAAGTCATGCATCCGAACGGAGCTCAGGCCCGCGCTGTCTCGAGCCTTAAAAAACGCAATATGCAAGCTGGTGTAGGGTTGGCCCGTGCGGGGGTTGGCGAACACCCAGCTGTCCCGGGTGATCGGCAGGCCCAGAGCTTCAGACCGCAATTTCACCTGCTCCAGAACCGCCAGGGCTTTTTTGCTCAAAACCACTGTACGGCTGCGGCCACTTTTACTGACGGCAACAAAAAGCTCGCCCTTTTGCAAATCAATGCAGGTCCATTTGGCCAGGCGCAGTTCGCTCTTTCGTCCCCGGTGAGCAAGAGCAATTTGACAAATAAATGCAAAAACGGATGCGTGCTGCGCTTACAAGCGCTCAGCAGACTTTTGATCTCCGTATGGGTTAAGAAGCGCTGCATATAATCGCCTGTTGGCAATTTCTTGATGACGACAGCTTTAAATGGGTTTGTATCGAGATAACCCCATTGCACGGCAATGTTCAGAATTCTGTTCAACATGCTGGAATGCTTGTTCACCGTCGCAGGCTTGTAGCCCGCCTCCAATTGCGCCGTCATCCATAGATCGAGATCCTGGCTGGTAATCTCCGCCAGGGTTTTTTGCCCAAAGATTGGCCTAATGTGTTTGTCGAACACATAGAGCTCCAATTGGCTCCGACGCTTGGTCGCCTTGGAGAACGCATAGTATTTATGATCGAAGAAATCTGCGAAACAGGAGAATTCTTGGAGACTGTTAGACGAATTGAAATCGGTTGTTTTAAAAATATTTGAAAAAATAGACATACTGAGGCCCTCCTCGAGCGCCTTCATACTGACAAACAACACTATTTGGAACTGATTCGTCTAAAAAGCAGTACCAATGGCTAACTTTAGCATGAAAGCATTCTCCTTACTTCTACTGCTCTGGTGATGACCGCTGGTATTGCCGCTGCAGAAGTGTCCTTCTCAGGCACAGCAAAATTTGGCTACAACGACACAGATGCCGCAACTGGCGACTCTGTTGGCGCTGCGTTCTCCGACCTGGATCTGAACATCGATTTTTCACAAGAGCTGAACAACGGCTTCACAGCCGGGGCTTCTTTTGAGTTTGACGTTAGCGATGCGGACCAAGGCGCGAGTTTCAGTGCCTCTGACGCTTTGATCTCTTTGACAAATGGCGAGTCCGGCATCTACTACGGTGATACAGATCATGCCGCTGAAAATGCCTGGACCGCTGTCGGCTCCATGGAGGCCGACGCCTTCCGTGACGCAGACGACGAAATGGTGACCCGTGCTGACATGACCTTTGGCGGCGCAAAACTCAGCGTGTCTTTGGGTGACGATACACATATTAACCCCACTAAGGCGGCCATTCCTGCGCCAGGTAATGAAAAAGATTACATTTCACTCGGCATCTCAGGCTCTGCAGGCGCATTCTCCTATGCGCTGGCCCATCAAAACGCAAACACCCTTTGGTTGGACGGTGATAACAACACAGCACCGTCGCAACTAGCAACAACCGGTGTTCGTGTGAGCACAACTTTGGGTGGGGCAACTGTTGCACTGGGTTATGCCAAAAACGACAATGGTGGTTCAACCGGCATTGAAGTCAGCTACCCAATGGGCGCACTCACCACAACAGCATCTTACGTTAAAGAAGGCGACGCTAGCGAAGAAGACAACTGGGATGTGAAATTCGTCTATGCGGCGGATGCAGTGGGCTTGACAGTTGCCACAGACGAAAGTCAGGACTGGAATGTTGACGTGTCCTACGAAATGGGCAACGGCCTGAGCCTCTTCGTCGGTGCCGATGACGGGGGCGAAGATACATATGCTGGTGTGAGCTATGATCTCGGCGGCGGTGCATCGATGTTGGCATCCTACGCAAATGACAACGACAACGATGATGACGACGACGAAGTTGGTGCAAAAGACTACAAAGAAGGCATGACCTTCCAGCTTTCTTTCGCATTCTAAGTCGATTGAAATCGAACCTTCCGAAGGCGGCCCGAAAGGGTCGCCTTTTTCATTTTTGGATGATGATTTTTCGGCATGGATCCCTTGGAGCTCTGGAAACCTGAGACAAAGCAGCCTATGACTGGCGGCGGGCGCCCAATCTGGGTTTGGCCCATGAATATATAGACGAGGCAGATCTCATGAGCAGCTATTCCCCCGCCGAAATCGAAGCCAAATGGCAAGAGGCATGGGCCAAAGGCGAGACCTTCAAGGCCGTGGCCACTGCCGATCGTCCGAAATATTATGTCCTGGAAATGTTCCCCTATCCGTCGGGCCGCATTCACATGGGCCATGTCCGCAATTACACCATGGGCGATGTGATCGCGCGTTATAAACTGTCTACCGGGCATAATGTTCTACACCCGATGGGCTGGGACGCCTTTGGCATGCCGGCCGAAAATGCCGCGATGGCGATCGGTGGGCATCCAAAAGAATGGACCTATGACAACATCGCAACCATGCGCACACAGATGAAGCCCTTGGGCCTGTCCATCGATTGGTCGCGCGAGTTCGCCACCTGTGACCCTGAATATTACGGACAACAACAGGCGTTGTTTCTCGATATGCTTGCCAATGGTTTGGTCTATCGCAAGAATGCGATGGTCAATTGGGATCCAGTCGATATGACGGTTCTGGCCAATGAGCAGGTGATTGACGGCAAAGGCTGGCGTTCCAATGCCGAGGTGGAACGCCGCGAGTTAACACAATGGTTCTTCAATATCTCATCCATGTCGCACGAATTGCTCAGCGCCTTGGACGGGCTGGAAAACTGGCCTGCCAAAGTTCGCTTGATGCAGGAAAATTGGATCGGCCAATCGCGGGGGTTGGAAATGACCTTCCCGCTGACGACACCCCAAGATGGTCATGAGGGCATCACCGTTTACACCACCCGCCCCGATACATTGGTGGGCGCCTCATTCATTGGCCTGGCCGCGAACCACCCGCTGACCCAAAGCCTGGCAGCTCAAAACCCTGCCTTGGCGGAATTCTGTGCCGAATGTAAGAAAATGGACACAACAGAAGCCGCTATGGAAAAGGCTGAAAAGAAGGGCTTTGATACCGGCATCACCGTGCAAAATCCGCTTGGCGGCGCACCATTGCCTGTTTGGGTTGCCAATTTTGTGATGATGGATTACGGCACCGGCGCAATCTTCGCCTGCCCCGCCCATGACCAGCGCGACCTTGATTTTGCGCGGAAATATGATCTGCCCGTGATTGATACCTTCTTTGCGCTCAACGATGACACACCCGTGACAGATGTGGCTTTCGTGCCGGCCAAAACGGAGACGGTGCGCTGGGTCAACCAACCCGCCGGCCTGCAAGAGGCCACGGGGCAAGAGGCGATTGACGCCACCATCGACTGGGCCGAAGCCCAGGGGCTTGGCATCGGAAAAACGCAATATCGTTTGCGCGATTGGGGATTGAGCCGACAGCGCTATTGGGGGTGTCCGATTCCGGTGGTGCATTGTGACAGCTGCGGCGTTGTGCCGGAGAAAAAGGAAAACCTGCCAGTCCGCCTGCCTGATGATGTGACGTTTGACATTCCGGGGAACCCGTTGGATCGGCACCCCACTTGGCGCAACTGCGCCTGCCCCGCCTGCGGCAAGGCCGCCCGCCGCGAGACCGATACCATGGATACTTTCGTGGATTCCTCTTGGTATTATGCGCGCTTCACGGCCCCCAATGCCGCCACACCTACGGATATGGCGGAGGCCAGCTATTGGATGAACGTCGATCAATATATTGGCGGCGTGGAACATGCGATTTTGCACCTGCTCTATTCGCGGTTCTTTGCCCGCGCCATGCAGATCTGTGGCCATTTGCCCCCTTCCGCGATTGAACCTTTTGACGCGCTTTTTACCCAGGGCATGGTCACCCATGCGATCTATAAATCAGAGGGCAAAGACGGCCGACCTGTCTATCACTACCCCGAAGAGGTGGCACTCCGGGATGGAAACGCTTTCTTGCTTGATGGCGGCGCTGAGGTCACCATTGTGCCGTCCGCAAAGATGTCGAAATCAAAAAATAACGTGGTGGATCCGATCAGCATCATCAGCAGCTACGGAGCCGATACGGCGCGGTGGTTTGTTCTGTCTGACAGTCCGCCCGAGCGCGATGTGGAGTGGACAGCTTCTGGTGCGGAAGCGGCGTTTAAGCATTTGAACCGCGTCTGGCAACTTTGCGATAAAATCGCAAATATGGACAAAAATCAATCTGGCGAAGGGGACAAGGATCTCCTGCGCGCGCTCCACAAAACCATTGTGGACGTCACATCGGGAGTGGAGAGTTTTGGCTTCAATGCAGCAATTGCCAAGCTCTATGGTTTCACCGCAACATTGGCCAAATCCAAGGCCGGATATGCCGCGCAGCATGAGGCAATCAGGACCTTAGCGCAATTGATGGCGCCGATGACGCCGCATTTGGCAGAGGACATTTGGGCGCATCAAGGCGGGCAGGGGCTTATTGCCAATGCGCCCTGGCCGAAAGCAGATCCGGAGCTCTTGATCGAAGATGAGGTCACTTTGCCGATCCAAATCAATGGCAAGCGCCGTGATGAGATTACTGTGGCCAAAGATATGAGCAAAGAAGAGCTGGAAGCCTTGGTGTTGCAGAATAACGCTGTGATGAAAGCGCTTGATGGTGCTACACCTAAGAAACTTGTCATTGTACCCGGACGTATCGTCAATGTGGTTATCTAGCCGACGCGGATTTCTAAGTGCAGCTCTTGCCCTGGCGGGCTGTGGGCTTACTCCTGTCATGGAGCCCAGCTCGCAACAGCTTTACAATCAGGTCCTGATCCAAGCACCGGTCAATCGGGCGGAATATGAGCTGGTGCGGAACTTAGAAGCGCAGCTTGGAGTCGCAAAAAGCGCGCGTTTTGCGTTGCATTATGAATTGAACGTCACAGAGGACAATATCGTTGTCTCCGCCGCCCAAGAGATCAGCCGCTATAGCCTTGTCGGCGAGCTGGAGTATTCCTTGCTGGACAACAATGGCGCCATCCTGACCCACCAGAGTGCAAAATCATTTACCGGCTACTCCGCCACAGGCACCACCGTCGCCACCCAGCGGGCTCAGCGAGACGCCTATGACCGCTTAATGGTCATTCTGGCAGACCAAGTCTCCACGGCGCTTCTGACACTGGACCTCCCATGAAGCTCTCCGCCCGCGACGCAGCGGCGGTTTTTGCGAAGCCCGATCCCAACAAAACAGGGGTGTTGATCTATGGCGCCAATGCGATGCGCGTGGCGCTGAGGCGACAGCAATTGATCAAGGGGCTGATCGGCCCGCAGGGCGAAGAGGAAATGCGCCTCACGCGCCTGCAGGGCGGTGAGTTACGACGCGACGGGGCCGCGCTGAATGATGCCATCAAAGCAGTTGGGTTTTTCCCCGGCCCGCGCGTGGTTCTCGTGGAAGACGCCAATGACAATTGCGCCGATGCAATTCTGGCGGGATTGGCCGATTGGCAGGCCGGTGATGCGCAGATGGTTGTCATTGGCGGCGCTCTAAAGCCGACATCAAAAATCCGCAAAGCTTTTGAAGCCCATCCCAATGCCTGGTCTATCGCCATTTTTGATGAACCGCCCACCCGCGCCGAAGTGGAGGCCGCTTTGGCAAAAGTCGGCATGGGCGCGGTCGACGCTGAGGCCAGCGCGGCCATTACAGATCTTTCCAAGGCCATAGATCCCGGTGATTTCAGTCAATTCTTGGAAAAATTGTCCCTATATTGCATGTCCCAAGCCGGACCCGTCACCCTAAGAGATGTTGAGATCTGCGCGCCGCAATCCACCGAAGCGGCGCTCGATGATGTCATTGGGTTGGTGGCCGATTTGAAAACAAATGAGATTGCCCCGGTGTTGCACCGCGTGATCGCTCAGGGCGGAACCGCCACCGGGCTTTGCATTGCCGCTTTGCGCCATTTTCGCCTTCTCCACGCCGCAGCCTCTGATCCAGCAGGCGCGCAGCAAGGCGTGGCAAAGCTTCGGCCGCCGGTTTACGGGCCACGTCGAGATCGGATCCAACGGCAGGTCGGCGCTTGGCGTCGAGACCGGCTGGAACAGGTGATTTCGCTTTTGCTAGACACTGATTTGCAGCTACGATCTGCGGGGCAAACCGCGCCGCAAATGGCACAGGTTGAGAGATGTTTCATCCGAATTTCAATGATGGGGAAAAGATAAATGTATACGGTATTGGGATCGACCAAAAATCGAACTTTACGAGTGATTTGGACGCTTGAGGAATTGGGCTTGCCCTATGATCAGGTCAAAGGCGACCCCGGCTCAGCAGAGGCCAAGGCGCACAACCCCAGTGGTAAAGTGCCGGCCTTGGTGGTCGATGGAGAGGTTCTACCCGATAGCGTTGCGATCATGAGTTTTTTATCTGACCGTCACAATGCCCTAACCTTTCCAGCAGGATCTGTCGAACGGTTGCGCATGGATGGGCATATTCATTTCCTGCTCGAAGAATTCGACAGCCTACTCTGGGTCGCGGCGAAAAACTCTTTCGTTAATCCGCCTGAGCACCGTGCCGCCGAAGTGAAGCCCGTGTTGAAATGGGAGTTTGAACGCAGTTTAAAGCGGCTTGAAGACCGGCTTCAGGGCGCGTTCCTCATGGGCGAGCAGTTTACAATCGCCGACATTTTGGCAGTGCATTGCCTCAATTGGGCCTATACGGCGAAATTTCCAGACGCCAGCCCTGTTTTAAAGGACTATGCCAAACGCTGCCGAGCGCGTCCGGCCTATGTAAGGGCTTTAGCGGAAAGATAATCAGCGGCCGCGCGGCCAGCCCAACGGCCGGTCGCGAGGCAGGCGGTGATCAAATAACCGCCCGTCGGTGCGTCCCAATCCAGCATCTCACCGGCGCAAAATACGCCCGGGAAATCCCGAAGCATCAACTCGGGTGTCAATGCGTCCCATGACAGCCCACCAGCTGTTGAGATGGCCTCATCTATGGGGCGCGGTCCCGAGACCTGCAGCGGCGCAGCTTTGATTGCAGCAATGAGCCCATCGGTATCGCGGGGCATAGGGCGGGTCAGCTCAAACAGAAGGGCTCGTTTTGTGGCATCCAGTTTGACCGATTTTCGCAAGAAATTGCTCAGACTGTCCTTGGGCTTGCGATTTGAAATCATATCCCTCAAGGCGTGGATCGAAAGCTGTGGCGCCAAATCAATCCGGGCCAAAGGGGTCTGCCGCAGCATCCGCCCCAGCGCATAGATTGCCCCGCCTTCCACACCGGATTGTGTGATCACAAATTCACCACGGCTTTGCTGATCTGCGACGGTAAGTTCGATATTCTTGACGGGTTGGCCAGAAAACGGGCGCATGTGATCCGACCAAGCGCGCTGCAGTCCCACATTTGACGCTTGAATAGGGACAATCGGCACGCCCGCCGCCGCGACTGGCGTTTGCCAAGCGCCATCAGACCCTAAACGCGCCCAACTCGCGCCACCGAGCGCGAGGATCAACGCCCTGGCCGTCACGGCGACCTGGCCCTTTGGCGTGGTGAGCAGATGCGGCGCATCTGTGGTCAATGGACCGATCCATCGGTGGCGGCGCAGCAATACAACACCCAGCGCATCGAGCCGCGCCAGCCACGCCCGCAGAAGGGGAGACGCTTTCATGCGCGTCGGAAAAACCCGGCCTGTGCTGCCTGTGAAGACCTCCTGCCCAAGGCCTTGCGCAAAGCCGATGACCTCAGCCGGCCCAAATTGCGCTAGAATGGGCTTCAAGGGGGCGATGGTGTCAAAATGCTGCAAAAAACTGTTGGGCTCTTCTGCCTTGGTTAGGTTGAGACCAGATTTTCCAGCCATGAGAAATTTTCGTGCCGGTGAGGGCATCGCCTCTGCCACTGCCACACGCATTCCAGCTTGCGCGGCTTGCTCAGCCGCCATTAACCCGGCTGGGCCGGCGCCCACAACCAATACATCAAACACCGCTGGAGACTGCGTTGGGCCATGATCCATATTAGGCGGAGCCTTGCGAAGTTACCTGTGATCTCATCATGTCATGTTCCGTAGCCGCTGGTTTTCCGCCGATATCGCCAGCCTGTCTAGCACGCAATCACGAAGGGACGAAAGAAAGATCAAAGGCGCGGCAATCCGACAGCTCCAACAAAAAAGAGCGCCGCCGAAGCGCCGCTCTTTCTTTAACCTAAGTCGGTTTCGCTTAGAATGCGAAGGACATACCAAGTGCTGTGAACTCTGCTTCTGTTGTAGTCAAGAATGCAGTTGCACCGCCACCCAAGTCGTACTCAGAAACCAGTTCCCAAGCAGACTCTTCGTCTGTTGCGAGTGATGCTGTCAGAGCGCCAGCTGTGTAAGCTACGCTTGCGTCCCAATCATCGTTGTCGTCAGCGGACAGACCAACAGTGATCGCACCCATTACGTTAGTGATGCCAAATGTGGAGATCGCGTCTGCTGAGCCTTTGGTGTCATACTTGAAAGATGCGCTCAATGAGTCGCTTACAGCGTAACCAAGAG
>ENA-UOYH01000234-UOYH01000234.1-marine-metagenome-genome-assembly--contig:-NODE-234-length-23718-cov-4.556449_pt1 | contig 23718 bp, 19 predicted proteins | sample MGYA00238175_ERZ767261 | MGnify/ENA primary metagenome ERZ767261 (study PRJEB28946, sample SAMN06267185) | marine metagenome | isolation source: Columbia River Estuary | place: USA:Columbia River Estuary...
AAGGTCTGCATTCGCGCATGATCTGCCAAATATTTCTCAGAAATATTATGATAAACAAGTAAAGGGCTCTTCTCTGGCAACTCCCTGCTTTTCACTGCTTTGAAAATACGCACTGCAGCATCCCACGCACCAATTTCCCAGTTTTTAAGCGCCACTGCCATCATCTGCAGTAAAACCATGCGATCCCCCCTCTGCTTGAAGTCAGCGATAAGCTCAGCACCAGCAAGCTGTTCAGTAAAAGTTGAGACATCACTACTTACATCGAGCTCGCTGTTTTTTAAATGCTCAAGCAATGCATTGATCGCCTGTTCTGCTTTTTGAGTATCGCCAGCAAGCCATAAAGAAACAATCGCCTCGACCCCCGCCCATGATGCAGCAGGCTCAAGTATCCTCTCGTCGTTCATCAGCTTGGCAAAAACAGCTTTTGCCTCAAGATAGCGACCATCGCTCAGATACTTATGAGATTGACGAAAAAGTTTACTTATATGTGCCGCCAGCTCTGGTGAGTAGCTAGTTTCATCAGCAAACATCGCGATATCATTCCTTGCCATAGCAATAGAGTCATCAGCAGCATCCCCCTGCTTCTTTTTGAAAGCTACCAGACTCAAAATAGTGATTAGCGCGATGATGACTGACAACACTAAAGCCATAACAATGATCTTATCACGCTTCCGCCGCCTCTGCCGCTCACTACAGTAGACTGGTTTGCTAGCACCCACTTCATCGATGACGTGATTGGCGTGCGCCCGAGCATCTTCCATCTCTTGATATGAAGCATAACGGTCTTCTGGCTTGAAAGCCATTGCCCTATCAACCAGCTGGCAGGTCTCAGGCTTTAGCCAAGGGGCTGCCTTTGCCAATGGTTCTACATTCTCTTTACCATGCAGCACAGTGCGAGAAGACTTGGTATGTTCCGGAATAGATGCCTTTCCGGAAAGCGCATGATACAGGGTTGCTCCGAGTGCATACATATCACTTCTGAAATCTTCCTGTTCTCCCAGCAGCGCCTCTGGTGGCACGTAATAGGGAGTGGCCCATATTTCCTCCGCTTTCGCCACCCCACCTTGGGTTACCAAAGCCAGACCAAAATCAACGATTTTGACGTGATTATTAGCATCAAATAGAATATTACCTGGCTTGATATCACGGTGGATGAGACCTGCATCTCTAGCAGCCTGCAGACCAGAAATAATCTCCTGACAGAGGGGCAACATTTGATCCTCACTGATCGCTCCTTCACGCGCCATTCGCTGCTCTAGGCTCTCGCCTGAGACGAGCTCCATCGCAATGTAGAATCGTTCAAATGCTTTACCGACAGTGAAAACCCTAACGACATGAGGGTGGCTAATGGCAGCCGTAATCAAAGCCTCATACTCAAACTGCTTCATTCTCTGCTCATCTCGACAATATTCAGCATTGAGAATTTTAATAGCGACCTCACGATTGAGCGTCATATCACGAGCAATAAAAAGCTTACTCATGCCGCCCTCAGCATGCCTGCCAATCAACTGATATTGATCCAAGTCACATTTGACCCGAGATTGTTGGCCGCAATCAGGGCAAACTACATTGGTGTAGGGCTCCATAGATGAGATATCCATCTGGCAGCCACATGAGCCGCAATGGGCTATCTGTAGGTCATTTGACGGCTCTCCCATTACTTCAATATCGTGCCAAGCTCCATTTGTTTGAGCCACTTACTCAAACAGACCTCGAATTCTTCTTCCGTCTTTTCATGATTAGGATCGATAGCAGGGTCGAGCCTCATCAGAGCTACTTCTTTTGCCACTCGTTTGTCACCCCGCAAAAGATGCAAGGTTACTTTATCTTCGGGCTGCTTAGACTTGATGTAGTTACTGAATTTTTCAACAGCTTGGCTCAAAGCAAACTGATTCAGCTGCCTGCCCCCAAACTTCTTGCCGTTGAAATCTTCGTCAGCTGAGCTTAAGTCAAGTTTATCAACTCGCAAAATCATATCCCCTCCTCTCAAGCCCACTTTTTGAGCTGGCGTATTAGGAAGAACAACAAGAACGCTGACTGCCTGTTGACCAGCTTGTCCATCGGGCTTAACCGGCAGCATCACCCCTGACATTTGAATCCCAAGAAAACCCTTACCTTTACCAAATTCACGGATTTTAAGCATCTCTCTCATGACCCCATAACAACGCGCCTTCGCCTCAGGATCATCGTTTTGTCTCCAAGCCTTATACAACAGCTCAGGGGATGAAGTCAGGTTTTGCTCAGACCATTTTCGAATAGCTATAACGCCGCGTTCCCTCACTTCAAAGTCATCTGACGAAAGCTTCTCGAGCTGCACTGCGGGCAACTCGATGTATTCCACCTCAGCAACCACAGACAAGTTCACAGACATCATCAGTGTCACACTGAAAACTGAAAATATCAGACTCTTAAATCTCATTGTTTTTATTCTATGGAGCATTCGTATTCTGATGATCATTTAATAACTCAGCATTTCCCGTCCCTCTAAATCGACATAACACCACTATAGGTGCAAGTAAAGCTGACTATATTGCCTCAAACATAGCGGCACGTTTTTTCTTAGCCATCATAGTTATCGGGTTATGATTGTGGTTTTTCATCACCGTGCATCTTATTCGAATTCGAGAGACAGGTCTAAAGCAACAGCTGAATGAGTCAGCGCGCCAACCGAGATGAAATCAACCCCCGTTTTAGCAACTTCAGTTATCGTCTCCAGATTGATACCTCCGCTGGCTTCTAAATCAACTCTAGATCCGACAGCATCACGCATCGCCACGGCAGCGCTCATCATCTCATTCGTCATATTATCCAAGAGGATATAATCGACCCCACTGAGCCCAAGAAAAGCCTCAACCTGATCAAGCGTATCCGCTTCTAATTCAACCGCGACGCCCCTGTCCGCACGAACGCGATCAATTGCATTTTGCAAAGCCTCGAGCTTGTTTTCTGCGAGTAAGTGATTGTCCTTAACCATAGCGCGATCATAAAGACCCATCCTGTGATTGCATCCACCACCCGCAAGCACTGCGCTTTTTTCGAGAGCACGCCATCCCGGTGTAGTTTTGCGCGTATCAAGAACCTTGGCTTTGGTTGACTCTACCTTACTAGCATAAACTCGCGTTTGAGTGGCCACACCCGATAACCGTTGCAGGAAATTAAGCGCTGTTCTCTCAGCTGTGAGGATAGAACGTGCCTGACCACTAACATCCAATACTCGATCCCCTTTTGAGAGCTGGTCTCCATCTCGCTTCAGCGCAACGACTTTAAGTTCCGAGTTTACTCTACGAAATACCTCTACTGCGACATCAACACCAGCAAGAACACCCTCGTCTTTGGCATAAATATAGGCACTGACCATACTGTCCTGAGCTACAAAGTAGAACGAGGTAACATCCCCCGTTTGCATATTTTCGCCCACATCTTCGCGCAATGCTAAATCAATCAGCTCGCTGGTCACATCACAAGAAATACTCATCACCGATATTCTCGACCACCATGAGCTGAATGACAACCTTCATTCCGTTCTGCAAAGACAAAAAAATACCATTGTTAATCGTCTCAGTTCTGGCAGAAGACTGCGCGCAATGCTGGCTATTCAACATCTTCAAATTGAATTTGGTGCGAGGGTTATTTTCTCTGACCTTTCGTTTGCCGTATTGCCTAAGGAGCGCATCGCTTTTGCGGGGCATAATGGTGCTGGGAAATCAACACTGATGAAATGCATCGCCGGCATGCTAGTTCCAAACAGTGGCGCCATCGTCAAACCGAAATACTGTGATATCGGCTACCTTCCTCAAGAGGGAATCCACATCAAGGGTATTTCCTTATGGGACGAGGTTGAGTCTGCCTTTGCTGAAACACGCGACTTGCAGATCAAAATAGATCAACTCTCAGAAAAGCTCCACGATCTCGACCCTCGTTCAGCCCCTTATTCCGACCTACTCCACGACATTGGTGATCTTGAGCTTAAGCTTGAAGCTGCCAGCCCAGGAACCATCAAACCAAAAATGGAATCAGTGCTCACCGGTCTTGGTTTCAAAAGAACCGACTTCACCCGTGATTGCGGAGAATTCTCAGGCGGTTGGCAAATGCGTATCGCTCTCGCCAAACTACTCCTTGTGCAGCCACAAGTTCTACTCCTAGATGAGCCAACCAACCACTTAGATATCGATTCTCAAAAGTGGATGGAATCTTATCTGGTCAACTATCCAGGCGCTATTCTGATCATCTCCCATGATCTTGCCCTGCTGGATATGCTGACTACACGCACGATCGCATTCCACCACGGCAGAGCTGAGGAATATGCGGGCAACTACTCATTCTACACCAAAGAATCCGTACTGCGTAAAGAAATCCTCGTTAAGCAATACAAAGCCCAACAGAGAGAAATCAAACAGGCTCAAGATTTTATCGATCGATTCCGCTCTAAAGCGACCAAGGCCAAACAAGTGCAATCCCGAATCAAGCAGCTTGAAAAAGTAAAGATCATCGAGATTGAACAAGACGACGCTGTGATGAGCTTCCGCTTCCCCGACCCTCTCGCTTCTGGGAATAGCGTTGCCACACTTGAAAACGCCTGTAAATCCTATGGCGAGATCAATATTTTTAACGACTTCAACCTCGAGATAACACGGGGCGAACGCATCGCTATCGTCGGCCCCAACGGCGCCGGTAAATCGACCTTTTGCCGGCTGATCACTGGACAGGAAACACCAGACAGCGGCAGCCACCACTTCGGCCACAAAGCGGCAGCTTCCTTTTTCTCTCAGAACCATGCAGACGAACTCGACCCCGATCTCAACGTGCTTGAATGCGCTGAAGCTTCCGCCTCCCGTGAGAACGCACCACTAGCGCGCAACCTCCTCGGCTGCTTTCTGTTTCGTGGTGATGATGTTTTCAAGAAGGTCGGCGTGCTTTCAGGTGGTGAGCGCTCACGCGTCGCACTCGTCTGCATGCTTCTTCGCCCAGCCAACTTCCTCATACTTGACGAACCCACTAACCACCTTGACATACAATCGCAGGAGGTTCTCCAAAACGCCCTTCGAGACTACCCTGGGTCGTATCTCATTGTTTCCCACAACCGATCATTCCTCGACCCAATCGTCGACAAAACACTCGAATTTCGCCAAGGACAACCGCCAAGAATGTTCGCAGGCAATATCACCTACTATATAGAGAAACTTGAGCAGGAAAAAAATGCCACGAAAGCCAAGGCCATTGTAAATACAAGCACGCAGGCATCATCTACGCAAACCGGAGGCAACCGTAAAGAACAACGAAAACTCGAAGCTGCCCGCCGCCAACAACGCACCAAAGTCCTCAAACCTTTGCAGAACGAGCTCGAAGAACTCGAAGGCCAGATCTCAGAATATGAGTCTGCGCAGACAGCATTAACTAGCCATATGTCGGACCCTTCGACCGCTGGTGATGCTGAGAAAATACAACAAGCTACATCTGCTTACACAACCATTGCCGAAAAACTTGAAGCAGCAATCAGTCGCTGGGGTGAAATAAGTGACGCCATCGAAAAAGCCGAGGCAGAGCTATAATAAGCTCCTGCCGTCATGCCTTCCACCTTGCCTGATTTGGCAACTCCTGTAATTTAAATTCATGCCTACCACAGGAGAAAAAACGCGTGCCATATTAGCCACGGGCCGCATCGCAAACCTACCCACCGTTTGTAGTAATATCCTTGCAGGTTTTTGCTTGTCATACTCACTTTTTTCAGCCCCTCAGCACGGAGCTTTCGCTCAAGCAAATACCATCCTACCCCTCATCTTATTGATGTTTGCTTGCGGCATGATCTACGTCGCAGGTTGTATGCTGGGAGATGCTATCGATCATTCATTTGATCTGAAAAACCGGCCTAACCGCCCCATTCCTTTGGGCCTTCTTGACGCTAACCAGATTCGATTTACATCCTACTTACTCTTCATTCTGGCACTTGTGACTCTTTGCCTCATTTCTCCCATTACAAATTCACTTAAGCCCCTCCCTCAAGATGGGATAGCCGCTATCCAAATCCATGAAGTTTTCTTTGGTTGCCTGCTAACAATAGTGGTTACCAGTTACGCCTTTTATCACAAAAAAAACAAAGCAGCTGCACTTGTTATGATGGGCTCATGTCGATTCCTCCTCGTCATCCTAGCAATGAGCTTTGCTCACAAAGCCCTCTCTAATAGCAGCTCAATTACGGGTCAATGGCTGCCACCGCATTTAGCTTGGCTTTGCTCCACGCTCATCATCCCCGCTATCGGCGTTGCGGCCTATACCATCTTACTAAGCTGGGTCGCATCAACGGAGTCTAAACCAGGCGTCTTTCAGTCACGAAACATCCTTACGCTGATGCTCCTAGCTGTGCCTCTCACATCGATCGCAATCATCTTACGTATGCCCGACACCATGGTCGTTCACTACCCCTGTTATTGCGTAGTGTTAGTGCTCTGTTATCTTTGGATGTATTCAGGCATTCACGCACTCAAGAAATCCAAACCTATTTTTGTATCCAAGGCCCTTGCAGGCTTTTGCCTCTTAGATGCAACATTCCTAGCTCCCTTCGAACCCATCGCAGCGGCCGTGTGCGTGGCTCTTTTCTTGGTGGCACTTGGCCTACAAAAAATAGCGCCAGCGACATAGCGCAAAGCTACATCAGCTGGTTGTCTTTTACACCTTGATTCGCTAGCCCTTGCCACGTGTTCGGCTGCTGACGCGGCCAACACTCTTTTCGATAAACTTAATAATCTCTCCTGCGACATCTTTCTGAGTTGCAGTCTCAATCCCCTCAAGACCGGGCGAGGAATTAACCTCAAGCACCACGGGCCCATGATTAGAACGTAGCAGGTCAACACCGGCCAAGCTCAGGCCCATGATATTCGCTGCCCTCACTGCTGTTGATCTTTCCTCAGGAGTGATCTTCACCACAGTAGCATTTCCACCACGGTGCAGGTTTGAGCGGAACTCACCTTCTTTCCCCTGCCGTTTCATCGAAGCAATCACTTTCCCTCCGACCACTAAGCAGCGAATGTCAGCGCCGCCAGCTTCTTCAATAAACTCCTGAGCGAGAATATTGGCATCAAGACCACGAAATGCCTCGATGACCGATTCAGCGGCTTTCGCCGTCTCGGCGAGTACAACCCCCACGCCTTGAGTCCCCTCAAGTAATTTCACAACCACGGGAGCTCCCCCACACAGCTTGATCATATGACCGGTAGCTTTAGTATCATGAGCAAAAGTGGTTACCGGTAATCCGATGCCCTTTCGCGCTAACAATTGAAGGCTACGTAACTTGTCCCTCGATCTAGAAATCGCCACTGACTCGTTCACCGAGTAAACACCCATAATCTCGAACTGGCGTACCACAGCTGTCCCAAAAAACGTCCTAGATGCACCCACTCGGGGTATAATCGCATCATAGCCTTTAAGTTCCTTATCGCCCAAATAAATGCTAGGCCTCATCGAGGCAATATTCATGTGACATTTTAGGTAGTCGATCACATCAACTTCGTGACCTGCGCGTTCAGCGGCCTGCCTCAGACTAGATGTTGAGTAAAGTTTTGGATTGCGGGATAAAATCGCTATTTTCATGAGCTGTGGTGTTGAGATTTTCCTGAGAAATAAATACTGTTTCCGAATAGGTGCGATGATTGGGTATCGACAACAAAATATCCTGACAATGCCCTTCGACCGAGAAGCAGAGGACACTTCATAACCGAGCGATCTGCAAGACTGAAAAGAACATCCCATCGAAACCCTCCAGGTAAAGTGACAGCCGTCTTAATCACTAATCTATTCTTACCCACCCCAGTGGAACTCTTGATCTTTTTTCTTGAGACCAATGGAGCTTCGCATGCAATCACTTGGCCGTGGTGACTTACCGTCTTAAAACTTACCCACTGATGTCCACCTTGCTCATAAGTGCATGTATCAGTGGCATTCAAACTAGAAGTGTAAGCTCCCGTATCCACTTTCGCCGTCAACATATCAATTCCAAGCTCCGGTAAAGCCAACCACTCTCTTCGACCCATCATCATCCTGCTTCGCAGTCTGCCTCGGGTTGGAAGATTCAACTCTTGCGCAACGAATTCAGAGGCCTGTAAGCGTTTCGTAGATTCCGATATGTAGGTAGTCGGCATGCCCCTTTGATAGCACGACATGCGGCCTATACTCAAGAAATCCCTCTATTTAAAAATCAAATTAATCTGACAACGAAGGCGTGCAATTGATTCTTAATTCCGCTACTGTCTGACTCGGATATGGGAAAAAAATACGCACGCAAACGCATTTCACATCTTACCGTTGGTGATTTCTACGAAAAACATGGGGACGCCCTCAAGCTCGAGCTCCAGGGTAAAGCCGTCGGTTTTGACCGCAAAATCATTGAACCCACAGTTAACCATCCAGGGCTCGCACTCGCAGGATTCCTTTCCTACTTCGCATACAAACGAGTTCAAGTTTTAGGCAACTCAGAGCAATCCTATCTGAATAAACGTGACAAAGAGGAGCGCATCTTGCGATTCAGCGCCATTTGTGAACGTGCCATTCCATGCATCGTTACTTCCAGAAAGAAAGCCCTCAGCCCTGAGCTGCTCGAAGTAGCCAACAATGCGGGAATTGCAGTATTTACGACCCCTATGGTCACGATGAAATTCGTCAATGCTGCCACCTTATTGCTCGAGAACGACTTCGCTCAATCCACAACTCGTCATGGGTGCATGGTTGATTTTCGAGGTGTTGGAGTGCTCATTATGGGTGAGAGCGGAACTGGCAAAAGCGAAATCGCCATCGGTCTCCTTGAGAGGGGCGGCGCGCTTGTTGCCGACGACATGGTCATTCTACGCAAAGTCGGCAATGAAATTGAGGCCAGCGCCAAGGAGTTTGCTCGCGGATTTATTGAGATGCGAGGTATCGGCATTATAAACGTGGCAAACATCTTCGGCCTGGGAAGCATACGAACGCAAAAGCGACTCGATTTAGTCATCACGCTCAAGCCCTACAGCGATATGAACAATGTAGATCGGCTCGGAGTAAGCCGCAAAAGCTACCGAATCCTCGATCAAGGCATCACCAATGTTGAAATCCCAGTAGCCCCAGGACGTGACACTACTCGACTGGTCGCCATTACCTGCCTAGAACATCAACTTCGCAGCGTTGGCTACGACATGGCCAATGAGTTCAACCAGCGATTACTCGACAAAATGGCGAATGAAATTCCGAGATCAGGCATCTAAAGCGCCCCGGCTCATTAAATTGCCCAAAAAATCCCTTCCCCCCTGAGGTTCAGCTCACTAGACTCCCCGAGACTTAAGATTCTAATCCGTTCCAACAAGATGCCTACCCGCGAATTCACCGTTACCAATAAGCTCGGGATCCATGCCCGCCCTGCCGCCCAGTTTGTTAAAACCGCGAGTAACTTTTCGTGTGATATACAGGTGGAAAAAGATGACGAGCAAGCAGACGGAAAATCAATTATGGGTTTGATGATGCTTGCCGCAGGACACGGCTCCGTGCTGACGATCACGACAAGCGGAGATGATGAGGACAGTGCCATCGAAGCACTCGGAGGCTTAATTGCTCGTAATTTCGAGGAATAGACCCCTCTCACCCAGCCCTGAGTCCTTTCCAGAGACTTCATCAAAGGGCAAGATTGTGCTTTGACCAAATGCCCCCTTGTGTGCAGAATTAGGGCTCATGCAAGGCACTGATACAGAAATCATCATCCAAGGGACACCCGGCTCACCCGGAATCGCCTTTGGGCCTGTGCATGTCGTCGCACGCGGCTTTCATGCTCCTGAAGTATATGAGATCAAGCCCAACCATGTTCAGGGCGAGCAAGATCGCTTTAGCGAGGCACTCGACAAGACCAAAGTCGAACTCGATGATCTACGCAGCCACATCGACAAGCTCTCTGGAGACGACCATGGTAAGATCTTTGATGCCCACCTTCTTGTCCTAGAAGACAAATCTCTCATCACCAAGGTCAACTCGGCCATTGTAGACCGCCATCAAAATGCAGAATACGCCTTTTACGCGGTCATGCAGACCTTTCTTGAGGCCATGCGCAGGATCAATGATCCTTATCTGCGAGAACGAGCGGCAGATATTGATGACGTATGCCAGCGAGTGTTACGTAACTTCAAGCATGATGAAGAACATGATTTCTCCGAGCATCCTGATCACAAGCATGTCCTCGTAGCATTCGACCTATCCCCTAGTGACACGGCGTCCATCGACCGCAATCACGTCATGGGCTTCGCCACAGAGCAAGGCAGTATCAACTCACACACCGTCATTCTAGCGCGTTCTCTAGGAATCCCTGCCATCGTCGGCTTGGAAGGAGCCGTCATTGATATCAAAACTCTCTCAGACAGTATCCTCGATGGCTATACTGGAAAGCTGATCCTCAACCCGACAAAGGAAACAGTCCGGGACTATAAGAAACGTGCTCAAAAGCGGAAAATCGCCCGCAAAAAACTCGAGACACTTCGCGAGGCTGAGACCACCACTACGGACGGCCATCACATCACGCTTTCGGCCAATATTGAATTCACCAACGAACTACCTATGGTGAAAGAGTCAGGAGCAGAAGGTGTCGGCTTATTCAGAACCGAATTTTATCTCCTTGAGGGTGGTGAAATGCCCGGTGAATTGGCCCAAGCTGAAGTTTATACCGAGGTAGCAAAAGCGATGCATCCGAATCAAACCATCATTCGCACGCTCGATGCCGGTGGTGATAAAATTAGTGCAGAGCCACTCGCTCAGCCGGAGCCCAACCCCTTTCTTGGCTGGCGTGGCATTCGTGTCTCATTGACTCGTAAAGCACTCTTCAAAGAGCAGCTTCGCGCCATCCTCAGAGCAAGCGCACACGGCAAACTAGGAATCATGTTCCCCATGGTCTCTGGCTTGCGTGAGGTTCGCGCTGCCAAAGAAATATTACAGATCGCAATGGACGAGCTGCGCAAAGAGAATGTTTCTTTCGATCCCAATATCGAGGTTGGCGTCATGATTGAAATTCCCTCGGCTGCCATGATGGCCAATGAAATTGCCCGCGAAGTCGATTTCTTTTCCATTGGAACCAACGACCTCATTCAATACACCGTTGCTGTGGATCGGGTAAACAACTACGTTGCTCACCTTTACAAGCCTACTCACCCTGCCGTTATCAGGCTCATGGACATCACTGTGCGTGCAGCCAAAGATCATAAAATCTGGACTGGCATATGTGGAGAAATGGCAGGAGATCTCATGATCATCCCGATTCTCGTCGGCCTCGGCATCGATGAGCTCTCCGTTGGCACCCACCAGTTACCCAGCATCAAAAAAGCGATTCGCAGCCTCTCTCAGAAAGAATGTTCTGAAATGGTCGCGAAAGCTCTGCAGGCAGCATCGAGCCCCGAGATCACCGAGCTCTCCCAGACCATGGCGAAGCGCTGCTATCCAGACCTACTGGAATAAGTGGAGTAAGAGCAGAGTGAGCCTGCAAAAGCTAAGCTAGGCGCAACCAAGTCTTGTTTACTGCAGCAAAGCGCTACTCAGCTTTACGAGTAAAGACGAAGTTAGTCTCGTCACTCAGGGATTTATCGTAGGCATAGCCCCCTCCCTTGAAACGCTTCAACCCTGCCGGGCTTGAGACCCGCTTTTGAATCGCCCATGATGCCATCATCCCTCTCGCCTTTTTAGCATAGAAGGAAATGATTTTGTATTTGCCGTTTTTCCAATCCTTAAAAACCGGAGTGATCACAGGAGATTTGAGATCCTTTGACTGCACCGAGGAAAAGTATTCGTTTGATGCCAGATTAATGACCGCATCTCCGTCTCCCTTGAGCTCTTTATTAAGGCTATTAGTTAGTAGGCTCCCCCAAAAATGATACAAGTTCGCGCCTCGCTCGTTGGTCAACTTAGTCCCCATCTCGAGGCGGTATGGCAACATTAAGTCGAGTGGCCGGAGAATTCCGTATAGCCCAGATAAAATACGAATACTTTTTTGAGCCTCGGCAAAATCCTCTTTGTCCCAGTCATCGACCGAGAGACCTTGGTAGACATCGCCTGTAAATGCCAGAATGGCCTGCCGCGCCTCTGGCTTACTGTAATCCATACGCCAATCATCAAACCTCCCAGCATTCAGCTCAGCCAGCTTGGTAGAAATACCCATCAGCGCCTCGAGCTCTACTGGCTTCAACTTCTTAAGAAGATCGGCCAGCTTCGCAGATTGATCGAGAAACTTGGGCATCGTCGCCCTCACCGATGGCGCCTCAGATTCATAATCGAGGCTTTTAGCTGGTGATAAGAGATAGAGCATTGTGATTGCGTCGGCTAAAATCTAGCCCGAAAAATATCGGGACTAACTCGCGTTCCACTCTGTGATACGGTCAGCGTGTGCCGCAAACAACGCATCAGTGCTATCGTGAATTTCAATAGATTCAATGGTATCGCCTTGACCAATAGCATCGACGATATCCTGGCCTTCGGTCACCTCGCCAAACACAGTATGTTTGCCATCAAGGTGAGGTGTAGGGCCATGGGTGATGAAAAATTGCGAGCCGTTGGTATTTGGACCAGCATTGGCCATTGAGAGAATCCCTGATTTCTCATGTTTTAAGTGAGGCTTACACTCGCACTCAAACTTATAGCCTGGGCCACCCATTCCTGTGCCGGTCGGGTCACCACCCTGAATCATAAAATTAGGAATCACACGATGAAAGACGATACCGTCGTAGAATCCACGGCTAGCTAAATTAAGGAAGCTCGCACAGGTCACTTCAGTATCTCCAGCAAACATAGAGATGTTAATAGGTCCCTTGCTGGTCTTCATTGTAATGTTGATGTTTTCGATATCGCTCATGATGCGTAGAGGAAAACCATGACAGCGATAAAATGCACGGATTTTTTTCAGTTATTCGTCATGAAATTAGCAGAAACCACCAAAGATAGAGTAATTCTGGCATTTTATCCATTCGAGGCTAATATTAGCACACCCACCTACGTATTGATCATCATGAACGGCAAGGACTTCGACATCAGAATCAACAGCACACATCGAGTTCGCTTCACTCGAGGTGCATTCGACCACAGCAATCGCATGCTGGCTGACCTACTAGCGACCAACGGACACGCCAAAGTCCTAGCATTCATAGACAGCGGAGTTGCCCAAGCATTCCCAGAGCTTCAGGAGCAAGTTAACAGCTATCTTGAATGCATTGCTGGCATATCATCCAAGGGCGTAATCGTCCAAATGGGAGGAGAAGAATGCAAACGAGACAAGAACACGCTTCAAGACGCCTGGGACGCTATTGAACAAGCTGGTATTGATCGCCATTCCTACATCATTTGCATTGGCGGCGGTGCCTACCTCGACGTTGTTGGTCTTGCTGCTGCTACTGCGCACAGAGGCATTCGGCTCGTTCGTTTTCCCACCACCGTGCTTGCCCAAGATGATAGTGGTGTCGGTGTCAAAAACGGAATCAATGCCTATGGCAAAAAAAACTTCCTCGGGACCTTTGCTGTTCCCTATGCGGTGGTCAACGATTTCAGCTTTCTTCACGGCCAGCCAGAAAACGATCGTCGTTCAGGTATTATCGAAGCAGTGAAAGTAGCCCTCGTCAAAGATGCCACATTCTATCACTGGATTGAACAAAACGCAGAAAAACTAGCGAACCTAGAGCCGCACGTTCTCGAAGAAACGGTCGAGCGCTCAGCATTGCTACACGCATCGCACATTGCCTATGGTGGTGACCCATTTGAGACAGGCAATAGCAGGCCACTTGATTTTGGTCACTGGGCCGCACACAAAATCGAACAGCTATGTGACTTTCAACTCAGCCATGCCAATGCTGTAAGCGTTGGTTTGGCTCTTGATACAGTTTACTCCTGGAAAACGGGCCGCCTCGAGCAGGCATCCGCCATGCGCGTCTTAAGAACACTCAAAAAACTAGAACTGCCCACTTGGCACTCATCGCTGGACCAAAGAACAGAAGACGGGACAAGAGCAGTGTACCTTGGTTTAGAAGAATTCCGTGAGCACCTTGGTGGAGAGCTTACCGTCCTACTACTTCGTGACCTCGGCAAAGGAGAGGACGTGCACAGCATGGATCTCAACTTACTGGAAGAGTGTATCGATTGGCTAGCAGCCCAGACTACACTTCCTTCGCCGTTTTAAAGTGCATTTTCGCCACCTTCGGCAGGATCTCCTCGCCATGTTTGGCAATGAGCTCACGAGCGGCCTCTAAAACATGGGGCCCAGCTCCTAAAGGGATACGCACACCTGACTTCTCGCTTGAGGAGTCTATCCATGAGACGAATCGCTCACGCGCCAAGATAGATGCCGCGGCAACCGCCACATCGCTCTCACCCTTGGTCCGCTGTTGCAGATCCAAGTCTACTTCATGACGAGCCAGCTCACGCTCGAGAACCTCTTTACGTGCAAACTGATCACTGAGTGCACGCGGACAATCTGGAACTTTTCCCACTAGACTTCGGATCACTCGCGCATGCCCCCAAGCCAACAAGCGATTCAAATTGCGAAATGAGCCATACATATCATTATATCGCTCCGGCCCAATACTCACCACCTCATAGGCTATCCCTGGCGTAGCCCTGATGATATCGGCTAACTTTGAAATTTTAGCCGCACTGGTGATTCTCTTGCTATCCATCACCCCTGCATCCATGAGAGCCCGCGTTGACTTCGCATCGGTGTAAGCGCCTGCGATTACCAAGGGGCCAAAAAAATCTCCCTTACCGCTCTCATCAATTCCAAAATGAGGCTCGAACATCTCTGGCTCGTTTACCTCCTCATAGCCCAGCCTTGCTTCGCCAAACACCATTGGCTCTAATGTGAATTTAACAAAGTCTTCAGTATCACCTCCCTGCACTAAAATTTTAGGCCCCTTCTCATAGACGGTAACATTGAGCTTACCCTTCTTCCCCGAAAAATGTGCATATGGTTTATCTTTCATTTCGAAGCCACCTTCTTTCATAAGCTGGCGGATCACCTCCACATGCTTCGCCTTAATCGGCATTGTGTAGCTTGATAACGCCATCAGCTTAGCTCCTCCCTTACTGCAACTGCATAAGCATCGGCGATACGCGAAGTAAACTCTCCAACTCCTCGGGGCTCAGCCTCGGGTAATACAGCTGCTTGAACTTCACGCAGTGAGCTGGTCAGAAAAACCTCATCCGCTTGCTCTACCTCTTGAACTCCAAGCACACCCTCCTCCACGGGTATAGCTAATTCCGCACAAAGCGTAATCACCAACTGCCTGGTCACACCCGGCAGGCAACCGCTTACAAGTGATGGAGTATAGACAACACCATCCTTGACCAGGAAGACGTTGGACATTGTGCCCTCTGCTAATTGCCCCTGAGAATTATACATCAAGCCCTCGTCCGCCCCCAAATCCAAAGCGTAGCGATAAGCCAACACATGGTCAGCATAAGATGTTGATTTCAGGCCTGCAGTCGCACCACGCTCATTGATCACAAACGGTACTGGCACCAGCTTCACTGGCAGCTTGTCACCCCTCACTGGTGCAGGACATGCCGTCACCATCACACCAGCAACTTCATCGCCACCTGCCAGCGGATTAGCTCCGCTACTTAATGTTACCCTGATGCGAAATCGTCCCAGCTGAGCATCATTACTCTCGATAACTGCGCCTATTGCAGACTCGATGATCGCAGCATCTGGCACAGCCAGTGCTAACTTACCAGCAGCACTCACCATGCGCTCATAGTGCAAATTAAAAGCAAAGACCCTACCATCGTAGGCAGCCATCGTTTCAAAAACACCAAGCCCAACCGTGAGGCCCAAATCAAATGGCGATACACGCATGTCATCAGCGTCTATCAAATCACCATTGTGCCAAACCATTGGAGTAGTGCTCATCTATCTATAAGTATTATCTGATCAGCCTAACGGTCAAGAGCACTCTGCAGCCCTTCCATAGCAAATTGCATTTCCTCATCACTGATGACAAAGGGCGGCGTAAACGCCAACACATTGCCCTCAGCTCCATCAGCTAACATAAACACGCCCTGCTGCATCATTTTACTGAGCACCTCACCCGCCACGTCACCAGCAGCACTTCCATCTTCATGCCTAAGCTCCATGCCCAGCATTAGCCCCCGGCCACGTATCTCATAGATCAATGGGCTACTGAGCCCACCAAGCTTCCCTCGAAGTTTAGCCGATGCATCCTCTACCACGGTCTGTATTCCATTATCTAAGTGGGCCTTCAAAGAAGCGACAGCCATTGCGCAGCCCACTGGATTCCCCAAGAAAGTGCTCGTGTGCAAGGCCTCACCTTCCGATTCAGGCCAGGCATCCATTACCTTTGCTTTGCCAACACAGGCAGAGATTGGATAGCCACCACTCAGAGACTTGCCTAAACAAATAATATCGGGAGCAACGCCTTCCCAGTCACAAGCAAAGAGCTTACCGGTTCGATTAAAACCGCTGTAAATCTCATCATAAATCAACACGACGTCATGTGAGTCACACCATGCTCTTAGCTTGGCCAAAAACCCATCAGGCGGAACCAACTTACCCCCTCGTCCTTGGATAGGTTCCACTAAGAGGGCTCCTATATCAGCCACCTTAATTGCCCCCAACTGCTGATCCAAACGAGCCATATCATGCTCGGACGATGGAAAATCAAGCTGCGCACGCAATGGCGCTAGCTGCCCCTCAAAAGGAGTTCGGAATTTCTCTATCCCCGTTCCCAAAAGCGCACCATAACCTAAACCATGATAACCATTCCTGAAACTCACCAAGCCTGCTTTACCAGTTGCCATGACCGCAGTCTTTAATGCCGTCTCCACCGCCTCAAAGCCAGAGTTACTCAAGGTCGTCTTTGCCACACCTTCACCCCAGCGTTCAAAGGTCATTGCTGACAACAGCTTGCATACCTCGACCTTCAATGCCGTCGGGTGCACATCGCCCATACCGTGGATCAACTTCTCTGACTGCTCGCGCATCACACCCGCGGACCAACCATGGCCAAGCCCAGCAACACCGAAGGCTGCGGTGAGATCAATATAGCGGTTGCCATCTTCATCCCAGACATTGACGCCATCAGCGCGTTGCCAAAAAACAGGCCAATCATCAGCGGTATAAGTCACATTTTGACATTCATAACGCTTGAGTTCATCGGCCAAGGCTCGTGAGCGAGGGCCGGGGATCTCTGTCATCAGCTTGGGAAGCATAGCTGGATTCTAACGCGGAAATAGCTGCTGTCGAGCAACCGCTTACATCTCATCACGATGCCCCAATTTTGAATTGCCACACCAGCATGAGAAAGCTATCAATCTACGCGCGATGACTATTAATGTTGAACAGACTATCGAGCAAATCACAAAACTATCTATCGAGTATGGCTACAAATTGATCGGTGCCATCGTATGCCTGTGGATCGGCTGGAAAGTCGTCAATGTTCTTTGTAAAGCTCTTGAGAAGTGGTTCGATAAAACCGACTACGACGAAGCCCTTGAGACCTTCATTCACAGCTTGGTCTCGATGTCACTCAGGGTTATCTTGGTGATCACCTGTGCAAGCATCGCGGAAATCCCCATGACATCATTCGTGGCGATTTTGGGTGCCGCAGGACTCGCCATAGGTATGGCGCTCTCAGGTACTTTACAAAATTTTGCTGGAGGGGTTCTCATTCTCATTCTTAAACCATTCAAAGTAGGTGATTTCATCGAAGCGCAGGGGCACAGCGGTAAAGTGCGCAGTATTCAGATTTTCAACACCATCATTAACACCGGTGACAATAAACGCATCATCTTGCCGAATGGCCCATTGGCCACTGGCTCGGTGATTAATTACTCAGCAGAAGACAAGCGCCGTGTTGATTTCACCTTTGGCATCAGTTACAGCGACGACATCGATCAAGCAAAAGAAGTACTGAGCTCGATCATTAATGCGGATGAGAGAGTCCATAGTGATCCTGAGCCTCTCGTCGCCGTTCATGCTCTAGCTGACAACTCTGTGAACATCATTGTGCGTGCTTGGGCAGATGCCTCTGATTACTGGGGTATCTACTTTGATGTTACCGAGAAGGTCAAAAAAGCCTTCGATAAAGAAGGGCTCTCATTCCCATTCCCTCAGACAGATATTCACCTGCACAAGGTTGGCGAATAAGCGCAGGCTAATTTCAGCTCCATGCATGCAGCTCAATACAGCTGTATTTTATTGGCTCTGCTCTTGAACTTTTGAGCAATGCCCGTGATGCTTACAAGCGTGATACGAGCTATTATTTTTGATTTAGATGGCACCTTGGTTCATTCCTTGTCGGGCATCGCCAAGGCCCTCAACACGATCCTTGAACATCACCAGCTGCCCACCCATAGCCAGAGCACTGTTCGCACCTTCATTGGCGATGGTATTGTTAAACTTGTCGAGCGCGCCTGCCCAGACGGTTATGATCCTGGGCAAATGGCAGAACTCACTGGTGAGGTGAGTAATGAATACGCTACCGCTTGGAGAGATGGCACTGTCCCCTATACCGGAGTGAACGAGACACTCACCGCACTGCTGCAGAGTGGAACCAAGATTGCCGTTCTGTCAAATAAGCCGCACGCCTTCTGCCAGCAAATCACCGATCTCATTTTCCCAGACATCACCTTCACCGCAGTTGTCGGCCAGCATCAAGGCGTGCCTACCAAGCCAGACCCCACAGGAGCACTCGATCTAGCAAAGCTCTTACATGTATCACCTGAGGAGATTGCCTTTGTGGGAGACTCCACCGTTGATATCGCCACCGCACACAATGCGGGCATGATCTCCGTTGCCGCCACCTGGGGCTATCATGACCTTGCTGACCTCATCTCTGAATCTCCTACTCACCGGATCGATGGCATCAGTGAATTGCTCGATATCTTAAACAACCAGGCACCGTAAAATGTCCTACTCATCCCAGCCTTCCGACACTAGCGGCATGCCAAGCGGCATCCCCTACATCATCTCCAATGAGGCAGCAGAGAGATTTTCATTCTATGGCATGAAAGCGGCACTTGCCGTCTTCCTCGCCAATTACCTCGGCGTACTCGGGGGTGAGTCGATGAGCGAGGCCAAGGCAACAGCCTATGTTTCTTTTTTCAACTCCGCGGTTTACCTCACCCCTCTTTTTGGCGCCTTAGTTGCCGATATCTTCTTTGGAAAATACCGAACGATCATCACCCTATCGATTGTCTATTGCCTTGGCCACTTGGTGTTAGCACTCATGGGCATGGCAGGCATCGTTCAGCTTTGGCTGCTTGCCGGCTTGGGCCTCATTGCCATTGGCGCTGGCGGCATCAAGCCCTGCGTCTCGGCGCACGTGGGAGATCAGTTTGGCAAAAACAACCAGCATCTCATCCCCAAAATCTTTAATATCTTCTACCTCTCCATTAACTTTGGCGCGGTTATTTCCAACCTTGCCATCCCCTTCATCCTCAAATGGTATGGTCCACACTGGGCATTTGGCACCCCCGGTATTTTGATGGCGATTGCTACCCTCACCTTCTGGATGGGACGTCGCAAATTCGTCCATATTCCGCCTCACGGAGAAGCCTTTGGCAAGGAACTCTTCAGCAAAGAAGGACTCGTCGCCATTGGCAAACTTGCCCCACTATTTCTCTTTGTTGCCGTCTTCTGGTGCCTCTTTGACCAGACGGCGAACACCCTCGTTTTTCAGGCTCAAAAAATGAACCTGCAGCTCTTTGATTTTGAATTCATGCCTGCCGCATTACGTGAGCTTGAGGTATTACCCTCCCAGATTCAGGCCGCCAATCCTTTCCTCATCCTCGTGCTTATCCCGATTTTCTCATGGTGGATCTATCCCAGCGCAGAGAAAATTATCCCTCTCACCCCGCTACGAAAAATCGGCACCGGCTTATTTCTGATGGTGATTTCCTTTACCGTCATTTCCCTAGCTCAGCAGGCGATCGACCTAGGCCACACCCCCAGTGTCTGGTGGCAACTGCTCGCCTATCTCATTTTCACTACTGCTGAAATTCTCATCTCCATTGTCTGCCTTGAATTTGCCTACACCCAGGCACCGCGCAAAATGAAATCCTTTGTCATGAGCCTCTTTCTGCTCTCGGTATTTGCCGGCAACGCGCTCACCGGCATCATCAACACCTATATCCAAATCCCAGAGCTTTCCCTCACCACGGACAAAACGCATCCAGGCTATGATGCCACCGCTAATACCAATGATGACCTCACTCTCATGACCAATGGCGAGATCCTCTCACCTGCACTGGACCAGCTCAAACAGAGCGCAGCCGCCATCCAGTATATTTATGGGATCAAAAGATCTCTACCTACCACCGCTAGTGGCGCCGAGGCCCTCGCCTCGATCAACGATCCATGGGGTAGGCCATTGCGTTACACCCTCATCAGCTCAAGCTCTGCCCGTATCTCATCAGACGGCCCTGACCAAATCCACAAAACCGCATGGGATCTCGGCATCATCTTGACCGTCAGACAAAGCATCACCGAGGAACAAGGAACCTGGCTGCAACGGGAGAAAAAGCGCCTAGGCATGCTAGATCAAGCCCCAACCAATAATCGGGGCATGCTACTGCAAAGCGCCTACTACGCTGGTGGCCAGACGAAGCTAGAAGGAGCTGCCTACTTCTGGTTTTTCACCAAGCTGATGCTTGTCACTGCTATCGTCTTTATTCCGTTTTCGCTATGCTATAAGCCTAAAACGTATCTTCAGCAATAGTCACAGGGCCAGTCATACACGAAGCTCTGAGGCTTCTAGTTAGGCTACTCGAACTTATCGGTAACCGCTCCTGTAGAAGCAGAGGTCACATTAGCGGCATACTTCGCCAGCACACCACGCTTATAACGTGGTTCATACGGCTGCCACTGAGCACGGCGCTGTGCGAGATCTTCATCACTCACATTGACACTGAGCACATTGTTCACAGAATCGATAGTAATGACATCACCCTCTTCGAGTAGACCGATAGGCCCGCCTACATGCGCCTCAGGTGTGATGTGACCAACCACAAAACCGTGGCTGCCACCAGAAAAACGTCCATCCGTGATCAGCGCCACCTTGTCACCAAGGCCACGCCCCATCACTGCACTTGTTGGCCCTAACATCTCACGCATACCAGGACCGCCCTTGGGCCCTTCACGGCGAATGACAATCACGTCACCATCGATAATCTTACCATCAAGAATCGCTGCCATCGCATCCTCTTCACAATCAAAAACACGAGCGCTTCCTGTAAAGCTGTCTCCTTCTTTACCGGTGATTTTTGCAACCGCACCATCAGGAGCGAGGTTTCCATAGAGAATGCGCAGGTGACTGTCTTTTTTGATTGGCTTATCCAGCGGGCAAATAATGTCCTGACCTTCTGGATACTCGAGTGGTGAGTTAGCTAGGTTTTGGGCAAGCGTCTTACCTGTTACCGTCATGCAATCACCATGTAGCAGGCCAGCTTCCAATAAAATTTTCATCAACGGCACCGTGCCTCCGATTTTGACCAAATCAGCCATCACATACTTGCCGCTAGGTTTAAGGTTTGCCACCATTGGCACCCGCTTACCGATCTCGGTAAAGTCATCAATATTGAGCTCAACGCCACAAGCATGAGCCATAGCCAAGAGGTGCAATACCGCGTTGGTAGAACCACCGAGCGCAATCACCACGGTAATCGCATTTTCAAAAGCCTCACGCGTCATGATATCAAGAGGGCGAATCCCCTTATCCATCATATGGAGCACTGCGGCGCCCGCATCAAAGCAGTCCTTCATCTTATCATCACCGATCGCATCCTGAGATGAGCTATTAGGCAATGACATACCGAGAGCCTCAATGGCAGTAGCCATGGTGTTTGCCGTATACATGCCACCACAAGAGCCGGCACCCGGAATCGCATTTTCCTCGATGGTGAGCAAGTCCTCATCACTCAATTCACCAGCAGCATGTTTGCCGACAGCCTCGAACACTGACACCACATCCAAATCTTTTTCCTCCCCCTGAATCGTCGCACAACCAGGCAAGATAGTGCCACCATAAACAAATACGCCGGGACGATTCATGCGTGCTAAGGCTATAATACACGCCGGCATATTCTTATCACAACCACCGATCGCTACCACACCATCCATGCCTTCACAGCCGACTACTGTTTCAATGGAATCAGCAATGACCTCACGAGACACCAAGGAATACTTCATGCCCTCCGTGCCCATCGAAATACCGTCAGAAATAGTAATGGTATTAAAGATGACTGATTTGCCTCCAGCAGCATCCACGCCTTTAGCGGATTCCCGTGCAAGACGGTCAATGTGCATATTACAAGGTGTTACCTGACTCCAGGTTGAAGCGACGCCCACCTGTGGCTTATCAAAATCTTCATTGGAGAAACCGACGGCATGCATCATCGCACGGCTTGGCGCGCGATCGGGACCATCAAAAACTTGTGACGAATAGGGACGACGTGAATCAGACATGAACACGTGCTAATAGATCGCTGCGATGTTGTAAACAGACAAGTTTGCATGCCTAGTCGATATGAGCACTAAATAGCCATCTGATCGCCATTTTGTCACCTCACTGACAGATTATATAACTTTTATTAAATATATAAGTGTTCTTTGTATTTAATTTTATGAAATAACGCCTCTGCTTGATATTATTCAAAATATCTATATCTAGCGATCTTAATGGCCAACCTGTATAAATACAGATAACTCATTACAAGTATGTTACGATCATTTAAAGCCGGCCTACGGGTGGCGGAAAAGCCAATAATTGATGGCGGATTGCAAAATTGAGTTGCTGTCTTATTTATACATATGTTGATTTTATCTTCTTTTATTTAAAAAAAGTATAGCTAATAGGTGGCGAAAGTGTATTATACACCTGTAGCGAAGATCAGATTATTTGAAATTAAGCGGTCTTCAACCCCCCTCCTACCCCCCCCCCTCCTACCCCCTGACTGGACCTCTCCATGTGCTATGTCTCCAGTCCTAGGAGCATGAGCATTATTACTTTGAACTATGAATGAACTTTGAGCAGCCCTAGCAAACTCAAATATATTCGGATTGATTCCATCTTTTAATATGTGATGCACTGTGCAAACAAACTTCAACTGTTATAAAAAAAATTCAAAACTTGTTGGTTTTTGTGTAAGCTTTCCTTTAAAAACGTCATTCTCTGCGTGATTGATCTGAAATATCAATGAACTTTGAACAGACCTGGCACACTCAGATTTGATCGGATCCATTTCATCTTTGAATATGTGATGCGTTAGGCAAAAACTAGTTACTTTTATAAAACACTCTTCTTGTAGAAATGTGTTAGTTTTTGTGTTATTGATGTTTTAAAAACGTTACTCTGCACGCGATCACTTCACTGCACATCTCCGACTGCCTTTGTTCCTGCCCAGCCGCCTACTGTCGACTGGTCTCAGCCTGGTCTCAGCCTGGTCTCAGCCTGCACATCACCACTAATCCGGGCCCTGAGAGTTGACTCAGCTGATCGGCAGCCCCAATGGCGAGACACTGGTGGCACAGTGTCTGCCAATATATTGCTAGCTTTTGATTGTACTATGTTTTTTGCTCAAATAATATACCTCATAATACATATTTTATGTTGACTTAATTCAAGGCCAAATCACAACGTCCTTGTGACTTCATATTCATTGTTGAGATTATAACAAATAAAAGTAGAATATTGGATGTCATGTCTCAGGCCACTTGTGAAATGTTTCTCA
>ENA-UOYH01000235-UOYH01000235.1-marine-metagenome-genome-assembly--contig:-NODE-235-length-23677-cov-2.853432_pt1 | contig 23677 bp, 18 predicted proteins | sample MGYA00238175_ERZ767261 | MGnify/ENA primary metagenome ERZ767261 (study PRJEB28946, sample SAMN06267185) | marine metagenome | isolation source: Columbia River Estuary | place: USA:Columbia River Estuary...
GAACCACCGGAGACCAACCCCCCGACATCGCCAAACAATCACATGCGTTTTCTTCCAAAACCGTGCCCTGCCCCGCTTGATCGCAAATGGCCACGCCCGTCACCGCCCCGCGCCCCTTCACGAACGCCACGGCTTTGCCCGTTTCCACGCGAATGCCCAGCTTTTTTGCCGCCTCGGCCAAGGCGCCACCACCTGCGCTGCGCGCATCCAAAATAACCGGCACATCAAGCCCCGCAGCTTTCAAGGCTATGGCCGTACGATACGCATCATCATTATTGGTTAGAACGACCGTTCGATCGCCCATAGACACGCCGAAATTCTCAACGTAATCGCGCAAAGCCGAGGCCAAAATCACCCCCGGAAGATCATTGCCCGCAAAAGAAAGCGGCCGCTCAATCGCGCCCGTCGCGGTCAGGATCTTTGCCGCTCTGATCCGCCATAAACGATGCCGTGGGCCTGGCTCTGATGGTGCATGATCCCGCAGCCGCTCATATCCCAGAAGGTAGCCGTGATCATAGACACCTGCGCCCATTAAACGGGTGCGCATTGTTACGTTTGGCTGGGCCGTCAGCTCTGCAACCAGATCCTGGATAAAATATTCGGGATCTTTGCCGTTAATCTGATCGGGCTCCACCACGCAGCGCCCCCCCCAATGTGCGCTTTGCTCCATGATCAAGATCTGTGCGCCCGAACTTGCAGCTGCTTTCGCGGCCATCAATCCAGCAATACCGCCCCCAATAATGACCAAATCATAAAAGGCATAAAAATGTTCGTAGGTATCGCCATCGCGCATTTTGGGCGCTTTGCCCAAACCGGCCGAGCGGCGAATAAAGGGCTCATACACATGTTTCCAAAGCGGGCGTGGATGAATGAACATTTTATAATAGAACCCGGCCGGCAGGAAACGCGCCAATTTGCTATTGATCGCGCCAATGTCAAATTCCAAACTGGGCCAATGGTTTTGCGATTCAGCCACGAGGCCGTCAAATAATTCGGTCGTCGTTGCGCGCTGGTTGGGCTCAAACCGGGTGCCCTCGCCCATATTAATCAGAGCATTCGGTTCTTCAGCGCCGCTGCTGACAACGCCGCGCGGGCGGTGATATTTAAAAGAGCGGCCCATCAGCATTTGATTATTCGCCAGCAAGGCCGAGGCCAAGGTATCGCCTTCATAGCCCTGCATTTTTGCTTTGGTCCGATCATCCATAACCGCAGCAGCCGAAACCTCGGATCCGCGTGTTGCCATGGTAACCGCCGTATCCAGCGCGGCATCCATTGGCATGGCCGCTTCGGAGACAGCGCCTTGCATTTGACCACCCTGATAGACCACAAAATCTTGTGGCACACGATTGCGGTGATAGCCTGTGGACACCATTTGCTTGAGCACTTCGATCCCCTTGGCCGCTTTGCTATCTTCAACAGCACGCAGGTTGGATGCGCCCTCCTCTTCCCCGCGGCCGATGTCATCAAATGATGCGCCCTCAGGTTTGACATGGGCCAGATCTTCGCGGTCGAGATAGGAAACCGCCAATTCCCGGAAGATATAATCCAAGATCGAGGTCGCATTTTTGATGCTATCGTTGCCTTGAACCATGCCGGCGGGCTCAAATTTGGTGAAAGTAAACGCGTCGACAAATTCATCGAGCGGCACACCATATTGCAGGCCGACGGAGACTGCGATGGCGAAATTATTCATCATCGCTCGGAAGCCCGCGCCCTCTTTGTGCATATCGATGAAGATTTCGCCCAATTGGCCGTCCTCATACTCACCGGTGCGCAGATAGACCTTATGTCCGCCCACAATTGCCTTTTGCGTATAGCCCCGACGCCGTTGAGGCATTTTCTCACGGTTCGAGCGGATCACCTCTTTGATCACCACTTTTTCGACGATTTTCTCTGCCAAAACCGCGGCTTTTTCTTGGGCAGAGCCGGTGGCCAGAATCTCTTCGGCTTCCTCATCATCTTCGACAAGCGAAGCGGCCAGAGGTTGCGAAAGTTTAGAGCCATCGCGATACAAAGCATTGGCCTTGATCCCCAAAGACCAGCTCAATTCATAGGCCGCCTGACACTCCTCAATGGTCGCGTCATTGGGCATATTGATGGTCTTGGAAATCGCACCAGAGATAAAGGACTGTGCCGCGGCCATCATATAGATATGGCTGTTCACACTTAGATACCGCTTGCCTTTTTTGCCACAAGGGTTGGCGCAGTCGAAGATGCTGTAATGCTCTTGTTTCAGATGCGGTGCACCCTCCAAAGTCATTGTGCCGCAGACATGGTCATTGGCCGCGTCAATCTCCGCACGGCTAAAGCCCAGATGCGTGAGCAGATCGAAGCTTGGATCCATAAGTTTGGCCTCTGGAATACCCAGAACACCGGTGCAGAAATCTGCCCCTAAGGTCCATTGGTTGAACACAAAGCGGATATCAAAGGCTGAGGGCAAGGCCGTCTCAATCTTATCAATTTCAGCCTGGCCAAAGCCATGACCAATCAAAGCCGTGTGATTGATCCCAGGCGCATTGCCCAAAGACCCGTGACCCACAGCGTAGCTGACGATCTCTTCTATTTCATTGCTGCGATAGCCTTGTTTGGCCAATGCGGCCGGCACCGATTGGTTGATAATCTTGAAGTATCCACCACCTGCGAGTTTTTTGAATTTCACCAAGGCAAAATCTGGCTCAATGCCGGTTGTGTCGCAATCCATGACCAGGCCAATAGTGCCAGTTGGGGCAATCACAGTGGATTGCGCGTTGCGATACCCGTGTTTTTCCCCCAAGGCGATGGCTGTATCCCAGCTCTGTTTCGACAAGGCGACCAGAGTTTGATCTGGGCAATTTGCATGATCGAGCGGCACAGGTTTGATCGCAAGATCATCATAGCCGTCGCTTTCGCCATAGGCCGCATTGCGGTGATTGCGCATCACACGCAGCATGCTGTCGGAATTTTTCTTATACCCGGGGAACGGCCCCAACTCACCAGCCATTTCGGCTGATGTGGCATAGGCCACACCGGTCATCACAGCTGTGAGCGCGCCGCAAAGCGCACGGCCCTCATCACTGTCATAGCCCAAGCCCATATTCATCAATAGGCCGCCAATATTGGCATAGCCCAGGCCAAGTGTACGGAACTCATAGGAGCGTTGCGCGATCTCCTTGGAGGGAAACTGCGCCATCAGGACGCTGATCTCAAGGGTCACAGTCCAAAGACGTGTGGCATGCACATAGTCATCCGCCTGGAACTCACCATTTTCATAGAAGGTCAGCAAGTTCATCGAGGCCAGGTTACAGGCCGTGTCATCCAAGAACATATATTCAGAACATGGGTTGGATCCACGGATTTCCCCGTCCGCAGGGCAAGTGTGCCACGCGTTGACCGTATCATGATACTGAATGCCTGGATCAGCGCAGGCCCATGCCGCATGCCCGACTTGCGCCCAAAGATCGCGCGCTTTTATGGTCTTAGCGACTGAGCCGTCGGTCCGATTCAACAATTGCCAATCCGCATCCTTTTGCACCGCATAAAGAAAGGCGTCGGTCACGCGGATGGAATTGTTGGAATTTTGGCCGGAAACAGAATTATAGGCCTCCGAATCCCAATCTGTGTCATAGGTTGGAAACTCAATGCTGGTGTGACCTTGCTTGGCGTAATCCAGCACGCGCTTGACATAGGTTTCCGGAATGGAAACTTTCTTCGCCGCTTTCACCGCCTCTTTCAAAGCGGGGTTCACTTTAGGATCATAGGCGTCTGTTGCGGCCCCATCCCAAGATTTAATCGCGGCAAAAATCAAATTGAGCTTTTCTTCATGCATTTTGGAGCCGGCCACGATGGAGGCCACTTTCTGCTCCTCGATCACCTTCCAGTTGATGAAATCTTCGATATCGGGGTGATCTGCATCACAGATCACCATTTTCGCCGCCCGGCGGGTGGTACCGCCAGATTTGATTGCACCGGCGGCCCGATCCCCAATTTTCAAAAAGCCCATAAGGCCGGAAGATTTGCCACCGCCCGAGAGGTTTTCACCAGCGCCGCGCAAGGAAGAGAAGTTAGTTCCGGTGCCGGAGCCGTATTTGAACAAGCGCGCTTCACGCACCCAAAGATCCATGATCCCGCCATCATTCACTAGATCATCGGAGACCGATTGAATGAAGCAAGCATGCGGCTGCGGATGCTCATAGCTGCTGTCCGATTTGGTCAGCTTGCCAGTCTTGTAATCGACGTAATGGTGCCCCTGCGCCGGGCCATCAATCCCATAGGACCAATGCAGCCCAGTGTTAAACCATTGCGGCGAGTTCGGAGCGGCTCTTTGGGTTGCCAACATATAGCGCATCTCGTCAAAATAAGCGCTAGCGTCCTCTTCCGTGGTAAAATAACCACCCTTCCAGCCCCAATAGGCCCATGCGCCAGCCAAACGATCAAAAACTTGCTTGGCAGAGGTTTCCCCCCCAAATGTTGCGTTCTCTGCCGCCACGCGGCGACGCAAAAAGCTCGGCATGCCTGATTCTTTAACGGCTTTCGTTTCAGAAGGCACACCAGCCTTGCGGAAATACTTTTGCGCCAGAACATCTGACGCAACCTGCGACCATGATGCTGGAACCTCTAGATCGGCCAGATGAAACACCACTGTGCCATCGGGATTGCGAATCTCGCTGGTGGTCTTTGTGAACTCAATTGAGCTATATGCGTCTTCATTGGGGCTGGTAAATCGCCGTTCAATCTTCATGTCTCTGCCTCATTTTGCCGTTTAAATACGGATCTCTACATAATTACCCAGCACCCACTTCTCTGAAACCTGTCTTGGTCCAGGGGCCTCACCGCCTAGTTCGAAACACTACATTTGGTGTATTTCTTCGCTGCCACTACTAACTGATCCAGTTTCTAAGGGCAGGTCAACGATTTTTTAACATTTTTTAAAGGAAAAAATGCTTGACGCAGAAAACCACTATTTTTCTACCCCTATGGTTAGGCCATATGGATATGTCGCGCCTCGTTTGGTGGCGCGCATCTTTCAAAGCCCCCGCGGGAATTTGGAAATTGCGCTCAAAGGGTTTGCAAAATGCCTAAAATTTGACGCACTTACCCCGCCGGAAAGCCGGCCTAGCGGAAGTCAGGCCCTGCCCGCATGTCTTTGGTGAAATGGTGTTTTGCAGAGATCTTAGGGAGAGTGGTCGGGGCGGCGAGATTCGAACTCACGACCCCCTGTACCCAAAACAGGTGCGCTACCAGACTGCGCCACGCCCCGACACTGCGGCTTCTTTAGGCAATTGGATTGAGAAAGAAAAGGGGTTTTCACACACAGCCGGGGGTTTTTTCGTCTCCAGCCAATCTCGCATGGCTCAAAACCGTATTCGGACCCATTTTCAGAGCTGAGGCCAGCCCAGCGTTGATCTCCAAAACATATTGCGCCGGCCCGGTGCTACGCAATGGTGTCTCATCTCCGGGAATCGCATCTGCTCGAATATTGACCAGGCGACCGGCGGAATCGAAAAATAATATATCCAAGCCGATCAGCGTGTTTTTCATCCAAAAAGACAGGATGCGTTCTCGCTCATAGACAAACAGCATGGCTGAAAACTTGGCAATCTGCGGCCTATTCATCAAGCCGCGCGCCCGCTCAGCCTCATCATCCATCACTTCAACTTGAAATTTAGCGCTGCCCCAAGGGCCTGACAGGTGGACGTGACCTTCGTTGCAATCCGCGGCGCCGATGCTGCCCATGAAACAGACAAACGCAGCGAGAATTGCACGATATCGGATCATTCTACCTGCGCCGCCTCCCAGCTTAGGATCGCCAAGGCCATCAGGCCCCGCTCTCCCTCCACAACTCTCAGGGCCACCCCTTCACCTGCAACCAAACCCGAAAGGCCACAGCGGCGCAAGACATCTATATGCACAAATATGTCGGCCCACTTTCCGAACACATTGGCAAACCCGAAGCCCTTGGCCTTATCAAACCATTTGATCCGCCCGGGCTGCAGCTCAATCTCCAACAGGGCCACATCATCCAGCGCGTCCATTTCTCCATAGCCAAACGTGTTAAATGACCTGGGAGAGGCAACGGATAAGACCTCAGAAGCTTGGATGTCGCGATCGGAGCGATGGGCAATGACTTTGATCTCAACGCCGTCGGCAATCGAACTTTGCCCAAAATTGCGCAGCACATTGGCATGCAACAAAATATCCATATCTATTTCATCCGAAACGATGAAACCAAAGCCTTTTACGGGATCAAACCACTTAATTGTTCCGGTAAGCGTCAAACCGCCATCAACAGTGTCTCGGGACATGTTTATCTTTCAGTAATTAAATTAAACAATTTCAAAAATTTAATACTTAACGCATTCTATCGTAAATTAATTTAGAGCCGCGCTCAACCACATATGCACTGCAGCAGCGCAAAATTTCGCAGGCAGATGCCCTAAATGCGCTTGAACTGGCGCGGCTGGTGTTATGGGTGACACGCGATGATCGCCATCTTATGCCGCCCCCACATCAATACGGCCTAAGGGTAAAGACGTTGCACGTCCCATGCCGCCTCTGGCGTTGATCGTGTCCATCGGAAGCGGTCATGTAAACGCGCCTCCCCATCGGCCCAAAATTCCAACTCAACAGGCGTGATGCGAATCCCACCCCAAAAACTTGGCCGCGTGACAGAATCGCCCTGCTCTGCGCGCACCGCTTCCACGCGGTCCATCAAAACTTGCCGCGACTCGAGCGGTTGCGACTGGACCGAGGCCACAGCGCCGATCCGTGATAGCGGCGACCGGCTCATGAAATAGTCATCCGCCAGCGGGCCATCTTCCCGCTCCACAAAGCCGCGACACCGGATTTGTCGGCGCAGAGATTTCCAGTGGATGACAAAGGCCGCACGGCCGGCTTCAAAGGCCTCTTGGGCCTTTGTGCTCTCGTAATTGGTATAAAAGACAAAACCGCCATCCTCGATAGATTTGAGCAATACAATCCGCGCATTGGGCATGCCGTTCCTGTCAACTGTCGACAGTGCCATAGCGTTGGGATCATTCAACTCCCCCGCCTCTGCGGCGCTCATCCAATCACGCGCCAATGCAAAGGGATCGTTGCCTTCGAAAATTCCAGTTCTTTTTTCCATGTCAGAAGTAGCCTTTGGGTTGATGCACAGGGGGTGTTCGCTTAGACCATTCATAATATAATTTTCGATGGGGGAAAGTCCAATGGGGCTGATGACCGGAAAACGTGGCCTGATCATGGGCCTGGCCAATGATAAATCGATTGCCTGGGGCATCGCTGAGGCTTTGCAGGCCGAGGGTGCACAGATCGGTGTGACCTATGTCGGGGACGCGATGAAAAAGCGCGTTTTGCCACTGGCCGAACAGCTCAACGCGACCATCGTCGCAGAATGTGACGCAGGGGACCCGGCCTCTATCGCCGCTTTGATGAAGCAAGCAAAAGAGGCATGGGGCCAGATAGACTTTATCGTGCACGCTATTGGTTTTTCAGATAAATCCGAGTTGCGTGGGCAATATATCAATACATCGCGGGACAATTTCCTAATGACGATGGATATTTCCGCCTATTCCTTCACCGCCATTTTGCAAGCGGCCCAAGAGCTATTGGCGCCCGGCGCATCCTGCCTGACCATGACCTATTACGGCGCGGAAAAAGTTATGCCCAATTACAATGTTATGGGTGTGGCAAAGGCAGCTTTGGAAGCCTCGGTGCGCTATTTGGCCGAGGACCTGGGGCGCTACAATATCCGCGTCAACGCGATCTCAGCGGGAACCATCAAAACCCTAGCCGCCTCCGGCATCGGCGATTTTCGCGAGATTATGAAATGGAATGAAACCAACAGCCCGTTGCGCCGCACAGTGACCCAGGCGGAAGTCGGAAAATCGGCTCTTTATCTGCTGTCAGACCTCGGATCTGGTGTGACGGGGGAAATCCTACATGTGGATGCCGGCTATCATGTCATCGGAATGAAGGGTCTCGAGCTGCCTGAATAGCAGGTAAAGCGATTTTTAAGGTAAGGAAACATCATGTCAGATCGTCTACCACATGAAAAAGGCTTCCATGTCAGCTGGGATCAAATGCACCGAGATTCGCGGGCATTGGCCTGGCGTCTCGATGGCAAAGGCCCCGAAGATGGCGGATGGCGCGCGATTGTGGCCATTACACGCGGCGGCATGGCCCCTGCGATGATTGTGGCGCGGGAATTGGACGTGCGCAATGTCGATACGGTCAGCGTGAAAAGCTATCACCATCAAGAACGCGCCGATGCCGTGATCCTCAAGGCACCAGATGCAGAATTAATGGGCGATGGCACGGGTATTTTGATCATTGATGATTTGGTTGACAGTGGGAAAACTCTGGAACTGGTGCGCTCAAAATATCCTAAGGCCCATTTCGCCACGGTCTATGCCAAACCGCAAGGCCGCCCTATGGTGGATACATTCATTACCGAAGTCAGCCAAGACACTTGGATCTTCTTTCCTTGGGATATGGCGTTGCAATATGTCCAACCCTATCGCGGGACCGATTGACCACCGAGGCTCAAGAGGGGCTCCATAACTGTACAGAGAGGTCAGCCGATGCGCCGCGACATCATTATTGACACGGATCCCGGCCAAGATGATGCGGTGGCAATCTTGCTGGCCTTGGCGTCTGAGGAACTTAACGTTCTGGGACTGACCTGTGTTGCGGGCAATGTCCCTTTGGAGCGCACCAGCTACAACGCGCGGCAGGTCTGCGAATTGGCAGGTCGCGCCGATTTGCCAGTGTTTGCGGGCTGTGACCGCCCCATGGGTCGCGGTTTGGTCACGGCAGAACATGTCCATGGCGACAGCGGATTGGATGGGGCGCCGCTCCCCGCGCCGGTGATGGACTTGCAAAGCACCCACGCGGTAGATTTTATCATCAGCGCCCTGCGCACCGCGCCGCCAAAGACCATCACACTCTGCCCCCTTGGCCCGCTGACAAATATTGCCACTGCCCTGCAACGGGCGCCTGATATCGCCGAGCGCATCGCACAGGTTGTCTTGATGGGCGGGGCTTATTTTGAGGTTGGCAATATCACGCCCGCGGCTGAATTTAACATCTATGTTGACCCCGAAGCGGCGCAGCTGGTGTTTCAATCCGGTGTGGATTTGGTCGCAGCGCCTCTGGATGTGACGCATAAGGCTCTGACCACGCCAGCCTGGAGCGCCGCATTGCGGGCCAAAAACCATCCAATCTGCGACGTGGTGGCCGGCTGGACAGAATTCTTTGAGCGGTTTGATTCCGAAAAATATGGCTCCGAAGGCGCGCCGCTGCACGACCCATGCGTCATCGCCTATTTGATCGCGCCCGAGCTCTTCTCAGGGCGGAGGATCAATGTGGAAATTGAAACCCAATCCGAGCTGACCCGTGGCATGACAGTTGCCGATTGGTGGCGCGTCACGGATCGCCCGGCCAATGCGCTGTTTTTAGGCAATATTGATGCGACTGGCTATTTTGATCTCATCACCCAGCGCTTGGCGCGTTTGTGATGCGGGCCAATTGGGACAATAGCTACGCAGCCCTGCCGCCGCAAATGTTCACCCGGCAAGCGCCTGTGCCGGTTGCGGACCCTCAGGGTTTGATGCTCAATACCGAACACGCCAAAGAACTTGGCATCAATTTTGATGAGGATTGGCCAGCGTTTATGGCGGGCAATCAAATTCCTCAGTGCGCTGACCCTATAGCGCAGGCCTATGCCGGGCATCAATTTGGCCATTGGAACCCTCAGCTTGGCGATGGGCGCGCGGTTCTGCTCGGCGAGGTGATCTGGCCGCAAGGGCGCTTTGATGTTCAACTCAAAGGCGCCGGACCTACGGCCTGGTCGCGCAATGGCGATGGGCGGGCATGGTATGGGCCGGTCTTGCGTGAATATTTGATCTCGGAAGCTATGCATGCACTCGGCATTCCCACCACCCGCGCCCTGGCGGCCGTGGCCACCGGCGAGACCATTCTGCGCGAGCAAGGCCCCCTGCCCGGCGCAGTCATATGCAGAACGGCCTCAAGCCATATTCGGGTCGGTACATTTCAATATTTCGCCGCCCGCAATGATACCCAGGCGCTGGAAGCGCTCTTACAGCAGGCCCGGGCGCGCCACTATGGCGCGGCACAAACGCTCGAGCAATTTTTGAGCGCAGCCGTGGCCGCGCAAGCGCGCCTCATCGCGCAATGGATGGGCGTGGGCTTTATTCACGGCGTGATGAACACAGACAACAGCCATGTGGGAGGGATCACAATTGATTATGGCCCCTGTGCTTTCATGGATGATTTTGTGCCGATGAAGACCTTCAGCTCCATTGATCGGCAGGGCCGCTATGCCTATGGCAATCAGCCAAATTTGGCCGCTTGGAATATGGCTCAATTGGCTACGGCTTTGCTGCCCCTCACAGAGGATCGCGACGCCGCCGTCACCCGCTTTACCGAAATTGTGCAGGGCTTTGGCGACATATTCGATACTGAATATGCAGCAGTTTTTGCCCGTAAGATCGGTTTGACACCAAACCAAGAGACGGGTGCGCTGATTGATGGTTTGCTCAAAATCATGGCCGATATTGGTGCAGATTTTACGCTGAGTTTCCGAGCTTTGGCCCTGGGGGACGCTCATGCGCATTTGGGCGCACATCCTGATTTTGCCGATTGGCACGGCCGTTGGCAGGCGGCTGGACCGGCGCAGGCTGCCTTGGCGCAGGTTAACCCGGCCATCATCCCACGCAATCATCTGGTGGAAGCCATGATCGCCGATGCGGTTGCCGGTGACATGCAGCTGTTTCACGCGCTGCATACGGCCCTTAAGACGCCATTTGCGCCCTGTGACACTGCAAGATTCATCGCCGCCCCGAGCTTGCAAGAGGCTGTAACACAAACTTTTTGCGGCACCTAGCGCGGCGCAGTGTAGAAAATTATCGCCATCTATGGCATAAGCAGATATGACTTTTTTGCAAATCACCTCCGCCCTTATTGTTCTGGCCGGCACATTTGCAGCGATCAATGCCATTTTTTCCGCCTGCCCTCAGCAATTGGTATCTTAATCGTCTCGCTCCTGGCCTCTCTTGGGCTCCTCGGCCTTGATGCACTCTGGCCCAGCTTGCAACTGACCGCAGAGCTTCAACGGATGGTCGTCGCGTTTGATTTTTCAGATGCTTTACTTGAAGGGATGCTGGGCCTGCTTTTGTTTGCCGGTGCCCTGCATGTGAAATTTTCCGATCTCAAGGCCCATTGGGGTATTGTTATGCTCATGGCGACCATGGGGGTTTGCCTGTCGACACTGGTTGCGGGGATTGGATTTAGCTGGATCACCGGCGCTCCGCTGCTGATCGCTCTGGTCTTCGGCGCGCTGATTTCTCCAACCGATCCTGTGGCTGTCTTGGGAGTCCTTCGAGCGGCGAAGCTGCCCAAGTCGCTTGAGACCAAGATTGCCGGCGAGAGCCTGTTTAATGACGGCGTTGGCTATGTGGTGTTTTTGGTTTTAGTGGGCCTGGCCTTTCCGGGCGCGGGCACCCATGGTGCCAGCTTTGGCGATGCCGCCCTCTTGTTTTTCCGCGAAGCCTTTGGCGGGGCTGTTTTGGGTCTTGCCCTCGGTTGGGGCACCTATCGGGTGATGTGTGAGATTAATGACTATTCTGTCGAAGTCCTGCTGACGCTTGCGCTCGCCTTTGGCGGCTATCAATTGGCGCTTTGGCTGCATGTCTCAGCCCCGATCATGGCCGTCTGCGCCGGGCTTTTGATCGGCGATGAGATGACGGCCCATGCCATGACGCAAAAAACTCGGGACTATGTGGATGCGTTTTGGAAATTGCTCGTTGAAATTTTGAATGCGATCCTCTTTCTCATGATCGGCCTAGAGGTCTTTGCCATCGCCTTCTCCATCGGCGCAATCACCGCAGGCCTGCTTGCAATCGGCCTGTCGCTTTTGGCCCGTTGGTGCGCGGTCATTGTACCCATCATGGTTCTGCGCCCCTTTCGCGACTTCTCCCAGGGCATTATGCCGATCATGACCTGGGGCGGCCTTAAGGGCGGAATTTTTGTGGCTTTGGCGCTGTCTTTGCCGGAATCTGAATTCAAACCGCTTATATTAACCGTAACCTATATTGTGGTTTTGTTCTCTATCATCGTACAAGGCCTCACCGTTGCGCCAATGGCCCGACGGGTGAGCGATAATCCTGATCCGCGCTAAGCTAGGCCGGGCAGTTGGGGCGTGGGTGACGATATGGCAAAAGATATTATTCAAAGATGCGCGCAAAATGGGCTGCGCATGACCGATCAACGTCGCACCGTGGCTCAAGTCCTGGAAGCCTCACAAGATCATCCCGATGTAGAAGAGCTCTATGCGCGGGCGCTAAAACTCGACCCACGGATCTCCATCGCAACAGTCTATCGTTCCGTCAAATTATTCGAGGAATCAGGCATTCTTGAGAAGTTGGAATTTGGCGATGGTCGGGCGCGCTATGAAGATGCAGAGCGTGACCATCACGATCACTTGATCGATATGAACAGCGGTGAAGTGATTGAATTTATTGACCCTGATATTGAAGCCTTGCAAGAAAAAATTGCCGAGCGTCTGGGATACAGGCTTAAGGGACATCGTTTAGAACTGTACGGCGTGCCGATTAAGCGCGGCGACAATGACTGACAGCATAAAACGCGAAAATCTGCTTGGCATCGGTTTCATCACCCTCGCGATGGCTGCCTTTGCGGTGGAAGATTCGCTCATCAAACTTCTCTCAACCCGCCTGTCTTCGGGTCAAATCCTCTTGATGATCGGCGTCGGCGGCACCTTGGGCTTTTATATCTGGAGCCGCCATAAAGGCGAAGGTGTGACTGCGGAGATGATCCGCAACCCCTGGGTCATTGGCCGCACCCTGTCCGAGCTAGTCGGAACGGCGTTTTTCGTGCTCTCCCTGGCCTTGGTGCCCATTACCACCGTCTCAGCGATTATTCAGGTCAGCCCGCTGCTGGTGACCCTGGGCGCGGCTGTCGTTTTGCGCGAAAAAGTGGGAATTCGGCGCTGGTCGGCAATTCTTGTGGGGCTCTTTGGCGTTGCGGTGATCCTAAGGCCTTGGTCTGCGGCCTTTGAGGGCTCTGCACTTTTGGCTCTCATGGGCGTGATTGGCTTGTCTGCCCGCGACGTGGCGACCCGGCGCATCGTCAAATCCACACCCAGCTTGGCCCTCGCAACATTGGGGTTTGGCGCCACCATACCAGCCGGATTGATCCTTTTGATCTTTGATCCTCGCTTTGTTTGGCCTGCATCCTCCGACTCCCTGCTGATTGCAGTCAGTATTTTGATCGCCATTGGGGGCTATTATTGCATTATCGCCGCCATGCGCATCGGCGAGGTCTCCGCTGTTGTGCCCTTCCGCTATTCGCGATTGGTATTCGGTGTGGCCATTGGCGTTTGGTACTTTGGCGAAGTGCTGGACCAGTGGACACTCATTGGCTCGGCCATTGTCGTCCTGTCCGGCCTCTACGCGCTGTGGCGCGAATCGCAACTGCGTTAGATTTGCGTCAAATCGCTCTTTCGCCCGCAGCCCCCTCTTGTTAAACCGCGCGCAACAGAACCTTACCGGAGCCACATCCATGTCCACTATTATCGATATTCACGCCCGCGAAATTCTTGACAGCCGGGGCAACCCCACTGTGGAGGTTGATGTGATCTTAGAAGATGGAACACTCGGCCGCGCGGCCGTGCCCTCGGGGGCCTCAACCGGCGCATATGAGGCCGTTGAGCTGCGCGATGGCGATAAAAGCCGGTATATGGGCAAGGGCGTGTTGACTGCGATTGAAAATGTGAACGGAGAAATTGCCGATGCGCTGATTGGCTTTGAAGCCGACGAACAGGTTGCGATTGATCAGGCCATGATCGAAATGGACGGCACGCCCAATAAATCTCGCCTCGGTGCCAATGCGATTTTGGGGGTCTCCTTGGCCGTCGCCAAAGCTGCCGCAGATTACTGTGGACAGCCGCTTTATCGCTACATCGGCGGCACCTCAGCCCGGGTGTTGCCTGTGCCGATGATGAATATCCTCAATGGCGGTGAGCATGCGGATAACCCGATTGATATCCAAGAATTCATGATCATGCCGGTTGTCGCTGAAAATATCCGCGATGCGGTGCGCATGGGTGCGGAAGTGTTCCATACGCTCAAAGGTGATCTCATTGCCGCAGGCCTCTCAACGGGCATTGGTGATGAAGGCGGTTTTGCCCCTAATATTTCCTCCTCACGCGCGGCTTTGGACTTCATCATGCAGGCGATTGAGAAAGCCGGCTATAAGCCCGGCGAAGACATTTACCTCGCCTTAGATTGCGCCGCGAGCGAATATTGCAAAAATGGCACCTATGAGATGAAGGGCGAAGGCAAATCGCTCAGCTCTGCACAGAATGTCGCCTATCTGGCCGCCTTGGTTGAAGATTACCCCATTATCAGCATCGAAGATGGCTGTGATGAGGATGATTGGGAAGGATGGAAACTTTTGACCGAGACCCTTGGGGATCGTTGCCAATTGGTCGGCGACGATCTTTTTGTCACCAATCCCGAACGCTTGGCCATGGGCATTGAGCGCGGGTCGGCCAACTCTATGCTGGTGAAAGTCAACCAAATCGGTTCGCTGACTGAGACCATGCGCGCGGTAGAAATGGCGCATCGTGCGGGCTTTACCAATGTGATGAGCCACCGCTCTGGCGAGACCGAAGATGCGACCATTGCCGATCTGGCCGTCGCCACCAACTGCGGGCAGATCAAAACTGGCTCATTGGCGCGGTCTGACCGGCTTGCCAAATACAACCAGTTGATCCGTATTGAGGAAGAATTGGGCGATACCGCGATCTATGCGGGTCGCTCTATCCTCAAATCCTGAGGCACAAACATTCAAAAGACCTCTGCATAACCCAACCGCCACGTCACAACACTTTGCCCGGTGGCCACACCGGGCTGCGCCTGCCTGCCCCCCGGCAGGCGCAATCACCATCTGAATATTCTGGTATATATGGTTATTGCTCAAATTCTGCAGTGATTTCATCACCGCACATATGCGCCCGCCCAGGCAGGCGCTGCCCTCATTTCGTGTTGAAATGGCGGTATACAGAGGTCTTTTGAACGGGGGATTTTTGCAATATCTTGGCAGATCCCCCTGTCCAATAGGACGCAAGTCTAAGGCAAGCTGATTTTTCCACCACAAAGCGGCGCTTTGGTCGCGGTGGTTGCGGGAAATGAGGTCGGCAAGCCGCGCGCCACGCGGGCTGCGAGATAGGCAAAGGCCTGCGCTTCGAGCATGTCGCCATCAAACCCGATATCATCAATATCAAAAACCTCCATCGGCAAATTCCCTGCCAATTGACGCATGACCTCACTGTTTTTTCGGCCACCGCCACTGATCCAAACCTGCTTGGGGGGCACCGGCATGAGCATGACACCCGCAGCCACGGCCGCCACGCATATAGCGGTCAGTGTCGCGGCTGCATCCGCGGGGTCCAGCTGGGCGACAAGCCGGGCCATATCGCCGAAGCTGTCACGATCCAAAGATTTTGGCGCGGGACGCGAAAAATAGGGCTGCTGAAGAAAGCTGGCCACGATCGTCTGATCTATACGACCCGACGCGGCCAAAGCGCCGCTCGCATCATAGGGTTGCCCTGTGGTTTTCAGCATGAAATCATTCAGGGGCGCATTTGCGGGGCCTGTATCAAAGGCCAGCAAACCTTGCTCGGGTGGCAAGCGGGCATCCACCCAAGTGAGATTGCCAACACCCCCCAGATTCACAATCGCCACAGGCTCTTGCATTTGTTTGTAGCGCGCCAGCGCCCAATGAAATATTGGCGCCAAAGGTGCACCCTGCCCGCCGCGCGCCACATCCTCGGAACGAAAATCCCAAGCGACGGCCACACCGGCCTGCCGCGCCAGCTCCGCGCCACTGCCCAGCTGATGCGTGCGCAAATTTTGCGGATCATGGCTCAGCGTTTGACCATGAAACCCAATCAACTCTGCGGCCGGCAATTGCGCCCATGCCTCCAGATGCGCCCTCAAAATCAAACCCGCCGCCGGCTCCAATCCCGGCTCACCGGGCCACCGGCCCAGCACGCTTTGCAACAGCTGACGCTCGGCGGCGCTATAGGGACGATAGGCGCTGGGGCCGAACTTCGAAATATCGACGCCATCTGTCAAAAGGCAGGCCGCATCCACCCCATCCAGCGAGGTGCCAGACATAAAACCCGTCACCCAAATTGGCTTATTGCTGCCCATGCTCTTTCCCTATGTAATCGCTTTGACTATACACTGGCCCGAAGGCTTTCGAGGAACAAGAGATCAATGACATATCACCCTAAATCAGAATTCATGGCCGTCATGATGCAACGCGGATTTCTGGCCGATTGCACCGATTACCAAGGCCTCGATGACGCTTTGAGCCGCGGGGTGACACCGGCCTATATTGGTTTTGATGCCACGGCAAAATCGCTGCATGTGGGCAGTCTGATCCAGATCATGATGCTGCGCTGGTTGCAAAAAACCGGGCATAGGCCCATCACCCTAATGGGCGGGGGCACGACAAAGGTGGGCGATCCTTCGTTTCGCGCCGATGAACGTCCTTTGCTGACAGAAGCGCAAATCGACAGCAATATCGCCGGAATCAAAAAAGTCTTCGAAAGCTATATCAGCTATGACGACGGCCCGACCGGTGCGTTGATGCTCAACAATGCCGAATGGCTCGACAGTCTCAATTACTTAGATTTCCTGCGCGACATTGGCCGGCATTTTTCGGTCAATCGCATGTTGAGTTTTGAATCGGTGAAATCGCGGATCGACCGTGAGCAATCATTGAGCTTTCTTGAGTTCAACTACATGATTTTACAGGCCTATGACTTCCTTGAGCTGAACCGCCGGTATGGCTGTCTGTTTCAAATGGGGGGATCTGATCAATGGGGCAATATCGTCAACGGGATTGACCTCACCCGCCGGGTTTTGAACCATGAGATCTATGGCCTCACCTCACAGTTGATGACCACATCCGACGGCAAGAAGATGGGAAAATCCCAAAATGGCGCCGTCTGGCTCAATGCCGATATGCTCTCGCCCTATGAGTTTTGGCAATTTTGGCGCAACACCACCGATGCGGACACGGGGCGGTTTTTGAAACTCTACACAGAGTTGCCCATTGAGGAATGTGATCGTCTTGGCGCCTTGCAGGGCTCCGAGATTAACAGCGCAAAAATCATTTTGGCCAATGAGGTCACAAGTTTGCTGCATGGACCGGATGCTGCAAAGACCGCAGAGGCTACAGCCCGCGACGTCTTCGAAAAAGGCGGCGTCGGTGATGATTTGCCCACTTTGACCCTCACGCCGTCCGATATCGCAGATGGCATCTCCATCGTTCAACTTTTGGTGAAATCGGGTTTGGCCGGCAGTGGTAAAGAGGCGAAACGCTTGATTTCCGAGGATGGGGCAAAGTTAAATGACGCCCCGCTCAGCGACGCCAGCCTGGTGCTACACGCGCGCGATCTTGCAGCGCCGATCAAATTATCCAAGGGCAAAAAGAAACACGCCTTGGTTCAGCTGGGATGACGGGCCGCACCGCTCATACCTTCGCCCCTCCGGTGGTAGAGGCCTATAGCTGGCTGGAGGGCAAGGACTTTTCGCAGCGCGCTTTGATCAACGTCAGCCAAGCCGCGCCCCTGGCCCCGCCCCCTGCGCCTTTGCGGGCGCATATGGTCAAGGTGATTGAGGAGGAAGACACCCATCTTTATGGCGCCGTTCTCGGGCTTCCGGCGTTACGGGAAGAATTGGCCCGTCACAGCAGCGCGCTCTATCGTGGCAAAATCACAGCGGCGCAGGTGGCCATCACATCAGGATGCAATCAAGCCTTCAGCGCAGCGATAGCCACGCTCTGCCGCGATGACGATGAGATCATTCTTCCCACCCCCTTCTATTTCAATCACAAAATGTGGCTGGATATGAGCGGTGTGCGCTGCTGCTCTTTGCCCTGCCACGGGGATATGATCCCCGATCCTGCTGAGGCAGCCCAGCTGATCACCGCCCGCACCAAGGCCATTGTGCTGGTCACCCCCAACAATCCCTGTGGGGTGGAATATCCAGCCGAGGTCATTCAAGCCTTCTATGATCTCGCCAAATCCCGCGGGCTTGCCTTAATCATTGATGAAACCTATCGCGATTTTCATGCGCAACCTGGCCCGCCTCATCACCTGTTTGAGCAGGACGATTGGCAAGACACGCTTATTCAGCTCTATTCCTTCTCCAAAGCCTATCGGTTGACCGGTCACAGAGTTGGGGCGGTTACAGCCTGCCAGACGCGGCTGGCGGAGATTGAAAAATTTCTCGACACGGTCACCATCTGCCCCAGTCAGTTGGGTCAAAAAGCAGCCCTCTGGGGGTTGCAAAACTTAGAGGACTGGTTGGCCCAGGAGCGGCATGAGATCTTGGCCCGCCGGCAGGCCATCATCGATCACTTCCCCACCCTGGCCGCGAAAGGGTGGCGTCTCTTGGGGCTTGGCGCCTATTTTGCCTATCTGGAACACCCGTTTGACGTTGATGCAACGGATCTTGCGCAAAAGCTCGTCGAGGAGACCGCCGTCCTCGCCCTGCCTGGATCTATGTTCGTTCCAGCAGGAGATCACGACGGCCGAAGTCACATGCGTATCGCATTTGCAAATATCAGCGCAGAAATGATCGTTGTTTTATTTGACAGAATGGCACAGGTAAGCCAGTAACTGGCTTGCTGCTGTGTTGCTGATGGCATAAGCATTTTGGAACTAAATTAAAGGGATCACCCCAATGGCTACGAAGAAAAAATCTGGTGCAAGCAAACTCGCGGTTTGGATTATCGTTGGGCTATTAATGTTTGGCATGATCGGATTTGGGGCCGCCGGTTTCAATGGCACGCAGCGCAGCCTTGGCAAAGTGGGAGACAAGACCGTGTCCATCTCCTCCTACAGCACTGCTTTGCAAAACGAGATGGCGGAATTTCAAGAGCAAATTGGCCGCGACATTACCCCGCAAGAAATGCAAGCCATTGGCCTCGATCAACGGGCTTTAAACCGGGTGATCAGCACGCGCGCTTTGGATCAATTGGTCACCGACCTCGGCCTGTCCGCGGGGGATGAACGCGTGCGCGAACAGGTGGTGGAAATCTCTGCCTTCCAAGGGCTTGATGGCGAATTTGATCGCGAAGCCTATGCAGAGGTCTTGCAGCGCAACAATCTCAAAGAGGCCGATTTTGAAACCTCCCTGCGCGAAGACGCCGCGCGCCGTATCTTGCAAGAGGCAGTTCTCACGGGCGTCACCGCACCGGAGGCCTATGCCAAAGCCATGGTCGCCTATTTGGCCGAAACACGGGATTTTTCTTGGGCGCGCCTGACCCAGGACATATTGGTCAGCCCGGCGCCCGAGCCCAGCGACGAGGATCTGATCACCTATCACAGCGAAAACCCAGCCGAGTTCACAACTTTGGCCGCCAAATCTATCAGCTATATTTGGCTGACCCCATCCATGCTGGCAGATGGCATCGAAATCGACGAGCGTGAATTGCGCGCCGCCTATGACTCCAGAAGTGATGAATTTATTCAGTTGCCCAGCCGCCTGGTCGAACGGATAATTTTCCCCTCGCAAGAAATGGCTGAAAACGCGATGGAGGCAATCACTGAAGAGGCGGCTACATTTGAAGAGGTGGTCGAAAACCGCGGTTTGACGCTGCAAGATGTTGATCTTGGCGATGTTACAGAGGCAGAACTGGGCGCAGCCGGTCCCTTGGTATTCTCTTTGCAAGAGCCTGGCGTGATTGGGCCAGCAGAGACGGACTTGGGCCCGGCATTATTCCGCGTCAACGCAATTTTGGACGGCAATGTGCAAGAATTTGACTCCGTGCGCGACCAATTGAACCTTGATGTTGCTCTGGATGTGGCGAGGCTCCAAATCGCAGACGTCGCTGAACAGGTCGATGATCTCTTGGCCGGTGGCGCGACCTTGGAAGACGTGGCCAGTGAGACAGATCTGCAACTGGCCACTCTGGATTGGCATGTGCAATCAGAAGGCGGCATATCGGACTATGAAGAATTTCAAACTGCTGCGGCCGCTGTCACAGCCGAAGATTTTCCGGCACTGGGAACATTGAGCGACAATGGTATCTTTGCCCTGCGCCTTAATGGAGAATTGCCCGCCGAGCTGCAGCCCTTGGAGAGCGTCCGCGACGCAGTCGCCAAAAGCTGGACAGAGAAACAGATTAAACAGCAATTGCGCGACCTGGCCGATGGCATTGCCCCGCAGGTCTCGCTCGATGCGCCTCTGGCCAGCTTCGGCCTGACGGAAAATCTCCAAGACGATATGAACCGCAATGACAGCGTGGATGGAACGCCGCCGGCTTTGGTGATGACCGCATTTGAAACAGAGCTGGGCAAAGCCGCTGTGCTGGACGCGACCGAGGGCGTGATCATCCTCGTGCCCCGCGCCATTCATGCTGCGGATTTTGAAGATCCCCAAGTGCAATCGCTCCAAAGTATCCTGGGCAATCGCATCGACACGACACTGGCGCGCGATGTCTTCGAAGCCTTTAGCAACGCCGCACGCGGGGCGGTGGATGTTAACATCAATCAAACAACGCTGCGCTCCATCAACAACAACCTCCTGGGCGGTGGATAACCCAAATGCAACTCACACCGTCCTACGAAGAATTTGCCGCCAAATATGAGGCGGGCGAAAATCAACTGGTTTATTCACGTCTCGCGGCCGATCTCGACACGCCCGTGTCGGTCATGCTCAAATTGTCTGACGCACAGAAGGATAGTTTCATCCTGGAAAGTGTGACCGGCGGAGAGATTAGAGGCCGCTATTCCATTATTGGCCTGAAGCCTGATTTGATTTGGCGCTGCCGGGGCACAGCCAGTGAGATCAACCGCGAGGCCCGGTTTGATCGCAACAGTTTTGCACCACAGGATGGCGATCCGCTGGACGGGCTGCGCGCTTTAATTGCGGAATGCCGCATAGATATGCCCGCCGATTTGCCCTCTGCGGCGGCGGGGCTTTTTGGCTATCTCGGCTATGACATGATCCGCCTGGTTGAGCATTTACCCGATATCAACCCAGATCCCATTGGCGTGCCAGATGCGGTCATGATCCGCCCAACCGTTGTGGCCGTATTGGATGGCGTCAAAGGTGAGGTGACGCTTGTCTCTCCGGCATGGATCAACTCCGGCCTCTCTGCCCGCGCCGCCTATGCCCAGGCTGCTGAACGGGTCATGGATGCCTTGCGTGATCTCGAACGCCCGGTGAGCTCAACCCATAGAGAACTCAGCGGCGCGGCCCATGTGGGGGCGCCCGTGTCAAATTTCACCAAAGAGGGCTACCTCGCAGCGGTGGAAAAGGCCAAGGATTACATAAAGGCCGGGGATATCTTTCAGGTCGTACCCGCCCAACGCTGGGCGCAGGACTTCACGCTCCCGCCCTTCGCCATGTATCGGGCGCTGCGGCGTGTGAACCCCTCACCCTTCATGTTCTTTTTTAATTACGGCGATTTCCAAATCATCGGCGCGAGCCCGGAGATATTGGTGCGATTGATGGACAATGAGGTCACTATTCGCCCCATTGCCGGCACGCGCAAGCGCGGCGCCAATGCTGAAGACGATAAGGCCCTGGAGGCTGATCTATTGTCCGATCCCAAAGAGCTGGCCGAGCATCTCATGCTGTTGGATCTGGGACGGAACGACGTGGGCCGGGTTGCCAAAATCGGCACCGTACGCCCGACCGAAAAATTCTCTGTTGAGCGCTATAGCCATGTCATGCATATCGTCTCGAATGTCGTGGGTGAGTTGGATCCGGCACATGATGCCGTGGCGGCGCTCTTGGCCGGCCTGCCCGCCGGCACACTCTCTGGCGCGCCCAAAGTTCGAGCCATGCAAATCATTGATGAGTTGGAGCCGGAAAAACGCGGCGTTTACGGTGGCGGCTGCGGGTATTTTTCCGCCGGCGGCGACATGGACATCTGCATTGCGCTGCGCACAGCTGTGCTCAAGGATGGCAAGCTCTATTCACAGGCCGGTGGCGGCGTTGTTTATGACAGCGACCCGGAGGCGGAATATCAAGAGACGGTGAATAAGGCCAAGGCCGTGTGGACCGCTGCAGCCGATGCCGCAAATTTCGCTGGCAGAGGCAACGGATAGCGGCCACGATGTGACAGCCCGCACGATCAAATCGTGGCGATCCAAGCAGATTGAAAGCGACATCAGGGCTTGTCAAAACCAAAGCCATGCATCACATTCAATTTGTGGAATAAGTGGAGGACCCAAGCTGTGCCAATCTCAAGACGTGATTTCCTTAAATCCAGCGGCGGAGCCGCATTGGCAGCCAGCGGTGCGCTTTGGGCGCCACAGGTGGCGCATGCGCAGCTTACTTTCGGGGATATGCGCCTCGATGTACTCAGCGATGGCAGCCTGCGCCTACCCGGCAGTTTTATTTTTGGACCAATGCCACAGGACGAATTGGGACCAGTTTTAGCGGCCTATGATCAATCACCCGAGCTGCTCACCCCACCGTGTAACGTCACGCTTCTGCGCAGCGGCGATCGCAATATCCTATTTGATGTGGGCTCGGGGCCAGATTTCGCGCCGACAGCGGGGCTGCTCCTCGACTCGCTCGACGCGCTTGGCTTGGCCCCAGAAGACATCACCGATGTGGTCTTCACCCATGGGCATCCAGATCATCTTTGGGGCCTGTTGGATGACTTTGATGACCCTTTATTTACCGAAGCCTCCTATCTCATGGGCAAAACCGAGTGGGATTATTGGATTGATCCCAAGACCGTTGACAGCATTTCCAGCGACCGCGTGCCCTTCGCTGTGGGTGCCAAAAGACGCCTAGAAGCCATTGAAGATAATATTGAGTTTTTCAACGACGGCGAAGAAATTTTACCCGGAGTGGCCGCGCGCGCCAGTTTTGGTCATACCCCTGGACATATGGCCTTTGAAATTCGCTCTGGCAGCCAAGCCGCCATGGTCGTCGGCGATGCCATAGGCAACGATCATGTGGCGCTGGCACGCCCCGCTTGGATCTCAGGGTCCGATCAAGATGGGAAGACCGGCGCGGCCAGCAGGATCAGCCTGCTTGATCAAATTGCAACAGAGCAGATGCCGCTCATTGGATTTCATATCAATCAGGGCGGCATTGGCAGAGTTGAGAAAGCCAATGAGGGCTATCAGTTCATCGCGGAGATCTAAATCATGCTGAAAAAAATTGTTTTGTGTAGCCTTCTGGCCAGCCCGGCTCTCGCCAGCGAAGATATCGCAGATCAATACCCCGCCTCCTTGCTCTATTCGAAACCTGTTGAGGTGATCCCACATGTCTTTTCTGCGATCGGCGCCACGGCGCCCTCGACCTATGAAAACGCCGGACATAATCACAATCTGAGTTTCATCCTCACCGGCGACGGCGTCGTTGTGATCAATGCCGGTGGCTCTTATCTGTTGGCAGAAGCACTACATGCGGAGATTAAAACCCTGACAGATCAGCCCGTGCGACTTGTGATCAATGAGAATGGCCAAGGGCATGCCATGCTCGGAAATTCCTATTGGGCAGATCAGGGAGTTAAGATTGTCGCCCATATCGACGCGGCCCATGAGTTTGAAGATCGCGGCGGACAGAGCCTCAGCGGGGCGGAGAACCGTTTGCAAGATCGCGCGCAAGGC
>ENA-UOYH01000246-UOYH01000246.1-marine-metagenome-genome-assembly--contig:-NODE-246-length-23023-cov-8.605378_pt1 | contig 23023 bp, 11 predicted proteins | sample MGYA00238175_ERZ767261 | MGnify/ENA primary metagenome ERZ767261 (study PRJEB28946, sample SAMN06267185) | marine metagenome | isolation source: Columbia River Estuary | place: USA:Columbia River Estuary...
AATTTTCGATTCCATGATCATCGCTTGACAAAAAATCTTTGAATTGACAGAAAGTTGTGCAGTTCCCGCCAGAAAATCAGAACTAAAAATCAGTCAACAGACAAGAAATTAACCTTGACAAAAAATCTACAAGTTGACAGAAAGTTGTGCAGTTCCCGCCAGAAATTATATCATAACTTCAGTTCTGCACACCACGTGATAGAAACATGCAAGCAAACCTAAACTTTTGCACTTTTCGCCAAAATGCATGATTTGCCTATCGAAACGCGTACTTTGCCTAATCGAATACGGACGTTTCAAATCTCTGATCGCTGAGTGACAAAAAATCTTTGAGTTGAGAGAAAGTTTTGCGGTTCCCGCCAGAAAATCGAAACTAAAAATCTGTCATCACGCAGAAATTTTGACAGTTCCCTCCGAAAAATTGAGGTCATTTGTAAATTTTATACCAAGATCCCTAATACCCTAACCGTGACAAAATTTCTTCGACTTGACAGAAAGTTTTGCAGTTCCCGCCAGAAATCAGAATTACAAATCGTTCGAGGGACGGAAATTTTGACAGTTCCCTCCAAAACAAATAGAGGCTATTTGTTGATTTTGTACCAAAAATGAGGGATGAGAAAAAAAGAAGGAAATCATATCATAACTTCACATTTCTGAACGCCGCTTGATACAAAACATGCAAGCAAACCTAAACTTTTGCACATTTTGCAATAATACATGATTTACCTATCTGGGTACTAAATTTTCAAATGCTTGATCTTCGTTTGACAAAAAATCTTCGAGTGAACAGAAATGTTTTGAAGATCCCGCCAGAAAATCAGAACTAAAAATCTGTCAACAGACGGAAATTTTGACAGTTCCCTCCAAAAAATAGAGGCTATGTGTAGATTTTGCACCAAGATGAGTAATTAGAAAAAAAATACCTACCGGTTCGGGCTTGTTTGGGCTTTAAAATCGTCGGGGTCAATATATACGATTGATGCACTGTTAGAATAGGTGCAAAGTAGTTTTCCAAATATTGTGCGTCAAGCAATAAGACCAGATTACAAAATCATTTTGAGATGCAATGAAAAAAAAAGTAGTTACGAAAGAAAATGATGATAGCGGGAATAATAGTTTCAGATTGAAATACTCTGCCAGAAACCGAAAAGTGAGATGGTTCTCACCAAAATCCACAAACATGTAAAAGTAGTTACAGAAGAACGTTTGATAGAGAAAATAATAGCAATAATATTGTACCTGTATTTTATCGCCAACGAATCCCAAATCCACCAACTCTTCATACCGCCCAGGTTAAATCTGTATGATCGGTTGCGCTTTCGATCCACAATGGAACTACCCCGGGATGAGTTGATCCCTTTATTAATTTGGCTACCCAGCCCCTCGCTTTCGACATGAGATCAGGCTCCGACGAAAGTTTCGAAATAGCGTTCTCCACCTGTTTTACGTTACGTGAACGATGTCCCAACACTGCGTACATTGACATGAGAAATGCACATTCACATTCCGCGGGTTTTATGCCACCAATGCAATGATGACTATAGTCGCCAGGAGAGGGCGCTCTTCTTGTAACTTTCTCCAATACATCAAGAGCGTTTTCGCGGTTCTGGTGCGGGTGATGGATGATGCATGTCTGCCATTTATTAGAGTGACTATCAAATGGGAAGATTAAAATAATCGCATGATGATTGATTCCAGCTTGCAGGTTTTGCCGGTAGTCATACCCCATCTCTGTGCATTTGACCAGGGTTGGTATGACGACAGTCATATCCTCAGGTCTGAATTGAGCTGGTTTCATGTCGCCGTCACTAACGGCGTACACATTGAGTTTTTCCGTTAAAGCGCTAATGAGCTTTTCGTATGCATTTACTCCCAGGTGAGAGTACTTGGCGGACAGGTTGTAGTTGAACTTCCAACATTCAATCTTGTTTGATATTGGCTTGAAATATCCACGTCTTGATTCGGAAACGTATAGATATATGGTTTCCCGGCGATCAACCAGTTTTGTATAATCCGAATATTTTCGATATTGAACTTGGCGCAGCCATGGATTATATGCGTAAAAGTGTGTGAATTTTTTGTTGTTGCGATCAAGTTCCAGCACCCCAAATAACAGTTTATATTTCAAACATATTAGTGGACATATTGTGTGATGATCATGCTCATCCAAGGGTGTGTCGCGTATAGCAAATAGTATTGAGGATATTGGCAATGATAATATGGGGGCATTGGATATAATATCCTCACTGAAGCAGTTGATCCTGGTGATGCTTGACGATAATTCTTCTACAAAAGTGATGATGTCCATTGGGTCTTGTGGATTTCGTGTGCGATTGTCAACAAGCTGTTCGTCTAAATTCTGTAATAGCTTCCAAACGTTTTTGTGAAATGATTTATCTTTGGATGCTATGAGGTGTGGGTGAAATTGTTTCGTTGATGTTGATGTGTGTGTATGGCCGCCAATTGGATCGCAGGTGAAGAGGTTGTTAGGGACAATTGTTGCTTGTATGGGGGTGGCTTTTTTAATTTGATTCCATTGAAATGTTCCATCTAGGGACAGGGACAATGTGTGGGCAGGGATTCTTGGGAAAATGGAAGTCCCCCGAAAATGATACTTCACAGACCATCTATTATTCAAAGGAGTCAGGAGTGATGTCACGTTTTCCTGAAAGTCGAAATAGATGATGTTTTTGTTGTACATCAATGCCATCATTGGAAGGATAATATGAGGGAGATACTTTGTAGATTGTTCAAAATCACTTATCTCGATGGGTAATGAAATTTGAAATCGATTGTCGGATTCCAACTGCTTCAGAGAATCCACGTCGGAAAATAGTGGATTGGTGTTGCCTTCACTGAGAATGAATGAGTGCTTGAGTTTTTTTCCAAGCTTTGTCATTTCTCTGTGGATGGCACCCCTGAGAAATCGCTCCTTGCAATTAAACATCTCGCCTAAGGTAGAGTATAAACTTGGATGAACATATTTGCATGTAAATTCGATTGGCTCGCCGATCAGTGCAACATGTGCTGGTTTCCATATGTCCACTTTGCAGCATTCATTGACTCTATAATAGCGCGTCTTGTTCGCCCAACTTAATACGACTAGAGCAATGTCACGTCTCATTATTGAGTTGATGATTCGATTTTTCTTTTTTTGATCGCTTGGTGTCTGGCTGTGCTGAACATTGTGACAGGGAAAATGAAATTTTTGACAGAGTTGCTGGATCATTTCCATTTTCGACAGATTACCTCCAATTGTGCGTCTGGTCAAATGAATCCATACAAATTTAAGGTCAGTGGTAGGTAGTGAATCGGCATCTTTACCGTGCTCTAGCAATTGTTGGACCTTTTCCATTACTCTTTCGCCTGCATGTCCGTAAGGGCTGATAAGATCTGGATCATCATGAATCTCAATAATGTATTCACACAGCCTAGAGAGGAACCCGGTGGACTCAGGATGAGATAAAGTACTGAGACGAGATAATGAATGCAGCACGAGGCATTTTGGGTCGGTGGGCGTTGGAGCACTTGATAGTTGCTCATTCATGACGCCAGGGTCTATATCTTTTTCATGAGGCCACCAACGATCGCCTTCAAAATCTTCCTCTTCTTCATCAAACACACTTCTCCCATGAATGTCTTCATTGGTTAACTGTGCTCCCTTCGATATTTCTGGAATTAGGTGTTGCCAAATCATCATAGGGAGGTGTAATTTGCACTGAAGTGATAAGTTGTGGTGACACGAGATTGGGCTTCTGGTAGGGTAGGTTTCCACATACGCTAATAATTCCTGAGAGTCTTTCTTTTCCGTTTTATACATCCTCAATTGTTTCTTCAATGTGGATAACATTGCATTCAGCTGGTCTTTGTTTTCATTGGGGTTTTTTTTGGTACGCATATAATTGTGTGGATCATGCCTCTTGTCATCGCATAGCCATGTATTGACATACTTCACGCCAAAAGCGGGGCAGATACCAATAGTGATCATGAGGTGGGAGAGTTGTGCACGCAACCATTGTGTTGCCTTTGGGTCGGAATATATTTCATTAAACTGTTTCTTTCGTTGGAATTTCAATTGTGATAATGTATCACTAAGTAGTTTCATAGCACAAGTGTCAATTGTGCGGGCATCTCTCACATCCAGATGTATCTTAAACATTTGTTGATTGCATAGTTCGTCCAGGGAGAGGCACACGTGAAGGAGAAAATCATTCAGATGTCCTTTTGTTCGTAATGGGTCGTTTGGGGGTGGTCTTATTGAGACTTCAATGCGCATTCCTATTCCAAAGTCTTTTACGATTTGAAATGCATTTTCTCTTGCCTTGTCAAGATTTTGCAACATCGTAAGCAATGCAGATATAGTTCTATTGCCAGTTCCATACATGGCTTTGAGTCTCATTGGGAACCTATTACGGCGCTGCAATAGGCTGTGGGCAATTGTCGAATATAACTTGATGCTGTAAATATTGGCAGAGTTGGTTGTCAAGGAATCACCCTCTGGTTCATTGTTCCTGTATGATTCAACTGCTTCATTTGTTACGTATGGGTCCAACTCGTTGTCTCTGTCTACCACTCCTATGGTGACATCGTGGCCCTCTGTCCAATGTGTGTCGTGTTTACTGATTAGTACTGTACCTTTCAACTCTTTCATTTTTAGGGTGTCACCTTGTTTTTCATGAAGTTTTGAGAGTTGGTGTAGTGGATAAACTTTCATTTTTGATCCTGCAATTAGAGACTTGCGACTATCACAGTCTCCTGCCTTTGTGCATGACACCTGAATGAGATTGTTTTTTGGTATGGGGCATACAAAAGCTATGTCCAGTTGTGTGACTTCTACAATCAGCCCGTTTGTTGCCATGTGTTTCATGCTGGTAAAAAAACTTCGTAGAGGACATTCCTGATTGTTTTTGATGGGTAGGCGAAAACCCATGTCTGCCACATGGATGATATGAGTATCTGTGCTGGAGACCAAACAAGATTCGATTATGGAATCTACCACTATTGGGTATGGGGGCTTGTTTGCGGATACGTGTGGATCAAAACATATACCTGGATTCTTGGAAGCTTCGAGAAAGTATCCTTTTGACCTCAATGAATGTATCAACTTTTGCTTGCAAGAGCAGTGGAGTGCTATCTTCACAGGCATGTCTATCACTAGCATTTCATTGCCCTGCATTGGGGGGGATAAGTGTTGGCATTCGTTACCATTACAGCCAAAAATCCCGTTCGGTTTTGATGACCCTGTAGTTGAACTGGGTAGACTGCATCCAAGTGTCATGATTGATCCAAACAGCATAAGGAAATCTTTAACTGTCTCCTTTTGAAAATTGCACATACCCTGTGTCGTGACAATGACGCTGAGCGCATCACAGTCCACTGAAATATCCCTCACACTGCTGCTATGTGTGCTAGTGATAGAATTCGAATGTATGTATTTTTTGCTTAATTCTAGAAGTCGGGTACCTATTTCTATGGCTGAGGTTTCGTTTGATCCCCTGCGTTGTCAATGGGTTAATGATGAGTTTTGTTGAGAATCTTAGTAAATTCATAAATTATATCACTTGAAGATAGCACAGGAGTTTTTCTTACCATGAATGATAACCACAATTGTTTGTAGAGGCAGAGTTAGATTCAGACCAATCATCATCAGAATCATGCACCGGAGGAGACATGTTTTGTTTAAAAAGTGTCAGTGACCAATGAATACTCTTATATGTTATGATCAGATATCCACAAGAACACATCAATTTGGCTTTATTTGAATATTTTGTGTTAACTCTATTTACTGATGTTCCAAAAAGCCGCTCCTCACAATATCCCCACAATCACTCATAGATAGTTCCTGCTAAATCACCTAGGGCTGGGGTTTGGTGCTGCCTCAGACGATTCGCGTACTGATAGAGAAGTGACTGGCATCCCATTGTTGAATGGTCCCAGTTGAATTCATGTGGGTCCCTGGGTTTGTACGTTGTGCTTGTGCGCTTCCTCTTCTTAGTCTTGTGAAAACATCTCCTCACCTTTTCCGTTTTTTTCTCTGCCACTACAGCTGTACTCATCACGGATGTGGTATGTGCAAGAAGAGCTGCAAGGCCATTAACACCAGCCTGTTCAATATCTTCATCATGTGAGTTCATCATACTTTCGCGGACTTTCTCCATCACTTTCTGAATTACAAGCATTTGGAGTCTTTCAATTGATGGCAACGAATCTTCACATCTTTGAGTCGCCTTTGTAAACTCGTAATACGGAATCTCCATTTTTGCAAAATGGATATTGGGGGTCTCTGCAATACTGGGATCGTACAGACTGAGCAGAGCGGATGGTATTTTATCGAGGAACAGACTGTCCAGTACATCGGAAGAAGCTTTTGGCCAAGGAGTTATTCCTCCCATATCAGATGCGTCATTTTCTTCTATCCCCTTGTTAATGGTCACCAAATGAGTGATGTAAATTAACAGAACTTCATGGCTGAAATTGGGATAATGGGCACCTTCATCTTCCCTAAAACTAGGATCCACAAAGTCAATAGTGTGTAATTTCATTTTTTCCGTCAGACGGTGTGAAGACGTGCCAAAACGTCTTTGTACAAGAACCATGGCTTCGAACCATGAGTCAATTTCAATGGAGGTCTCTCGTGAAATACCGGTATTGTAAAATTCAAGTAGTTCAGTTGATGCTTGTGTTAGTAAAGCAATGTGATAAGCTTTGTGACTTGGATATGAGCTTGCTGGTATTTCAGTTTCAAATCGAGCATGGTCAAACTCGGGTTTTTTGTGAGTCTTTGTCAACATTTCACTGATTGGTGATACGCACTTAATATGCCAGGTTGACATCCTCTTCAAGAAATCAGCAGAGATTGTTGGGAGTGTTTCTTCTCTCCACTCAGGGAACCTGCTTGTCATTCTGTTGATGATGTATATAGTTGTGTACCAATATCCTTCTGGATGAAAGTTTAAAATATTTCTCATTGTTAGATTTGTGTCAATTGAATTTCATGTGATGGTTTGGTTCCTTCCAAAATTATGAGAGAGATGCATACTCTTCTATTTGTGTGAAGATTGGTGAGGACTCTCGTTCTCTTGATATGAAGTGACACATCTACTTTTGTGATGCGTATCTTTCCCAACACACCAAAGCTAAACGCAATTATGTGGCCAATGATGTGCATTTTCCCATCAAGTAATGCAGCCTTACATAATACAATGCATTTTGAACACTGATTATGAAGTGAGCATTGGCCATGCGTGTCCAATAAAATATCCATTCATCACACATGGATAGGATATGGTGTAATAGGCATGAGTAAAAAGGGTTGATCCTATCTTTGTTTTGCGCACAGCAATGGAAGATGGTGAGTGCTGAGAATTGCAACCCTGTCCTTGTAAGTGTATTGTGTGAATGACCATTGTGTTATCGATGCCTCTGGCCAGTGCAACTAGAAGGTCCCCGACAAATGACACCGACTAATGATTGTGGAACCTAATTGGAATATAATGAAACGTCAGGGGGGATACGACGTGTGTAGGACCAAGTTCAAATTATTCTCCCGGGGAATGACAAAAACGTCACTTTCTTCACAAATGTTACCTCTGTCAATACGTACGGAAAATCACATATCTATCCGCTTCTGTTATGAGCCAACATGCCTTTTCCTACCTTTTACATAATTGTATTAAATTGGGTTTGGTTATCAACAAATAATAAGTATTCAGTGAAAGTCGAAATTACTCTTCTACTCGGCGGTATGTCTATAATGGTTTTTTGTTTAAACATGTGTGTGATAATCCAAGATTGGCTATACCTAATATCTATGGAATTTAAAATTTTGGTGCTACACCACGATTGACTATTGACCGAATATCTACTTCGCCCGAATCACAACACTTCCGTAGGTAGGTACATAACAATGATCCGAGACAATTGAGTTTTATGATGAGGCTGAAAATGATGAAATGGAGCCTGCACAGGCAATAGAATGCATTGCCCCTTCGTCACTCAAATGGCTTTCCCCATAAGCTTTCCAACGATGGCGAGAAGTATTTTTTTGATTTTAGGTCTGACGAGCGATTATTCATCCGTATTTCATTCACGTTTTAGTCACGATTCGGGAAAACCGTTTAGACAGACTTACGTATGTAGGACCAAGTACAAATTATTCTCCGGGGAACGACAAAAATGTCACTTTCGTCACAATTGTTACCTCTGTCAAAACGTACGGAAAATCACATTTACTATCCGCTTCTGTTAAGCGGCAACATTCCCTTTCCTTCCTTTTACATAATTGTATTAAAATAGGGTTTGGTTATCAACAAATAATAAGTATTCAGTAAAGTCGAGATTACTCTTTTACTCTGAAGTATGTCGCTATAATGTTTTTTGTTTAAACATTATTGTGCTAATCCGAGAATTGCTATACCTAATATCTATGGAATTTCAAAATTTGGTGTTACACCAAGATTGACTATTGACCGAATATCTACTTCAGCCAATCAAAAAAACTATCAATATCCCCACCTGTACGGACACTTGCGTCCAAGCCCTCTAATCAGGTTTCCTGCATTATTTCTTCGTCCTTCTTGGTGAAGTCCTGTTTGAATTTGGTGCTGTTTCCTTGGAATGCCCACTCCCAGTTATTTCGTGTTGATGCTTTTTCTTTTTTGGGGAGGGAGACTGTCCTTTGTAGCAACGCTTCTTAAGGGCATTGTTGGTATCTACATTGCCGTTTCTATTCTCAATGTTCAGTGCTCCCCATTCTTCACCACCAATCATCTTTATGGTGTCCTTGTGATGCAGAGTCCAATATGCATCATTAAGGCCAAATTTCGGTCCCTCCTCAAATGTGATGCTTTTAACACAATCCACACTACTCGCTTCCTCGGAAAACATACCATGCTTTGACGTCAAACTGTCCATCAAGAGTTTCAATACTTGAGCGCAGTTGTTGCCCCTGGGTGTTGATTTTATTTCACAGATGCCATGCCACATCTGTGCTATTACCACCTTCTCCAATGGTGTGAATTTTTGTTCTTTTTGAATCTTTCGAATGAATTCAGAGAGCCTCAAAACGGCAGGGAGGCAATTTCTCACCCATGCTGTGGCACGAGGCAACAAAGGTTTTACTGTACTGGAAACAGTTCTTTTCAACTGGCCATGAAGGACGGATAGTTTTTTTTCATCGTCATCTCGTACAGAGTCCAGTTTCTTTATCTTTTGTATGATTATCTCTGTTTGTTTTCCTAGAGAAAGCAGCTTGTCATTAGACATTAAGTCTGTTAATACTGGTTTCAGGTCTGTGAGCATAACTACAATCTTCAAGTTAGAACGGTCGGAGGCATCCATGAGTTTGCTGGTTATGAACCATGACATATTGGCCGTCTTTGGAATTGAGTGGAAGAGGATTTGCTTTTTGGAATTCCGTTTTGTTCTTGGGAATTTCTCCTGCTCCGTCAAAAGAAAACGGCCGAATTCTTTCACTAATCTCGAATGAAATTTTTTTTCATCAATAAAGTGAACCAATTTGGGGTCTGACAGGAATGTGGAAACACCTTTAATGATTTCGAACAGGTAGTGACTCTGAATGGAAACGACTTGTCTCTTATCCCGCTCAATGCCTCTGCTCATGACACAGGAGATATGTGTCAATGATGTCCTTACACCATATATGTATATGTGGATCCATTCATTGAAACAAGGTGGTGAGTTAGGACGGATCTGGTTTTCCCCTTGTTCTTTTGACTGAACAAATTTGAGAAGACAATCTGTTACACCCTTATAACAATTTTCTTGATACACTGCCCAAAGAATTAGCTGTGACACAGCTGAAGATGCATCAACCATCGGGGGGCAGAATGACGTAAGTGCATTTTTTCGATTTTCTCCAGGTTTTGGTGGTGGTGGTGGTGGTGCACTCAACGCCCAACGCGTATCAGAAACGATTTCTGTGCCTATGACATACCAAGTTATTTGGATCCATTCAATCAAATCATCGTAAGATACATCAGAATGACATGGAGTGATCATTACTCTTGCTTTCTCGCACAATTTAATGATATCTGATATGAGATCCATGGTTCTGACACTGATCAAAATTATGAGGGCATTGACGCATTTCTATTGATGACTTTGACCCAATAGACAAGGACTCCCCTCTGTGTTTGACATTATTTCAAATTTATCTGTATACATGATGTATCTTAGGCCATGTACATCTAGAGTGATCCATTTCAAACACATCCCCGAATTGTCGAATTTTAGATGATTTCCCTCTCGCTAGTGAGACATCAACCTATCATAAATACTTCACCCACCCCCCCCAGCTCTCTATCACCACCCTAGCAACTCTCCTCGTCCTGGTATGCCTCGAGATAGTTACAGAAACGTTTCGCCTACAACGCACGCACAGATGCGTACGATAGAGTCTTTCATTGAAATGAGGTCACTGCATCTTGAGTGTCTGTCAGGTGTACGCAGTTGTCGTTTCCGCCAACAACCGCGGTCTTAAGGTAGAATGATACACAGTAGACCTTTTCACTGGGCCTGCATCGCGATGAAACGGCGTGTGGCTCGCTTGGGTTGAAAATTAAAACGTCCCCCGGCCTCAATGCCACCGCCACCCCAAGGCGGGGGAAACAAAAATAAGACACGACCTTGTCAGATAAAATGTTATATGCTTGTTTCCGCACGTGAACTGTCACAATGGACATAGCGTAGTCTTCATCAGTGTGGCAGTCCAGGTGGACATTTACCCCAAATGCTATACCGCCATATATCCGCGATCGTTTCGACAAATCAGCAGAAGCCATTGTCTTCACATTGAGATGACGTCTAACCTCGTTGATTTCTCTGATTGTGCTTGAATCGGAGAATGCTGAAAATGCTGCCTCGATCTTGATCATATGATCCCATAGGGCATCCCAGACTTTATCCGATACCTTGTCTTTGTGATAAGTATGATCGCGAATGCCTGGGGAAGCCCTACAAACCTGAGAGCCTATGGCGCAATACTTTCCTTCGCTGTAAATTAGTTTCCTTTTGGATCTGACAAGAGACCTCTTTTGCACTTGTGAGATATCATCCATCGCGTCGATGATTTTGTTTTGCCCCCTACCGTGTCCGAATCCCAGGATATTCAAAGCATCTATGCGGGGCAAGCGTATGAATGGACTTGGCTGGTCGGACGGCGTCTCATAACACAATCCTTTGCTGGGATCCTTAGTGTCGGCTATGTAGAGCCCACCAGATATTATGCGTAGAGCCCGCAATGGCCTGTCGTCGGGTAGATGGTGTTCCTGCTTGATTGGTGGATAATTAAGGTCGCTGCCATCGAAAACCAAATGAGTGCGTCGAAGGTCCTCCATGGACCATTGTGCTCTATCTACGCAGTGGGGGCAAATTCGAATCAGCTTCGTTTTTTGCTTCCTTCTCTTTCTATTGGTCCTACCGCTCCTATTTCTTCGACCAACCGTTGTTGAAATGATATCAGATACCTTTGGTAGGATGTAGCCATACTGTGTTCTCTTTGAGCTGGGCTTGTTACTTTTCCACACTTTCATGTGAGATGGAATGGTTATTGGTATATCAATGGAGGGCGCTGTTCCGGGGCGTCCCTTTCTCCTGATAAAGCCCTTGTTGTAAACCTTTCGTTTTGTGTATGGAGGAGTCAACCATCTCCCAAGGAGTTTGGGGTGAACACAAACCGGTCCTACAGGAGCTCTCCTTTGCTCAGGATATATGGATTTTGTCATCCTTTCTATACGAAAAAAAGATTTATGAGTCAATGTAACGATCCTTGAAAATACAAATGTAGGTACCTGTGTGTTTTGGGGAAGGAGCTTGACTTGAAATAAAATCGGATTGAATGGTTTGTTGCCTCATTATTCCGTTTTTGGCGGGAACGGCAAAACTTTCTTTAGGTTCGCAGATTTTTTGTTAAAATGATGTGCTCCTCTAAAAATCTAAAACCATGGTAAAATACAATACCCAAATCATGGAACTAATGCACCAAATGGATCTTGGTTTGAAAGAGAAGATAAACGATCTAAAGATTAAACAATGTGCAACTAATTGTGGCGAATATGCTTTTTCAAATAATATAACATTTCCAAAAATACATCATGGTAATTGAAGAATGTTTAAAAGATAAATAGAGCATTTCTCTTGCAGAGCGAAAGGCTTCGAATGTGTTGTTTTGTGTGTGTTGTGGTTAGGGTTAGGGCCCTAGCCTAACCTTTATATAGTTAGTTTTCATCGAAGTCAGGCATGCTAAATGAAGCCGCATCCATGGGAGGATTTACGGGATCAGTAAACATGTGCCACCCCTTCACGCCATCTTCGTCGCCAACACCCAAGTCAGTGGCATTATCACCATAGCCAGTCGGAGCCTTGCCCTGAGCTGGACCAGCCAAGGTTGAATCCTTTCCCAGAGCTGGAGCCGGAGCTGGAGCCGGAGTTAGAGTATCATCAGTGCCACCACTAAGGTCTATGCCATCATCCAGGGCAATATTACCATGAGCCGGAACCTGAGTAGAAGCCTGAGTAGAAGCCTGAGTAGTAGCCCGAGCAGACTCCCGAGCAGAACCCTGATCAGGACTCTCAGATTCATCCTGGCTATGTACTGCTGTCCCTGAGCTGCTCGACGAACTATCATCATCATCAGAGCCAGACTGACTTGTGGATGCTACTCCACGCCCTAATACTTTTCGTGCCCTTTCATTGTCACCTAATGTTCCCAATTGTGCATGATGTCCTATTTCTAGTTCAGTCTCCATGTCATCATCTTCCTCTCTAGTGTCATTAATTATAGACGTATTGTCAGCTTCCTCTTCATCTTCCTCTTCATCTTCACTTCCGCCGGGGCATTCGGACTGATCAAGAACGAACTGCCGAGCGTCATTTTTGACAACATTTCTAAGAACATTTGTCCGTTCTTGATCTTGATGAAAAAATCCTAAGGCATCCGAAAGTATAGGTGCAATGCCCTCCGTCCAAAATTCCTCGGCCTTCTCTTCATCATTTTTGATTAACGCGATAAATGCATCGAAACCAATAACCCCTTCATCTTCTTCATCTTCAGCTGCAAACAAGTTAATGTATGGCTTCAAGGTGGTAACAACTCCCTTTGTGATTTTCGCCCTTTTCCTACGCAACATCTTGATAGAATGACCATTCTCATTCTTCTTTGCATTGATAGCAGCCGTCGTGCTTGTAGACCTCGCCTTTTTGGGGGGATTCTTCTTTGACTTCTTGTTCTCCTTCTTCCCTGTGTCCTCCATTGGCTGTACCCCTGTGTCATCGTTGTTTAGCGTGGCTTCACCATGTCCGCTCCCCTTCGTTCCACTGTTGTCATCTCGATTGTCACCCCCCGCCCGCGCAATGTTACTATCTGCTTCAGAACCATGATTGCCGGAATCTCCTTCAAATTGTATTACTGGTATCTCTTCAGGCGGGGTCTTTCTTTTCCCTACTTGTTTTTTTTTTCGCTCGGCCCTTTCCCGCTTTTCCCGCTCAACCCTTGTTGCCAGCTTTTTTGTGATGTGATGAAATGCATCGCTTGGCCACTTTTTATAAAAACATTCGGATGGGTCGCGACACTGTGCGTAGAATTCACTTATGCTATGGTGGCGCATTGGTTTGATCAGACTTGGGTTCCCCGGCCTACTCGCTGACCTCAAATCTTGAGTTTGTGGTCCCCCAACACTAACCGACCCAACAAATATCGCACCAGGTGTCGGTGTGATCTGATTCAGAACGATCATTTGGTCCCCCTCTTTACCCAAATCAATTATATTGTCGAGGACCTTCTTGTCATCCATGCTCATGAACTTACATAGGAAGATGCCAATCATCATGAAAAGTGTGGACTTCCCCATCTCACACGCGGCCTTCCACTCGGTTGTGCTCGTAACTTTCTCGAACTGTTGTATTTTTTGGAAGATGTGTCCATTGTTGAACGGTGGTGCATGACGATTTAGATCATATCGTTTAGGAGCAATTCCAAATCGCCCAAATGTAGTTTGACAATCCTCCAATATCCCATCTAAAAGTAGGACACTTATACCATCTCTCCCAAGTGTTTTGCAAGGAGTGGGTTTTTTCACATTCGCGCGCTTAAAATAAGTGCCGTTCCACCATGATGTCGTCGATGATGCAGTGGTACACCCCACAGTCTGTACGAATAGATGAAAATACTGTCTGCATTGTTCCTTGGTACCCACACCACATTGGGGGTAGATAGGGTCAACAGTGGACCCTACAAACTGTCTCATTCTAACATCAATAGATTTTGAAACATGGGACCACATCAGAATCCAAACAAAATCTAGCAACGAATGAGGGATTTTCGTCCCTCTGTTGTCCAGTGTTCTGTCATATAGCTCATATGGGTCCTTCACCTTATTCGTAAATGCTTTAGGGGAGAAGAGAGACGACAGCATGCAAGGTGCATTGGAAAAAGGGATGATGCATGGAGCTCCTTTGGCTGAGTACCGTTCTGCATCTTTCTTTTTGTGGAAAAGCGTTTTGAACAGTTCCTCCCCCATTGCATCATCTTCGTCTTTGTTCAGAAGTAGTTGGAGTCCAATTTGATCATCAATATCACACATCTCTGGTAGTAGAACCATAATTCTTCGCAGTTCGGGTAGCAACCATTTTGCGAAACAATCAATCCAAACTCTGATGCAAATCTCTCCAAGATCAGGCTTCTTATTGTCGTCTCCAAGATCAGGCTTCTTCTTGTTCTCCTCCTTCTTCTTCTTCCCCTCCTTCGTATTCTTATTGCTTGGGTCCACACACTGAACATCAACATCTTGATCGAGGACAGAAAGGCCTCCTTCCCTAATTAATTTTAGTAATTGTTTCTTGTCTCCGGTAAGCCCAATAGCCCATACTTGAGGGAGAACATTCATGAGATAGGGGAATTCGCTCATCTGGTGAAGTACAAAGCTCATCACATTGCGCATGGTATGATCCTCGGCCCTCCCTTGCCCAAGCTGAGCTTGGGCTGATCTTCCCTTCATCCTCAAGCAAAAGTCCGTGTCAATATTGCTCACCGGAATACAGCAGCTAATGGTCAGCATCGTGTCAATATCCGTGGTTTTACCTTCAGGGTCAGAGAGTGCCCACCTGGAGCCCCCACAGGGATCAACAGCATGTGTGAGTTTATTCATAAACTTTTGGGCCGTGACTTTGAAGTCCGCACTGCATCCTCGTGGGATGAGACCAAGGGGTGCGGAATCCGCTACTGCTATCCTGTGTAGTCCATCAGATACAAACATGACCAACTTTGTCTGCCAGGCAAAGTTTTCCGATATAAATCGATGAAGAATTCTGTTCCGATTCTTTGCAGACATGTCTCCGTCAGCAGCCCATTTCAACACCTTCTCCTTAGATTCTCCCCAAAGACGATTTGCTGGTGCATTCCAAGTTCTGTTACGTATGAATTTCTCAAGTGCGTCACTGCTACCATTGGGCGCGTGCAGTTTCATCAACTCGGCAAAGTATCGAACTATGCCCACGCTAACCGACGAGATTGGTGTGTGTTCTTCACCCATAATCCAACTCAACGCTTCTCTTACCATTTCAGGAGTAGCATCAGATGCGACTAGGTTTTTAGAATTCCCCCCCGCGTTAGAAGTCGAGGAGAGGGGGACTCTGCCATCATCCTGTGCCACGATCAATGCGAAAGACCCGACCGTAACGGTCACTTCCCCACTAATCACCGACTTGGGCTCATCTAGTTCCGTGTTCACAAACGCCCTGTAAATGTTACTGTCACTGTCCGAGTTTAATTTTGCTACTTGGATCTGGGACCTCAAGTTGACTGGTGCATTAACAGTTTCGGGGAATGTTTCTAACGAGAGGTCGCAGTGAACATGCAAAACAAGCAATGGTAGCTTTGATGCCGGAAGAGAACACTGTTTCACTTCATGCTTAGGCAGCTTTTTCTCATAAGTGCGGATATCATGTTGTTCGGGTGCAACAGCGGCCTTTTTCTTTGACCCTGACACCGTACTGATGGATGTTGTCCTCATTCTTGCCATTCTTTGATCCTTCGACTCCAATCTGGCCCTTTTCTCAATCTTAGCCATGGCTTTTTTACTTACAAAATTCCCACCTGCGTGCAAATTTAATGATGATGAATACTATTATGATGATGACTAGGAGTAACTGTGTTGATTGGCTTTTACTCGAGATGCGGCAACAGGGGATCTACTCCTTTTTGGCAGAGATCTTGTCCTATGCCCTCGTCTCGGTCAGTGGATCCGCTGGGGACACTGTTTAGCCAAGAGATCTGGATACGGAGTTGACAAATGATTGCAATATTAAAATTATGAGCATCTCTCAATATACGCTGTTTCTCTGGGAGCAAGAAATCTGACACCAAAATGAAAGTTTGACGATTCCTGCCAACACACGACCAATGACGTACGAAAATATGAATGTCCCGAAGTATCGTAACTTCTGCTTTTTCCCCAGATGCGGCATCGGGGATTTGCAGTTTCCGCTAAAAAGCAGGATTCGCCTACCCCAAGTACTAAATCTTCAAAATCTCTGATGGCAGCTGGACAAATAATCTGTGAGCCGTCAGAAAGTTTGGCTGTTCCCGCCAAAATTCAGATCATGAAATCCATGTTCTGGGAGATTTGACACTTTATAATGAGATACTAACGATTTAGAAATAAGTACAGGTTACATCATACTTTAAAATATGAGGCTAGGAGGTAGTGTGATGATGGCTAGGATTAACTGTGTTGATTGACTTTTTATCCAGATGCGGCATCAGGGGTTTTGCAGTTCCCGCTAAAAAGCAGGATTTGCCTGCCCGAAGTACTAAATCTTCAAATCTCTGAACGCTGCTTGACAAAACTGCTTGACAAAAAATCTGTGCGATGTCAGAAAGTTTTGCTGTTCCCGCCAAAATTCAGAAGGAACCAAAGAATACCGTTAGTATAAGTACTCATGTTGTGCCGTTGGTCCCAACTGACAAAAAACCATTACGCTACACATTTCCTCTCAACGCATTTTTGCTTCCAGTGTGGTTTCAGACAATTTTGACACTTGTTACATGGTTCTTTTGAGCAACCAGCACATGCGCAACGAGGATTCCGCTTGCGTTTCTCTTTCTGAGGATCATCGTCAGACCAGAATCTATCACCATTTTCATGGATTTGAATATGCTTGTCCAAATCAGAGGTATCCAAGTCCTCCAAATCACCGTCATTGTAACGAACAACCCAGCGATCTTCCAAACCCCCAACCTCCCCCCCACCCCTACTCACAGACACGAAGATACCAAGAAATGTCAGCGGAAACTGACCCTGTTTTCCAATGTTGTCATCCGCATCGGCAGCGGCAGCATCAAAATCATCAATATAATTAGAAAGGTATGTTTCTGTGTAGGTCCGGATGATGTTTCCAGAGAATTCAACCAAGTATTTATAATCTCCTGTGGGTTTGGAATAAAGCATTCAAATAGGGGTGATTAATAAGGAGTAGAAGTGGAGAAGAGTGATTAATGAGATGTGTTGTGTTGCTTACCAGCGCCGAGACTATCACACTTTGCCAGCACAGTACCAGTCGAGAAAAACATTTTCTTGATCTGAGAACCTATACCCCATTCGTTTCTGTCGTTTGACTTGTGGATTGTCTTCTTCCGCTTGTTTGGGGAGCGATAATAGTTATCATACTGATCTGCAAATCTGGGATTCGCTTTTGCAACAGACTTATCGCTGTGGTTGTTAGCTGCAGCAGACTCATCCATGAGATCATCATCGTTCTGAACCACCCCCCCAATGCTTGGAGGCAAACTGAAGCGACTAGAGACACTGTCGCTTTCATTTCCTCCTTCTGCAATGATTGCATCACCTGACATTCCAGATGCTGGTTTGCATGCTTCAGATATATCCTCATCACTGAATTGAAGGATTCTTTTACCGCTCCCTTGCAACCCTTCGTCATCCGTGCTTGGGAAGAGCGAGGATTCATCATCCGATTCAGGAGGATTTTCTGTGGTGTTTGGTGGCTGCTGTACAGCGTCGACAGTGTTGTTGGCTTCAGGATTGTTGTTCATGCCGTGTTTGTTTTCGAAAAAATGATGTTGTGTCCTGGTTACAGAAGCGTTTGGATGCATGGAGGGGGGTGCTGTCTAGATATTCTTTTGCTCATTTCGATGTATCAAGTAACAACGACTCTAGGGAGGAGTCCTGCGGATGTTGAGTGTTGCATCCAAAATACACAGTTGGGAAAAACCTCAACTTGGTGGTCGTTGAAGAAAATAAACCACGACCACGTGATGCGATGCTAAACACAACTGTGTGTCTACAACTAGGATGATCGGATTGTGTCATGGGTAAATTCATTATATACACAGACACTTTGACGTCTCTAAATAAAACATATTCAGCGTTCTCATCATTTCAACATGATAAACCACGATCACGTGATGCGATGTTAAACACAACTGTGTGTCCACAACCAGGATGTTCTGATTGTGTCATGGGTAATTCAGTATACACAAACAGACACTTTGACGTCTCTAGGTAAAACATGCTCAGCGTTCTCATCCTTTCAACATGATAAATCACGGCCGCGTGATGCGATGTTAAACACAACGGTGTGTCTAAAACTAGGATATTCTGATTGTGTCAGGGGTAATACACTATAAAACCAGACACTTTGACGTCTCTAGATGAAATATATTCGGCGTTCTCATCTTTTCAACATAAAAGCCTACATCCTAGACAGAAACTGATTTCGAAATGATTTTGGTTTTATGAATCTAGCAAAAGACTGACAATAGGATGAATGAACAGTTATGCGAAAACCTGACAAAGCGACAGATATTTTAAGTTGACAAAAAATCTTTGAATTGACAGAAAGTCTTGCGGTTCCCGCCAGAAAATCAGAACTGAAGATCTGTCAACAGACGGATATTCACCTAACCTCGCAAAGATACCTTATATCTTGACCTTCACAAAAAATCTTTGAGTCGACAGAAAGTTGTGCAGTTCCCGCCAGAAATCAGAACTAAACATTTGACAACGTAACGGAAATATTGTCAGTACCCTAACAATAACTAGGAGTAACTGTGTTGATTGGCTTTTACTCGAGATGCGGCAACAGGGGATCTACTCCTTTTTGGCAGAGATCTTGTCCTATGCCCTCGTCTCGGTCAGTGGATCCGCTGGGGACACTGTTTAGCCAAGAGATCTGGATACGGAGTTGACAAATGATTGCAATATTAAAATTATGAGCATCTCTCAATATACGCTGTTTCTCTGGGAGCAAGAAATCTGACACCAAAATGAAAGTTTGACGATTCCTGCCAACACACGACCAATGACGTACGAAAATATGAATGTCCCGAAGTATCGTAACTTCTGCTTTTTCCCCAGATGCGGCATCGGGGATTTGCAGTTTCCGCTAAAAAGCAGGATTCGCCTACCCCAAGTACTAAATCTTCAAAATCTCTGATGGCAGCTGGACAAATAATCTGTGAGCCGTCAGAAAGTTTGGCTGTTCCCGCCAAAATTCAGATCATGAAATCCATGTTCTGGGAGATTTGACACTTTATAATGAGATACTAACGATTTAGAAATAAGTACAGGTTACATCATACTTTAAAATATGAGGCTAGGAGGTAGTGCCTAACCTGCAGGAAAATGACGGTTCATTCATTGTTTCAATACAACAGTTGTAAAATTTATGAGAGAAGTGTTAGCTTTTTTTATGATCTTGTGTTAATAATGAATGTCAGTGACGTGTTTCATTTCGTACACGTTGCAAATCTGCCATGAATGAAAAGCTTCTTTTTTGAATATTTCGCCGAACACAGCCTTGCACGATTGTCTCGACACACGATCCAAACCTTCTACTATAATACTGTGAGGGTGATCATGGATGATCTCTCCATCCCATGCGATGAAGTGGTACATGTGTTGATGATTAGTGTTGGTCAACTTGACATTGACTATGAGGCTACATGAGGTTTCTTGGAGTAAATGGTATTCTGGGCCTTTCTTCTTGTGATAATTTCTAGTGGCGGGAGCCAGTACTATGCCACGTGTGATCAAAACTTTTGATACATTTGATATCGGCGTGTCTCCGTGCTCTGGCATTGATGATGCTAAATCAGTTTGCATAGCGCTGTTGTCTAGTCCTCCTGGCAAGATGCGCATGATTGCTGAAAGTAAGCATTGGCGATTATTTTTTTCAGTCGAATGTTTGTGTGACTTGCTGCTGAAAATCCGGGATCCTCCGGCTCTTTTCATAGATTTGGCAGTGTTACTTTTCGTTCGATTTCGTTTCTTGTCTTGACGTGACCGTTGTGAAACCTGCTTAGTAATTGAAGGTCCGACTTTTGAATGACTTTGGGGGGGCTCATGGGATTCGCTGACAGCCTGTACTGGTGATTTGATTATTGCTTTCGTCGTGGTGTTTTTTTGGCAAATATTGGTTTCTTGGGAAGATGGAGATACGTCGTCTGTGAGAGATGGCGTTGGCTGATAAGGTCCTGCGAAGCTCTCATCTTTGCCGTTGGGACTTTCGTTTCCCCATGTGTCATCACATCCAAGTTTTGAGAATGGTGATTTGCCTAGTTTGTTATCCCTGTTGATGACTTGTTCTCCCCATGTCATCCAAACTTGTGTAGCTGTTTTGAACATTAAATTTGTTTTTTTGTGCTCGAATATTGCATTTTGTGCTTTTTTGTAAAGAACGGTCACTCGCGCTTTGTCCAGGTTGTTTGCTGTGGGGTCCTTCAGGAGGGTGTCTCTTTCAATTCGTGTTCTGGCGGCAACCTTTTCCTTCAATTTTAAAAGCAGTGCGTCTTCCTTGTCGAAATCACTGACTGCTATTGTACGTTCGTCCAACGTAGCAAAACCATTGTGCAAATTCCTTTGCATGATCGTCCTTGCCAAATTCCAGCGATTTTGGGATATGCAAATGCGCTCTTCGAGAGGCTTTTTCCTTTCCTCTTTTTCGTCGCCACTAAGTGTTTCGTTTGCCGACATGATGATTATTCTAATAACAAAAAATGCTTACTATCACGTAGTGTAATGGTCTATCGTCTTAGTATAAAATTGTGAGATGAAATTTATCTATCGGTTCTTTCCCTCAGAGTTTAGAGAGAAATCATTCGGATCCGCCCCTTCGACATGATTACGTGGGCGGTGTATCATCTTCCTGGCGTTTGTGCTTTGGTATCAAGTGAGACTATTTCGTAAATCTGACATATCTGTGATGTCTGGTATCCATGACTTATAGCCATCGCGTCAAACACCTTTTTGCACGCTCTCCGATCTAGGCGATCATACTCTGCATCAACAGTGATAATGTTTGATACGTGATGTAGAACGGACCCATCCCATCCTGCGAATTGCCGTGTTGTCGCACCCTCTCCGTTCGCAAATTTGAGTTCAATTATTAGCAGGCAATGGGTTTCTTGTAGGACGTTGTAATGAGGGCCTCCTTTCTTGTGATATTTTTTACACGAGCCGCGTATTTTCATTTGAAGTAGTGTCATTCCTTCGCAAGCTTGTTGAACTGACACTGTACTGGCCCTTTGCAATGATGAATTCATCCAGCCACGGCAAGCGTCTTCGTCGGTTCCGTCTGGGATAATACAATTGATGGCGTACATCAAGCCGTTTATGGTGGTGGTCTTTGCCATTTTAGATTTTTGTCTGGTGTTCGGGATGGTAGATCCCACCTCGTCTGTTGATCGGTCATACACGCAACTGACGCATGATCTTTTCATGGACTTGGATTTGTTTAATCGAGCGTGTGTGCTTCTTCTATCTCGTCTACGACTGCGTTGCCGTTTTTTGTCGGGTTGATGAGGACGACCATGCTTATAGGAACCTAAAAAGTGACTAATCACAGTTTCTTCTTCGTGTATTTTGATCCCGATTGATGCTGAGTATGAAATATCTTGTCTGTAGTTACAGTTGTTTGTTAAATTTATAGAGGGTGCTGCGATGCGTTTGACGATGGATGTTTTTTCTTTTCGGCTTGAGTTTACTTTCTCGAGCCATGGGAGGAATAATGAATTCATTTCTTGTGTGACCTAGTGGCAGTACACATCATTGACAATGTTCTTGTGTCTAAGTTGAAGGGGTTTGAATCAAGCGGTGAGCATAATTTTTTTGAACGCGTCTTTCACGCCCAAGCAATACCGTCTTGCGCGCATATAAAAGTATCTCCTGACATGTATCGATGAGTTGCATAACCCTTTCCTACCACCCACTATGTTAATACTTGAAAATACTTTAATTCAGCCAAAAAAGCTGTTATTGTGCCGCCACATTTCGTTACAAACGGTAAAGTGCGACACACAATCCCATAGGTGTAAAAACAAGAAGTAGCGATCAGGCCTACAGTCCGGGAAATGTGCTGGACTTTCACCATCGAAAAAAAGAAAATGTTAATTAAACATTACATCGGTAAGAGGACATACTTATATAGTTGAAAGCGAAAAGTTATGAGACATTTATCCAAGAGACATGAAAGATGTTGAGTGGGCAAAAGTGCAGATATCACAGGCCTGAATGAGAAAAAACACAGATATGAGACTGAAGCTTAGACTTCTTATGCAAAACGGACGGAATTGAATTCTTTTTGAATCTAATGGCAGTGGAAAAAAAACTACCACAAACCGGAAAATTTGATGGTTCCCGCCAATATCCATGGATACGTAAATTTAGTTAGGGAAGAAAATGTACCCTAACCCTAACCCTAATTAAACATTGCGTTTCGGCGAAAACATACTTACAAAGTCTACTCCACAAATTTATGACATCCCTAATACCCTAACCTTGACAAAAAAATCTTCGAGTTGACAGAAAGTTTTGCAGTTCCCGCCAGAAAATCAGAGCTAAAAATCTGTCGACATACGGAAATGTTGACAACTCCCTTTTTGTGCGAAAAATGAGAGAACATATCATAACCTAAATTTTCGATTCCATGATCATCGCTTGACAAAAAATCTTTGAATTGACAGAAAGTTGTGCAGTTCCCGCCAGAAAAT
>ENA-UOYH01000253-UOYH01000253.1-marine-metagenome-genome-assembly--contig:-NODE-253-length-22527-cov-4.463519_pt1 | contig 22527 bp, 22 predicted proteins | sample MGYA00238175_ERZ767261 | MGnify/ENA primary metagenome ERZ767261 (study PRJEB28946, sample SAMN06267185) | marine metagenome | isolation source: Columbia River Estuary | place: USA:Columbia River Estuary...
CCTTTCGATCGCCACAGCCCAGGACCGTTGCGCGCATTTTTTCCCAAGCGCCATGCGGCAACATCTGCTTTTGCCAAAGCGGAAGGCAGCCGGACAGGGACTTTTCCGCACTCTTGTCGTGAGCGAGTTCCGGCCAAATGGTTTGAAATGCGGGGTGCGAGCGTACATAAGCGCCAAGCCCATCAAAAATCACGTGAGGAGTGGTGACCGCATTGAGTGCGTTTTCCAAAAGGCAGAGCTCCGCACGGGCTTCGCGGGCGTGCGCGGTTTCGGCACTGATGTCTTCGAGCAAAAACGCAATTGCCCCGTCTGGATGTGGTTTTCCCGAAACGCGATAGGTGACTCCGTCTCTTGGCTCCCAAACGTCGCGGTAGCTGCCGTTTTCAGCGGCGGATTCGAGCTTGGCCAGCTGGTCGCGCCAATCATTATAATCTTTGGGTTCGGGCAAAAACCCCTTGCCGCGGAGTGTATCAAGGAAAGTGGCCAAATCGGGCTTTAAGCTGAGCGATTCAAAATCCAAACCGGTGATATCCAAAAGCGCGGGATTAAAGTGGATGAGCGTGCGCTTGCGGTCAAAAATGGCCAGGCCCGTTGAGAGCTGGGCAAAGGTCTTAGACATGGTTTGTATGAATTCGCGACGTGATGCCTCGGCGCGAACCTCACCGTCAACGGGGCTGGCGAACCAGAGGGTTTCATGATCCTGCAGTTGGGCGGTGATGTCGTACCAACAGATACTCCCCGCGCCGCTGTGTGCTTGTATCCGCCCTTCGGTTTGGCCGATTGAGAGCCAATGTTTGCAGGTAGCCACGAAATCTGATTCGCTGGTTTTAAACGCGTTATTGCCCCATGTGACCTGCCGATCATGGCTGGTAATCCAGATGGGGTGCGGATGCAGCTCGGCTGGATCGGGCCAGTGGTCATCTGAGCTGTCGGAGGGTGGGGTGTTGCTTCGGGGTGTGTGGTAGGCCCGCGAGGCCTGTGCCGCACCGCTTAGGTTGTTGCGCAGCAAGGCATAGCCTGACGACATTGCTATAAGTGTTGCAAGAAACACCAGGCCCGAAATCAGCAAATTTTGTTCTACGATTCCCAACACATTAAAACCCTTTCGGGCGCAGTGTTGCGCAGGTGTCTTAATTCCGAATTAATAGCTCATTCAATTTTTATCTGTTGATTTTCGCCGACTGGTTCGTCTTTGGCTTCCAGCTTGTGGCGCGGCCAGGTGCTGGTCACGATGGCCCCGCGAAGGGGATCGCTCTTTGTGCCATTGAGAAATTCCAAATCTGCGCCGGATCTTTCGAGGAGGGTTTTTGCGATAAACAATCCAAGCCCCATGCCGTCATATCCGGGGCGGGCACCATGCGTTGAGGATCGATTGCGGCGGCGGACAAAGGGATCGCCTATGCGATTGATGACCTGTGGCGCATATCCGCGACCATCGTCAGAAATTTTCACGGCCAAACTGTCCTTGCTCCAACGGATGTCCACCCGCACCTGGGATTGCGAAAAGTCTACCGCGTTTTGAATTAAATTGCGCAGGCCATGGATCACCTCGGGTTTGCGGAAGGTTTGCGGTTGATCAGGATCGGTTTCAAGGTTGTCTTCAAAGGCGAAGGTGACGGTCTTTCCACGGTCAAGGTGCGGCTCTGCGGCCTCTCGAACAAGAGCAGACCACAGCGTGGTGCGCAGATGCAGATCTTCTTTTCCCGCGCGCCCCATGGATCGGAGAATCGCGCCGCATCGTTCGGCCTGTTCTCGGATAAGCTGGGCGTCGGCATGCAGGGGTTCTGTATCTTTCAATTCTTCCATCAATTCGGCGCTGACCAATTTTATCGTGGCGAGCGGCGTGCCCAACTCATGGGCCGTGGCTGCCACAACGCCGCCCAGGTCGGTGAGTTTTTGCTCCCGCGCCAGGGCCATCTGCGTGGCCAGAAGGGCCTCTGACATCGAGGTCATCTCTGTGGTCACGCGCCGGGTATAGATTGAGATAAAAATGATGCCTGTGACAATGGCCACCCAAAATCCGAACACAAACACCAAAGGCATTTCAAGTAGCCCCCCATTCGCAGTGCGCAGGGGCAGGTGAACCAATGCAACGGTGGTGGTCATGATCACCGCAAAAAAGGCCAAAAGAAGCGTTGAGCGGGTGGGTAGAACCGTGGCGGCGATGGTGACGGGGGCCAGAATGAGCAGGGCAAAGGGATTGTTGAGCCCGCCCGTGAAAGCCAAAAGCAACGAGAGTTGCAGCGTGTCGAACAGCAAGGTTAAAACCGTTTCCGCTTCAGACAGACGACGATTGTCGGGGAAGATGAGAACCGCAAAAATATTGGCAAGGATCGACAGGCCAATGACCGCAGAGCAGGGGCCAAGGGCCAAGGAGAGGCCATAAAGCTCTTGCCCAACAGCCAGTGCTAATATTTGCCCGGTGATTGCCACCCAACGCACGGTCACAAGCGTACGCAAGCGCATCCAATTGCTGCGCGCATTTTGGTCAATATAGCCGATTCTGGACTGTGACATTTTATGTTCCTGTGACGATCTGAGGCTGCACATTCAGAAGATATGTCATAGGAGTACCCCAGAAACGATAAGGGGGCCATGATGTCAGTGACGAAATTTGCAGCCTTTGCTGGCGCCGCGGTGGTTGTGACGCTGGCGGTTACTTTTGCGATTACCCAGATCATGATGCCAGCACAGCGATTTGAGGCCTGTATTGAAGGCTCTGTTGCAGGTGGCAGTATCGGTGGACCGTTCGAGCTCATGGATCACAGGGGGCAAATGGTGACGGATGCCCAGGTGTTAGATCAACCGGCTTTGGTTTACTTTGGTTACACCTTTTGTCCGGATGTCTGCCCTATGGATGTGGCGCGCAATGTGGTGGCGGTTGAGATATTGGCCGATGCGGGTCTCACGGTGAAGCCGGTGTTCATAACAATTGATCCAGCTCGCGATACGGTTGAGTATTTGGCAGATTTTGTTGCCAATAATCATCCCGAAATGGTGGGCTTGACCGGCACAGCAGAGCAGATTGCGAAAGCAGCCCGGGCTTATAAAGTTTATTACCGAAAACAACCGAGCCAAGATGAAGAGTATTACTTGATGGATCACTCAAGCTTTTCCTATCTGATGGTTCCAGGCTTCGGCTTTGTGGACTTCTTGCGCAGTGATCTTCCTCCAGAGGTGGTTGCGGATCGTGTGGCTTGTGTGCTGAAGGCCTCTTGATACTAGCCATATTCGAACCATCTTGTTAACTTAGAGAAAATCGGAAGGATCAGATCATGGCAAATGAGCCGCTAGACATCGGTGAAGATAAATCTTTGCTTTTGGTGGATGATGATGAGCCGTTTCTAAAGCGTTTGGCAAAAGCGATGGAAAAACGCGGATTTTCGGTTGAGCAAGCTGGATCAGTGGCCGCTGGTCGGGCGATTGCGACGGCGCGTCCTCCGGCCTTTGCGGTTGTGGATTTGCGGCTGGAAGATGGCAACGGTCTGGATGTTGTGGAAGTGCTGCGCGCGAAGCGTCCCGATTGCCGGGTTGTGGTTCTGACGGGCTATGGGGCGATTGCAACGGCGGTCGCGGCTGTAAAGATCGGTGCGACGGATTATCTGTCAAAGCCGGCCGATGCCAAAGACATTACAAATGCGCTTCTGGCCACTGGGGATGAATTGCCGCCCCCCCCTGAGAACCCAATGTCTGCGGATCGCGTGCGCTGGGAGCATATTCAGCGGGTGTTTGAGCTTTGTGATCGCAACGTGAGCGAAACGGCGCGGCGCCTGTCTATGCACCGTCGGACTTTGCAGCGTATTCTGGCCAAACGCAGCCCGCGATAGTGGTGCAGCGGGCCATCCTTGAAATATAAACTGTGATCAAAAAAACAGCCCGGCGGTTAAAGCCGGGCTGTTTTTTGGATTGGTTGTTTTAGTAGCGATAATGCTCTGGCTTGAATGGGCCTTCGGAGCTCACGCCGATATAGGCGGCTTGCTCGTCATTGAGTTTCGACAGCTTCACCCCAATACGATCAAGGTGCAGACGCGCGACCTTTTCGTCCAAATGTTTGGGCAGGATGTAGACTTCGTTGCTGTAATCATCGCCCTTGGTCCAAAGCTCAATCTGCGCCAGGACTTGGTTTGTGAAGGAGGCGGACATCACAAAGGAGGGGTGGCCCGTAGCATTGCCCAGGTTCAACAAGCGACCTTCTGAAAGCAGGATCAAACGATTGCCATTTGGCATTTCGATCATGTCGACCTGCTCTTTGATATTGGTCCATTTGTGGTTCTTGAGGCTGGCGACCTGAATTTCATTGTCGAAGTGACCGATGTTGCCGACGATCGCCATATCTTTCATGTCACGCATATGTTCGATGCGGATCACATCTTTGTTGCCTGTTGTGGTGATGAAGATATCCGCGCTGGAGACAACATCTTCAAGAAGCACAACTTCAAAGCCATCCATGGCCGCCTGCAAGGCACAGATGGGGTCAACTTCCGTGACCTTCACACGCGCACCGGCGCCGCGCAGGGAGGCAGCAGAGCCTTTGCCCACATCGCCATAACCTAAAACCACCGCCACTTTACCAGCCATCATTGTATCGGTGGCGCGGCGGATGCCGTCGACCAGAGATTCTTTACAGCCGTATTTATTGTCGAATTTCGACTTGGTGACGGAATCGTTCACATTGATGGCTGGGAAGGGCAGCTGGCCCTGTTTGACCAATTCATACAAGCGGTGCACGCCTGTGGTGGTTTCTTCGGACACGCCTTGGATCGCGGCCCGGGTTTTTGTGAACCAACCGGGCGTTTCGGCCATGCGTTTTTTGATCTGTGCAAAGACGGCCTCTTCCTCTTCGGATTTTGGAACGGCGATAAGATCGGTTTCCCCTTCTTCCACCCGTGCACCCAAAAGCACATAGAGCGTCGCATCGCCGCCATCATCAAGAATCATGTTTGCGCCTTCTGGGAACATGAAAGAACGGTCGAGGTAATCCCAATGCTCTTCCAAGGACTGACCTTTGATCGCAAAAACTGGCGTGCCTCCGGCCGCGATTGCCGCGGCGGCGTGGTCTTGGGTGGAGAAAATGTTGCAAGAGGCCCAGCGCACATCCGCACCAAGCTCTACAAGTGTCTCAATCAGGACTGCCGTTTGGATGGTCATATGCAATGAGCCAACAATGCGCGCGCCTTTCAATGGCTTGGCTGCACCATATTCTTTTCGAAGCGCCATCAGCCCAGGCATTTCGGTCTCAGCGATATCCAATTCTTTGCGGCCGAACGCAGCTAAAGAGATGTCTTTTACAATATAATCATGTGCCATTCATCGGTCCTTACGGGGTTTTAACGTCTATGGGTTTGAAGATTTCTGCCGCCATAACATTGCTTTGTCCTCTCGACAATAGGGCAGGGTGCAAGATAACCTGCTGCGAAAAAGGTCAAGCACTTATGAAACAACCCCGCGCATGGCAAAGGATGCTCTCTGGTCGTAGGCTGGATCTGCTGGACCCTACACCTGTAGATATTGAGGTGGAAGATATCGCGCATGGGTTGGCCTTTGTTGCACGGTGGAACGGCCAAACTGTTGGAGATTTTGCTTATTCGGTTGCGGAACATTCTTTGTTGGTTGAGCAAATTTTTTTGCACCTGCACCCAAAGGCCTCTCCAGCGCAGCGGTTGACCGCCCTGCTGCACGACGCGCCCGAATATGTGATTGGGGATATGATCTCACCGGTAAAGGTTTCGGTCGGACCAGGATACGACGATCTCGACAAACGATTAACCGCCGCTATTCATATCCGTTTTGGTCTGCCGGCCGTCACGGCCACAACCCTCAAAAAGCAGATTAAAAAAGCCGACAAAATTAGTGCGTGGTTGGAAGCCACACAATTGGCAGGGTTTTCACGGGCGGAAGCGGATCGGCTGTTTGGCAAGGTGGATGCCAATCTTGCCGGCAGCCTAACCCTCCATCTGCGGCCCCCGCTGGAGGTCCGGCAAGACTTTACGGCAAAACATGCCGAGCTTTTGGCGCATATGTGATCGCCGGCTTCCACGGCTTGTGTGTTCATTGTTAGCATTTGAGGATATGCAGGAATTTTTCTCAAGACATTAAAAAGAAATCGATTTTTGGAATGTACAAATGGTTCAGGGCAAGAGGAAATGGGGCATAGGTCCAATTAATGACTTTATCGAACAGCATGGGTTGCGCGAAAAGTTTGACGCCCTGACTCCCCCAAAAGTTGCGACCGTTGCTTATCGGGATGCCAGTTTCAAGTTCTACATCCCCGACGCAATGACTGACAAAATGCAATTGGCACCTTTGCTTGGGTAGTATCACGAACGTTCTTTGCTGGAGGCATTTCATTCAGCTGTAGATTCAAATGGAACCATCTGTGATTTAGGGGCTAATTTTGGGTCCCATACGGTCTACTTTGCGGCCATCATGAAGGCCCGGCGGGTGCATTCTTTTGAGCCTCAGGCACATTTGATTGATGTCATTAAAAAGACATTGGAGCTGAATCAGATAGATAATGTGACGTTGCATCAGGCGGTTGCCGGCGCAAAACTGGGAAAGGCGCATTTGAAGCGGACCCATGTTGAGAATTCAGGCATGGCTGAATTTCGGCCAGGGGCTGGCGACCTGCCAGTTGATATGTTGCCTGTCGATGATGTTGTTGGCGAGGAACATGTGACGGGTGTGAAAATTGACGTTGAAGGCATGCAAATGCCCGTTTTGCGCGGCATGTCAAAAACCATCCGTCGCTGTGCGCCCGTGCTGTGGTTGGAGCTGAGACCTGCGAAAGGTGAGATCGAACAGCCATCCGAATGGTTGGCAAAGCGAGGATACCGACGCCAACAAATCAGTTTTCGAGACTTTTTATTCATTCCAGAGACGTCAGCGTGATGTCACTGCGCGCAGAAATGAGGGTGGCGCCTGCCGGGGTCAGGCAGGCGCAGCCCGGTGTTGCCAACGGGCAAAGTGTTTTGGTTTAACGGTTCGGAAAGTAGTCCTCGCAGACGCCTTCGCGGTAAACATCTGCGGTGCAGCAATGCAGTCCGCCGCCAAAGGCATACGCATCCCGCAGGTCCACTTCGACCACTTCCATGCCCAGCTTGTCCATTTGCTCTGCCTGATAGACTTCAGACTTTTCGACACAAACGGTTTTCGGATCTAGGACAAGGACATTCATGCTCAGCCATGTGGAGGAATAGCATAGTGGCGGCGGTGCGTTATGGGCTGGTTGGGCGGAATCGACAATCTGCCAATCGTTCTTTTGGAACATTTCGCGTTGTTCATCGGGCAGTCGGCGTTGTGGATTGTTCAAGATGAGCCCGGGGCGCAAGGGGGTGAATGTTGCATCGATGTGAATGGGGTAGGGGTCGCCGGGGAAATTCACCGCGTGCACCCGATGGTCTGGGAAGTGGCGGCGCAGCCATTCGATTCCCTTGAGGTTCGTGGTGAACCCATGTTGAACGACCAAATCGCGGCCAAACCGCAAAACATCGGCGGCATCGAACAGAGGCTCCTCTTCGGTGGTGACAAAGAATTTTTCTGCCGTCCACTTCAGCCGCTTCTCAACACCAATCTTTTCAGAGAGGTAATCGGGGTGATAATCTGCATCGGTCAACCGAGGTTTGGGCGCGGATTCATGGCGGAATTTTGGGTCTTCTTCAAAATATTTTTGCATCAAAGGGCGGTAGTTCAAATATTCAAACCAACGACAGCGATAAGACATGGTCGCTTCGAGCATTTCGGATCCAACGGTCAGCAAGACATCGCGGGGCGGCATGCAACCAAATTGGCTTTCGGTTGAGAAATCAGGTGTTTGCACGGGCACAGAGTGATCGATTGACGTGGGGCGGTCCACGCGAATGCCGCGTTTTTCCAACTGGCTGGCGAAATTATCGAGCAACTCATTGGCGCGATCAATCGTTTCTTGTGGCCGGCGACCCCATTGGCCGCGCATGTCGCTATCTTCTGGTACTTTTGCGTCCAGAGCGGGCTCTTCTGCTGGAATATGGCAATCATCCGCCCGGCCAACGATGACATGGCGCAGCGGGTCCCATTCATTCCAACTATTAACAATTGTCTTACCAGTGTCGCTCATTTTCAGGCTCCCGATCCTGTGATGGTGTGAATTATTAAACTGCAGATAAATCGTTTTTTCGGCAGTGGCTATATCAAAGCGAAGGGCGAAGGGTGACGCGCGACCTTTCGGTGTCTATATTGAATTGACAGCAAGGCTCTAGAGAGGCAGGCAGGCGACACAGCCGCTGCAAGTACAAGGGATCACGATGACGAATCATGTTTATAAGGGCGATTTGCCGGATGGCTTGGATCTGGGTCCAATTGTGGCCATTGATTGTGAGACGATGGGTCTGAACCCTAAGCGCGACCGCCTCTGCGTGGTGCAACTGTCCAGCGGTGATGGACATGCGCATTTGGTGCAAGTGGCCAAGGGCCAAACTGCGGCGCCCAATCTATGCCGGATGCTTGAAGATCCCAATGTGCTAAAGCTCTTTCACTTTGGCCGGTTTGATATTGCCGCCATGAAGGAGGCTTTTGGAGCTTTGACCGCGCCGGTCTATTGCACCAAGATTGCCAGCCGCATGACCCGAACTTACACCGATCGGCATGGTTTGAAAAACCTGCTGCAAGAATTGCTCTGCGTGGATATTTCCAAACAACAGCAATCTTCTGATTGGGGTGCGGCGGATTTAACTAAGGCGCAAGTGGAATATGCGGCGTCTGACGTGCTATATTTGCATGCATTGCGTGAGCGTTTGAATGAGATGCTGATCCGTGAGGGGCGCATGGAGCTGGCGCAATCTTGCTTTGACTTCTTGCCGACGCGGGCTGAGCTCGATCTAGCAGGTTGGCCAGACAGCGACATTTTTGCCCATTCTTAGGCTGGGATTTTATAACTGAGAGGCGCAATGCATTTTTCCTTCGACGACGGTTATTCGGCGCTTGTTGCATGGCTGAAAACCCTGCTGCCCATCGCCGCGCTGGGCCTATTGTCGACGATTTTTCTGTTTTCTGGCAAAGTGGATGTGACCCAATCTTTGCCCTATGCCGAACACAATGTGGCTGAAATTATCCGCGAACAGCGTATCACACAGCCATATTTCACCGGCATTGCCAGCAATGGCACTGAAATCGCACTCTCTGCAGCCTATGCTTCACCGCAGTTTGAAAACGCAGATATCCTTGAGATCACTGATCTATTTGTCGTTCTTAGATCCACCAGCAATCGCACCGTCCAAGTCACCGCGGGGCAGGGCGCTTTGGATTCAGCAACGCAAACAGCGCAAATTTCAAAGAATGTTCACATCGCCGCCTTGCCAGATTTTTGGGTAACAACCGAGGCCTTGGACATGAATCTCAAGCAGGGCGTGGCATCTGCCATTGGCGGATTTCAGGGGGTCACAGCCTTGGGTGAGATCACTGCGGGAGAAATGCATCTGCAAATGACCGCCGACGATCAGCAAATTGTTTTCATAAATGATGTGCGGCTGGTATACTCCCCGAAACTTATTGATTGAGGTTATCCGTGCGCCACATTTTGCTGCTCATTACAGTTCTGCTCTCGAGCGTTTGCGGAGCCTTGGCCCTTTCGGCGCAAACCACTGTGTCTTTGGACGGGTTTCAAAGTGATCCGGAAGCTTCTGTCGAAATGCTGGCCGATAGGCTCACGGTCAGCCAAACAGATGGCGCCGCGCGGTTTGAGGGCAATGTCGTGATTGCACAGGGGGATATGCGCCTGTCCGCAGATCTTGTGGATGTCACCTATCTAGAGGCCGGCGGGATTGGCCGGCTGTCGGCCAGCGGAAGCGTTCTTTTGGTCTCACCGTCCGACACAGCACAAGCGGACAGCGCGGTCTATGATTTTTCAGCGCGCGAATTGCGGATGCGGGGTAATGTTTTGCTCAACCAAGGCGCAATAAGCCTGTCCGCCGATCTTCTGACGATTGATCTTGAGACGGGGGGCGCCGTGATGGAGGGCCGGGTGCGTACCGTTTTGCCAAGTGGATCCAAATAATGGCCGAACCGCAGTTTGAAGTGTCAGATGGCAAGGGCGGCCTCAAAATAGAGTCACTGCGAAAGAGCTACCGCAAGCGGTTGGTCATTAGCGATGTGAGTATGCATTTGCACCGGGGCGAAGTTGTGGCGCTTTTGGGGCCAAATGGCTCGGGGAAAACCACCTGTTTTTACTCCATCGCTGGGTTGGTCACGCCAGAGGGAGGACGGGTAAGCATTGATGGCCGCGATGTCACCCGCTTGCCGATGTATCGGCGCGCCCGGCTCGGCATCGGATATTTGCCGCAGGAAACGTCCATTTTTCGCGGCATGAATGTTGAAGACAACATTCTTGCAGTGCTGGAATTGAGCATGAAAGACCGTGTGCGACGCTTTGAGCGCTTGGAAGAATTGCTCAATGAATTTTCCATTGAACATCTGCGCCGCTCTCCGGCGCTTGCCCTATCTGGTGGCCAGCGCCGGCGGGTTGAGATCGCGCGATGTTTGGCTGCAAACCCAAAATATTTGCTGCTGGATGAGCCTTTCGCCGGGGTGGATCCAATCGCGGTTGCGGAGATTCGCAACTTGGTGTCAGACTTGAAAAACCGCGGTCTTGGGGTGCTGATCACCGACCACAATGTGCGAGAAACGCTCGATATCGTCGATCGTGCTTATATTTTGCATGATGGCGTGGTTCTGCGCAGCGGCACTGCGCAAGAGATTGTTGAGGACGAAAATGTTCGGCGTGTCTACTTGGGTGAAAATTTCAGATTGAGCTAATATTCAATTTGGAGTTGACAATTACCCCTTATATTTGGCCAAATAGAGTCGTGACATGTTGTCATTATATTCAGCCAATTCAAACAAACTGCACCCTGCAGCTTGCGACCGTTCATGGGATCGTGAGGCGTGATTGATGTGGCCTATCGCGCCCTTAGCTGGTCATTTTGAGGCTGATAAAAAGGAGACCAAATGCTATATCAAATTTCCGGAAAACAAATCGACATTGGCGCTGCACTTCAAACGCATGTGAAATCCGTTGTGGACGCCATTGCCTCAAAATACGCAGAGCGACCAACAGATGCTTCAGTCGTATTTTCGCGAAGCTCTAATGAATTTGTCTGCGAGGTGAGTGTACATTTGTCGACCGGGTTAACGGCGCAAGCCAAAGCGCATGATCATGAAATATATGCCGCTTTTGACGCCGCTGCTGATAAAATGGAGAAACAATTGCGCAGATATAAGCGCAGATTGAAAGATCATCATAAAGAACGCGCCCAGCCTGTTGAATTCTCGGAAGCATCCTCGTATGTCCTCGCCCAACAAGACGATTCGACCGATAACGAACCGGAGAGTCTGCAGCCTTTAATTGTGGCGGAGATGGAGCAGAAAATCCAATCTTTGTCTGTAGGAGAGGCAGTGATGCAGATGGAACTCGCGGGGGCGCCGGTCCTTGTCTTTAAAAATGAAGGTCATAATGGAGTAAATGTTGTATACCGCCGTGACGATGGCAATATTGGATGGGTCGACCCGGCCTAAGCCAACATACAACTAGGATTGTAAATGGATCTACTTGAAATCATTCATCCCGATGCTGTGCGTAGCGCGCAATCTGTGGGCAGCAAAAAGCGCCTGTTCCAAGACCTGTCCGCTATGGCGGCGCAGGTCTATGGTATGGATTGTGATGGTGTGGTTGAAGCGCTCTTGGAGCGTGAAAGCTTGGGTCCAACCGGTGTGGGGCGCGGTGTCGCCCTGCCCCATGCACGTCTTGAAAACCTCGACCGCATAGTGGGCTGTTTTATCAAACTTGATCGTCCGATTGATTTTGATGCGGTTGATCGCCAGCCGGTTGATCTGGTCTTTGCACTTTTCGCGCCGTTGAATAGTGGCGTGGAGCATCTAAAGGCTTTGGCCCTTGTTTCGCGGACACTGCGGGATGCTGATGTGTGCATGAAACTGCGCAACAATGAGAGCGCCAGCACCTTGCTCGCGATCTTGCAGGAAGGGCCAAACTCGGTCGCGGCCTAAATCTCTAACGGTTTAAACCCAAAATTGGTGTAATCCGCAGCATAGGCCTCGCGGGCCAAAGTTTCGAGCTCGGCATCGTAGATTTCCGCAAGTGCTGGGCCCTGCGGTGGCGGTGCGGATGGGGGCGCATACCATGTCAGACCAACCTGCTGGGTCAAAAGTTTCAAATCCTCTTCCAAAGTTTCTGCGCGCACGATCATATGCGGTGGCGCAAACTTGCAAAAGCCCTGGATAATTTGCGATTGACTGGCCCAGGCCCCGTCAACACGCAAGGCGGTCTGGCCAGCTAGATTGAATTTTAGAAATTTTAGGAACTCGCAGAAGCATGCGCGTAGTTGCGTGGTTGATAGGGGTGGATCATCTGGGTGCTCCGGCAGGGGAAGGTTATGCACCCGGCTAAGGTTGTGTAAATTTTGTCTCCTGACTCATATTGGCTGTTCGCCTGAGGTCTTTGCTGTGAGTTCATGGCTTTTGTAATATTATCCCTTTGGCATGGGCAATAAAATGTGGATTCTCATATCCTGGCTTGCCGTAGGTCAAAGGTTCCAGGTCGTCAAACCGCACAACGGCACCACCGGCCCCGTTCAAAACGGCATGCCCGGCCGCCGTGTCCCATTCCATGGTGCGGCCTGCGCGTGGGTAGAGATCAGCTTCGCCGGTTGCGATCAGGCAAAATTTGAGTGACGAGCCTGCACTCTTTAAATCGGATACTTTATATTTTGCGATATAGGCATCTGTTGTTTGGTCCCGATGTGATTTTGAGGCGACAACGCGTAAACCATCAGGATTTGGAACGGCGACGGAGATATTTTGGCATACTCCGATTTTCTCCATCTCAAATGGACCGGTTTCCTCCAGGGATTGCCCTTGAGCGTCGGTATAAAATAACCGTTGTTTTGCCGGGGCATACACGATGCCACGAATTGGAACGCCGTTGACCACATAGGCAATATTCACAGTGAAATCTCCACGCCGGTGGACAAATTCTTTTGTACCATCCAGCGGATCGACGATCAAAAATTCAGTTCCTTTTAGAGCATGGCTCTCCGCTTGCTCTTCTGTGATGAGTGCAACATCTGGAAAGGCCGCCTGCAAACCAGCGGAAATAATCGCATCTGCAGCTTCATCGGCGGCGGTCACCGGGCTGGCATCTGATTTGGTTTTGACCTCAAAATCTGGGCCGTTATAGATCTCCATAATCGCGTCCCCGGCTTCAAGAGCGAGCCTGCGCGTGACCTTTTGTAATGCGGTAAAATCCAAAACGTGAATGTTCCTTGCTGGCGTATTGAATTAATTCATATTTTATTGCAAACTATGGCGTATTGTTTAAAGTTGCAATTCGACTCCCATTTATATTTTTGAAAAACTAAAATGTTTGCTAAACCTCGCCATGCGCGCTCCGGTATTTCGGGCACCCTTGCCTTTCTTGAGCAGGTCTATTTTGGAACTGTTCGCGGCATGCGCAAATCCAGTGGGCGAAACGCCGTGCTTGGGTTGATTGGCTCCATGATGCAGACGGTCGTTTTTATTATGGCCTTCTATTTTATGTTTCAGCTGTTGGGGGTCAGATCGTCGCCGATCAAGGGCGATTATATGCTCTATATTATTTCTGGCATCGCAATGTTCATGACACATAATACAGCTGTGCAGGCGGTCGCCGGAGCGGAAGGGCCGACCTCTAGCATGATGCAGCATGCGCCGATGAATACGATGATCGCCGTATGCTCGGCAGCGCTACAAAGCCCCTATAAACAAACAATTACCATTGGAACAATCCTGCTCATTTACCATCTTGCCATCAATCCAGTCGATATTTTTAACCCAATTGGCCTGGCCGGTGTGTTTTTGCTGAGTTGGTTTACCGGCGTGGCCATTGGCATGGTGTTTTTGGCCTTAACGCCGTGGCACCCCCCATTGGTCAATATGCTTTTGATGGTCTATCGCCGGGTGAATATGTTGGCATCAGGTAAAATGTTCGTTGCCAATGCATTACCATCCTTCATGTTGGTCATGTTCGATTGGAACCCCTTGTTTCACTGTGTGGACCAAGCGCGCGGTATGATGTTCATCAATTATTCGCCCATGCACTCCAATTTGTCTTACCCATTGAAGTTTGCTTTGGTGGCTGTTGTCCTCGGTCTCATGGGCGAATTTTTCACCCGAAAACGGGCTTCGATGAGTTGGGGAGCGACCAGGTAAGGGCACTAACGCACCACGCGCAGGGTCACATTGAGCCGTCCACCTTCTTTCAAAAGAGATGAGCTGCCGAATTTGATCCGGTCAATGCCGTGATAGTTGAGCCTTGCGGCACCGCCCATCACGGCAACATCGCCGGACTGTAGCCAAATTGACTCCGTCTTGCCGCCGCGCTCAGTGCCGCCCACGCGAAACAGGGCATCATCCCCCAAAGATATTGACACAACGGGCCAGTCAAAATTGGCTTCATCTCGATCTTGATGCAGCCCCATGCGCGCGCCGTCGCCGTAGAAATTGACCAAGCAGCATTCCGGGTCCGGAACCGCCCCTGCGACCGCCCGCCAGATGGCCATGATCGCGTCTGGAATTTCTGGCCAATTCACGCCGGAGGGGTGTTGCTCTACATATCGATATCCGCGCTGATCGGAAAACCAGCCGAAGTCACCAGCGGCCGTCAAGCGCACAGACATAGGTTTTCCAGATTTCGTTTTTGGCGAAAAAACGGGCGCTTGAGCAGCGACTGCCCGCAGCTCCTTGACCAGATGTAATTGATCGCTTGGGGGCAAAAATTCCTTAAAAACAGATATTCCGCCCACAGTTAGGGTAGGGCTGGGAGTATTTTGCCCATTTAACTTGATGAAATCCAAATTTCATTGCCTCCAGATGGTTGCAGGGGGTGTTTGACACACCTATATAGCGCGATGAGCTGGTAGTTTAGAAGAACTGCTGAATTAATTGAGGCACAGGCGCCGCACTGCGGGCCGAAAGCCTCGGTATCGCCAGAGCGAAGGGATGCTAAGAAATGGCTAAAGTCATTGGAATTGACCTTGGAACAACAAACAGCTGCGTGTCGATCATGGACGGATCGCAGCCACGGGTAATTGAGAATGCTGAGGGCGCACGGACCACTCCATCAATCGTTGCATTTACCGAAAACGAGCGCCTTGTGGGCCAACCTGCCAAACGTCAGGCTGTTACCAACCCAGAAAACACTGTTTTCGGTGTAAAGCGCTTGGTCGGCCGTCGGTATGATGACGCCCATCTGAAAAAAGATATGAAAAACCTCCCCTTCAAAGTCCTTAATGGCGGCAATGGGGACGCTTGGGTTGAAGCACAGGGTGAGCAATTCTCCCCATCGCAAATTTCCGCATTCATTTTGCAAAAAATGAAAGAAACTGCTGAGAGCTATCTTGGCGAAGACGTTTCACAAGCGGTCATCACTGTGCCGGCCTATTTTAATGACGCGCAGCGTCAAGCGACGAAAGATGCCGGTAAGATTGCCGGCCTTGAAGTCTTGCGGATCATCAACGAGCCAACCGCAGCGGCTCTGGCCTATGGTTTGGACAAAAAAGAATCGCAAATCATTGCCGTCTATGACCTTGGTGGTGGGACATTCGATGTCACCATCTTGGAAATCGACGACGGTTTGTTTGAAGTCAAATCCACCAATGGGGACACGTTCCTTGGCGGTGAAGACTTTGACATGCGCATCGTCAACTACCTTGCGGAAGAGTTCCAAAAGGAAAATGGCGTTGATTTGACCAAAGATAAAATGGCTTTGCAGCGGTTGAAAGAAGCGGCTGAAAAGGCAAAAATTGAATTGTCCTCTTCCAGCCAAACAGAAATCAATCAGCCCTTCATCTCGATGGACGGCGCATCTGGTCAACCCTTGCACCTGGTCGTGAAACTTACACGGGCCAAATTGGAAAGCTTGGTGGGTGATCTCATCAAAGCCTCCTTGAAGCCTTGCCAAGCTGCATTGAAAGATGCTGGCCTGTCCACGGGTGATATCGACGAAATCGTTTTGGTTGGCGGCATGACCCGTATGCCAAAAGTGATTGAGGAAGTGACCAAATTCTTTGGCAAAGAGCCAAACAAAGGTGTTAATCCTGATGAAGTTGTTGCCATGGGCGCGGCTATTCAAGCCGGTGTTTTGCAAGGCGATGTGAAAGACGTTGTTTTGCTCGACATCACACCTTTGTCCTTGGGTATCGAAACTCTGGGCGGTGTATTCACACGCTTGATCGACCGCAACACCACGATCCCAACCAAGAAATCACAAGTGTTCTCCACCGCAGAAGACAATCAAAACGCGGTGACCATTCGTGTGTTCCAAGGTGAGCGGGAAATGGCAGCTGACAATAAAATCCTGGGTCAGTTCAATCTGGAAAGCATTCCACCGGCGCCGCGCGGCATGCCGCAAATTGAGGTGACATTCGACATCGACGCCAATGGCATCGTTTCGGTTGGCGCGACGGATAAGGGCACAGGCAAGGAGCAAAAAATCACCATCCAAGCTTCGGGCGGTCTGTCAGATGCAGATATCGAAGCCATGGTGAAAGATGCGGAAGCCAATGCGGATGCCGATAAAGATCGCCGTGAATTGGTGGAAGCTAAGAACCAAGCGGAAAGCCTGATTCATTCCACTGAAAAAGCCATGGAAGAGCACAACGACAAAGTGGATCCAACCACAATCGAAGCGATTGAATTGGCCATGGCGGCATTGCGCGATGATCTGGAAACAGAAGATGCGGGCAAAATCAAAGCTGGCATTCAAAACGTGACTGAGGCGGCGATGAAGCTTGGTGAAGCGATTTATAAAGCCAGCCAAGAAGCAGAAGCCAATGGCGATGTCGACGATGGTCCTGTTGCGGATGATGATATCTTGGATGCCGATTTCGAAGATTTGGACGGCGACAAACGCAGCTAACGCCAAGTAAGGATCAGTCTAAACCGGCCTGCGATTTTGCCGGCCGGTTTTTCCGTTCCAGAGGGGACAGTTTAGATGTCAAAACGCGATTACTACGAAACGCTTGGGATCTCGAAAGGGGCCACGGCGGAGGAAATCAAAAAGGCCTATCGTCGCAAGGCGAAGGAGCTTCATCCAGATCGCAATGCAGATAATCCAGCCTCTGAGGGTCTCTTCAAAGAGGCGAATGAGGCTTATGAAGTTCTCAAAGACAGCAATAAAAAGGCCGCTTACGATCGTTACGGTCATGCGGCCTTTGAAGGTGGCATGGGCGGTGGCGGCGGTGGCCGGCCAGGCGGACAAGGGGATTTCTCCAGTGCCTTTTCCGATGTCTTCGACGACCTTTTTGGCGACTTCATGGGCGGACGCGGCGGCGGTGGCCGGCAACGTGCCGCGCGCGGCGCGGACCTGCGCTATAATATGCGCGTCACCCTCGAAGAGGCGTTTCGCGGGTTGCAAAAAACCATCAATGTGCCAACGGCTGTGTCCTGCGCAAATTGTTCTGGAACAGGCGCGGCTTCGGGCAGCGCACCTGCGACCTGTGGCACCTGCTCCGGCATGGGCAAGGTGCGCGCGCAGCAAGGTTTTTTCACGGTTGAGCGCACCTGCCCCAGTTGTTCTGGCGCAGGGCAGGTGATCAAAAACCCATGCTCAAGCTGCCACGGCGCTGGGCGGGTTGAGAAAGACCGGGCGCTATCCGTCAATATCCCGGCCGGTGTCGAAACCGGCACGCGCATTCGCCTGTCGGGCGAAGGCGAGGCGGGGGCACGCGGTGGACCTCAAGGCGATCGACCCCGCGGGACTTCCCGAGAACGTCGAACTGCACGAAGCGGACCTCTGCGAGCTGGATCTGGCATCGCTTGGTGGCGAGCCGTTCGACGTGATGCTCTCCGACATGGCGCCGGACACCACGGGCGATCCCTTCGGCGATCACCACCGTTCGATCAGGCTCTGCAACGTCCTGCTGGATCGCGTGCCCGAATGGCTGCGTCCCGGGGGCAATCTCGTGATGAAGGTCTTCGAGGGCGAGGCCTATCGCGATCTCCTGGTTCGGGCGAACGGCCTGTTTCAGAAGGTCAAGGGCTTCAAGCCCTTCACCGCCGAGGAGGTGAAGAAGCTCCGGGCCAAGAAGCTCACCCCCCAGCAGGTGCTGGCAGAGCGGAAGAAGCTCGGCCTGAAGTAACCCCACCCCATGCTGGCCCAGGCCGGCGTGGGGACCCCGGTAAAGGGGCCTGGGCGCTTCCCCGGGCCCTTCCGGTTTAATGGGAGGGTGCTGGAGCTTTCCCTGGAAAAGGCCTTCTCCGGGTTCCGCCTCTCTGTGGCCCTCTCCGTGGCCGAGGGCGAGACCCTGGCCCTCCTCGGACCCTCGGGAAGCGGGAAGAGCACCCTGCTCAGGCTCGTGGCCGGGCTCCTCAGGCCCGATAGGGGCTTCGTGCGCTTCCTGGGCGAGGACCTCACCCCCCTTCCCCCGGAAAGGCGGAAAGTGGGCTTCCTCTTCCAGGACTACGCCCTCTTCCCCCACCTCACCGTGGAGGAAAACGTCGCCTTCGGCCTTGTGGAGGCCCGCTGGCCAAGGGAGGCGAGAGAGGGGCGGGTGCGGGAGCTCCTCAAGCGCATGGAGCTCACCCCCCACGCCAGGAAGCGCCCCCAGGAGCTTTCCGGGGGCGAGCAACAGAGGGTGGCCCTGGCCCGGGCCCTGGCCCCTAGGCCCAGGCTCCTCCTCCTGGACGAGCCCTTAGGGGCCCTGGACCTGAGGCTTCGGGAAGAGCTCCTCTTCTTCCTGCGCCGGACGCTCAAGGAGGAAGGGGTCACCACCCTCCTCGTGACCCACGACCAGGGGGAGGCCTTCCTCCTCGCCCACCGGGTGGCCCTTCTGCGGGAGGGGCGCCTGGTCCAGGTGGGCCGGCCCGAGGAGGTCTACGCCCGCCCCAAGGACCCATGGGCCGCCCGCTTCCTGGGGCACAAGAACCTCCTCTCCCCCGGGGAAAGCCAGGCCTTAGGGCTTCCCCCAAAGGCCCACCTCCTCCCCCCAAGGGCCCTCGCCCTCGGGGGGAGCCTGGAAGGGGTGGTGGAGGAGCGGCTCTTTTTCGGGCCACGGGTGGGGCTTTGGGTGCGGGTAGGGGGGGTCAGGCTCTACCTCGAGGCCCCCGAGGGCCCGGAAGAGGGCGCCCCCATAGCCCTCCGCCTGGACCCCGCCCAGGCGGTACCCTTGGAGGGATGAGGCGCTTCGCCCTCCTCTTGGGCGGCCCCCTCCTGGCCACGGAGGCCTTGAAGGAAAGGCTTAGGGGCTACCGCCTCCTGGCGGCGGACTCCGGGGGGCGGCACGCCTTGGCCTTAGGGCTTACCCCGGAGCTTTGGCTTGGGGACTTTGACTCAAGCCCCCCTTGGCTCCAGGAGGCCCTTTCCGCGCCCAAGGAGGTCCTTCCCCGGGAGAAGGACCTCACGGACGGGGAGGCCCTCCTCCGGAAGGCCCTGGAGCTTGGGGCGGAGGAGGTGCTCCTCCTGGGCGCCCTGGGGGGGCGGCTGGACCACACCCTGGTCCACCTGGAACTCGCCTTCCTCCTCGCGCAGAAGGGGGTGCGGGTGGAGCTCACGGACGGGCTCACCCGGGCCTTCCCCCTCCTCCCCGGCCTCCACGCCTTTCCCCTGAGGCCCGGCACCCCCTTCAGCCTCCTCCCCTTCCCCGAGGCCACCCTGGGGGTGGAGGGGGCCCGGTGGGACCTTCCCCCCACGGCCCTCAAGGCCACCAGCCGCACCCTGGAAAACGAGGCCCTGGGGCCCATCCGGGTGCGGCTGGAGGCGGGGCGGGCCCTCCTCTACCTCTTTTAGCCCAAGGGGGTGTGCCCCAGGCCCTCGAGGACGGCCCAGACCCGCCCGCTCCAGAGGTCCTCCGGTCCGAGGAAGAGCTGGACCCGCTCGGCCACGGCCCGGGCCCCGGGGGCGAGGGCCAAGGCGGCGTGGTAGGGCTGGGCCAGGTCCAAAGGCGGGCGGGGCGTGTTCAGGAGGAGGAGGTCCACCCGGAGGACCAAGGCCCGCACCTCCTCGGGGCGGAGGGCCACCCGGCCCCGGAGGGGGGCGGGGAGGCGGGCGAGGAAGGCGTCCCCTTCGGCGTAGCTCGGGGCGGCCACGTGGACCTCGCCGAGGCCCCGGAGGAAGGGGGCGAGTTCAAAGCGGAGGGGCCCAAGCCACAGGGCCCGGGCCCCGGGGAAGCGCTGGGCGAGGAGCCGCTCCAGGGCCACGCCTTCCGTGTACTGGCCGAGAAGCCCCCCGCCCGCAGGAACGAGGAGGTCCACCCGCCTGGCCTTTTCGGCCTCGGCCTCGAGGCGGACCCCCTCGGGCGCGGAAGCGGCCTCCTCCAGGACCGCCCCGGCGAAGCCGAGCCCCTTGAGGCAGGGGAGGAAGGCCTCCCACCCCTCCTCCATGGCCACGGGGTGGAGGAAGAGGGGCAGGCGGGCTCTGGTCACCTGGGCGAGGAGGAGGTCAAAGAAGCCGCCCCCGCCCCGGTGGAGGTAGAGGAGGGGGCGGGGGGTGGAGGCAAGCGCCCTCATGCCGGCTTAAGCTCCGCGTACTTGAGGGAAAGGCGCTTGAGCCCAAACCCCTCAAAGTGGACCGTGACCTCGTCCCCCTGGGCCGCCACCACGGTGCCGGGGCCGAAGCGGGGGTGGACCACCCGCTCCCCGCCCCGGAAGGCCCCGGGCCTCGGGCGATGGGGGGGCGGGGAGGGCGGGCGCCGGTAGGGGTCGTACACCTCGTAAAGCCCCTCCTCCACCTCCTCCAGGAAGCGGCTCGGCCGGGCGGGCTCCCGCCTGCCGTAGACCTCCCGCTCCTCGGCGTGGGAGAGGTAGAGCCTCTCCTGGGCCCGGGTGATGCCCACGTAGAAGAGGCGGCGCTCCTCCTCCAGGCCCTCGAGGGTGCTCACGGAGTTGCGGTGGGGCAGAAGCCCCTCCTCCACCCCCACGAGGAAGACCACGGGGAACTCCAGCCCCTTGGCGTTGTGCAGGGTCATGAGGGCGACCCTCCCCTCCGCCTCGGCGGGCTCCTCCGCCTTGGCGGTGAGGGCCACCCGGTCCAGGAAGTCCTGCAGGTCCTCCGCCTCCTTGGCCGCCCTGAGGAGCTCCTCCACGTTCTCCAGGCGGTCCTCGGCGTCCTCGGGGTAGGCCTCCCGGAGGTAGGCGGGGTAGTCGGTGGCCTCGAGGAGGTGGCGGAAGAAGGCCTCGGCGGGGCCGAAGACCAGGTCCTGAAGCTCCTCCACCAGGGCCACGAAGTGCCTCAGGGGCTCGGGGCGGGAAAAGGTCCTGGCCGCCTCCTTCAGGGCCTCCCAGGGAGGAAGCCCCTTCTCCTGGGCGAGGAGCTGCACCCTGGCCCAGGTGGCCGGGCCGATGCCCCGAGGGGGGGTGTTCAGGACCCGCTTCAGGCTCACGGCGTCCAGGGGGTTGAGGGCGAGGCGGGCGTAGGCCAGGAGGTCCTTGACCTCGGCCCTTTCAAAGAACCCCACGCCGCCCACCACCCGCGCCGGGATCCCCCGCCCCGCCAACGCCTGTTCCAGAAGGCGGCTTTGGGCGTTGGTGCGGTAGAGGACGGCGTACCGGTCCCAGGGGGGGCCGAGCCGGGCGATCTCCTCGGCCACGAAGCGGGCCTCCTCCCGGGCGTCCTCCGCCCGGTAGAGGCGCACGGGCTCCCCGCCCCGCTTCACCGGGCGCAGGGCCTTCTCCAGGCGGAGGGCGTTCTTCACGATCACGGCGTTGGCGAAGCGGAGGATGGCCTCGGTGGAGCGGTAGTTCTCCTCCAAGCGGTAGACCCGGGCCTCGGGGTAGTCCCGGGTGAAGTCCAGGATGTTCTTGATGTCCGCCGCCCGGAAGGAGTAGATCCCCTGGTCGGGGTCGCCCACGGCCATGAGGTTGGCCTCCTCCCCGGCGAGAAGCCGGGTGAAGCGGTACTGGACGGGGCTCGTGTCCTGGTACTCGTCCACGTGGATGAAGCGGGCCCGCTTGCGCACGAGCCTGAGGACCTCCTCGTCCTCCTCTAAAAGCCTCAGGGCGTAGAGGAGGATGTCCCCGAAGTCCAAGGCCCCCTGGGCCTTAAGGGCCTCCTGGTAGCGCACCAGGACGTCCCCAAGCCTTCCCCGGGAAAGCCCGGCGTAGTACTCGGGAAGCTCGCCGAGGAGGGCCTTAAGGCCCACGCCCCGGTTCTTCGCCCGGTCCAAAAGGGCCTTGATGGGGCCGGGCCGGGCCGAGAGGGCGAGCTCCTTCAGGACCTCCTTGAGGAGGGCGGTCTGGTCGTCCTCGTCGTAGACCACGAAGCCGGGCCTGAGGCCCACCCGCTCCCCGTAGACGCGGAGGATCCTCAAGGCGGCGGCGTGGAAGGTGGAGACCCAGACCTCCCCCGCCCCCGGGACCAGCCCCCGGAGGCGCTCCCGCATCTCCTCGGCGGCCTTGTTGGTGAAGGTGACGGCGAGCCAGGAGGCGGAGTTTGACGACCTCGACGACGAGACCCAACGGGCCCTCGGGGAGGCCGCAGTTGGCATCGACATGGCAACGCATGACGGGAGG
>ENA-UOYH01000254-UOYH01000254.1-marine-metagenome-genome-assembly--contig:-NODE-254-length-22457-cov-4.128731_pt1 | contig 22457 bp, 19 predicted proteins | sample MGYA00238175_ERZ767261 | MGnify/ENA primary metagenome ERZ767261 (study PRJEB28946, sample SAMN06267185) | marine metagenome | isolation source: Columbia River Estuary | place: USA:Columbia River Estuary...
CGGCACCCAGATTTTTGAGCCCTTTCATAACCACCGCTTTGCCTTGAACAACATGTCGATCATCGACATCTCCTTCACCCTGCCCATGCTGGCAGGGCTTCTGCTGGTTCTGTTTTTCAAGAAAAGCTCGCCCACCCGCACGATCATCGGACGCACGGCAGCCATCTGGCTCTGCCTCTACACCACCGCGAGCTTCACGCTCCAACACCAAGCGAACGTTTACTTCGAAAAACAACTCAGCGCACGTGGCATCACCCCAACACGGATGATGACCGCCCCCACGATATCTAACATCTTTCTCTGGCGCATGCTGGCTGAATCTGGAGACCAGTATCACATTGCTTATTGGTCCCTTTTTGATGACTCCACACGCCCATGCCGAATCGACAGCACAGCAAAAGGACATGATGCCCTTAAACCCCTCAAAGATCATCCCGAAGCTGTGCAACTCGTCTGGTTTACGAAGAACTGGCACAAAGTCGTGCAAGCCTCCAGCAAACCAGACTCTCTCCTCCTAATCGATATGCGCTTCACTGAGATAGTCACTCCTGAAAGTAAAAGCCCCGTATTTTGCTGGCGGCTTCAAGAGCAATCCGGAAAGCTCGATTTTAACCAAGTCTCTTTCAGAGGGAGATCTAAGGCCGGAGAGACCCTCGATTATCTGTGGCAACGTATTCAAGGATCTGCCCCAGCATGGATGGCAGCCCCATGGCCATGGCAAGACAACGCCATTGACCTCACTGGGCAAGATCGATAGCGTTCTTGCCTGCCTCTACCATCAGCCCCTTAGCTAATATGCCATCATCTCAATCATGCACTGACGACCAAGGGTCGATAGCAGACACATTGGTAGACACCTTAGCAGAGGCGATGGATTTTCTCGCTCTTTGCCATGAAGAGCTTGGCTGGGATGAACAAAAACACGTTGCAAGGCAAGCCGCCGCCCGTGATTCCATCGAGAAAGGACATCCATGGGAACCAAGCTTTGAGGAGCTTGAGCATGGCGCACGTGTTGCCTGGCGCAATAACGCTCGCTGCATTGGCAGGCTATTCTGGTCATCACTGGAAGTGCGTGACAAACGTGACATCGTTGAGCCAGATGCTATGGCAGAGGATTTACTCCAGCACATCCGCATAGCGACCAACGGTGGTAAAATCAAACCCCTCGTCAGCATATACGCACCAGAAGACGAACAAGGTCCCTTGTTACGCATTTGGAATCATCAGCTTTTTGGTTATGCCGGCTACGGCACGCAGGCAGACGGTCGCTATCTCGGTGACCCTAAGAATGAGACCTTTACTCAACTCGCCGAGAAAATGGGATGGCAAGGCAAGGGCACCGATTTTGACTTGCTGCCATGGATCATTCAAAAACGCGGTGAACCTGCGCAGCTCTATGATCCGCCCGAGGATGTTTGTTTACAAGTAGCTCTGCGTCACCCGAGTCTAGAGTGGTTTGCTGATCTTGGCCTGCAATGGTACGCGGTGCCTATTCTCTCTGATATGAACCTGCGCCTTGGCGGCTTGAACTTCAGAGCCGCTCCCTTCAACGGATGGTACATGGGAACGGAAATCGGCTCCCGTGATCTAGGCGATGAGGGTCGTTATAATCAGTTACCTATTATTGGCGACAAGATGGGATTACTCGGTGCTCAATCCGAAACCTTATGGAAAGACCGCGCTCTGGTAGAGTTAAACGAGGCGGTATTGCATTCCTACTCGGAGGATGGCGTTCGCATTGTCGATCACCACCGCGCATCTTCAGAATTCATGCGCTTTGTGCAAAAGGAGCAAGCAGAGAAACGCCTCGTGTCTGGTAACTGGAGCTGGCTCGTGCCACCCATGTCTGGCTCTGCCACAGAGGTTTTTCACAAAGGATGGAAGGACCGCAAGTGGCTGCCCGACTACCAAGCCCAGCCTAAGGCATGGGAGTCATCGAGTTAGGTTCTTTACCAATCACAGACTCCGCTGCTCATACTAATCAAGAGCCGAGCGGAAATCATCAGCGGCAGAGCCGATATCAGGCTGCTCAAGCGTAGCAAGATTCTCAATAGCCGGCACCTCCTGCTCCGCAGAAAGCGGGGAAGCTTCAAGAGTAAGCTCTCTAGGCACAGCCTCTGCTGCTTTCAGCTCCCCGATCCGGGAATCCTCCGCTGCGGCCCCGAGCTCGGGGAATTTCCTCGCACCGGGGATCACAGATCGCTCGAACGAGCCCACCGCGCTGTTGTAATTCTTTACCGTGGTTTCAAGGTTTTTACCCACCTTAGTCAGGTGGCTAGCAAAGACTCCGAGGCGTTCGTAAAGGGTCTTGCCTAATGCCGAGATCTCACGAGCATTTGCTGCCAGCGCCTCCTGCCGCCAGCCAAAGGCCACCGCACGCAATAAAGCAATCAGGGTCGTCGGCGTAGCCAAGATAACATTCTGATCCACCCCTTTTTCAATCAGACTAGAGTCCTCCGCCAGAGCCGCGGAGAAAAAGGCCTCGCTGGGTAAAAACAACACCACAAATTCCGGTGTGGTCTCAAACTGCTGCTGGTATTTTTTACTGCCCAGCTGCTGAATGTGGGTGCGCACTTGAGCTGCATGGCGCGCCAAAGCCGCCTGCCGCACCGTGTCATCATCGGTCTCAATGGCATCGAGATAAGCATCCATTGGCGTCTTGGCATCCACCACCACTTGCTGGCCTGCCGGTAACTTAACAATCAAATCAGGACGCAGGCGTTTACCCTCGTCCGTGTGCGTGGTCGTCTGTGTTTCAAAGTCACAGTGCTCTTGCATGCCCGCCATCTCCACCACTCGGCGCAGCTGCATCTCACCCCACTGACCACGTCCGGTCGGCTGGCGCAGGGCCTTGACCAGCTTCTTGGTTGCATTTTCAAGCCCTTGATTGGACTGCGTGATATGAGTAATCTGCTGCTTGAGGGTGGCATTATCACCCTCTCGAGCTTTGTCGCTTTGGGTGATCTGATTTTGCACTTTCTCGAGGGTTTCAGAAATCGGTTTAACCATCTGCTCGACTGCAAGCTTGCGTTTTTCCAACTCACTATTTGCCTCCTGCTGCTGCATCTTCAGGCTATTTTTAGCCAGTGATAAAAATTGATCCTGTGTTGATTTCAGTGTTTCGGCAGAAAGCGCCTTAAAAGTATCCGTCAAGCGAAGCTCAGCCCTTTCTAGTAGTGCCTGCTTTTCAACAGCAGATTTCTTTTCTTCATCAAGCCTAACCTCAAGCCCAGTCTGTGCTTGTTTCAGGGCCTGTTCCTGCTCCTTGAGCTTGTCGTGCTGCACCTCAAGCGCGTTCAAATCATTAACGGCACCCTGCAAGCGTAGTTGTTCAGCCTTGAGCTTTTCAGCATCAACACCTGCCTGCGCTTTGTGTTTAGCAGAAACGATAAGCCACGTTAGTATGGTTCCGGTCAGCAAGCCCGCTGCAGCGGTGACAAGTGGAAGTTGTTCTGGAGAAATGGTCATGCTTGGCATCGAGTAGAGTTTTTCTTGCGGTGCGTGAATCCTGAGCCATAGTTCCGACGACATCCGCGCATGGGTTACCATTAACCTCACAGCGAAGAGATGACAACTCATACAAACCAAAAAGACATTATGGCCCACGAATTACCCGAACTAGGATATGCATATGATGCTCTGGAGCCGCACATTGATGCGCGCACCATGGAGATTCACCACAGCAAACACCACGCTACTTACGTCGCTGGCCTCAACGGAGCCCTTGAGGGTAACGCTGATCTCCAGGGTGTCTCTGTAGAAGCACTGATCCAAAACCTCGACAAAGTACCTGCTGAGATACAAACACCCGTTCGCAACCACGGCGGCGGACACTTCAATCACAGCTTATTCTGGAAAGTGATCGCTCCTGGTGGCGCATCTGCTCCATCTGGCGAACTCGCTGAAGCAATCGACAGCAGCTTCGGCTCACTGGACGGCATGAAGGAAGCCTTTGCAAAAGCAGCCGCCACACGCTTTGGCTCAGGCTGGGCATGGCTCGGAGTGAAAGCAGACGGATCACTTGCTACTTCATCTACAGCCAACCAAGACAACCCCCTCATGGGAGAATTTGCTGGTGCCTGTGGTTGCAAGCCCATTCTTGGACTCGATGTCTGGGAGCACGCCTATTACCTCAACTACCAGAATCGCCGCCCAGACTACATCGCTGCTTTCTGGAACGTAGTCAACTGGGACGTTGTCTCTGAGAATTTTGCCGCCGCTAAGTGCTGCGGAGGAGGTTGCGGCTGTAGCTAGATAACCATCGTCATTCACATCAACGCGGTCGTGTCGGAGTTATCTGGCAGACCGCGTTTTTTTGTTTCCCCTTAGCTAAAGGAAAGCCCATTGAGCTGCACCCACCGAGCTCAGTCATTCAACAAGATCAATCCAAGGAACGAGATTCTTTGGTAGAATCAGTTGCATTAGCTTCAGATCCAGAATTCAAACCTTTGCTTACCGGTTGGGCTCGGTGATCAGTTAAGTTACTTACACCCACCATTCGGGCTGTCGATTTGACCACATTAACTGGCAGCTTCACAATACTGCTGACTAACTTACACGATGGCAGCAAAAACACGCAGAAGGACAAGGCAAGCAAACGGACGATGTGAGAGATTTGAACGGATTTCATAGGCTGATGTTACGTATAGACTTAAACTAAAGCACAACCGCCATCCGTCAACGCACAACTAGTCATCGTCATCTTGTTGATAACGCTCAATAGCGAGTTTAATGCCCTTAGCCTTGTGCAAGGTTTCCTCAAACTCCTCATCAGGATCTGAGTCAGCAACAATGCCGGCACCAACGTGGTAATGAAGGCTATCACCATCTCTTACCAGAGTACGAATGGGGATATTAAATTGGCTCTCTCCATTGAAACCAAGGTAACCTACCGCACCAGTGTAAAGCCCTCGCGGCATGGTCTCTAGCTCATCAATGATCTCCATTGCCCGCTTCTTGGGGGCCCCTGTAATACTGCCCCCGGGGAAACAGGCTGCCAGTGCTCCCAATTGGTCAACATCCTCGCGCAAGGTTCCAGTAACCGTAGAGACCAAGTGATAAACATGCTCCAGCTTTTCCAAAGAAAGCATATCAGCCACCCTTACGCTGCCAAACTCACATACCTTGCCCAGATCGTTACGCTCAAGATCGGTAATCATAATGAGCTCCGCATTTTCTTTTTCAGAATTAAGCAGTTCTCGTGCTGATGCTTGGTCCGCTTCATCGTCCTTAAAACGAGGTCGTGTCCCCTTGATCGGCCGAGTCACCACAGACCTGCCGCTCATACGTAAAAATGTCTCAGGTGATGATGAAAGCACTTCTCGCTGGTTGAGCTTCATCCAGACGGCAAGAGGAGCAGGAGTCTCCTCGCGGAGATATCGATAGAGCGGGAATAAGGAACCTCCCAATGCTTTTGCGCGATAGCATTGGGTCAAGTTAACCTGATAAATATCCCCAGCTGCAATATACTCGTGAATTCGGCTTACCCCTTGCTTATATGTGTCTTCAGACATCATTGGCTCAAAACCACTAATCGATGCCTTATCGATTACACCCCCGTCATCTTTGATGTGCTGTGCAAGATCCCCACATTGCCACCATTGTTTGCGGTCATGTTGGTAGACCAGCATCTCAGGATAGATTCCAAAACAAAAACCTCCCTCGTAATCAATCCAACCACAAGCTCCACCAGCAGGAAAGCCGAGCGAGCGCGCTTGAACATCCCACTTACCAACCGCTGCACGCAAACGTTCCACATCGGCATCATTGTCAATTCTCCCTTGGATAGTCTCTACCGCTCTGGCAGCTATGATAGAAACCGCCGCATGACTACGTGAAGGAATATTTCCGGACGTGTCGAAAAAAATCAAATCAGGCAAGTGTTGCAGACCTGATGCCACCTCAATGGGCGTCATATTCAAATCAACAGGCAGAGGCGACTCCACCGAACGCTGAAGTGACTGCTCCCCAGGTGGTGATACTGGGTTCTCATTCGCACTGGCATTATTACCCACACCCAAATCAAAGACCAAACGCCAAGAAGAGCAAGCACTCATCATCATGAATAAGCCCTACGACTTAAATTAAGATTTTACTTCACGGCTTAAAAAGCCTTAGAATATTATGAACTATGTAATGAATAGATCGTTCATCCTAAGTCACTAACCACACCCCACCAAATAATGAGTCCACAAAAATCAAATATCTTCATCGCTGCCATCATCACCCTATGTGTGTCATTGCTATCATTACATGCAGAGCCCTCCAAAAAATACGACACTTCCATGCGTGCGCATGCTCAGCTTAAAAAAATCATCATTCCGGTGGTAGACTTTGAGCGGCTCACGCTTCGCGAAGCACTCGAAAGCGTGACGATAAAGATTCGGCAGCTACCAGATAAAAAAGGCAGCAACTTCATGATACGCGATCTTGATGGTCATTTTGAAAATTACAGAGTCACCCTGCAGCTCAGCAACATACCAGCCGACGTCTTACTAGAATATATAGCCAATCAAGTTCGTGCAAACATTCAGTATACTGGGCACGCCATCGTCTTCAGCCCTCTGCCCACACCCGGCAAATAGGGCAGAACTAGGCTAAACTATTTACCAACCATGCAATCACCACTACTTGTGGTAAAGTCAACATAGGTAAAACGAGCGCCATCTTCCATGATCTCGTTGTTTCCTTTAGCGCCATGATTTCAGTGTAGTCAGTTGCCGCGCCAGCCATCAGGAAAGCAAATCCATTTCCTGGAGCATTTGCTCGTGTTACCAGATCTGCCGCAATCGGACTCGAGCCCTCAGAACAAACCTCGATCACCGTTGCCGCCACCAGCGTCAATATTACTCCTATCCAAGTAGGACCAAACCAGTCACCAAATACATCGATAGGAACGAAGGCACGAATAGCAGCAGCCAACACAGTACCAAAAAAAATCCAACGCACGATCATCTGAGATTCACTCAAGCCCGCTTTTACCATTTTGGCTAATAAGACATGATCTATTCTAGACCGCTTAAAAGCAGCTTTAATTTCAGGCCAGAGCTTGAAGCCGTCTGGCAGCTCAATGCTGTTATTATTTGCCGGTAAACGACCTAGCCTGACCATCTTCTCTACTAGTAAACCAGTAACCACGGCGACCACGACCGAGAGCAAGATGAAACCTAAGGTCCACTTGATACCAATCAGGGCGATAAGCACCAACGTTAGAGACAGTGAGTTCCATGGACTAGCAATTAGAAAAGCAAGTGTCTGGCCATAAGACGCACCACGCTCATACAACTTCATCGCAACCAGCAAAATACCATGATTACACAAATCAAGAAACAAACCTGCGAAGATCGCCCTGACGATGCCGTTGAACGTCCCTGGTTTTCCTAAAATAGAGGCGACCCATTCACGAGGCACCCAGCCGAGTGAGCCCACAGCTAACACTCCTAAGCCGAGCCCCCACCACATCTTATTAAACAATTCAAAAACGCCCCTGCAATAATGTGCCAAGCTAGCCGATGTGTTAGCTAGCGCATCTGCAAAAAACAAATGCCCAAAATAACCAAGCAGAACAAAAATCAAAGAACCCCACAGTAACCAGTCGAAGCTCTTACTACTACCGCCACAACAAGAGGAGTCGTCACCCGTTGGGGCTGGTGACTCTGGTGGCGTAGCGTTACAACAAGATGACATTACGATCTTATTTTCAAGCCATTAAGCCCTGTGGTCTGCCAGCCAAGCAACGACCTTCTCCATCGCCCGTGCACGATGACTGAGTTGGTTTTTAACCTCCGAGCTTAGCTCCGCAAAAGTCTCATCATAGCCATCGGGAACAAACAGAGGGTCATAACCAAAACCTCCTTTACCATGATGCTTATCGAGCATGCGACCCTCTACAGCTCCGTCAAAACTAGCTAGTAGCTCGCCTGCTTGTGCCAGCACCATCACACAACGAAAACGTGCCTTGCGATTCCCCTCCTCTCCCAAAGCCCACAGAAGCTTAGCGTTATTAGCCGCATCATCACCAGCTCTCCCGCTGATATTGTCGATATAGAAACGGCCATGGTCATCGCCCATTCTTGCATAGCGGGCCGAATAAACACCTGGCTCACCACCTAGGGCATCGACCTCAAGGCCAGAGTCATCAGACAACACAAGACCTTCCGCTTGCTTGCTGATCTCGAGCGCTTTCAGAGCCGCATTCTCATGGAAAGTGGTCCCCGTCTCTTCGACCTCAGGTAATTCAGGATACGACTTCAGGTCAGAAACAGCATATCCTGACCCCAAAATAGCACGGATTTCATCGGTCTTATGACTGTTTCCTGTTGCAACGAGCAATTTCTGCATAGCACTTACCTAGCATTTTTGTTGGCAGTGATCGACATTTTTGGAATAAATTCTCTGCACAGACCGTCTCACCTATACCATGAAAGCATTTAAACCTCTTATCGCCGTAACCATCTTCATCCTTGCATTCAGTAACCATGCAAATGCTAGTGGCTGGACCACCAACCTGGATAGCGCTTTAGCTTCAGCTAAGAAAAACAAGAAATTTGTGCTGGCTCAATTCACCGGATCAGATTGGTGCCCGCCGTGCATCATGATGCACAAGAATGTTTTCTCTAAGAGCTCGTTCATTCGTCCTGTCTCCAACAAGTTCATATTAGTCAAACTAGACATTCCTAAATCCAACAAATCACTCACTCTCAAAAATCGTAAAATAATGAGGGATTACAAGGTTACAGGCGTTCCTACCATCTTACTGTTTGGCGATGATGGTCGAGAGTTTAGTCGTTTCGGAGCTGCAGAATACCCTACTGTTGATGGTTTCATCGGCAAGCTTCGTGAAGAACTCAAAAAGAAGGAAATGGACTAGTTTTTGGGCTCAGCTTTATCGTACACAAGCTATGACTTCCCTAGTCCAAGAGCTGACGGTAAATCTCTACTTTTTCGTGATTTAATAATCGGAGCTGATGCCGATATTGATCAATCGCCTGCTTGCGCCCTAAGTCGGACAACGAGGTGATAATTTCTACCTTCATCATCTCATAAGGCAATAACTCCGGGGCCTTGATCTCTGTGACCTCAATGATGTGCCATCCGAGTTTGGTGCGAATCAAACGCGGTTCACTCACTGGCATCGTAAAAGCATGTGCTGCAAAGTCACCAGGCAACCTATCCTTGAGCATCCAGCCCAAATTACCTCCGGTATTTTTACTACCTTCATCCTCGCTCACAGAGCTAGCCAAACTCTCAATCGACGCTTTACCAGCTTTGATCGACTCAAGATGCACTTCCAAGATCTGCTTTGCCTCGTCAGATTCTCGTTCTAGAGTCGCGATAAATAGATGCCTTACACAGCGCCTCTCAGGCGTTGTTAACTCCTGCTGATGGTCATTATACCAGCCCCTCGCCTCTTCATCACTGACGGCAATACTAGCTTTGATTTTAGACATTACGTATTTCTCCTGCTCCAAGCGCGCCTGCATGCGTAAGCGCAGCTCCTCCCTGCTCTCTATACCTTGTGCCAACATGGCCTCATCGAGCTGCTCAGCTGAATCAAAGCGTCTCTCGAACCGAGCCAACTCCTCATCCACCTCATCCGAGGAAATCTCCGCCTGCTCAATATTCACCCGCACTTTAATCCGTAGGATAGCTTCAGCAATAAGCTCATCCAGTGCCAACCATCGTAACATCCGCCTATCCGCCTCACTGACCCGCCCTGGATCACGCCCCGTGCGCCAGAGTCGCTCGCTTACCCTTCGATCAACCTGAGTCAGATAAATGGGAGCATTGTAAACGCGTGCACAAATACCCTCGGCAACCGCCTCGGCTACCTTGTCCTCTTTTGTAGGAAACATCCGCCGCAGCTCACTTCTTAACGGACCACTGAAGAGAAAGAAATCACAGACGATGTAAAGCATCAGCAATGACCAAAGCGTCATGCGGATCACAAAGGATTTGCTCATCTTCAACATAAGCCAAATCTAGCCATCCCCCAGACAACTTCAACCCCTCAGTTTTCGTCGTGTTTATTTGATAGGAATCTGGCAATTGCAAAGTATCGTTGGAGTATTCCATGATCACCCATTCAAAATCTGCACCCTTGGCAAAGATGAAACGAACTACGATGAACCCTTTTTTACTTCTCAGCATTGCATCCGTCATGATGCTCACTGCGCTTCAAGTTTCTGCCAAGCAAGCAAGCACACAATTGGTCCGTAATCTCGACGCCGGCAAACAACAAACCCTGGTCACCTTTGGTACTAGCCTCACTGCCGTCGGCGCCTGGGTCGACCAGATCGCCACCGTTCTCAATCAGCAATACCCCGGACAATGCACCGTCATCAATGGTGCCCAAGGAGGTGCCAACTCCGACTGGGGCGTGAAAAGCCTCGATAAAAAAGTCCTCAAGCACAAACCCGATACGGTGCTCATCGAATTCGCCGTCAACGATGCCGTTTCCAAACGCAACACCAGCGTCAAGCACGCCCGTAATAACCTCACCCAGATCATCGACCGCATCCTCGCCCAAAACCCGCAATGCGAAATCATCCTGCAGGTGATGAATGTCCCCGTGGCCCACACCCGCACCGGTCGCACGAAGCTCGATGCTTTTAATCAAATGTATCGTGACGTCGCCAAGGAGCGCGACTACCAGCTCATCGACCACTGGCCAAACTGGGAGAAGCTCCTCGACGAAGACCCCCTGCGCTTCCACACCTACAACCCCGACACCATCCACCCGGTCCGTGACGGCGCCCTCAAGGTCATCACCCCCCACCTAGTCAAAGAGCTTGGCCTCGCCACGGAAGCACAACCGGAAAAAAGCACCGCCACCCCGTGCTGGAACTACCTACTCCATGTCGCCCGTCAGGATAAAAAGAACCCTGACACCACCCGAGCAGACTACGACACCTACTGGGAAAAGAGCTTTAACATGAGCGACCTCAACAAGGATGGCTCTGTTGATGCTGATGAGATGCAAGCCGACTCGCTACTCAAGGCTCTCGACACCGACCAGAATGGTACTGTCAGTCTGGAAGAATGGCTCATCGTGCAAGGACCACAATTCAAGGCCTTTGACAAAGACAACAACGGCAGCATCGACAAAAAGGAAAAAACGCAACTCGCTGGCAGTGCTGCTGTTCCTGTACGAGAATAAACTCTAGCTAGTGATTGTTGCGGCTTTAATCCGCGAAGGCTGTGCCGATATGCACAATTGCTCGTTGGGATTGGGGGTGGAAAGATCGTGGGCTGACTTTTATGCCTTAGTGACGGTGAGCAGGGAAGGATTGTGCCAGTTTGCACAAATGCTCCTAGGGACCCGTGGGGGAAAGATCGTGAGCTGACTTTCATGCCTTCGTGACGGTGGGCAGGGAAGGATTGCCTTCGCTCCGCTGAGGCTGTGCTAGTTTCGCAAAATCCTCCTCCGGATTTTGCCGGTGATGAATATCCCGCGATGCGCGGGGCTACGCTGTGCGCTCGAACTACGTTCTCATCCAGCCCCCCTGTAAACCATTACTCCCCAGTCCTCACGTGAAGGACTGGGGAGTAATGGTGGGCAGGGAAGGATTCGAACCTTCGTACACTTACGTGAGCAGATTTACAGTCTGCCGCCTTTAACCACTCGGCCACCTACCCATAAAGGTTTTACCCTAAGGTTTTATCCTGACCGGAGGTTAGCTCGGCCAGCACCTCTTGCGAGGCGGGGAGTTCTTACGTCTCCCCGACTACACTGACAAGTGAAAAATAGGAAATTTTGTGCTCTATGAGTATAGACTCTTGACCGGCTTTCCATTTTTACCGCCAATTTTGAAGGGACGGCCGGATGGCGAAAGTAAGACACTGGTGGTATCAATGCCCATACCATGGGCAATCGTAGCATTGAAATCCTCGGTTGAAACCTTGTCCTCTTTAACGCTGTTACCATCAGCATCGGTGCTGCCGTAGACCATGCCACCTTTGATACCACCACCGGCTAGCAATGAACTGTAGGCACGTGGATGATGGTTCCTGCCGTTTTTGCGATCGCCGTGAATTTGTGGTGTTCGACCAAATTCAGTGCTCAGGGCAACAATCGTCGTATCAAGAAGTCCTTTTGCTTCAAGGTCGATTAATAGATTGGCATAAGCCTGATCTAAAACGTTGCAGCGAGCCTCTACAGCCGTGAAGTTATCATAGTGAGTATCCCAGCCGCCTAAGCCCACCTCAACGTATCTTACACCATGTTCCACTAGGCGCCTTGCTAACATGCAGCCCTGTCCAAAGGCGTGCTCACCGTAAGCTTCACGCTCTGACTTAGGTTCATCTCTGATATCAAAGGCCTTGAGGTCTTCACTCTTCATCAAGCGAACGGCTTCATCGTAGAGCTCGTCGTAAGCAAGGGCTTCGGTATTGTTATGCTTACTGTGAAATTCCTTATTCAATGCATCGGCCAGCTTCAGGCGACGATCAAAGTCTTCAACACTAACCGATCCTGCGATCGTGCTGTCTTTCAAGCCTTCGTCAGGCCTGCCTAGCGGGACACCTCCATACTTGACCCCAAAAAATCCGGGAGAAGCATGCCCAGCACTCGTGCCAACGGTGACAAACCCCGGAATGTCTTTATTTTTACGCCCTTTAACCTTCATCACCCATGCGCCCACTGTCGGGTGCGTAATCGTTGCACGAGGCGCATAATTTCGATGCAGCATATATTGACCACGAAAATGGTCACCATTCTGATTACTCATCGAGCGAATCACGCAAATCTTGTCCATGACCGCTGCTGTTTTGGGCAAATATTGACTGATTTGAATCCCATCCGCACTCGTTCCAATGGCATTCACTGGGCCCTGAATTTCTTTATTTCCAGGCTTCACATCGAAGGTGTCAATGTGACTCATTCCCCCCGACATATTAAGAAAGATAACTGCTTCAGCAGGTTGGCTTTTGCCGCCTGTCTGGGCCATGGCCTTACCTGCCAAACTGGCTCCCAACATCGGGGAGAGTCCTACGCCAAGATAAGTTTTAGCAGCGTTTGCCATGAACTGACGACGAGTCAGCTCATCCGTTTTATTGAGATCAGATTTCATAAGTTTGTAGGTTGGGTTGATTTGTTAACAATAAATGTGGGTTATGGGACAAAAATAAATTCCCGAGAATTGACTAAAGCTGAGACAATGTTGCGGTAGCCTTTTCTTTCTCGCTCCTCGACTTCGGTTTCCATGAGCTGCATTTCGCTCTCACTGGGCGCGCGAGATAGGATTCCGTAGAAAAGAGCACGGATGCGGTCCTTCACACTGCCCTCAGAAAGCTCGTAGATATGAGCATCACGATTGGCGACTACAAGCTTCTCAACAGCACCATTCATCATTGATAGCACTTGAGTGGTGTTGGCTTCTTTGATGGCCGAGTCCAGCAACAGTCGGTCTGACTGACCAAACATTTGTAAAACGTGACCATTAGGTGCAGGTGAACGCAGCTCGGATGCTCGTGCAATACCTTTCAAGGCCCCACCGTTGTTGGTGTTGGACATCATCTCCATGCTCATATCCTTCTCCATCTTCTCCATCTTCTCCATCGACTTAGCCTTAGGCCCAATTGTCTCCCCGCTTTGCACACGGTCGAATAACTTGTCGGCATACCTCTTAAACTCTTGAGGGTCAGTAATTGCCATGATCTCACTTTGGACAGTCTTCATATCAAGCTTGGCCTTGCCATACTTGACATATTTAGACTTTCCACGAGTCGGCAATTTGTCAGGATTGCCTGCTACTAAAGTAACCAGAGAGTCCCAGTATTGCTCGGCACTCATTCGATCAATTTTACGGCCGTCGAAGATAGGTTTTTCTCCTGGCATTAGCTCATGCTCCGATGAAGCAAATGCATAAACCCGTGTAAGCATCAGAATTTGCTGGAAAGCTCTCAAATCATAATTCAATTCCTGCATCAGTTTGTTCAGATAGCGAGTCAGCTCGGGCGATGTGTGCTCACGTGGCTCTATGTATTCATCGACAGGCTCGTACAACCCAGTGCCGACAATGCGTTTCCACATACGGTTGGTAATGGTCGTCACATAACGATCATTTTGAGAATTAGTAACCCACTCTGCAAAATTCTCTCTACCATCGTCGGCATTCTTCCGGTCAGACATTTTCAAGCCCTTCGCAAAGGAATGATCTTTAGGCGTTTTAGCTGCGATCATCTCTCCCGGATCACCATCATTATATTGGTAATCATTCGGCAGCTTGATTCGGCCATTACCTGGGCCTGCCAAAGTAGCATAGTAAATGTTGTTGCCGATAAAATCGTATAAATTGTATGTCGGTGTCCCACGCTCATTCTCTTGTCTTATTTTATTCCATATTGGGTCGAAAACATGGCGATTCATCTCACCCTGTCCGTTGGTAAATGCAGCGAGTCGGAAAAAGTCCATTCTTTCCCAATCATTGAAGGGGTCATCATGGCACTGTGCACATTCCATACGAGTACCTAGGAACAGGCGCATGGTATTGGACAAGTTATCTAGAGGCATGCCTTTGTCTCGGATGTAATAACCAACGGCTCCATTCTCCCACAACATGCCTTCGGCAGAGAGCAACTCACGTGTCAGAACATCAAAAGGCATATTATCTGCCACAGCCTGCCGCACCCAGTCCATGTAGGGCGCCGCAGAATAGCGACGTTGGAAATTTTCCTGAACACGCAGCATGTCAACGAGCCAGTTGCTCATATGGCTTTGATACCCCTTCGAGTTCATCAAGTAGCGAACGAGTAAGACCCGCTTATTGGGATCATCAGATTCCAGGTAAACACGGGCTTCTTCAACGGTCGGTATCCGGCCGACCGCTAACAAAAAACTACGCCTCAAAAGCACCGAGTCACTAGCATCAGCTGGTTGCTTTGCTTTCTTCTTCTGATAGATCTTGGCTACCTGTATGTCGATTTTTCTTGCAGCAGCAAGAAGCTCAACCTCCGGCAACGGCTCAGCCCATTGAGCCTTATCTAGGGCTGCCGCATGCGTAGATGGAGCAACTGCCAAAAAACCGGACAAACAACACAGAAAGCTTAAAAGAGTAGGGTGATTCATATAATAATTCTTAGTATCTGGCACAAATCATATTTGCATGCTAGTGATAGCTACAACACCGAATATCAAGTCTATGTAATACTTGGCAGTAATATAAGGTGACGTAATGCCATCAATAATATTTCACCTCTGTAAAATATTTCAAGGTCAAATATACCCTATCCTGAGCGTTTATGTGCACAGAACAATCGGCACTTTTACTTTACATCCCTAAAGCAAATGATCAGTCTCACTCCTTACAGCATGACTGCATATGCTGTAGTTATAAAAAACTCACATTCGATCCCTACTGATGAGCAAACAATTATTCGGCACCGACGGCATCCGCGGCATCGCCAACCAATACCCCATCACCCCAGAAATTGCCTTAAGGATAGGTCGTGCCGTTGCCCGCATACTTCAATCTGATGGCCAAGGTCGCCACAAGGTTGTGATCGGAAAGGATACTCGCTTGTCAGGATACATGCTTGAGACAGCCCTTACTAGTGGCCTTGTCTCTGAGGGTTCAAGAGTGCTACTCACCGGTCCTGCCCCTACACCAGCCGTTGCTCACCTTACCCGCTCAATGGGCTGTGATGCGGGCATCATGCTAACCGCTTCCCACAACCCATACCAAGATAATGGCATCAAGATATTTGGTAGCGACGGCTTTAAGCTCAATGATGCTCTTGAGCACGAGATCGAGAAAATAATTCTGGCCGATGATCTACCTCAGCCTGAAGGTGACCTTGGTAAAGCCATTCGCATCGATGATGCCATGGGGCGCTATATCGAATTTACCAAGAACGCAGCTGGCGCCAACTCCCTGAGAGGTCTCAAAATTGTCGTCGATTGTGCCCATGGTGCCGCCTATTATGTGGGTCCTCTTATTTTCGAGGAACTGGGTGCCGAAGTGATCCAAATGTCTGTTCACCCTAATGGTCGCAATATCAACGAGGGTGTAGGTGCCCTGCACCCAGAAAAAGCGGCGGCAATGGTCAAAGAACATGGGGCCGATGTCGGCATCTGCTTTGATGGCGACGCCGATCGCGTTATTTTTTGTGATGAAACCGGCCAAGTTATAGACGGCGACCGCGTCCTTTGCTTGTGCGCCAAGGCACTCAAGCAACAAGGCAAGCTCAAAGGCAACACACTCGTGGCCACCGTGATGAGCAACCTCGGCCTCAGAGACTCACTTGCAGCTGATGGCATCAATCTAGAAACCACCGGCGTGGGTGATCGCCACGTGCTGGAATGTATGCGAGAAAAAGGCTACAACCTTGGTGGTGAAAACTCAGGGCATATCATCTACTCTGACTACGCAACAACTGGTGATGGCATCATGAGTGCTCTCATGCTGCTCTCCATGATGCGAGACAAGGGCACACCTCTCTCTGAGCTCGCCAACTGCATGGACATCTACCCACAGGTATTACTTGGGCTCGATGTCACCGACAAACCGCCGATTGAAGAGGTGCCAGAAATAGATTCTGCCATCAAAAACGCAGAAGCCGCCTTTGCCGACAAAGGCCGTGTCTTTGTGCGATACTCTGGCACGGAACGTAAAATCCGAGTACTCACCGAATGCCCAGACGCCGAACTTGCCCGCAGCCAAGCTGATCTGATCGCCACCGCTATAAAAAACACCATCGGCGCCTAAAGCCACGATGTTTTAAGACTCCACCCACAATGACATTACACCCTGCCCAAGTAGCCGATTTTTGGCCACTCCATCAAGACTCGCCCATCGGGCAGCAGTTGATTGCGGGGTCTACACTGAGTGATTGGCAGCTTCAACTGGCAGCAGGCATTGATGAAGCACAACTCATAGAAAACGCATGGGTTACCAACGAAGACTGGCAAAATATCGCAGCACAGCCGCGCCCAGCTGCATTACAAACTAAAGGCGGCCATCTCCTCGCATGGACAGGTGATGACCAAGCCGCTGCACTGAGCAACTCAGTAACTACGACAGACGGCTCATTTCTTATCCGCTATCCATGGGACTTCATCCAAGTCAACGAGCAGCTCGTCTTGCAACTCGAGGACACATCGAGCGAGGGTGAGATTAGTCCAGCAGCCCATATAGATGGTATTATTTCCGTAGGTAAAGGATCTCGTATTCTTCCTGGCGTTGTTATCGAAGGCAATGCCATCATCGGCACGAACTGCAAGATCGGCCCAAATTGTTATCTAAGAGGTTCGACAACTATTGGAGACAACTGCCACATCGGCCAAGCAGTCGAAATCAAAAACTCAATCATCGGTCACCATTCATCCATCGGTCACCTCAGCTACGTTGGCGACTCCGTTATTGGCAATCACGTCAACTTCGGCGCCGGCACCATCACCTCCAACCTACGCCACGATGGCACCAACCACCTCTCCCGAGTGCGCGACGAGCTTATTGATACTGGCCGCAGGAAATTCGGCACCGTGGTAGGTGACGGCAGCCACACAGGCATTCTGACTGCCATTTACCCAGGACGTAAACTTGGCCCCAACTCACAGACACTCCCTAACCAAACGGTGAAGCGCGATATCACCTAGCCACCCAACCATCATTACCAGAATCTAACCATTATGTGCGGAATAGTAGGATACACAGGCAAACGAGCAGCCATGCCCGTTCTCATCAGCGGACTCAAAAAGCTCGAATACCGTGGCTATGACTCTGCTGGAGTTGCCGTCACCAGCGACGACGGAATATTGATCAGAAAACAAAGCGGTAAGGTGGCCGGCCTAGCTGAGCTTGTTGAGCAGGAAGACAGCGCCCTTGACCAAGCACATAGTGGCATCGCTCACACACGCTGGGCCACCCACGGACCACCCACCACACTCAACGCTCACCCGCACGAAGGCAATGAAGGTCGTGTCGTACTTGTTCACAATGGCATTATCGAGAACCACAACGCGCTACGCGATCGCTTCATCGCCCAAGGCCACACCTTTAAATCTGAGACAGACTCAGAAGTCCTCGCCCACCTCGTCGAATCACATTACCAAGGTGACCTATTAGAAGCTGTCACCACCGCCCTGAAAGAGGTCGAGGGAACCTACGGCATTACCAGCATGGCCAAGGATGAGCCTGGTGTTTTGGTCGTCGCTCGTAGCGGCTCCCCCATCGTCATTGGCCTGGGTGAAGACGAAACCATCGTTGCCTCAGACGCCTCCGCTGTTATCACCTACACACGCCAAGCGATCTACCTCGATGATAATGACATCGCCCGTATTGAGGGCAGCAAAGTAGACATTCGCAGCCTTGATTCGGGAACCGTATCCCGCACACCATCCGAAATCGATTGGTCGCCCGATGCCGCTGAGAAAGGTGGCTACGAGCACTACATGCTGAAGGAAGTTTTTGAACAGCCCGAGGCGATCGAAAACACCATCCGAGGTCGTATCGACACCAACCGCGGCACAGCCATCCTATCTGGTCTCAATCTGACTCCTCGTGAGCTCGTCGACATTCAGCGCCTACTTATCGTCGGCTGTGGCACCTCAATGAATGCCGGACTGATTGGTGAATATGCTGTTGAAGACTTCGCTGCTATTCCCGCTGAGGTGGAGCAAGCTGCCGAATTCCGCTATCGTAATCCCATCGTTGGCAGCCGAGACATGGTACTTGCCATCAGCCAGTCTGGCGAAACCGCCGACACCCTCGCCGCCGTGCGTGAAGCCGTGGATAAAGGGTCTCTCGTGGCTGCACTCGTCAACGTCGTCGGCTCCACCATCGCACGCGAAACCGGTCGAGGCATCTACTTGCACGCCGGTCCTGAGATCAGCGTCGCCTCCACCAAGGCATTCACCAGTCAGGTTTCAGTCCTACTGATGATCGCACTCAAGCTCGCTCGTGCTCACCGCTTGTCACGCGAAGAGGGCATCAAGATTGCCGCCGAGATCGAACGCATTCCTGAACTGGTAAAAACCGTGCTCGCAACCAATGATCAGATCGCAGAAATAGCGGCTCACTACGCTGACTACAACAACGCCTTCTACATCGGACGTGGCTACATGTATCCCGTCGCACTAGAAGGAGCACTCAAGCTCAAAGAAATCTCATACATCCATGCCGAGGGGTATCACGCCGCTGAGCTCAAGCACGGACCAATCGCTTTGCTCGAGGAAAGTATGCCCGTCATCGCCCTACTTAACCAAGGACCTGGACAGGAAAAAACCCTCAGTAATGTGGCCGAGTGCAAGGCACGCAGCGCACCCGTCTTGGGTGTCATTACAGAAGGAGATGAAGAGGCTCGCAATGCATGTGACCACGTCATCGAGATCCCAGCATGCCCACAGTACACATCTGTCGTTCCCGCAGCAGTCGCACTGCAGCTACTCTCATACCACATCGCTAGGATCAGAGGCTGCGCTATCGACCAACCTCGTAATCTCGCTAAGAGCGTTACTGTCGAATAGTCCCTAGAGTGTTTTAGCACCATCCAGTCGAGGGTGCCCATTCTTTAGATCATCGCGGCTTATGCCCTTGCCGCGATTCATCTTATCCATCGACCTAAAGGTTTCCACCATGCCATGAATCGCTGCTAACACATCAGCAGTGTGGCCTGTTTCAGAAATCGTATGCATATTTCGGATCGGGAATCCAATAGACGTCGCGGCACTATCAATCCCCGCCAAAGAGGCCGCCATCGCATCTGTGCCAGTGTCCCTACCTGAGAAATCAATTTGATAAGGAATCTTATTTTTCTGGCAGGCTTTCTCGATCAAAGTGTTGAGATACTCGCTGGTGATTGAGCCATTAGTAAGACTGAAGCCCTTGCCCATTGCCAGCGGGTTCATCCGCTTGGCCCCTATGCCTGGAGCGGCATCGTAGTCATGATTCACATCTGAGCCTATCAGAATATCCGGCTTGAGCTCACCAGCAATGGCAGTCGCACCGAAACGACCAATCTCCTCATGAGTCGCAATCGTGTAGAGCACACGCAGATTCTTGAGCTGCGACTTCGCCAAAATTTTAGCAATCTCAGCCACTACAAAGCAACCAAGTCCATTATCAAGATAGGCACCATAAAACGTATCATCAGAGAATCCCTTTTTGATCGGGCGATTCAATATAATCGGATCTCCAGGGCGAATGCCAAGAGCCTCGACACGCTCCTTGCACTTCTCCCCGTGCATCTGTAGCTCAAGATACATCATCTCAGGCTTCAACCCCTTGTCTCCGGTGCGCTGGGCTGGAGCAGAAAAGTGAATCGCCCCAAGAGCCTCGATCGTGCCTCCCTCGATGCAGCGGTAGACACCTGGCTTCTTCGGCTCTTGGCTGAAGAGCTTCACCTCGTGCCCAACCAGGGTGCAGGGTAAAAACGAATCCGTATTCACCCAGATCTTGCCGTCGTTATCGATCTTGCGCACCTGCATGCGGATCTTATCGGAGTGACCGATGATCATCACAGAAGTCATCTCATCACGTCCCGGATGCGTATCGACAACAATTCCCGCATTACCTTTAAATTGGTGCACAGCCCAACTCTTCGGCATAAATTTCTCAAAGTATGGCTTCAGCACACCATAAGACATCGCCGCTTCCAGCCCTATGGGACTCGGAGCGCCAAGCACCTCACGCATGAATTCAAACTGATCCTTGGGCATGGATTTCTCCCAAGCTTTTTTTGCCGTAGAACTCTTCGATGATTTTTTTGCCGTAGTTTTTTTCGCCATAATATTAAATTGTTGATGGATGCCTATTGATCTCGTTCCAAACCAAGCGGATAGCGGCTGGATAAACTTGGTGCTCCTCCACTTGGATGCGGGCATGCAACGTGTCAGCCGTATCGTTTGATAACACAGGAACGGTAGCTTGTAAAATAGTCGGCCCCGTGTCCATACCGGCATCCACGTAATGAACCGTACAGCCAGACTCTCGGGCCCCATCATCTACCGCCTGCTTCCACGCCATCAGCCCGGGATAGGCCGGTAATAGCGAAGGATGAATATTAAGAATACGATCGGGAAAGATATCCAACATTGGTTGCTTCACCAGGCGCATAAAGCCCGCCAGACAGACAACATCGACACCTAGATCCTTTAGCTTGTTAGCAACCGCAGCCTGTGACTCATCTGGGAACTTTGTCTTATAGCCGCCACAATCAATCACCTCCGCGGGGATGCCCACCTTTTGCGCACGCTCCAGGATATAGGCATCAGGATTATCCGAGAGCACCAGAACAATCTCAGCATCCAGCGAGCCATCCTCGATCGCATCGAGAATCTCCGAAGTCTTTCGGCTTTGCAGGATTTCCGAAGAATGCCGGACGGGTCCGTTGTTGAGCCCAAAGGCCAACCGGTCGCCATAGCGCAACGCATGGTCATGGAACTGTATCCGGCCCTCGAGGACATCGGCCATGTTATGATCCGGATGTTGGTCGAGCGCCTTGGAAAGGCCGATGCGACGGAAATCGAAGTCAAAGGCGATGGTCCGGATGTCCGGCTGCCGCGCGAGGCAGAATGCAAGGTTGGCCGAAGTGACAGATTTGCCTGTACCGGTGTCGGGCGAGGTAATGGCGATCCGCTTCCAGTTATTGGTCGCGGCCTGGTGCAAGACCTTGGTCCGGAGCATGTCGTGGGGTGCGGCCTCAGGCCCTCCCTCGACAGAAACAACGCGGTTGGTCTGAAGCTTGGGCCTGGTGATCTTGATCGGTGCAAGCGCAGCCCAAACAGAGGTTGACTGGGCAACCGCTGGTTCGGAACTGCGTGCCTTGGCCGCCGTACGCTTGGGAGCAGCTTTGCTGCTGCTTCCCTTCTCACGTTGGGCGCGGGCTTTCTCGATTGCTTGTTGGAGCCGTTCCATCTGGTGCTCTCCGTTCCTGACGCTGCCTCGGGTGCCTTAGAGGCGGACACCCAGTTTGTTCATGGCCTTCTCGGCCAAAAGGTCGAGAGGCAGGTAATAAGTGTGAACCGCCCAGACCGCGGCTGGAACGCCGACAATGATCAACAGGGCAATCGTGACGCGCTTGGTTCTGCTGACAAGAATCTGTCGAGGCGTCTGAATCATCGGGATCGTGGCGATCGGCATAATATTGAACCGCTTCACAAGGTCTTCAGGGCGCCGGGCCGCGTTCTTCATCATCTCGAGCAGGAGAACGAGGCCCAATCCCAGAGCGATGCTGAACGCAACTCCACCCCCTGCGATCAGGATCCGGTTGGGCTTGGTCGGCTCGGTCGGGATCGCGGGCGGTTCGATGACCGAGATTTCCTGACCACGAGACCGCGTTTCGATCAACTCGCCAGTCCGGGCTGCCGCCAGACGATCTTGGGCCTGCTTATATTGCTGCTGCAGGTTCGAATACTGCCGGTTGAGTTCTTCAAGTCGGATGGAAACCTCGGGGGTCTTCTCGATACTTGCGTTGAGAAGCTCGAACTGCGTCTGAGCGGTTTGGCGCTGCTGATCCAG
>ENA-UOYH01000258-UOYH01000258.1-marine-metagenome-genome-assembly--contig:-NODE-258-length-22131-cov-3.113812_pt1 | contig 22131 bp, 16 predicted proteins | sample MGYA00238175_ERZ767261 | MGnify/ENA primary metagenome ERZ767261 (study PRJEB28946, sample SAMN06267185) | marine metagenome | isolation source: Columbia River Estuary | place: USA:Columbia River Estuary...
CCAAGAGCTCATGGCCCTGGATATCCCCTGGCCGCGCCTCCAAAGCCGCGCGCAGTTCAGTGACCAATTGCACATAGTCCGGGTCCGTGGCGGTGTCATTGGCAGGCGCGCGCGCCTCCGCTGTCTCTTGAGCTAATCTATTTGCTTTTAGGGTCTCAGACTGCGCATAGCGTTCCGCGATAGGGCTATCGGGCACAGAGGGCGCGCCGATTTGGCTATAAAGGCCCGCGCCCAACAGACAGGCCAGAATACTGCCGCCCGCAAAAGCCCATAACCCGCGGTCTTGTGCGCTCGGATTGGGCTGATGGCCCGATGCGCGGGCCGCTGAAATCATGCGGCGGCCAATTTCCGCGCGCATGGCCGCAAATTCCTCATCGCGCAACACGCCTTTGGCCAAGTCGCGTTCCAATCCGCGCAATTGTTCGGCATAGACATCGACATCGCGCATAACAGGCACGGCTGCGCGCTGGGCCTGCAACAGCATCACCCCGCCGATCAATAGAACCGCCAAAACAAATAGTGCAGCAGAAAAGATCATAAATCACTCCAATAAGTATCGATCGCCTTCCGCCCGATGACAGCGGTTGCTATCGCTCTATATTGGATCGATCAATGTCGCAATAATTTCACACAAGGACGCTGGTGAGGTGCTGTGTCGCGGCATTTTAAGAGATAAGACGCGCAAGCACCCAAGGGGGATTCTAATATGAAGCGAAATTCAGTCTTTGCTGTCGCGCGCGAGGCGATGCGTCAACACAGCGGTTGGGGCCGCACCTGGGGCAATCCCGAGGCCAAAAAGGCCTATGACGTGGTCATTATTGGCGCGGGGGGCCATGGTCTCGCCACGGCTTATTATCTGGGCAAGAATTTCGGCATCACCAATGTGGCTGTGATCGAAAAAGGCTGGCTGGGCGGTGGCAACACAGGGCGCAACACGACTATTATTCGCTCAAACTACCTGCAAGACCCTTCGGCGGCGATCTATGAAAAGGCGCGCTCTTTGTATGAGACGATGAGCCAAGATCTCAACTATAATGTGATGTTCAGCCCCCGCGGCGTGATGATGCTGGCGCAAACACATCATGAGGTGCGCGGATATCAACGCACAGCCCATGCCAATTCGCTGCAAGGTGTGAAGACGGAATTCATCTCACCTGCTCGGGTCAAAGAGCTTTGTCCGATCATGAATATCGACGGGCCGCGTTATCCGGTTTTAGGGGCGTTATGGCAAGCGCGCGGCGGCTCGGCGCGCCATGACGCGGTCGCCTGGGGTTATGCGCGGGCTTGCACCGATATGGGCATGCATATTTTGCAAAAAACCGAAGTGACCGGCATCACCCAATCTGGCGGTAATGTGACCGGGGTTGACACCAGCCGTGGTCATATCGCCTGTAAAAAGCTCGGCATGGTTGTGGCGGGACACGCCTCTGTGGTGGCCAATATGGCCGGCTTTCAATTGCCCATTGAATCTGTTCCGCTGCAGGCTTTGGTCAGCGAGCCGATCAAACCCTGCATGGATGTGGTTGTGATGGCCAATACGGTTCACGGCTATATGAGCCAATCGGACAAGGGCGAGATGGTGATTGGCGGTGGCACAGATGCTTATAATGCCTATACACAACGCGGCTCATTTCATCATCTAGAAGAGACTGTCCGCGCGTTGATTGAAACCTTCCCCATGGTGTCGCGCTTGAAGATGCTGCGGCATTGGGGCGGTATTGTCGATGTTACAGGGGACCGCTCACCCATTTTGAGCAAAACCCCGTTGGGCAACACCTTTATCAACTGCGGTTGGGGCACAGGCGGGTTCAAAGCCATTCCGGGATCTGGCTGGGGCTTTGCGGAGCTCATGGCCAAGGGGGAAAGCCCGCTTACGGAACAATTTGGTCTCGATCGCTTTTGCGCTGGGCGGTTTATTGATGAAAGCGTTGCGGCAGGGGTGGCGCACTGATGGCCTGTCACACAGATATCCTCCCCCGCGCTATCGTTCTTAACTCGACAAAGGGAGCCTTGCCATGCTCATCCTAAATTGCCCCTATTGCGGCTGCGACAAAGATGAAACGGAACTGTCTGCCGGCGGCGAGGCGCATTTGAAGCGCTTTGGACCCGGCGCCTCTGACGCGGAGTTTGAGGGCTATTTATTTGGCCGGGTAAACCCCAAAGGGGTGCATTTCGAGCGCTGGCGCTGTGCCTCTGGCTGCGGAAAATGGTTTCACGCCGCCCGCTGCACGGCAACGCTAGAGGTTTTTGGCACCTATAAGGCCCAGACCCTTGAGCCGCCTCAAGCCATTAAAGATGCGATCAGTGCCAAACGGCCCGGTTGGACTTGGAGGGATTTCTCATGATGGGTGTCTCTTCACTCTATACGCCTGCGAGAAGCCGGCATAATTTCCGCAAAAATGGAGCTGCCCAATGAGCACCCGTCTTGCCAGCCATGGCCGGTTAATCAACCGCGCCAAAGCGCTTTCCTTCACCTTCAATGGCAAGGTTATGTCCGGCTTTGAGGGCGATACTTTGGCGGCCTCGCTTTTGGCCAATGATCAAATGCTGATGGGCCGATCGTTCAAATATCACCGTCCGCGCGGCGTTTTGGCGTCAGGTGGCGAAGAGCCCAATGCCTTGATCAACCTGGGCGTTGAAAGCGGATTTGAACCCAATGCGCGCGCCACAACCACTGAGACATTTTCAGGTTTGACAGCCGCGTCACAAAATCATTTTCCCTCGTTGGAATTTGATGTGGGTGCAATCAATTCGAAACTGTCGCGTTTCCTGCCGGCTGGCTTTTATTACAAGATGTTCATTCACCCGCGCTCCTTTTGGAAACATATTTATGAGCCGATCATTCGTCATTCCGCAGGTCTGGGCAAAGCGCCTAAAGCGCGTGATCAGGACAGCTATGAGCATTACTATCATCATTGCGAGGTGATGGTGGTGGGCGGCGGAATTGCCGGGTTGCAAGCGGCGCGTTCGGCGGCTGCAACCGGAGTTCGGGTTTTGCTGGTCGAGCAAACCGCGCATTGGGGCGGACGCGCGCCGGTGGATGGGGTGACCATTGATGGTCTGGCGGCGGAAGATTGGGTGGCGCAAACTTTGGCTGAGCTGGCCGCTTGCGACAATGTTGTGATCCGCAATCGCACCCAAGGCTCTGGGGTTTACGACCACGGATATGCTTTGGCCTATGAGCGCATCGCCGATCACACACCCGGCGACGGACGGCCGCGCCACCGGTTGTGGCGGGTGCGCTGCAAACAGATTGTCACCGCCACAGGCGCTATCGAACGGCCGCTGTCTTTTGCGGGCAATGATATTCCCGGCGTCATGCTGGCCTCTGCTGTGCGCGACTATGTTGTAAATTTCGCGGTGTCGCCGGGAGATCGCACGGTGGTTGTCACCAACAATGATGACGCTTATCGAACTGCGCTTTGCCTGTTAGAGGCAGGCCTTGAGGTGCCGCTGATCGTCGATGCACGGCCCGAAGGGGGCGGGGCCTTGATGGAGGCTGTGCAGGCTGCTGGCATTCGCGTGGCCCTTGGCCGCGGCATTGCGAAAGTTAAAGGCGGCAAGCGGGTCACCGGGGTGCAGATTTGCGCGCAAGCCGGTGAAGGCTCCGTGCTCGAAGAGGTCGCTTGTGATGTGGTGGCCATGTCTGGCGGCTGGTCGCCCGTGGTGCATCTGTGGTCCCATTGCGGTGGCAAGCTGATTTGGGACGCCGATCAAGCCATGTTCCGCCCCGATCCTGATCAACCGCCCTTGGGGGCAGATGGGGCCGGTTTTGTCAAAGTGGCAGGTCTGGCCAATGGGCATTTGCGCAGCGCGCCGGTGCTTGAGGATGCCGCCGAACAGGGCCGGGCGGCCGGGCGCGCCGCTGGCGGCAAGGCCCAGAAAGCGGCTGTGCCTGCGGCTGTGGATGCCGAAGAGGCGGCGCTTTCGCCGGTCTGGTTGATGCCGCAAGGAGCCAGCTATGCGCTCCGCTCGAAGGCTTGGCTTGATTTCCAAAACGATGTGAAGGTCAGCGATGTGCAATTGGCCGCCCAAGAAGGGTTTGAAAGCGTTGAACATGCCAAACGATACACTACGCTTGGCATGGCGACAGATCAGGGAAAATTAAGCAATATTAATGGTCTTGCGATCCTGTCTAAATCGCTCAACGCGCCAATTCCAGATGTGGGCACCACCACCTTTCGCCCCCCTTATACGCCAATTTCCATGGCGTCTCTCGCGGGCGAAGCGCGGGGTGAGTTGTTTCAGCCGGTGCGCAAAACGCCGATGCATGCTTGGCATGACAGCCATGGGGCGGATTGGGAACCTGTGGGCGGCTGGCGCCGGCCCTATGCCTATTTGCGGGGCTCTGAAACTGTCGCTCAGGCGGTTCAGCGAGAAGTGATCAATACCCGTGAAAAACTGGGACTTTTGGATGCCTCTACCCTTGGCAAAATCATTGTCAAAGGCCCGGATGCGGGAAAATTCCTCGACATGATGTATACAAATATGATGTCGAACCTAAAGCCGGGACGCTGCCGCTATGGGCTCATGTGCTCGGAAAATGGCTTTTTGTCCGATGATGGTGTGGTGGCACGGATTGATGAGCAAACCTGGCTGTGCCACACCACCTCGGGCGGCGCAGATCGCATTCACGCCCATATGGAAGAATGGCTGCAAACCGAATGGTGGGATTGGAAGGTTTGGGTCGTCAATGTGACCGAGCAATTGGCTCAGGTTGCAGTTGTCGGCCCCAATGCTCGGAAACTTTTGGAAAAACTGGGCGGCATGGATGTTTCGGCGGAGCGCTTGCCCTTTATGGCTTGGGCCGATGGCACGATTGGCGGGATCGACTGCCGCGCTTATCGCATCTCTTTCTCGGGCGAGCTGTCTTATGAAATCGCTGTGCCGGCCAATCAAGGCTTGGCGTTCTGGGAAATGCTCATGGAGGCGGGCGCCGAGTTTGGCGCAATGCCCTATGGCACGGAATGTTTGCACATCATGCGGGCTGAGAAGGGCTTTATCATGATTGGCGATGAAACCGACGGCACTGTGATCCCACAAGACTTGGGGCTGAGTTGGGCGATTTCCAAGAAGAAAGATGATTTCCTCGGCAAACGCGCGCAACAGCGCAGCTTCATGGACAATCCAGATCGTTGGCAATTGGTCGGTTTGGAGACTTTGGACGGCTCGGTGCTCGAAGATGGCGCCTACGCGATCGCAGAGGGCAGCAATGCGAATGGGCAAGGCAATACCCAAGGCCGTGTCACCTCAACCTATTATTCCCCCACCCTCGGCCAGGGCATTGCCATGGGGCTGGTTCACAAGGGACCGGAGCGGATGGGAGAGGTGATTTCCTTGACAAAAATTGGCGCCAGCCCCGTGCAGGCAAAAATAGTAAGCCCAGTGTTTTATGACCCAGAAGGGGAGAAAGCCAATGTCTGAGCGTGAATTTCAAGGCTATGTCACCATTCGCCAGCAGAGCGATCACAGCATGTTCACCCTGCGGGCCAGTCTGGCCTCTAGCAAGGTGAAGGCAGCATTGAAAACCTGCCTGAATGTTGCGGTCCCAAAACGCGGAACCTATGCACAGACCGGTGAGACGCTTCTGGCCTGGATGTCGCCCGATGAGCTGCTGATCATGGTGCCAAAAGATGCGGGCGGCGCGGCGTTTGCCGCTTTGGAGCAGGCTTTGGACGGGCTGCATTATCTGCTCGCGGATGTCTCCGATGCCCGGGCGCGCTTCACCATCGAAGGCGGTTCGGCCCGCGAAGTGGTGGCCAAATTGGCGCCCATGGATGTCTCAGCGGCGCAGTTTGGCGTGGCCAGTTTTGCCCGCACCCGCTTTGCCCAAGTCGCTGGTGCGATTTTCGTGGAGCAAGAGGACCGTTTGAGCCTAATTTGTTTCCGATCGGTGCAGGATTATGTGTTCGCGCTTTTGTGCGGCGCTGCCAAGCCAGGGTCGGAAGTGACAGCACAGAGCTAAGCCTATTTTTGCCAATCTGGCTCAAATAGCATTTTGTTCTGCACAAATTGCTTATATAGCCTGTGGCAACACAGACCAATTCATCATTGAAAGGATCGCTGATATGGCTTTCACACTACCTGATCTTCCCTATGCACACGACGCTTTGGCTTCCAAAGGCATGTCCGCTGAGACATTGGAATTCCACCATGACCTGCACCACAACGCCTATGTCACGAATGGCAACGCCGCCATCGCTGGCACTGAGTGGGAGGGCAAGTCGCTCGAAGAGATCATAGTTGGCACATATGATGCCTCCTCTGTGGCTCAAAACGGCATTTTCAACAACATCAGCCAATTGTGGAATCACAACCAGTTTTGGGAAATGATGGGCCCGGGCGAAAGCAAAATGCCCGGCGCATTAGAATCTGCGTTGGTCGAAAACTTCGGCTCTGTGGCAGATTTCAAATCCGCCTTCTCAGCGGCTGGTGCCGGTCAATTCGGCTCAGGCTGGTGCTGGCTCGTGAAAAACGCCGATGGGTCTTTGGCGGTAACGAAGACGGAAAACGGCGTGAACCCATTGTGCTTTGGTCAAACTGCACTGCTCGGATGTGATGTGTGGGAGCATTCCTATTACATTGATTTCCGCAACAAACGCCCAGGTTACCTGTCAAACTTCCTCGACAATTTGGTCAACTGGGAAAATGTCGCAGGCCGTATGTAAGACCCCGGCGACAGTATGAACGAGAATGGCCTGCTGAAGTTTCTAAAGCAGGCCATTTTTTTTGCTAGGCGGATGATATCCGCATATAGGGGTAGGGCGGCATGACACAATTCGCAAAAGGCACGCTTGCGATGGTTGTGGCCTGTCTCGCCTGGGGCCTGTCACCGCTATATTATGCGCTGTTCCAAGCCATCGATCCTGCGGAGATCTTGGCGCATCGCACGCTGTGGTCGGTTGTGACCTTTGTCACATTGCTAGTGCTGACGGGACGAACCAGACAGGCTTTGCAAGTTGTCGGACAGCCCAGAACCATGGGCCTTATTCTCTTGGCCGGGGTGATGATTGCCATCAATTGGTATGTGTTCATCTTTTCTGTCAGCGTGGGGCGGGTCACGGAATCTTCTTTGGGCTATTACATCTTTCCGCTCGTCATGGTCTTGTTGGGATTTGTGGCCTTTCGTGAAACCCTATCGGCGTTGCAATGGGTCGCCATTGCTTTGGCCAGCGTGGCTGTGCTGGTTTTGACCATTGGCCTGGGTGCGGCGCCCTGGTTGGCTTTGATGATCTCTTTTAGCTTCGGAATTTATGGCCTGCTCAAACGGATCATCACAGTGGATTCGGTGGTCTCGGTCACGCTTGAGGTGGTGTTACTGCTGCCGTTTGCTTTGGGGTATTTATATTGGTTTGCTGATCTTCCAGACCCGAAAACGCTTTTCGCGCTCATGTTTTCGGGGCTGATTACCGCCGGACCTCTTGTGCTCATGACCTATGCAACACAGCGGGTTCCGATGGCGACTGTCGGATTGGTGCAATATCTCAATCCGATCTTGCAATACTTCTGTGCCATTGTGATTTTGGGTGAGCTGATCACGGGCTGGCATGTCATTGCCATTGCCCTGATCTGGATAGCTTTGGTCTTTTATTGGCTGGCTGTGTTTAGGGCCGAGCGCAAAACGGCCTCGATCTCATCCACCGTTTGAGTCACACAAAATAAGCTCCGCAAACTGGCATCGGCGAAGCCCGAGGCAATCACGTGATCCACCATATCGAGCATAGGTTGCCAATAGCCCTCGATATTGGCAACGATGATCGGCCTGCTGTGCAAGCCCAATTGCGCCCAGGTCAGGACCTCAAAAAATTCATCCAATGAGCCCGCCCCACCCGGCAGCAGCACCACTGCATCGCTGTTGATGAACATCAATTTTTTGCGGCTGTGCATATCGTCCGTGATAATGAAGCGATCCAAATCGCGCTTGCCAACTTCCGTTTGCATCAGGTGCTCTGGCATTACGCCAAAAGTGGCAGCGCCAGAGGCCTGCGCGCCATTGGCCACTGCACCCATTAAGCCGATATCGCCTGCACCATAGACGAGGCGCCAGGTATTTTTTGCCAAGACGTTACCTAAATCTCTTGCCGCCTGCTCAAAAGCAGGATTATTTCCCATGCGCGCACCACAAAAAACACAAATTGATTTCGACATATTAAGGAATTCCTTAGTTCTTGCTGGACAGGTTAGTTGTGACTGATAGCATAGGACAGTGACTGGGGGAATGCAGGTAAATGAGTTCGATTGATAAGAAAAAAGAGACCGCAAAATCGCGTAATACTGCGGCACTTGTGGCTGGGGTGATAGGTCTGATTTGTCTGTGGTGGTTTTATCCACAAATTCGCGCCGCTATGGATCCTGTGCGCGAGGTTCCTTCCGCCCAAGACGCAGCGGCGCCCGCGCCCGCGCCGAGCGACGCTGAACCAGAGGCCGCGGCCGATGGAGAGACAGACACTGCAAAACCGCCCGCGCAGGATACGGCCTCCGCGCCGGACTCTGCCACCGCTGAGGCCGCGCCCGAAGAGACGGCAAGTGAAAGTCAAAGCGCGGAGGCCGCCACTGATACGCCCGCCGAACCGTTGAGCAGTCAGCTGTCGGCTCCAAAGTTTGACGTTGTACGCATTGAGGATGACGGCTCCGCGCTCATTGCGGGCCAAGCAGACGGCCGCGGTCATGTGATTTTAAGCGTGGATGGGGTTGAACAGGCTGAGGCGCGCGCAGATTTGAGCGGCACCGGGCAATTTGTCATTTTCGCCTTTATCCCGTCTACAGGTGATCAGCAGAGCCTGAAGCTACATCTTTATGCCGAGGATGGATCCGGTCCCGTTGTCTCCGCTCAAACCGTTTTCGTCGCCCCTGCGACAGCTGTCGCCACTGCTACAGACAGCACTGCCGCGCCTGTCCAGGAGGAGGTCACTGCCTCGGAGAGACCTGACACCGCGGCTGAAATCGAAACCGCTTCCACGGATGTGGCATCACCAGAGGCCAAAGCGGATAAAGCTCCAGCAACGGTCATTCTCGCTGATGAAGATGGCGTACGGGTGTTGCAAGATGGCGCGCCCAGTGCGGCCAAACCTGCGGTCACAATCGACACAATTTCCTATAGCTCCAATGGGGACGTGATATTAGGCGGGCGTGGTCAAGCCGGCAATTTCGTTCGAATTTATCTGGACAATCAATTTCTTGCCACAAGTAAAATTGCCGCCGATGGCTATTGGGCTTTGGAGCTTAGCGATATTGAGCCTGGTATTTACACGCTTCGGGTTGATGAGTTGAACGCAGCGGGCGATGTGGTGTCGCGCGCTGAAACGCCGTTCAAACGTGAGGCTGCTGAAGAATTGGCCGAGTTGATGGCGGCGGGCGCTGAGCCCGAGGAATCGAGCGCCGAGGGGCCGTCTGAGAGTGCAGCAGAAGCCGAAGTGGTGGATGCGGAGGCGCTACCCTCAGTGGAGCCCGAAGCTGCCGATGACCCGCAACCCGAACAGGTTGTGACACAAGAAGAGGTTAATGTTCAGGCTGAAGTGGCTGAGCTGAATCCACAGGGTGAGCAAAGCTCAGATGGGGGAAGTCTGGCGGTCGAGGGACAGCCTGCCGATACGGCATCAGTCTTGCGCACACCATCCAAGAAATTCCGGGTGCGAACCGTGCAACCAGGATCCACGCTCTGGGCCATTGCCAAAGAAAGCTACGGTGCAGGTATTGAGTATTTCAAGGTCTTTGAGGCCAATAAAGAACGTATCCGTGACCCGGATTTGATCTATCCCGGCCAGGTGTTCGAAATTCCAGACTAAGAGCAATCGCAGCGCTGAAATTCAAGAGTAAGGAATTGTAATCTTGTGAAAAGTCTTGGCACCTCAGAGGAAGCCCAGGGGCGCCGGGTAGAGATTGGCGTTGTGAGGCGGGTGCTGCCCTATCTCTGGCCGAAAGGGCAGGCATGGGTTAAATGGCGCGTTGTGATCGCTGTGGCCAGTTTGATCCTGGCCAAGCTTGTGGCTGTGGCCACGCCTATGATTCTGGGAGCTGCGGTCGATCGCTTGTCGGGGGGGGATGCTGGACAGTCTTTATTTGTGCTCGGCGCCGGCGGTCTGACCATCGCTTACGGGCTGTCACGTGTCCTGGACAGCGGCTTTCAACAGCTGCGGGATGTGGTCTTCGCCAAAGTGGGGCAGCGCGCTTTGCGGCGCGTCGGGCTTGAGACCTTTCAGCACATTCACAATATGTCTCTGCGCTATCACCTCAGTCGAAAAACGGGGGGGCTGAGCCGGGTGATGGAGCGCGGGGTCAAAGGCGTTGCGTTTTTGCTGCGTTTTTTATTGTTTTCGATTGGTCCCTTGATCTTGCAATTGGTGCTGATTTCCGGCGCCTTGGCCGCTTTTTTCGATCTGCGTTATTTGATTGTGATTGCTGTGGCGATTGTCACCTATGTGTGGTTCACGGCCGTTGTCACCGAATGGCGGGTTAAAATTCGCAAACAGATGAATGATCAAGACAATGACGCCAATCAAAAGACGATTGATTCTCTTCTGAATTTCGAAACGGTGAAATATTTCGGCGCAGAATCCCGAGAGGCGGCGCGTTACGATGCTGCGATGCAGGGCTATGAAACAGCGGCGTTAAAGACCTCCTATTCGCTTGGGGTGATCAACATCGGGCAAGCTCTGATCATCAACACCGCCATGGTGATTGTTATGCTGATGTCTGTGCAAGGGGTTGCGGCGGGCACGATAAGTGTTGGCGGCTTTGTCGCGGTGAATGCCTATATCATGCAGGTGATGATGCCGCTGAATTTCTTGGGGTTTGTTTACCGGGAAATTCGACAAGCGCTGGTGGATATGTCTGAAATGTTCAGCCTGTTGGAACAACCGCCCGAGGTGCAAGACAAGCCAGAAGCCCCGCCTTTGCGTGTGGATGGCGGACGGATTGAGTTTCGTGATGTGCATTTTTCCTATGATCCTGAACGGGCCATTCTCAAGGGCGTCGAACTTACGGTGGAGCCGGGGCAAACGCTGGCCATCGTGGGGCCATCGGGTTCGGGAAAATCTACCATTGGCCGCTTGCTATTCCGCTTTTATGACGCCAGCTTTGGCGCGGTTTTGATCGACGGGCAAGATATCCGGGATGTTACTCAAAGCAGCCTTCACAAGGCCATTGGTGTTGTTCCGCAGGACACGGTCTTGTTTAACGATACCATCTATTACAACATCGCATATGGCCGCGATGAGGCGACGCGCGCTCAGATTGAGCAGGCCGCAAAAGCGGCGCAAATTCATGACTTCGTGCAAAGCCTGCCCAAAGGTTACGACACGATGGTCGGCGAACGGGGGCTCAAGCTCTCTGGGGGTGAAAAGCAACGGGTTGGCATTGCTCGCAGCCTGTTGAAAAATCCGCCTATTTTGCTTTTGGATGAGGCGACGTCAGCGCTGGACACGCAGACCGAACATGAAATCCAGGAAAGTTTGATCCAAATGGGGCAGGGGCGGACGGTGATGATCATCGCTCATCGCCTGTCCACTGTCGTCCATGCCGATTGCATCGTCGTGCTCGAGCAGGGGCAAATCGTGGAATCCGGCAGCCATGAGGCACTTTTGGCGCAAGAGGGGCGCTATGCCCATCTGTGGCATTTGCAGCTTTCGGAGGAGGGCTCAGGGGCTCTTTAAATCATTGAACTGCGTATCTTCGAGCAGAGAGATTGGTAGCCATTTTGGTCGTGCATGCTTTGAACAGGCCTGACGCCTCCTGGCGGTGGCTTATCGTGGTGCGCTGCTGTCGATCAGATCTGCATCTTCCCAAAAAATTTCGCGCCCGCGGAGTTTTCTGGCTGAGCGGTTCAAGCGGAAATCCGCCCGAATGCGCCGTCCCTCGGCCGTCCATCCGCCTGCACGGAGCGCCATCCCCGCCCCATAAGCCCCCGAGACCATCCAGATCCGCAGCGCCAGCATTGCAGGGGTGAAGACCAATGTCAGCAAGGTCGCAATCCCTAGCCCAAAGACAACAGCTGTGGCCAGTTGTTTCCACCACAGAGCCGTCGGCGCATCGATGGTATAACCGCCGCCGATGAAATCGAGGCTGAGGCCAAACATCATAGGCGTGAGGCCAGCCATCGTGGTGATGGTGGTCAGCAAAACTGGACGAATACGCGCCTCTGCCGTGCGTGTGATCGCCTCCAGTCGCGGCATATAGGTGCTATATTCTTGATAGGTATCAATCAAGACAATGTTGTTGTTCACCACAATCCCCGCCAAAGCGACAATGCCGGTACCGGTCATGATGATTGAGAAGGCTTGATCCATGACAAGCATTCCGATCAGCACCCCCGTGGTAGATAAGACCACCGCCAACAAAACCAGGACCGAGTTATAGATGGAATTAAATTGTGCCAGCAGGATGATAAACATCAGCCCCAAAGCGCCCAAAAAGGCATTTTTCAGAAAGGCACCACTTTCGGCCTCATCTTCCTGATCGCCGGTCCATTCCCATTCTATACCAGCCGGCAGTGGCGCACTGTCAAGCCAAGCGGTGATCTCTTCGATCCGCTCTGCCGGGGTCATTTTGACCTCGCGGGTCGCGCCGTCCCCATTTGTCACCGTCTTCATAGCATCGCTGTGCACACCGGCCTTCACATCGAAATAGCGCTGTTGATCCACGCGGGTGATTTGCCCCAATTTGGCAACAGGTTTGCGGGAAATAAAGTTGGACAGCGGGATCAACCCATTGGGTGTCCGGACTTTCAGCGTATCAAGTGTGGACAGAACTCGGTCAGCTTCCGGCAAACGCACGCGGATGTCGATTTCTTCATCGGAGCTCTCAACCCGCATTGTGTCGAGCAAAATGCCGCGCGTGACCAATTGCACCATGGCGCCGACCGTCGCCACATCGGCGCCATAGCGCCCGGCCTCCTGCACATCCACGTCAATTTGCCAGTCGATGCCCGGCAGGGGCAGGGTGTCTTCGACGGCAATCAATCCCTCTGTCTGCTCAAATTTTTTCCGCGCCAGGGCTGTGGCCTGTAAAAGCGTGTCCCAATCATCACCCTTTAGGCGTAGATGCACGGGTTTGGCCGATGCGGGACCCATGGCGAGGTTGATGATCTGACTGCGCACGCCGGCTATGCCATTGAGTTGCTCCTGCAAATTGTTCAGTACCAAATTTCCACCATATCCTTCCTCCATCTCGGAGGAGGTCCAGGGGATGAAACCGAAAATCCTGCTGTTTATTTGCTTTGAGGGGCGATCTTCCCAGGGGATCAATTCGATCTGCGCTTGCCCGATGGTGTCCAGCGGTGCACCCGCCCCGCCCGTATTTGCGTTCAGCCCGCCTTCACCGGCAAAGGCGAAAGTGCTTTGCACGCCGGGCGTGTTGATGATGATTGCTTCGGCCTGTTTCAGCAGAGCATCTTTTTCCTGCACCGATAGATTGCCGCGCGCCTGAATGTAAACAATGGCTTGCTCAGGCTCTGTGGCGACAAAAAACTCGACGCCTTTGTTATTTTCACTAAAATATTGGAAAGTTGTGATGACAAAGAAAACGACTGCAACCAAAGAGACGACGGGCATGATCGGATTGCCGGTGATGAATTTGATGAAGTATCCAAACGCTGTGCGCTGATGCCCGCCTTTAATCCGTGCTTTGTTTTTGCGAAATTCAACAGCGCCCATGACGATAGAAGCCCCAACGGCTCCAAACAAAAACAATAGGATACCCAGTACTGTCCCGCCACTACCTTCTGGCGCTTGCCCGCCAAAGAGATAGCCAGGGTTGAGCAGCTGCATCGCGCCGACAAACAGCCCATAGAGTGCGATGGGCACCATAACCGCCCGAACCACAAGGGGCAGGCGGCGCAGAGTGTTAGAGGCCGCGCCGAATTTCTGGCTCAAGGCGCCTGAGACGCCGCCCAAAACTGGCAGGTAAATCAGAGCGACCACCAGCGAAGCAGAGAGTACGAAAATCAATGTGACGGGCAGCATGCCCATAAACTGCCCTGGCACGCCCGGCCAAAAGAGCATGGGCAGGAAGGCGCAGAGGGTTGTGGCCGTGGAGGAGACAATGGGCCAGAACATGCGTTTGGCCGCATCGCCATAGGCTTGCATCGGCCCCGCGCCCTCAGAAATGCGCTTATCTGCATATTCCACCACCACAATGGCCCCATCGACCAACATGCCAACGGCCAAAATTAGCCCAAACATGACGATGTTTGAAATCGAAATGCCCATGACTGCGAGAAACGCAAAGCAGAGTAAAAATGATGTGGGAATGGCAAACCCGACCAAAAAGGCAGGGCGCGATCCCAGCGCTGCCAGAACCACAATCATCACCAAAGCGATGGCGGTGAGGACTGAGCCTTCCAACTGTTTGACCATGCTGTCCACATTTCGCGATTGATCGTTGGAGGTGTTGACTTCAACGGCATTTTGCAGCTCAACGGGCCAAAGCGCGGTTTGTTTTGCCACTTCCTCGCGCACCAAATTGGCCGTGTCGATCAAGTTGAACCCTTTGCGTTTAACAACCTGAATGGCGACGGTGGTTTCACCATTAAAGCGGGCCGTACCGGTGCGGTCTGCAAAGGTCAGACGAATATCGGCGATATCGCCGAGGGTCACAACCCGGTCACCATTGGTTTTGACCGGCAGATTGAAAACGTCGACAGGCGCATCAAAGGAGGAGGGGATCTTGACCGAAAAGTTGGAATTTTCCGTGTCAACAGAGCCTGCTGGGATCAGTTGGTTGTTGTTGACCACGACACCAATCAACTCGCCGGCCGTCACATTATAAGATTCTAGCTTCAACGGATCGATGAGCACTTCCAACATCTCTTCTCGGTGCCCGGTCAACCCGGCGCTCAAAACCGGTTCGAGACCTTCAATCCGATCCTGAAGATCCTGCGCAACCTTCAAAAGCGTGCGCTCTGGCACGGATCCAGACAGGGAAATGATGATGATCGGAAATTCAGAGAAGTTAAACTCGCTGATCGAATAAGTGTCGCCGCCCTTGGGAAATTTTGTTTGCGCATTGCCCATGCGATCGCGTACATCGGCAATGATTTTGGTCTTATCCCAACCAAATTCAAACTCTAAAACCACATTGGCATAGCCATCCACGGCAGTTGCGGTCAGCTTTTTGAGCCCGTCCAAATCCGACAGTTCCGTTTCCATAGGCTTGATGAGAAGCTTTTCACTGTCTTCAGCTGAAATACCTTGGAACGGCATGGAAATGATAATGGCCGGGATTTCAATATCCGGCTCACCCTCTTTGGGTAGAACCGCATAGGCAAATGTACCCACGGCCAAAGACAGCATAATAAAGGCCAAAACCATCCGAGCTCGGGCTATGGCCCAATCGACCAAACCGGTCATTGTGCCGCCTCCGTATAGGTCGGATCGACGATCACCCCATCTGTCACAAATTCTTGCCCGACAACAATCACATCTGCCTCCCGCGGCAGTCCGGCCACCCAAACCCCCTTCACCGTGTCGCGGATCAAGGTGACCGGGACGAAGCGCACGGTATTCTCAGCGCCCAATACCCGCAGTCCCAAAGTGCCGCTGTCATTTAGGGTCAATGCGGATCCCGGCAAAAGATGCGCAAGTGTGCCTTGGGCGGAAATTGTGATATCAGCCGTTTGCCCGGCGCTGACGCTCAGGTCTTCATTGGGGACGGTGACTTCGATTTGGAAGGTGCGGGTGACCTTATCGGCTGAGCGTGAAATGAAGCTCACCTCGCCAAGAATTCGGCGACCATCCACCAATCGCGCCTCGGCAGCGGCGCCGAGTTTCACATGCTGCACCGCCATCTCCGGCACGAATCCCACAAGCTTGATGGGATCCAATTGCAAAACGGTGGCGCAGAGGCCGCCGGGCTGCAAAAGACTACCCAATTCTGCGGTGTCGGTCTCCAAGATGCCATCGAAAGAGGCATGTATGATCAGTCGGGAAATCTCTTTTTGTGCCAAAGCGACCGCTGCTGCGGCCGATTGAATGCCGGCGAGCGTCGATTGCAAGCCCGATTGCGCGGCAGCGACGCCGGCACGAGCGGTTTGCGTAGCCGCTGTGGCGCTGGCCACGCGGGCTTCAGAGGCAAAGCCCCCCTGTGAAAGCTTTTCCGCTGCGCGATCATTGATCAGCGCCTCGTCCAAACGGGCTTCCGCCTCGATCACACGAGCCTCAGATTCAGGCACTCGCGCGCGCGATTCGGCCAAGCGCGCTTCGGCTTCTGCCAAAGATACTCCGCGGGTTCCGGGGTCAATTTCACACATGGGTTGATCGGCCAGCACAGTGGCCCCCTTTCGAAGGGGTTGAGAGATCACGCGGCCATTGGTTTCAGCGCGCAAATCAACTTGACGCGTCGCGCGCGTTTCTCCGCGCACGGTGACAGCGCTGTCCACATTCTGCGCTGTCGACGGAAGGACCGCGACAGAAACGATGGGCGCGCTGTTTTGATCAGGTGCCGCCGCGGGCGCAGGTTGGGAGGCCATTTGGAGCATCTCGCTTTCATCTGTACCAAAGCTCAACAGAACATCTCTTTGAAAAACGAACAAATAGATGACAGCGGCTACCAGAATGGCTGTCAAAATTGGAAAAATGCGCATAGGTGCCTCTCGTGCCGGAAATCCAAAAGTGGATCCATTCAACGTGGCTATCTATTCCTATTTTACTGAGGCACAAGAGCGCCGGCGTGAAATATACGGCGAAAATCAGTGAAATGGCGGGCATATAGTTGAATTTTTCTCATGTTTAACATTTCTTAACCCTCGAAGGGCTTGTGGGATATGGATGGTTTTGCCTATACATCATAAGAAATATATAGAGGCTGGCAGATGTCTGATACCGACAGTTTTATTGATGAAGTCACAGAGGAAGTGCGCCGGGATCGCTTATTCGGCTATTTTCGTCGCTACGGCTGGATTCCCGCGGTCATTGTTTTCGCCCTTGTGGGTGGCACGGCCTATAATGAGTGGTCCAAAGCGCAGGTGGCGCAAGTGGCACAGGCGCGCGGCGATGCCTTGCTGGACGCTTTGGAGCTTGAAGATGAGGCCGAGCAAGCGGCCGCTTTGAGCGCAATTGCCCGGGAAGACGAGGATGCGCTTGTGGCCAAATTGCTGGCGGCTGGCGCGGAGACGGAGCAGGCGGCCGATCTTCTTAAATCAGTTGCCGCTGATGACACCCAACCTAAGTATATCCGTGATCTCGCGCGTTTGAAAATGGCCAGCACAGATGGTGTGCTTACTGTAGATGAGGCTGCCGCAATCCTCGCGGAGCTGTCTGAGCCCGGTGGGGTTTACCGCAATGTGGCGACCGAATTTTTGGTGGCGGTGCATCTGCAGCGCGGAGAGACACAGGCCGCGCTTGAGCTTTTGCAGGCCCATATTAAAGACGCTGAAGCCAGCTCGGAGCAAATTCAGCGGATGGGAGAATTAATCGTAGCATTAGGGGCGAGTCCGGAGTTGGCAAATTAAACTTTTTCTGCTAGTGTTTCATTAAAATAATTAAAAAGCAGAATTAGGCAAATACAGAGCAGGAGGCACGCATGGGACTAAAAGCGGTGCTCTATATCGGACTTTTGGGTTTGGGCGTAGGGTGTTCCAATAGCGATCCGCGTTTGCAAGGGGAGCGTGAATTGCTTGATGGCACGGTTTTTGTGGAAACCGACGCGCGCTTTTTGGCGGAAGATTTGCCCGATCTGCGATTGCCGAGCCCACAGCCTGTGCCGGCTTGGACCCATCAAGGCGGCAACGCCCAGCACATCGCCGCACATGCAGAGCTTCCCTCAGAGTTGACATTGAGCTGGTCGCGCCGGATTGGTGTGGGAGATGGCAAAAGACATCAAATTTCCGCCGCGCCCGTCGCGCAGGGCGGTCAAGTTTACACGCTTGACAGTCAATCTATGGTCACAGCGCTTGATGAGACCGGCACTATTCTGTGGCAGCGCGAACTTGGAAAATCATTTGATGCCTTAAAAGATGCCTCCGGTGGCGGGCTGGCCGTAGGCGGCACGCAGCTGTTTGTGACCACAGGTTTTGGCACGGTTGTGGCTTTAGACACCGCCTCCGGTGCTGAGCTTTGGACCCAGGATCTGGCAAGCTATGGCGGCGCCTCTCCGACTGTCTATGATGATTTACTTTATATAGCGGCCCGCGATGGCGCGGCCTGGGCCATTGACACCTCCAATGGTCGAATAAAATGGCAAGTCGCCGGTCCCACGGTTGCGGCCAGTCACACCGGCGGGCCTGGACCAGCCGTGTCTGACAAATATGCGGTTTTTCCCTTCGGCACGGGCGATGTATTGGCCTCCTTCCGAAAGGGCGGTTTGCGGTCCTGGAGTTCGGGTCTTTCGGGCGCGCGCTTGGGCCTTGCCTCAACTCAGGTGCGCGATCTGACAGGACAGCCTGTCATTGAGGGCTCATCTGTCTATCTGGCCAGTTCCGCGGGCCGTATGGCGGCGGTCGATTTGAACACTGGCCTGCGGATTTGGACGGCCAAGCAGGGCAGCCAAGGGCATATCCTCGTCGCTGGCGGCGCTGTTTTTGCGGTTAGCGATGCCAGCAATTTGATCTGCCTGTCCAAAGATGATGGTGCGTTGATCTGGTCGACACCCTTGCCAAAGTTTACGAAGAAGAGCGTTAAATCTCGTGCGAAAATCCATGCTCATTATGGCCCAATCTTGGCCGGGGGGCGGTTGATCTTAGCATCATCTGATGGGCTGATCCGGCAGTTCAACCCGGCAGATGGCACGTTAATCACGACTGTTGACTTGCCGAGCGGTGCGGCCAGTGCTCCAATTGTGGTGAATGGCACGCTCTATGTTTTGAACACCAAAGGTGATCTACTGGCTTTCCGTTAAGCAAAACTTGGTGTAACGGTCGCCTCTAATCAACCGAAAGTGGGCCCCTATGTCCTTTACTCTGGCTATTGTTGGCCGTCCAAATGTTGGAAAATCCACGCTGTTCAACCGCTTGGTGGGGCGAAAGCTCGCTTTGGTGGATGATCAGCCAGGGGTGACTCGCGATCTACGCGAAGGCGAAGCGCGTTTGGGGCATTTGAAATTCACTGTAATTGATACAGCCGGATTGGAAGAGGCGACAGATGAAAGCCTGCAAGGGCGCATGCGCCGTTTGACAGAGCGGGCAGTGGGCATGGCCGATGCGTGCTTGTTTATGATTGATGCCCGCGCCGGTGTCACGGCCACCGATGAGGTATTTGCCGATATTCTGCGCAAGAAAAACGCACATGTCTTTCTCGCGGCCAATAAGGGCGAGGGACGCGCGGCAGATGGCGGGGTTATCGAGGCCTATTCTTTGGGACTGGGCGAGCCTTTACGCTTGTCTGCGGAGCATGGTGAAGGCATGGGCGAGCTGGCGATGATGCTGGCCCCGCTGATTGATGCGGCCGAGGAGAAGGCCAAGGAAGAGGCTCCAGAGGTTGATATTGACCTGCCTGAGGGCGATGAGCAGGAGGCCTACCGCCTGCCCACCGTGCAAAAACCGTTGCAAGTTGCGGTCATTGGTCGGCCGAATGCCGGAAAATCCACTCTGATTAATAAGATATTAGGCGAAGATCGCTTGCTGACCGGACCTGAGGCGGGGATCACACGGGATGCGATTTCCTTGACTTTGGATTGGGGCGGCGTGCCGACGCGGATTTTTGACACCGCCGGAATGCGCAAAAAAGCTAAGGTGCAGGCCAAATTGGAGAAATTATCGGTTAGTGACGGGCTGCGCGCGGTGAAATTTGCCGAGGTTGTGGTGGTTTTGCTCGATGCGGATATTCCTTTTGAGCAGCAAGATCTTCGGATTTCGGATCTGGCCGAACGCGAGGGGCGTGCGGTGGTTTTGGCTGTCAATAAATGGGATCTTGAACCTGAAAAACAGGCCAAACTTCGGACATTGCGCGACTCTTTTGAGCGGCTTTTGCCGCAATTGCGGGGCGCGCCTTTGGTGACGGTCTCTGCTAAGACTGGCAAAGGGCTTGACCGGCTACAACAGGCGGTGATGCGGGCTCATGAGGTGTGGAACCGCCGTATTCCCACAAGCCATCTTAACCGCTGGCTGGCCGGTATGGTTGAGGCGCATCCCCCCCCCGCACCTGGCGGGCGGCGGATCAAGCTGCGGTATATGACCCAAGCAAAGACCCGGCCACCGGGCTTTGTGGTGATGTGTTCTTATCCCGATAAAATCGCAGAAAGCTATTCGCGCTATCTCGTGAACGGGCTGCGTGAAGATTTTGACATGCCCGGAACGCCGATCCGGCTCACTTTGCGCTCACAGGCGGATAAAAACCCCTATAAAGATCGCAAGAAATCTGCGCCCTCGCGCTTGAAAAAACATTTGTAGCGATTGGCGCTGGCGGCGCCTATACCAGTTGGCCTTCAGCACCTAGACTTGTTTTCCCGCCCAGATAGGGATGCAGCACCGCCGGCAATGCTACCGATCCATCGCTTTGCTGGCCATTTTCAAGCACGGCAATCAAACAGCGCCCCACCGCCAGTCCAGATCCATTTAAGGTGTGCAAAAAGGCTGGTTTACCGCCCTCGGCGGGTTTGAACCTTGCGTTCATACGCCGGGCTTGAAACGCGCCGGTCGTCGAAATCGAGCTGATTTCGCGATAGGTGTTTTGCCCCGGTAACCAGGCCTCTATATCATAGGTGCGCTTGGCGCCAAACCCCATATCTCCAGTGCAGAGCAGCATGGTTCGATAGGGAATATTCAGCTGTTCCAGAAGATCTTCGGCGCAGCGCAGCATCCGTTTTTGCTCGTCATCAGACCTCTCTGGATGGGTGATTGACACCATTTCTACTTTTTCAAACTGGTGTTGGCGCAGCATGCCAGAGGTGTCTTTGCCCGCGCTGCCCGCTTCAGAACGGAAACAAGCCGTATGCGCTGTCATCCGGATCGGCAACGCACTTTCATCTAATACATCGCCTGCGACAGAATAGGTTAAGGTGACCTCTGAGGTGGGAATCAGCCACCAGCCATTGGTGGTTTGATAGCTGTCTTCCCCGAATTTGGGCAGTTTATCCGTGCCATACATGGCGTCATCGCGCACCAGAACCGGGGTTTGCATTTCGGTTAACCCATTTTGATCCACATGCGTGTCGAGCATGAATTGCGCCAGAGCGCGATGAATTCGCGCCACGCCCTTTGACAGGTTCACAAACCGGCTACCGCTGGTTTTCGCCGCTGTTTCAAAATCCATAGCTGCGGCAACCGCGGTGATATCGAAATGCTCTTTTGGCGCAAAAGAAAACGCAGTGGGCGTGCCCCATCGAGCGATTTCAACATTCGCGGTTTCATCGCGGCCTTCGGGCACATCCTCGGCGGGCAGATTGGCAATCCGGGCCAAGCGATCGGTCAATTGCGCATCTAGATCTTTGGCCGCGTTTTGCATCGCGGCAACCTCGGCCTTTTTGGCGGCAACCAAGGCCCGCAAGCGCTCAAATTCGGCGTCATCGCCGCGGCCCTTTGCAGCGCCCACCTCTTTTGAGGCTTTGTTTTGCTCGGCCTGTGCACTCTCTGCGGCCTGAATTCTTGCGCGCCGCGCCTCGTCAAGCGCCAAAAGGTCTGAGGAAACCGGTGCATCGCCTCGGCGCGCAAGCGCGGCATCAAACGCACTGGGGTTTTCACGGATGGTGCGAATATCGTGCATGGCAGGCTTCCTTTGGTTCGTGACTCGCGTGCTCGCTCTTATGCACCAGTTGCGCGGCCAAGTGTAGAGGGGTTTGAGGATGTATTTGTTCAAGTTCTTGCGCTTATGCGGGGCCGATCCCTTGCAAAGCGTTGGACCAGCGCATAGGTTCCGCCAAACACGCAGCCAGACAGGAAATCATTATGGACGCCATTGCTCAATTTGTACCGTTAATTCTTATTTTTGCGATCATGTATTTTCTGCTCATCCGCCCTCAACAAAAGAAGGTAAAGGATCATGCGGCCATGGTTGCGGCGTTGCGGCGTGGCGATCAGGTGGTCACGCAGGGCGGGCTGATCGGAAAGGTCGTCAAGGTCAAGGATGACAACGAGGTCGAGGTCGAGATCGCCTCGGGCGTTTCGGTGCGCGTCGTGCGTTCGTCGATTTCCGCCGTGACCAGCAAGACCGAGCCGGCCAAGGCCTAAACGCCCCAAGGACAGACCCAGATGCTCCACATCTCACC
>ENA-UOYH01000260-UOYH01000260.1-marine-metagenome-genome-assembly--contig:-NODE-260-length-21916-cov-4.171253_pt1 | contig 21916 bp, 20 predicted proteins | sample MGYA00238175_ERZ767261 | MGnify/ENA primary metagenome ERZ767261 (study PRJEB28946, sample SAMN06267185) | marine metagenome | isolation source: Columbia River Estuary | place: USA:Columbia River Estuary...
TGGAATATCCAAAACCGACCTCAGCGCTGCGTTGCAAAGCCCATTGGGCAAGTGGGGACAAGGCGACGTCTGCTCCTTTTAGTGTGCGGCCTTTCTCAAGAGGCGACGGTGCTTCTTCTGCTTTTTTATAGGCTTGCTGCTAAGTATCTACAGCGCAAAGTCACTAAATGCACTACTTTTGGGAGAAAACTATGCAAAAAGCATGGGGCTCAAAATAAAGAAGAACATGCTACTACTAATTTTAGCCACTAGCATACTAGCTGGTGGTATAACCGCCTTTGTGGGTCCTATTGCTTTTATTGGTCTGGCAGTGCCTCACCTAACAAGACAATTTATAAAAACTTCCAATCATTTTGTGTTAATTCCTGCAGTAGCACTAAGTGGCGCTATTTTAATGCTTGTTTGTGACACCATAGCCCAGTTACCAGGCACAGTATATACTTTGCCCATTAATGCAATTACTTCACTCATTGGAGCGCCTGTTGTTATTTGGTTATTGGTGCGTAAAAGAAAACTTATTTTTTAATGGACAGTTTCTCTCAACATACCGTTATTAGTTGCCAAGATCTTAGCATTGGGTATAAAAACAAAAAGAAGGTAGCTGTTATTGCAAGTGCTGTTGGTTTTTCTATCACTCAAGGTACCCTTGTCTCCCTAGTAGGAAGCAACGGCATAGGGAAATCTACCCTGCTAAAAAGCCTAACAGCAATGCTACCCCCACTATCTGGAAGCCTGCAAATAGATACTAAAGAAATTACAGCCTATAGCGCCTTGGAGTTATCTAGTAAACTCAGTGTGGTACTTACAGAGGCTCCTGCATCTAAGAACCTTACTGTTTTAGAGCTAGTAAGTCTTGGAAGACAACCCCATACAAATTGGATGGGAAAATTAACAAAAAACGATAAAGACATAATACAACAGGCGCTTGAAGATACAGATCTAGCTAGTTTAAAAAACAAAAACTGTTTTGAGCTGAGTGATGGGCAACTCCAGCGTGTCTATATAGCAAGAGCATTGGCGCAAGATACACCCCTTATTATATTAGATGAACCTACCACGCACCTAGATTTATACCATAGAGCAGCTATTGTTAAATTGCTAAAAAAATTAACGGTAGAGAAAAACAAGACTATTTTATTTTCTACACATGAAATAGATTTAGCCATTCAAATTTCGGATAAAATGCTGGTCATGACACCGAAAAACATCGCTTTTGATAGTCCTTGTACTCTTATTAAACAAGGTGCTTTTGATATTTTGTTTCCTAACGAAATCGTTGTTTTTGACAAAAAAACAGGTCGTTTTTCTGTGACTTAAAACTCTTGTAATTACAAGGATTAGCATGTTAACCTCTACAAATAATCACAAAAAAAGTCTCGAATATATCGAGACTTTTTTTAAGTTATAAATATGTGTAAACTACTCTTTAATAAAGCGAGTTGTTAGAACGCCGCTTGATGCAGTAACTTTAACAACATATATTCCTTTTGCTAAGTTACTAACATCTAATACGCTACTTTTATGATCTATAGCTTGGCTTAAAACCAAGGCGCCTAGGGCAGAGTATATATCAATAGTTGTGTTGTCTAACATAACGTTTTGAAGACTCACACTTAAAACGTCATTTGCTGGCACAGGAAATAAAGAGATTGCCTGAGTTTCCATACCATTTATTCCTAGAGAAAATGCTACCGTAGTTGACCCTCTGTTACTAGATCCATGGTTTTGAAAATTTCCTGTCACCCCATTAGCCCATACGATATCTAGAGAATCTGCATTTGGGTCAAAGGTAAAATCTGTGCTATCACTACCAGAGAGGTCTCTGGAAGCCACAACAGTTCTAACACCGCCTGACACGTCATTTGATAGTAGTGTCCAATCTTGAGTGTCTAACTGAGGGGATTGTCCAATACCCAAAAATGCTCTGTCATTAAATCCGGTACTGTCAAAACTTACAACATCACCACCAGCGGTCATAGAAGAGACTCCAAAGCCAAGGCCCATCCATCTATTTTCATCTCCAATCATTGTAATTAATACATCTGTATCACTAACTTCAAGACTAACAGAGTAAGAACCAGAAAGAGAAATGTTTCCAGTTGTAATTTGTGCTTGAGCAAGACAAGTAAGTAGTAATGCTGCTAATAAAGTAATTTTTTTCATTTGTATGTGTTTAAAAGTTTAATAATAGTTTCATTTTGTTTTAAAATAGCATAGTCAAGGGCTTTGTTTCCTCTAAAATCTTTTGCATTTACATCTGCTCCATATTTTAAAAGATATTTGGCTATATCATTGTGGTTAAACAAGGCAGACATTTGAAGCGCAGTGGCTTTGTTCTCATCCGGGATATTAGGATCTGCACCTTGTTGTAACAAAAGCAATACTGACTGTTTATGCCCCTTAAAAACAGCTGCCATAAGAGCTGTCCCGTATGGGCTTATAGCATTAATAGCTGCTTTATTTTTTAAAAGATACAAAATAATATCTGTCTTGTTATAATATGCTGCAAGCATTAGTGGAGAATAACCATTCTCATTTTGAAGATTAAACACTGCTTGATCCTCAATATCTAGTGCCTGTATAGCTTGCAAGTCTCCATTTTTAGCAAAATCATGGATAGATTGCGAAAACCCGCTAGCGCAGCAAAAAAGTAAAAGGAATATATATTTTAGCATATCAATTAAACAAATATATGTAAAAAGCTGAAGTATATCTTCAGTGAGCACAACTCATAAAGTAAGTATCATCATTTACACCCATATACGTGAAACTAAAAAAGCCTATACAAACATTAAACAGCTTGTATAGGCTTTTACTTTTTGAAAGTAACTGATTACTTACTTAAATACATTTTCCTTCTAGAATACAAATCATAAAACTGATCATCTTCTAAATCATCAATAAACAAGATACTCTCTCCAGTACTTTTCATCTCTGGTCCTAGTTGTTTGTTTACATTCGGAAATTTATTAAAACTAAATACTGGCTGCTTAATAGCATACCCATTTAGTGAGGGTTTAAAATCAAAATCTTTTACCTTGCTGTGTCCTAGCATTACTTTGGTTGCATAATTAACATAAGGTTCTCCGTAGGCTTTAGCTATAAAAGGAACGGTCCTAGAGGCTCTTGGATTGGCCTCAATGATGTACACCACATCATCTTTAACTGCAAATTGTATGTTTATTAATCCTACGGTATTGAGCGCTTTGGCAATTTTTACCGTGTGATCTTTAATTTGTTGCATGACATCTTTACTCAAATCAAAAGGCGGTAGTGTTGCATTAGAATCCCCAGAGTGGATACCACAAGGCTCTATATGCTCCATCATACCAATAATATACACATCTTCTCCATCACAAATTGCATCTGCCTCTGCCTCTATTGCTCCATCTAAGTAATGATCTAAAAGGAGTTTGTTGTTTGGTATTTTACGAAGTAAATCTACTACGTGTTCTTCTAATTCTTGTTTATTGATAACAATTTTCATACCCTGACCTCCTAGTACGTATGAAGGTCTAATTAAAAGTGGAAAATCTAGTTGATCTGCAAGGGCTAGGGCTTCATCTGTGGTTTCTGCTACACCAAACTCTGGGTAAGGAATTTCCAAATCTTTTAATATAGTTGAGAAACTCCCTCTGTCTTCTGCCAAATCTAGTGCTTGGAAGCTTGTTCCAAGAATTTTAACGCCGTAACGCTCCAGCTTTTCAGCCAATTTTAAGGCAGTTTGCCCTCCTAGTTGTACAATAACACCTTCTGGTTTTTCATGACGAATAATATCATAAATATGCTCCCAGAAAACTGGTTCAAAGTATAATTTATCTGCTACATCAAAATCTGTAGAAACAGTTTCTGGATTACAGTTTATCATGATGGTTTCATAGCCAATCTCAGAGGCAGCTAATATTCCGTGAACACAACAGTAATCAAACTCAATACCTTGCCCAATTCTATTTGGGCCAGAACCTAGGACTATAATTTTCTTTTTTTCTGTAACAATACTATCGTTTTCTACATAGGTGCTTCCATCAGGGAGTTCTATGCTATTCTCGAAAGTAGAGTAATAATAGGGTGTCTGTGCTTTAAACTCTGCGGCGCAGGTGTCAACGAGTTTATACACACGCTGTATATTTAGTTCTTCACGCTTATTGTATACTTGGCTCTCTAGGCATTTAAGCATATGAGCTATTTGCCTGTCTCCATACCCTTTTTGTTTTGCTTCCAATAAAAGCTCTCTTGGCAGAGTATCTAGCGTGAAGCTAGAAATTTCTTTTTCTAATAGATACAGCTCTTCATACTGCTTTAAAAACCACATGTCTATTTTTGTAATTTCATGTATGCGGCTCAGAGGTATTCCCATCTGAATGGCATCATAAATAACAAAAACACGATCCCAACTTGCATTTTTTAATTTATCTAGGATTTGTTCATAGTTGGTATAGCTTTTTCCATCTGCACCCAAGCCATTTCGCTTAATCTCTAGAGACTGTGTTGCCTTGTGCAAGGCTTCCTGGAAACTACGGCCAATACCCATTACTTCTCCTACAGATTTCATTTGCAGGCCAAGAGTTCTATCACTTCCTTCAAATTTATCGAAATTCCAACGTGGTATTTTTACTATTACATAATCTAGCGTCGGCTCAAAAAGTGCAGAAGTAGATTTTGTGATTTGATTATCCAACTCATCAAGATGGTAACCAATGGCTAGCTTTGATGCGATTTTGGCAATAGGATATCCTGTTGCCTTAGAGGCCAAAGCAGAAGATCTAGAGACACGAGGATTAATTTCTATGGCAATTATTTCTTCTTTATCATCTGGGCTTACGGCAAACTGCACATTACATCCACCTGCAAAATCACCAATACTGCGCATCATGTGTATAGCCATATCACGCATGCGTTGATAAGTTTTATCACTCAAAGTCATTGCTGGTGCAACGGTAATAGAATCTCCGGTGTGAATCCCCATAGGGTCCATATTTTCTATAGCACAAATAATAACTACGTTGTCATTTCTGTCACGTAGTAATTCTAACTCATATTCCTTCCAGCCCATCATGGCTTTGTCTATCATTACCTCGTGTATTGGAGAAACCTCCAAACCATGGCGTAATAAATCATCAAAATCTTCTTCTTTGTAAACAATAGAAGCTCCAGCTCCACCCAAAGTATATGAGGCTCTAATAACAAGTGGAAATCCAAATTCTTGTGCAATTTCCTTACCCTGTAGGTAAGATGTTGCAGTTGCTTGAGGTGCCATACCAACCCCAATTTCATCCATTAAAATTCTAAATTTCTCTCTATCTTCTGTGATATTGATAGCGTCAATATCTACACCAATAATCTCTACACCATGATCCTTCCAAATACCTTTTTCGTCTGCCTCTATCGCCAAGTTTAAAGCTGTTTGACCACCCATAGTAGGAAGTACAGCATCAATTTGTGGATGCTCTTTTAAAATCTGAAGGATAGATTTTGTGTTAAGCGGCAACAAGTACACATGATCTGCCATGGTAGGATCTGTCATGATAGTTGCAGGGTTTGAGTTTATTAAAATGGTTTCAATTCCATCCTCTCTTAGGGATCTAAGGGCTTGAGATCCAGAGTAATCAAACTCACAGGCTTGTCCAATAACAATTGGGCCAGATCCAATGATTAAAATAGATTTAAGTGCGTTGTTTTTTGGCATGGTAACAAAATTTTTTACTGTTTCAAAATTACGATTCAATGGGGTATAAAAAAAAGGTGTTGCTTATAAAAACAACACCTTTTATTTATTACTTATCAACATTTATTTTTTGTGACGAGTTTCTGAAGAAACAGAAATTTTCTTTCTTCCTTTTGCTCTACGAGAAGCTAATACTTTTCTACCGCTTACAGATGCCATACGCTCTCTAAAACCGTGCTTGTTTCTTCTCTTTCTTTTTGATGGCTGAAATGTTCTTTTACTCATGGTATATTATATTAATCGTCTTGAAATCCTTATTAATTAATGCTCTGCATTGTCTACACAACAATATATACTGTGTATGCGGCTGCAAAGATACAATCTTTTTTTAAACGTCAAACATCAAAATGTGAAATATTTTTAATTGTTTTCATTACCTTTGTTGACCTTAAAATAAAGGCGATATGTTCCATAAAAATTTAAAACTAATTATTACAGCACTTCTTGTAGGGACTGCTGTTTGGCAATTTATAGAATCTTACATAGGTAACGGAATTATGTTTATACTTCTGGCATCTATATTTGTATTCTTGTATTTCAAAAATGAAATCATTCTTTTATCCTTCCTAAGATTACGCAAACAAGATTTTCCTGGCGCTAAAAAATGGCTTGATAAAATCAAAAATCCAAAAGCATCATTAGTTACTAAGCAACAAGGGTATTATAATTACCTGAACGGACTCATGGTTTCACAAACCAACATGAATGAAGCAGAAAAATATTTTAAAAAAGCTGTAGCACTTGGCTTATCGATGGATACAGATATGGCGATGACCAAATTAAACCTAGCCGGTATTGCCATGTCTAAAAATAGAAAACGTGAAGCCGAAATACTTCTTTCTGAAGCAAAAAAGTTGGACAAACAAAACATGATGGAAGATCAAATAAAAATGATGAAAGACCAAATGAAACGCTCTGGACAACCAAAGCAACAATTTGGAGGCGGAAGATCTGGTCGTGGAGGGAGACGTTAAGTCCTCTTCAAAAATTAAATATAAACATCTAAAGCACTAATCTAAAACATAATACCCAGGTATTGGAATCTTTATGCTGTATGCTTTTCCTGATACATTTTTTAAATACGTATCACGCAGCCAAGGGTTGTGTATCTTTAAAATCTTATAATTAATACCCTGCTGTTTTGCGAATTTTGCAAAATCTTCAATTGGAGTTTCTATAATAATTGTCTTTGTGGGTATGGCCTGGTAGAGGTCTTGCTGGTCTACATAAAAACCATATTTTTCTGGATTACTTAGTATTTCTTTAAAGGCTAAAATTCTAAAAACATACCTGCCTGTTTCACTATTTAACAACAAATTATAATAATCAGTTGCATCTTGACGCTTCATTTGCTTGGTGATCCCGGCATTACCAGCATTATATGCTGCAGCAGCGGTTGTCCAGCTACCAAACAACTCTTTAGAGTTAATTAGATACTGTGCCGCAACTTTAGTAGCTAATTCTAAGTTATAACGCTCATCTACGTAATTATTAATCTCTAGGCCATACTCTTTTCCAGTTGCTTTCATGAATTGCCAAAAGCCAGAGGCTCCCGCATGAGAGGTAACATTATCCAGACCACTCTCTGCGACAGCCAGGTATTTAAAATCATCAGGAAGGTTGTATTTCTTTAAAAGAGGCTCTATTTCTGAAAAAAACCGGTTGGCCTTTTTTATCATAAGCAGCATATTAGAATGCCAATAGGTATTTACATGAATCTCTCTATCTAGACGCTCTCTTACATCGGTATCTTGCAGAGGAACACGCTCTCCCGCAAAGGTCATAACATCTGGGATATCAAGAGCCTCTACACGAAGTATTTGGGGAGTTTGCTGCTCTTTAGTTTTAGAGATATTTAGAGTGTTATTGGCACTCATGGGAGACTGAATGGCCTGAATAAAAAAACCACAAATAAACACTGCTATAGCAGCTAAACCAACTTTTGAGAGTAAATGCATGTATTAACTATTTTTTATAAAAATACTCAATATTACCAAAGAAAATAAAACAAAACAGACTAGTTATGTGAGATGATATTAACAATTTCACGACTTACTAAAGACCCTTTAGTCAGCAACATAATATGAGATCCCCCAGCGATTTTAATTGCATTATCAATATTTTTTATTGGAAACACTAAATCATTATCTCCATGTATATGATATACACCTGGTAAGGGGTTTTCTTGATTCCAGCAAAGCATGTTTTTTATTGCCCAGTCCAAATAACGTTTGTCACGAATATGTAAATAATCTTGATACAGTTTAATTTTTTTTTTGGAGATTGGCCCTAAAGCAAATCGAGAGTAATTTTTGGATGTCAAAAATAATCGTGTTGGTATTAATTTATAAAATCTTAAATTTTTTGCTATTTTAAATTTTGTAGGCAATTCATGCTTTGTTTTGATGCTTGAAATAATAATAAGTTTTTTTAATTTTAAAAAAGAATTCATTTCTTGTGCAACCACACCACCAAAAGAAACACCAACAAGAACAGCGTTTTTCTCTGTCACAAAGCCGGCCATACGCTTAGCATACTGAGCCATAGTTTCTTTCTTGGAGGGTATAAGCCAGGAGATTATGTGTAGAGTATACAAATTCTCTGGCAAGCTTATATTTTCAAATATCTCTTTATCAGCTGCCAATCCGGGCACAAAATAAATATGCGTTTTTTTGTTATTCATTGCTTTACGACTCAAAGTAAGCTAAACACATAGATTATTCGTAAATTTACAAATCAAATAATTAGTGTAGTTATTTTTAATGAAGATAGTGTTTTTTAAAATTAAAACTTGTACATATATTGTACATAAAATGTAAATAATGAATAAAGTTCTTCACATTGCCCAGGAAAGAGGCCTTGTAAGTTTTGGCTGGTTAGAAGCAAAATATTCATTTAGTTTCGGGAATTATTACAATCCCGAGAAAATGAATTTTGGAGCCCTAAGGGTACTCAATGACGACACCATAGCACCAGCAATGGGTTTTGGAAAACACCCGCACAAAAACATGGAGATCATCACTATTGTTCAGTCTGGGGCTTTAAAACATGAAGACTCAATGGGCAACAAAGGCGTCATAGAGGCCGGGGACATTCAGGTAATGAGCGCAGGGAGTGGAATAGAGCACAGTGAGGTTAATGCAAGCACTCAAAATAGCCTGACACTGTTTCAGCTTTGGATTCATTCTCAAAGGCAAGACGTAACACCTAGGTATGAGCAAAAAAAAATTGCACCTTTACTTACAGACAACGCTTTTACCACCATCGTAAAGCCAAAACAAGAGGCCTTAAAGGATGATATTTGGATACACCAACAAGCATACATTAGTATAGGAAATTTTAGCAATGAAACCCAGACAAACTACAGTATGCAACAAAGTCAAAACGGCGTTTATATCATGGTTATAGAAGGGTCTATAGTGCTTGCAGATCAAACTTTACAGCATAGAGATGCAATAGGACTCTGGAATACCAATAGCATTGACATGACTATTACAAAAAACAGCAAGGTCCTCGTTGTAGAGGTGCCAATGATTTAATAAAAAAAGTGAAAAACAGTAAACCAATAAAGTTATGATAGAAGATGTAGAAATTACCGATAATGAATTTTTACGCCAGTTTGAACTTGAAATTGGAGATAATATGGCGCGCATAGAATACGCGCTACAAGACCGTAAAATATTTTTAACAAAATATGAAATGCCTGAAGATCTTGAAGACCAAGGTTTCAGAGATATTTTCATTAAAGCTGTTTTTGATGAAGTACGCGATCGTGGTATTAGCGTGATGCCAACAAGCCCAGAAGTAGTTGGATTTTTACGCAAAAACAGACGCAAGTATAAAGACCTATTACCCGTAGGGATAAACATATAACAGATAGAAAAATATTTTTATTATTTAACTAAGTTACTGAATAACAACATTTTGAGAACACTAAGTAAAGTAATTGTTTAGCTTACTTAAACTCAAACCTCACCATTCCATCCTCATCAATTTCAAGAAGGGTCACCTCTTTTAAGGTATTAACCAGCTCTGGGTTCCAAGGGTGCTTTACCTTTACATAGTTTTGAGTAAAACCATGGATGTATCCTTGCTTATTCTCACCCTCAAAAAGCACTGTTAAGGTATTGCCTAGCTGTGACTCGTAAAAAGCGCGTCTCTTTTTTGCAGACAAACCTCGCAACATCTTACTGCGTTTTGCACGAATATTTTTAGGCACCACACCTTCCATAGTTGCAGCAGGGGTGTTTTCTCTCTCTGAGTAAGTAAATACATGGAGATAAGATACCTCCAATTGGTTTAAAAAATTATAGGTCTCTAAAAACAATTCTTGGGTTTCTCCAGGGAAGCCTACTATAACATCTACGCCAATACAAGCATTCGGCATTGTTTTGTTAATTCTTGCAACACGGTCAAGATATAAATCTGTCATATACCTTCTACGCATTAATTTTAAAAGCCTGTCACTGCCGCTTTGCAAGGGTATATGGAAATGAGGCACAAAGGTCTTAGACTTTGCCACAAAATCAATGGTTTGGTTTTTAAGAAGGTTAGGCTCTATAGAGGATATTCTAAGGCGTTTAATACCGGCTACCTCATCTAATGCTTGGCAAAGCTCGAAGAAAGTATGCTCGTGTTTTTTATTCCCAAACTCACCCTTACCGTAATCTCCAATATTTACTCCTGTAAGTACAATTTCCTTGATTCCTTTAGCAGAAATTTCAGCAGCATTCTTTAAAACATTTTCCAGGGTATCACTCCTTGAAATACCTCTAGCCAGCGGTATGGTGCAATAGGTGCATTTATAATCACAGCCGTCTTGCACTTTTAGAAATGCCCTTGTACGATCACCAATTGCGTATGAACCCACATAAAAGTCTGCATCTTCAATCTCACAAGAATGTATCTCTGCACCGTTTGAGGCACTTCTGTCTGGATTGGCAAACAAATCGTTAATATAAGAAGTGATATTAAATTTTTCTGTGGCTCCCAAGACCAAATCTACTCCATCTACATCAGCAAGCTGTTGTGGCTGGAGTTGAGCATAACAACCAATAGCTGCAATAAAAGCATCGGGGTTGGCTTTTTGAGCTTGTTTTACAATGCTTTTAAATCGTTTGTCTGCATTTTCGGTAACACTACAGGTATTTATAACATATACATCTGCAGGGTCAGTGAAATCTACCCGCTGGAAGCCCTCGTTTGTGAAATCACGGGAAATAGTAGATGTTTCACTAAAATTAAGCTTACAGCCTAAGGTATAAAAAGCAGCTTTTTTCACGACAGCCATATATTAAAAATAAATTAAGTGCAAAGTTAGTAGATTTTAAAAAGAGAATAATTAATCTTTAAGAGCGTCTCCACTGCTTGCTTATTTCAAACACCTCATTTAAAATAGCCTCTTCTTGAGTATCAAATTCAAGCCCACGCCTACCCATAACAATAGCGGCTACTTCAAAAGCTTTTTTAGTATTGTAGGTCTCCATGCCGCTTGAGCCGCCCCAGGTAAAGCTTGGAATAAAATTGCGAGGATAGCCTGTGCCAAAAATATTAGCGCTCACCCCTACTACAGTTCCGGTGTTAAACATGGTGTTGATACCACATTTACTATGATCACCCATCATAAGACCGCAAAACTGAGTTCCAGTTTTAGCAAATCTTTCGGTATCATAATCCCAAAGACGCACCTGCGCATAGTTGTTTTTTAAATTTGAAGTATTGGTGTCTGCGCCAAGATTACACCAGTGACCAAGCACAGAATTACCCATATACCCGTCATGCCCTTTATTTGAAAAGCCCATCATAACAGAATTTGCAACCTCACCTCCTACCTTGGAGTGAGGTCCTATAGTTGTGCCACCATAAATTTTAGCTCCCATTTTAACACTAGAATGCTCACAAAGAGCGAAAGGCCCCTGGATTGTAGCCCCTTCCATAAGCACAGTGTTTTTACCAATATAAATAGGACCATCTGTTGCATTTAAAGATGCGCACATAACTTTAGCTCCTTTTTCAATAAATATATGCTCTGGATTAAAAGCTATTGTGGTTTTGGGTATCGCCTCAGAGGATCTTCCTTTGGTCAATACATCATAATCTCTCATGATTGCCTGATGATTCTTCTCAAAGATATCCCAAGTGTTTTCTATACGCAGCACGTCATCATCTGTATACTGAGTTATAGTAAAGGCATCAAAATCTATTTCTTGATCTTCATTGGCGTAAAAGGCCAAAGGTTCATCGTTATAGAAAATGGCTTGATTCTCTTGCAGGTTCTTGATTAATAGCACTAAGTTCTCAGAAGGACAAAAAGAAGCATTTATGAGCACATTATGTTCTAGCTCTACCATAGGAAATTTATCTGACAGATACTCTTCTGTTACGGTAGTAGTTGTAGAACCTAAGAATTTTTCCCATTTTTCACGAATGGTTAAAATACCAATCCTAATATCTGCCACTGGCCGTGTAAAGGTAAAAGGCAATAACTGGTTGCGCACTGCGCCGTCAAAAAGGATGTAGTTCATAATAGGATATTAAATAGAATAATCAAAAATAGCAATTTAACACAACATAGTACCTATGGTTACAACGCATGACTGCTGCAAGATATGCGATAACGAAAAAAAGCCTACGATTTCTCGTAGGCTTTTTGTGTATGTATAGCAAAAAACTACTCTTTGTCTTCTGCAGGAGCTGCAGCTGGTTTTTTGAATTTTGCGTATTTGTTCTTGAACTTATCGATACGTCCTGCTGTATCAATTAATTTAGATTTACCTGTATAAAATGGGTGAGATGTTCTTGAGATCTCCATTTTTACCACTGGATACTCTACACCATCAACCTCAATTGTTTCTTTTGTGTTTGCAGTAGATTTTGTTAAAAACACATCATCGTTTGACATATCTTTAAATGCTACTAATCTATAATTCTCAGGGTGGATACCTTTTTTCATCTTAAATCTCTTTAGTATATTGACATTACTGACCTTTCAGCAAATGCGTTTGCAAAAATAGATATATTTAAATAATCTGCAACAACTTTTTATCTTTTTTTTGAATGATTCTGACTTGTGTATTTTGGGATGAAAACTGAGCGCTTACAATGCCTCTAATTGAAAGAATAATTACTGTGTTAGCACATATAGTCTATTAAAAATCTACAAAAACGAATTAATTACTAAAAAAACCTATCACTTTTTGTTTTTTTTACCTAATTTACTATGCGTGCATAGTAAATTAATAGTATCTTTGAAATTAGAATTAATATAACAACCGCAGTACCATTGAAAGAAAAGACAATAGATTATGTACTTAGAGCCACCTGGATGGCGGTACAAAAAATGTACAATGAAGAGGCAGGCACCAAAGGAAGTACTATGGCTACAGGTTTTGCTCTTATTAGTATAGATCCAGAAAAAGGCACCCCTTCTACCGCCCTAGGTCCTAAAATGGGTATAGAGGCAACCTCTTTATCCCGTACTCTAAAAAAAATGGAACAGCAAGGGCTCATAGACCGCAGGCCCAACCCAGAAGATGGTCGCGGAGTACTTATACATCTTACAGCCTTTGGCAAAGAAATGAGAGAATTCTCCAAGGGTGTTGTCCTTAGATTTGATGAGGCTGTAAAAGAACAAGTCTCTGAAGAGGATATAAAAACATTTAAAAAAGTTGCCAGTACCATAACGGAGCTAATTAGCAACAAAAACATATATAAAAAGGTAATACATAATTAAACGGTATGTCTAAAAGAAGAATTAACAAAGTAGCCGTTGTAGGCTCAGGAATTATGGGTAGCGCTATTGCTTGCCATTTTGCAAACATTGGTGTTGAAGTCTTATTACTGGACATCATACCCCGAGAATTGACAGATAAAGAAACGGCAAAAGGATTAACCCTAGAAGATAAAGAGGTACGTAACCGTCTTGTAAACCAAGCCCTTGCTAGTTCTATTAAATCTAAGCCCGCTCCCCTATACAATAGCGCCTTTGCAAAAAGAATTACAACAGGTAATCTTGAAGATGATATTGCAAAAGTAGCACAGGTAGACTGGATCATTGAAGTGGTTATAGAACGGCTAGATATCAAACAAAAAGTATTTGAAAATCTAGAAAAGCACAGAACCCCAGGAACCTTAATTACCTCAAACACCTCTGGTATTCCTATTGGGTTTATGAGTGAAGGGCGCAGTGAAGATTTTCAAGCGCATTTCTGCGGAACCCATTTCTTCAACCCGCCGAGATACTTGAAGTTATTTGAAATCATCCCTGGACCCAAAACAAAACCTGAGGTTTTAGAATTTTTCAGCACCTATGCAGAACAGTTTTTAGGCAAGACAACTGTTATTGCCAAAGACACCCCTGCATTTATTGGTAACCGTATTGGTATTTTCTCAATCATGAGTTTGTTTCATACCGTTAAACAAATGGGCTTAACCATAGAAGAGGTAGATAAGTTATCTGGCCCTGTTATAGGTCGTCCTAAGTCTGCCACCTTTAGAACTGTAGATTTAGTAGGACTAGACACTTTGGTACACGTTGCCAACGGAATTAGAGAAAACTGCCCTGGTGACGAGCGTCTAGAGCTGTTTGAGTTGCCAGATTTTATTGGCACCATGATGGACAACAAATGGCTTGGGAGCAAGACCGGGCAAGGATTTTATAAAAAGACTAAAGATAGTAAAGGTAAAACCGAAATTTTAAGTCTGGATTTAAATACCCTAGAATACAGAGCAGCTCAAAAAGGAAAGTTTGCTACCCTGGAGCTCACAAAATCTATAGACAACGTTGCAGACAGATTTAAAGTTTTAGTAAACGGTAAAGACAAGGCTGGAACTTTTTACAGAAAGACTTTGGCTGCCCTATTTGGATATATAACGCATCGTATCCCAGAAATAGCTGATGAGTTATACAAAATAGATGATGCCATGAAAGCAGGTTTTGGTTGGCAACACGGGCCGTTTCAAATTTGGGATGCCATTGGTCTAGAAGCTGGGATAGAAATCATGAAAACAGAAGGCCAACAACCAGCCTTATGGATTGAAAAAATGCAAGAGGCTGGATGTACTAGCTTTTATTCAGTAAAACAAGGCGCTACCTATTACTATGATATTGCTTCAAAAAAACAAATCAAAGTACCTGGGCAAGACGCTTTTATAATACTAGACAACATTAGAGAATCTAGCGCAGTGTTTAAAAACAGCGGCGTTGTGATAGAAGATTTAGGTGACGGAATTTTAAACTGTGAGTTTAGATCAAAAATGAATAGCATCGGTGGAGATGTGCTAGCAGGTATCCATAAAGCCATAGATCTGGCTGAAAAAGATTTTGACGGCTTGGTTATAGGAAACCAAGGTGCAAACTTCTCTGTGGGTGCAAATATTGGTATGATTTTCATGATGGCTGTAGAGCAAGAGTATGATGAGCTGAATGCTGCCATCAAGTATTTCCAAGACACAGTAATGCGACTTCGATATTCTAGCATACCAACAATAATGGCCCCTCATGGCTTGACCCTTGGTGGTGGCTGTGAATTGACCCTTCATGCAGATCGTGTTGTAGCGGCGGCAGAGAGTTATATTGGGCTAGTTGAGTTTGGAGTGGGTGTAATTCCTGGAGGCGGTGGTTCCAAAGAAATGGCCCTCAGAGCTAGTGATATATTTCAAAAAGGAGATGTTGAGCTTAATGTACTGCAAGAGCATTTCTTGACCATTGGTATGGCTAAGGTTTCAACCTCAGCACATGAGGCCTATGATTTAGACATTCTAAAACCTGGAAAAGATATCGTGGTGGTAAACACCTCTAGACAAATTGCAACGGCAAAAGCCCTTGCAAGACAAATGGCAGATATGGGATACACTAAACCTGCAGCTAGAAACGACGTTAAGGTACTTGGTAAACAGGCCTTAGGAATGTTTCTAGTTGGTACAGACGCCATGAATGCAAGTAAGTACATAAGTGAGCATGATCAAAAAATTGCCAACAAACTAGCCTATGTAATGGCTGGTGGTGATCTAAGCGAGCCTACTCTGGTGAGCGAACAATATCTTTTAGATCTGGAGCGTGAAGCTTTTCTGAGTCTTACTGGAGAACGCAAAACTTTAGAGCGTTTACAGCACATGATACAAAAAGGAAAACCACTTAGAAACTAACGTTTGTAATAAACCAAAAGAAAAATGAAAACAGCATATATAGTAAAAGCATACCGTACCGCAGTTGGAAAAGCCCCTAAAGGAGTGTTTCGATTTAAAAGAACTGATGAGCTTGCAGCAGAGACCATTAAGTACATGATGGAAAAACTTCCAAGTCTGGACCCAAAACGCATTGACGATGTTATTGTAGGTAATGCAATGCCAGAAGGAGCGCAAGGTCTAAACATGGCACGTCTTATTTCCCTTATGGGTCTAGACATTGTTGATGTTCCCGGAGTAACAGTAAATCGGTTTTGTTCTAGTGGTATAGAAACCATTGCAATGGCAGTAGCTAAAATACAATCTGGTATGGCTGATTGCATTATTGCAGGGGGCGCAGAGTCTATGAGTAGTGTTCCCATGACTGGTTTTAAACCAGAATTAAACTATGATGTTATACAATCTGGTCATGAAGATTATTATTGGGGCATGGGTAATACCGCAGAAGCAGTTGCCAAGCAGTTTAACGTCTCTAGAGAAGATCAAGATGCCTTTGCCTATAATTCTCACATAAAGGCTTTAAAAGCACAAGCAGAAGATCGTTTTCAGGATCAAATTGTGCCAATTACAGTACATCAAACGTTTATTAATGAGTCGGGCAAAAAACAAAGCAAAAGCTATGTTGTCAATAAAGATGAAGGTCCAAGAGAAGGTACTAATATACAAGCATTAGCAAAACTACGTGCTGTCTTTGCAGCAGATGGAAGTGTAACAGCTGGTAACTCATCACAGATGAGTGATGGTGCTGCCTTTGTGATGGTAATGAGTGAAAAAATGGTTAAGGAGTTAAACCTTGAGCCTATTGCTAGAATGGCAAACTATGCCGCCGCAGGTGTAGAACCGCGTATAATGGGTATAGGTCCTGTAAAGGCTATTCCAAAGGCTTTAAAGCAAGCTGGACTAAAACAAGAAGATATCAAGCTTATTGAGTTAAACGAAGCGTTTGCCTCACAATCATTAGCAGTAATAAGAGAACTGGACTTGAATCCAGATATTATTAATGTAAATGGAGGCGCCATTGCTCTTGGCCACCCACTAGGATGTACAGGAGCTAAGTTATCGGTACAGCTTTTTGATGAAATGAGAAAGCGAGATATGGCAGGACAGTACGGTATGATTACAATGTGCGTAGGTACTGGTCAAGGCGCTGCAGGAATATTTGAATTTTTAAAATAACAACAGTGTCCTCTTTAGAGGAAATTACAAGAAAAAATATGACAACACAAGAAAACAATAGCATCCTTAGAGGAGGGCAATTTTTAGTAAAACAGACAGATTGCAATGATGTATTCACTCCTGAAGATTTTAGTGAACAGCAGCAGATGATGAAAGAGGCTGTAATGGAGTTTAATGATCGCGAGATTATTGTGCACCGTTCACGTTTTGAGGCAAAAGATTTTGCACTTACAGAAGAGGTTATGCGAAAGGCTGGAGCGCTAGGTTTTTTAAGCGTAGCTGTTCCAGAGAAATTTGGTGGCATGGGTATGGGTTTTGTGTCAACGGTACTCACCTGTGACTATATCTCTAGTGGAACAGGTTCTTTCTCTACAGCTTTTGGAGCACATACAGGTATTGGAACTATGCCAATAACTCTTTATGGAACTGAAGACCAAAGAAACAAATATGTACCAAAGCTGGCAAGCGGAGAGTGGTTTGGCGCCTATTGCTTGACAGAACCAAGCGCAGGAAGTGATGCTAACTCAGGAAAAACAAAAGCAGTACTGAGTGAAGATGCAACACATTATAACATAACAGGGCAAAAAATGTGGATTTCTAATGCAGGATTTTGTAATGTATTAATTGTCTTTGCCCGCATACAAGACGATAAAAACATTACAGGATTTATTGTAGAGAATGACCCTGCAAATGGCATCACTATGGGTGATGAAGAACACAAACTAGGCATAAGAGCCTCTTCTACCCGTCAAGTATTTTTTAACAACACAAAAGTGCCTGTAGAAAACATGCTTGCTGGTCGTGGAGAAGGTTTTAAAATTGCAATGAATGCTCTTAATGTTGGCCGCATTAAATTGGCCGCAGCCTGTTTAGATTCTCAAAGACGTTTGGTTAGTGGCGCTATACAATATGCTACACAGCGCAAACAGTTTGACACGCCTATTTCAGAATTTGGAGCAATAAAAGCTAAAATTGCAGAGACAACCACAAATGCTTTTGTTGGAGAATCTGCAACCTATAGAGCATCAAAAAACATTGAAGATAGAATTAACATCAGAATAGCTCAAGGAAACACCCACCAGGAGGCAGAATTAAAAGGAGTAGAAGAATATGCCATTGAGTGCTCCATTTTAAAGGTAGCTGTCTCTGAAGATGTTCAAAATTGCGCCGATGAAGGAATTCAAATATTTGGAGGTATGGGCTTCTCTGAAGACACACCAATGGAGTCTGCATGGCGTGATGCGCGTATCACGCGTATCTATGAGGGCACCAATGAGATCAACCGCATGTTATGTGTAGGTATGCTAGTGAAAAAAGCCATGAAAGGCCATATTGATTTATTGGGCCCAGCACAGGCAGTTGCAGATGAACTACTAGGCATACCATCTTTTGACACCCCAGATTTCTCTCAGAGGTTAAGTGAAGAAAAAGACATGCTTGCTAAATTGAAAAAAGTGTTTTTAATGGTTGCCGGTGCTGCAGTACAAAAATATGGACCAGCTCTAGAAGAACACCAACAAATGTTGTTAGCGGCTAGTGACATTTTAATTGAAATATACATGGCAGAAAGTGCTGTATTGCGTGCAGAGAAAAGCACAAAAAACAACTCAGAAAATGCAGACTATCAAGTAGCTATGGCGCAGTTGTATTTATACAATGCAGTAGATATTATCACCTCTAAAGCAAAAATGGCAATTATCTCTTTTGCAGAGGGTGACCAGCAGCGCATGATGCTTATGGGGCTTAAAAGATTCACAAAATACCAAACTATGCCAAATATTGTTGGACTGCGTAACACAATTGCAGAAAAGGTAGCTTTAGAAAACCAATACCCTTTTTAATGTAAAACAGAGGTGTTCTAAGGTTTGTTATTTGTTAGAATCTATTTTATTAAGTACAATTTTAATTAACAACCACACCGGAAAGAGTATACCACATAAAAAAGAGGGTAAAGTAGTGAGTTCTTTATAAACACCAATTAATGTAAAGTAAATTTCATTTAAGTGTAATAAATAGATTAAACCTATGTTTGCCCAAGATAGAAGTGAAACAATGATTAAATATTTGTTTTTCATATTATAATAATAATAATGCGTCATAATTATGGCGCATTTACTTTTTAATAAACTTAATGGTTTTAACTACAACTCCCTTTTGGTAGACCTTTACCAGATACAAACCACTTGAGAGTGAGCAAACATCTATAGCAAAAAACCCATTAGCAGATGGGCTGTCTTGCAAGAGCATATTGCCCAGCATATCATAAACAAAAACAGCATCTGTTGTATTTGAGTTTGAGGTATTGACAAACAATACATCATCAACGGGGTTTGGATAACTTGTCACGGATGGTTTTAGGGCAGAAGCAATCCCTAAGTCTTGACCAAGTGGCAAACGTATACCCACTGGGCGGTGGTCTGAGACGTTTTGATCATACTCATTAAAACCTCCTTGAAGATAAGTGTCAACCTTTATAGTTTGGGTAACGGCCCCTGGCATTGCATATAATTCAAAGAGCTCATCTGTAATTAATATATGGTCTAGATGTGATGGCCAATTTGGGAAAGACCAATTTGAAACGCTCCCTTGAGCAATATCCATATCTGCAAAAAAATAGGACTCAGGATCATTCAAAAAAGGTGAAAACACATTGTGAGGGTCTGGATCTGTCAATATATCATTTAAATCTCCAACAACAAATACAGCAGCATTTGAGAGGTTGGTGTCAATATATTGTTTTAAAAGCAGATTTGCCGTGTACCTTCTTGTTTCTTGATCCCAAGGGTTATCTAAGTCTAAAAGACCATTTCCGCAGCATTTATAATGATTGTTAATGATAACAAAATCCTGATTTGCATAAGTAACCTCTATAACCATAGGAAATCTAGGGAAGTTATTCCACTCTGGAGCTTGGGTAAAAAGCTCATAGGCGCTATTGAGCTCTACGACCTCATGTTTATACAAAAACACAAGCCCTGCCCTATCTAGTGATTGACTGTAAAGCGTATAGTCATCCAAAAAGGTGTCTAGATTATCTAAAATGGGATAATTTTGTATCTCTTGTATTGCAATAATATCTGCATCTATAGCCTCAATGATCTCCAAGACATATTGCAAAGTTGCAGGCTCGTTTTTAGGAAAGTTTTCAATATTCCAGGTAACAACCTCAAAGCTGTCATCGCTACCAAAGGAGAGATCATCCAAACTCTGGGCATAACTGGTAAAGGGTATTAATAAAAGAAAAACCAAATACTTATGTAGCATACTACAAAAATAACCAATAAACAGCCATCTACCTCATTATCCTTTTTTAGTTACCCAAAAACTATGTTTTTAAATTAACCAAACTTTGTACCTTGGGGCTATAAATTATACGCTATGAAAAATTTTGTTGTTTTGTTATTTCTTTCTACCTCTCTGAGTTTTTCTCAAACAGATGTAGATGTTTTTGTGATGGATTTCACCCTAGATGACCAGGTAATGAACATTTCAGGACTAAAAAATATTTCAAACAACCCAGGCTATGATAGCCAACCCTTTTTTACAAACAACAAGCAATTATTGTATGCTGGCACCCAAAATGGACAGACAGACATTGTTATGTATGATCTTACAACTAACACATCAAATGTTGTAAATACAACAACCCCAGGTGGTGAATATTCTCCAAAACAAATCCCTGGGTCTAAAGATATCGCCTCAGTGCGCCTAGACCCAAACGGCTTACAGCGCCTTTACTCCTATAACCAAACAGATATACCACATGGCGCTTCTAGGATGCTTCTTGATACCCTAGAGGTTGCTTATTTTGCTTTTTTTGACAGTAGCCGTATTGTGGCATCTATCTTGGGTACAAACCAATTAAACTTGGTTGTTGCCAATTTAAAAACAAAACAAGTAACCCCTTATATAGAAAACTCAGGCAGGTCAATCCATAATATACCTCAAAGTACTTCTGTGAGCTATACCCTTAGTAATGAAGACAAAAACATGGATGTGTACATCCTAGATCTAGACCAAGGCGCAGAGAGTTTTTTTGTATGCCAATTACCAGTTGGAGTCCAGGATCATTGTTGGATTAATGATAATCAGCTTTTACTTGGAAGCGGTTCCAAAATATACCTCTATGATATGTTTGGCTCCCAACAGTGGAAAGAGGTAGCAGATCTCTCTGGGTATAACATTTCAGATATTAACCGCATTACTGCAAACCCACAGGGTAATAAAATAGCTTTAGTAGGCACTAAAAACTAAGCTTGTTTACTTATTTTTAAACTAAAATATATTTTATGAAAAATTATTTATTTGTCTTACTTATCTTTTTTACTGCTACAGCACTTGCCCAAACAGATACGCGCATCTATGATATCATACAAAAAGTATCTGCAAAAAACATAGAAGCAGACATCACTACCCTTGCCAATTTTGGCACAAGAAACACTTTTAGCGACACCCTTAGCAGCACAAGAGGTATAGGAGCTGCTCGCCGATGGATTAAAGCAGAGTTTCAACAAATTTCTTCAAACTGTACTAATTGTCTTGAGGTATTCTATCAAAAAGATTTGGTTAAAGCCGCCACTAGCAAAAGAGTACCTAAAGATACTTGGGTTGTAAATGTGGTAGCCATACAAAAAAGCAAAACGGGCTCAAACCGTTATATCATCATCAGCGGCGATATAGATTCTAGAAATAGTGATGGTAGTGATTTTATAAAAGATGCTCCAGGGGCAAATGACAATGCAAGTGGTATGGCTGGCGCTATAGAAGCTGCAAGAGTACTAAGTAGTTATGAGTTTGATGCCAATATTGTATATCTAGGTTTAAGCGGTG
>ENA-UOYH01000266-UOYH01000266.1-marine-metagenome-genome-assembly--contig:-NODE-266-length-21705-cov-4.166775_pt1 | contig 21705 bp, 20 predicted proteins | sample MGYA00238175_ERZ767261 | MGnify/ENA primary metagenome ERZ767261 (study PRJEB28946, sample SAMN06267185) | marine metagenome | isolation source: Columbia River Estuary | place: USA:Columbia River Estuary...
AATTACAATACCTCTTGCCCGCAATTCAGCATCACTTAAATCACTACCATCATCGCCCCACTTATCATAAATAGAACCGCGGTAATTAAATACTCCAACTCCAGCTACGGTCTCCCTTTCCATGTTGGAATCGTCAAACTTTCTATAGGTCCCTGATGTCCTGCCGTGGAATGAATAGTAACTGTGATTACTTATTGTAGGATTTCTTCTACCAGTTTCTGAGTTAATTGGTTTTGTATTATGCCACTGACGAATGTAATCCCAGTACCTGAGTTTATCCAATTCACCATCTACATTACCTGCGCCATGGTTTTGTCCGAAAGGTTGAATGTTATATATGTCTGCGTCTCTTGCCCAGCCTTGCGTATTTCCTGCCGCAGTCCCGGCAACGTGTATTCCGTGTGTTTCTCCGTCATTAGAATAATCATAAGTTCCGTTTACACCATAACCTAAAGCTGAATTAAGACCAAACCAATTAAACATTTTAAATCTTGTGCCGCCTGTTCCATCAGCGTTAACGGCAAACTCTGGGTGATTCATTGCTGTTGTATTAATTACAGTATCAACGATTAGTACATCAACATTTTTCCCCGAGGCTGTAATTGTATAATCAGCCACTGTAATAGCATCAGTTCCGTCGAAACCCCATTCACCACTTAAAGCATTTGCTCCAATGACATGTCTATATAAACCCCAATTTTTATCTCCAGAAACTGGAAGATAATTTTGTCTATCAAAAGTTCCGCCTTCTTCAAATCCAGTATACGCATCCTGGGTTGATCTAATACGATTTGCTGATTCTACATCCAATACTCGAGGATCATTTTTAAGTTCAATCACTTCCTCAGGTGTTAACATATAATGAGTGTTACGACTGATTTGTCTTCTTAATTGTAAATCAACTGCTCTATCAGGAATATAAAGATCGCCACCAGGCGTTTCCATATCGTTATAGAAATCGTCTAAGTCTTCTTTATTACGAAGAGTGACAACATATTCTTCCATTATCTTAAGCCTCTAATTGAAGTATTTCTATAGCTACTGTAATTACTGCAGCACTACCATTTTTGTTTCTTACTTTAACAGGTATGTTTGTTGTTGGCGTTGATTCTAAATTATAACCAATTGTTCCTGGTGATAGCTTTACTTTTAATTGACTACTTGTTGTAATTGCTTCAGCAATAATACCAGCATCTGGTGCAGGGTCTGTTGTTTCTGGTCTCGTGTTGTCTGCTACACGTGAAGCATTATCTGTGTAAAGAGTTACCCAAGCCGGGTGTGATGTTGTAATGGTATATAATGCGTATCCTTTATATCCAGTAATATCAATGTCTGTTGATACTCCATCAGCAATTGATGCTGTAGCTTGAGAAGGAGATTGACGACTTGGTAATGAACCACCGCCACCGCCACCACCTGCAGCTGCTTCAACAACAATAGTACCAACCATACTTGAGTGAGCTTGACATATGTACCTATAGTTACCAGAAATACCTGCTGGTATTTTCCAGAACATGGCACCACCGATTCCTGCGTTTGCGTTTGAGCCTTCGTAATAGATTCCTGAATCAAGTGCTATTAGACCTTCATTATAATTTGAACCTGCAGCAGTTTGAATTACGAATGGGTGTACAGCACCACCTGCATCAGTTAAATCAAATCCAACTGTCGTTCCTGCCTTTACATAAATTGTTGGGTTATCAGTTGTTCCATATTGGTCAAAACGATATGAAGAAGAACCTTGATGAGTAACCTTTAATACTGTAGCAGCATTTTGGAAAGTATTATGAAAAGCAGCTTTATCTGTTACACCGGCAGGCTGTTCACTAATGTCTGAATAAGTTGGAGTGAACGTTACGTTTCTCCAAGTCCCATCATTACCGAAGTATTTTAAAATATCATCAGATTGTGGATTTGTAATTGTTGTGTTAGTAATGTCAGTCATAGCAACTGAACCACCGCCGCCACTACCTGTTGCATCTGCTACCCAAGCGTAATCAGTACCGTTCCAACTTAATATTTGATTTGCTGATGCACCAGAAACGTTTAAGTGAGTATCAACATCGCTTGTTCCAAATGAACTTCCACCTGAACCAGTTTGATCGTTAACCCAAACGTAATCAGAACCATCCCAACTTAATATTTGATTTGACCCAGCAGCGCCTGTATTTAAATGAGTATCAACATCTGCATTAGCGTATGAACTTCCACCGCTGCCTGTTGCATCGTTAACCCAAGCAAAGTCATTACCGTTCCAACTTAATATTTGATCTGCAGATGCTGAATTTGTATTAAGGTGAGCAGATACATCGGAATCAGCGTATGAACCGCCACCACCGCCACCTTCAACCCAAGCATAAGAACCGTTTGCGCTTGTACTTAAAACATAGCCGTTAGTTTCACTGCCGATAATATTTGTATTATAAACAAACGGATTAAGAGGATCGGTATAACTAGTAATCGGTCCTGCTGAAGTATCAGAAAGTAATCTTCTCCAAGTTCCGTGAGCGTAATACAATGAACCTGTCTCATGAACATGGCCTATAGAACCATGATATGTACCTGCATTAATATTATCAAGTTCTAGTTTCGTATCATATAAGAATGACACTTTATGTGGTTTACCTAACAAGTCTAAATTGCCGTTAATATCAAATAGATCCACTGGATTATTTGCATCTCCTAACGCAAGATAAAGCTCATTAAAATTATCGTTGGCTTTGTCGAATGCACTTCTTAAAGGATCACCTGTACCGTCGTTAGCGGATGCACCGATATTAATTATTTGTTTAGACATTTTATTTTCCTAAAAATTCTTTATAGTTATATTTATTGCTTATGAAGGCTGAGTTGTAATATCATAATCGTTTTCTAAGTACTGGCCGAGCAAGTGTTTCATATCATCCGAGATAATATGAGCAACATCTTCACGGAAGAATATTACATTTCCATAATCATAAATTCTACTTGATGCTCCATATACGGGGCCTGTTGTTAATTCTAGTCCTGTGTAGCCTTGTGCCTGTGCGAATCTAAACGCGGACTCTGTGGCAGGCAAGAAGTTAACTCCTACGAATGGTCCGCCTGAATAAGGAACAACAGTATCTGCTCTTCCGTTCATTTGAACAATTCTTCTTTGTGGTATTGGAGTCTTCTGAGTTGTATAACCATCTTGTGGCCATTCATCACCTGTATATAGATCGTTTAACGGATACCAGAACGCACTATCTCTGTATTGGAAATCGTGTGTTTGTGATAGCATACAGACAATCGTATCAACGGCAAGATCGTTAATTTCAACAGCAGCCCTTAATGCAAGTCCGCCACCATTTGATACACCTACAATACGAATCTTAGTTTCATCAACGTTATTATACAGTTTCAGTTTCGCAATAAGTTCTTCTAACATTTCAATGTCAGGACCATTTGAAGTTTCATTTGAAACGTTCCAACTATTTTCATAGCCGTCAACTCCAATACATATATGTCCTGGCAATTCACTAGAGAACTGTGTTATCATTTGTGAACCTGATCCGCCATTACCATGTAAGAAAATAGCAACTGGGAATGGACCTGATCCTGATGGTATAGCTGCCGTTACACTGTAATCGTGGAAACCTTGATACCAATTCTTTGTAATTGTTAGATCAGCAACATTATCTTGAACTAATGTTAATCCACCAGTTCCGCCAGGTTCATGGTCGGCCGATACGAATGAACTGTCAGCAGTAAAGTTAGTAGTACCTGCATTCAGCGCTGTTATATCAGCAATATCAAACGGAGAACCACCACCTTGGTCGTTGAATCTTCGTAGGAATCTCGGTTTAATTGTTCCGCCTACCTTTGCCTTAAATATAAAGTCACCAAACAGTTTTGAACCTGCCAAGTGAACATTTTCTTTTAATAACTTTTCATAATTTTGTATAGGTAAGCTTGATTTAATTTGATATGAATACTCTTGATAGAAATCACTATCTTGTATTCTTTGTCCTGAATCTAAATACTCTTGATCGTATACATTAACGTCCGCATCAAATTCCCAAACAAGGTTTTCCTGTGAACTGTACCAAGCTTGTTCTTTCATTGAAGGAACAACAATATCATTCCATCTTGCCGTGATACTTGCAGCTGCACTTCTAGATCTTAGCTGTGTCAACCATATTCCAGTTGCGGCTGAGATTGCCATGCCTTGTTTACTTAAATCATATATTGCGAATCCGTCTGAAGCAATACTACTAAACCAAGCTTCGAACGCAGGAGCTAAAGTTGGATAGGTTAATGTTGGATCAAATCCTATAGCTATTCGACTAACTATTAAAGGTAAAGATGGAGCAGGTAAATTTGTTTTTGTTGTTGTTACGCTGTTTTGTCTCCAACCACTTAAGTGAGAATTAGTTCCTGCCCAATATCCACTCGTTAAACCTTGAGTATCTGCTTTAATAATACCGTGAGAAACAAATTCATTATTGGCTGTTCTTAATTCACCTAAACCATTTGCGAAATCGGTAATCTCTGAATCGTCTACTTCGTATTCCCAATAACCAAAACCAGAATTTAATATATTGACTTCTGAAATCTTTCCTACCGCAAATTCTGTTTCTGATTTAATCACTGCGTTGTCACCAAATCTTGCAGTTCCTAGGAAATCAGTTGCGATACTTAAAACATTTTTTACCTGACTTGGTGCATTCTCAAACGTAATGTTTTCGTTTTTATTTAATCCACTAATATTAAATGGAGTAATCGTAATAAATCCATCTTGTTGATTAACATCTGTTACGACACCATTTATACCAGAAGTTACACCTCGTATTCTATCTTTCACAGAGAACGAACCTGCATCACCTGCATCAGCAAATAAAACAACTTGATTTTTACGATCTACATTTTTAAGTAATGAATCTTGGGCAATCGCAAATACATCACTCTGATAATCGGAACCAGGATTAATATTATCAAATCCTACAATAGAACCAATTGTTAAATCTTGAATATCGAATGCTTGATCCAAAGGAGTAGCAAGAGTAACTGGCGAAGCAGTACCTGACATTGGAGTAACTGCCCCATAATCAGCAGCATCAAGTGCAACAGATACATAAGGTGATATGACGTCAGTAATAATTGAAGCAATAGATGTATCGTTTAACGATGAAACTTTTACATCACTTAAATTTGTTGTGTCAGGATAAAGCGGACCTGGAGAAGAACCGTTTACTGATACTAATTGATTTGCTGTAAGAGATAAGTCAATTGTTATTTGAGGTTGAGCTACACCGTCAATTGGAAGTCTAACTGTCGTCAGTGTAACATTGTCTGTGAATCCATCCACAGCGTATGCCGCGTCAAGTTTAATTCCTATTGAAGATAAATTTTGTCCAATAATAATACCAGTACGACCTGCCGTATCTTGTAATGTTTCACCTACAACAAATTCTTGATTAAAACCATTCTCACTGTTATCAAGAATAATAGATTGGTCTGAAACAAGTAATCTTGTATTGTCAATCGTATACCCATAACCACCATCTTCTAAATCGTATTTAATTTGACCTGATGCTGTATCTGTAACTGCCGTGACAATTGCTTTACCTGCATTACCATCTTTCTGAAGTACATTAAGAACTTCACCAATTTGTCTGCCTGCGAGATTCTTTCTTCTTGCTCCTACATCTGATTTATCAACAATAGTAAACTTTGAAAGAGATCCATTTGTTTTACCAAACTGTACCACTTCACCATTTACGTTACAAAGAATATCTTCATACTTGTTAAATGTACCTTGAATACCATCAAGATATATGACAGGTGTTTTAATACCATTTAGAATAAAGAAGTTAATTGATCTTACCGATGCCTTTGCACCAGTTACCGAACCTTCAATGTTGCGAGCTAATAAATCAAGATACTCATATTCCTTTCCAGTTTTTGAGGTAAAGAAATTATTGTTTGGAAACATCTGTAAATAAGTACCTTGCTTCCACGCGGAGTCAGATACCTTTTGCATCTTTTCAGCAGGATACAAAATTTCAATTTCAAACTCTTGATAGAATATAGCAAAGAACAATTCTATACCACGAGCAGTACCTTTTGCTCGATATAAGTCAAGTATATTTTTAACAATGAATTTAACAAGATCTGCTTTAAGTGGAAGATCAGCAAGAAACTTTTTCTTAAATAGTATAATCATACTATTCATTGTAGTATCAACATCTCTCGTTTCAAACAAACGTCTTGCTTGATAGATATGTTGATTCTCTTGAGTTTCAGACCACCTATAATACTCTTCGACTAATTTAACAAGCTCAGGTCCATCTTCCCTGTAAATAGCGGGGAACTGATTCTTAATGAAAAGCGACAGATTTTTTTGTATATCACCCTGAGGCATTATTTTTCTCTCTTCTTAATAACTTGTTGAGTTAACAGACACCGGAGCCACGAACTCATCCAAAGTCAATACTACTTTAACGTCTGTATCTCTTAATATAAACACGCGACCTTTTGGAGCAACAACATCGTTATCTACAGTTTTTGCAGTTACTTTAATTGCACTGCCTGTGAATGTTTCTACCTGGAAGTTTGTTAGTTTCACTTCACCTTTATCATAATCAATTGTACCTGCAGTTGGATTAATAATCTGCGGATTTGTTACTTCATCAGTGATGATCATAATATTACCTAAACCATCATCTTGGAAATATACACAAGTACCATTTATATCAAAGGGAGATGATTTAACTGCAGGTTTAAAGTTTGTGAAACCATTTGCCGCATTGTAAATATAAGGTCTTACTAACGGCGTTTCAAATCTGAATGTTGGATTTGTATTAAAATTAAGTGGTGGTGAATATTCAATGACAGGCAATACTGTAATCTCACTACTTAATATTCCTGTATCTAATGAATCAATAATACCCGATAGTTTAGATCGTCTTAAAGTTTTATCAAATCCTTCAAGGTTATCATCAGAATATTTTTGAATTGCAGCTCTTACCAACGTTTCTAATTCTGCTTCACCTTTTTCTGTATTCTTTTTGGTGTAATTTACAATTACTTCCATATCACCATAAACGAATTCGGTTTGTTTAAAGATTGGTTCAATACCTAATGGAGCTCTTTCTTTTAAATAAGCCAAATAAGAATTGGATAATGTTGTAGATATGATTTGTGTATCATCATTTAAATAAACAGAAACAGCAACTCTACCAAATTGAGGTGGATCTAACTGTTCACCACCGTATGCAGACACTGCGGATATCTCAGGGAATGCTTGTTGTAATAATACTTCGTAATCTTTTGATGTAACTGCTCGTTCTTGTACTTGTAATGCCTTAGGAGCAAAATATCGAATAGATTCCATTGACTCTCTTTCAGCACCACCTGCCGCAGCAGACAATGTATAAGCAGAGATCGTTGCGTTTTCAATAAAGGATCCTGAGAATGCGCCTTCTTTACCTGCACCATTTGGCTCGATTCCTGAACAGATTCTATATCGTACTCTTACATCTTCGAATTCTTGAGGTTGTAAACCAAATTGATTCTTACCAAAGTAAATAGAATACTTATCATCAAGATATGGTTCGAGATAGAATACTTTATCTAGAGGACTAATACCGTAAATAGTATTTGCTCTTGTAAATACGTTTGCATCATCAGTTGCTTCTGCATCAACAAACACAACAATTGAATCTGTATCTACTTCGTTGTTTGTAAGGAATACTCTAAGTACTCCGTCTGCATCAACAATAAATCCTTCTCTTTGGAAACTTGATAACATTTCACCTTCGTAAACATCAACACTTTCAGCAACAAATGAACCTGATTCAAATACAGCACCAGTTTGAGGATTGATGTCAGTTGATAATACTTTTCTGGCCGTATACATTTTATCTGTTACGAATGAAAAACTTTCACCTTGATGATTTACTTTAAATTGAGAATATTTTGGAATTGTAATTGTTGCGTCTTCACGTGTTGGATCTTGAATCACAACATATATTGTAGCCTTGGCAGACTTACGTGAACGAGGTATATAGTTTAATTCTTTTGCATGGGAAACGATTGAGTTCTTAAGGACGGCAGAGTCAAGAAACATTTCGTTAAGTGCCATGTTTGTATAGAAGTTATTCTGATAACTATTAAACGCAAGAACATCTAACAAGACGCTCATGTTTGAGCCATCAAAGTTATAATCCTTGAATTGCGTTTGTGTTTCTAGATAACTCCTAAGTTGACTTTTTACTGCATCGAAGTCAAGTTCGGTAATTGGTGTTTTTGGATTTGCCATCTCTATCTGTTCCTTTGTAATACAACGTCTAACTGTATTGGCTGTTCGACCTGTCTAATATAAAAAGTAATACCAACGTAGACTTCTCCATCGTCGGGCTTTGAACTTACTGCAACATTAATTATTTGAGCTCTTGGTTCGTAAGTCTGAATTGTTGATGTTACTCTATCTTCTATTAATTTTAATGTACCGGGTGTTAAATTTTCAAATAACATCGCTCTGATATTGCCACCCATATAAGGTTGCATTAATCTTTCACCGCGATCTGTTAATATTAAATTCTTAATTGATTCTTTAACCGCTTCTTCATCTTTTAGAAGCACTACATCTTTTGAAACTGGACTCGTTAGCAGATCTTTACGAAAATCAGTGTTAAGATTAATCTTTTTCTTTACTGGTGAAATGTAATCTGCAATTGCCATTATAGTATTTCTCTTATATCTAAATGAATCTTATTTAACTCTGGGTAATCCTTAACATATTTAAATCCACCTTTTAATGCATTTTGAATAAAGGCTTCAGGATCTGCCATATCTCTTTTAACATCAATAACTAAACCACTTAAGTGTGAATTGTCTTCAGGTCCGTCTGCCTTTGTGTTATAGGCTTTACTTACCCAACCTTCTGTTATTATTAAAGGTTTTGCCGAAGACGTTAATTTCTGTAATCTGTGTAGGTATACTTTAACATCAAGGTCAATTCTTGTCCAGGCATATATACCAATACCTTCTTTTTCGTCAAACGAATCTCCTTCGACTCTAAATACATCTGACGATCCATTAAATACATTACCACATCTTGGAAGGTTTTTATAGTCCTCAGCAGTAATGGGTTTAACATTCTGCGGTATTTTACCTGTGTCAGTCTTTTCATTACCACCAGGAGAAGTCCATCTACCTTGTAATCTATTTATTACCTCTTTCCTAGTCGATGGAGAATACCTTATAGCTCCTGCTCTGATAGCAGATGACTCATTGATTCTTGAGATGTTTTTAAGACGATCTACGATTGTACTGTATCGCCTTGTATAATCATCAAGGGGTTTATTAATGTCCCTTATCAATGATTCTATTGACCCTGCAAGTGCACAGATCCTAGCTACAATGTATTGAATCTCTTCGATACCAGGTGATTCAAATGCAGCTACTGCGTAATCAATTAAACCTTTTATCTTATCTACAACACCTTTCTTATTCTCTTCAGTAAAGAATGCACACATCTGTTCTCTTGTTGTCATAATACCTTTTACGACTTTTGAATTAACAAATGTTTCTGCACCGGCAGTCAGCGCACCCGGATCAAAGTTGTTTATCATATCTTGTACTTCATCAAAGACTTTATTGATTACTTCTTCAATCTTTTCTTTGATTGTTCTAATTAACTTTTTGATTAATTCTTGAACTGTAATATCTTTAATACCATCATAACCTCTACTGATCTTATCGGCCAAAGCTAATGCATCAGCTATGATACCATCAACCACTCCAATTAAATCAAAGAACGCATCTACTGATAAAAAGAAACTATCAAAGGCATCGCAGAATCCACCTAAGATAGAAGTATTGAAATCATTCTTATAATATGCATCAAGGTTTCTTGCTAGTTTAGGAGCATTACCATCATTGATTAAATTAGCAGGTGTATAGTTATATGCTTGCATGAAGTCGGCAGTTTCAAGATTTGATATATCACCTCGTTGCCATCTATCAGATAAATCAGGATAACTACTTAAATCACCTATTTGTTGTCTAAGCAAACCATTTAAATAACCAGATGCATCATATATCTTATCACCGTATTTGTTAACTGCTCTACTTAATGGATTTGTTTCTGCATCTTGAAGTATACTATTCGCAATCTCTTGAGTCACAAGATCAATTTGTCCAAGGGTATATCTTCCTGCTCCATCAACGAGTGGAATTTTACCAATTGATAAAGTATTCTGAGTTACTTGATCGTTACCGTCTACGCATGGATCGACCATTATCTACGCCCTCTTCTTGTTAGAGATTTCGTTTGATCTTTCGCCGAATCATCTAACGCTGAAATATATCCGCCAGAATATCCCATCGCAAAATAACCACGAGGAACAATCGATGTTGACTTCTTAGGTGGTTCTGGCATTTTAATTTGATTTATACCCCAAGCACCAAGTCCTATAGGTGTAAAGTCGGCAACAATAGCAAGGAATGCATTAACAGGATTAAGTACTTTAGCAATAAACTCTGGACTGTTACCTGTAGGATATGCCCAACCTGAAGTAATCCCAGGTAGAGGTGCCGCAATTGGATTACTAATAAGAGGTACTTGAATTATAGGTAGTGTTGGTATAGTTGGTGCTGTTGGTAGCGCTACGGCACGAATTGATAATGGGTTTGTAGCATTTGGTGCACAAGGACTGCCTGGTGCAGAACTGATAGGTAAAGGCGCTGCTAGGTTTCGAGTGTTAACACCAGCTGCGTTAATAGCACCTGCATTAAGTGTTGTTGCGTTTGCTGTTGTTGCTGTTAACGCACCAGCATTTACTACTCCTGCATTCCATATTCCACTAAAGGATCCATTGACTGCGGCAATTATCATACTAGGTGTTGTTAAACTCCATCCTACTTGAGCAGGTGTGCCTGTGGTCCCTGTCATCGGCGTTGGAGGAATAAGTCCTGTTGCTGTATTGATTATATTGGATGCTAATAAATGTATGTCTCCAGGTGTAGCTAACTTTATAGCCTTGGTTGAGAATACATCGTAAGTATTTAATGCTGTATTTTTAATATTCTTGGCAACGAAGTTTAATTGATTAACAGATTCAAACTGTATTTCTTTTTTGCCAAACAGAGTCATAATACCAGAATTTGCTTCAACCTTAACTTCTGCTCCTCTTACATTAACTTGATCACTACCGTTAATATTTAATGAAGCACCTGAGGCAATTTCTGTATGACCATGTACAAGTAATTTATAATCACCTTCTATTTCTTCTGTCTTATTTCCTTTTACATAAACATGAGCGTTACCATTTACAGTAACTACACTATGTCCTGATGATTCATGTTTTGTTCCGATATTAATTTCATAACGATCAGCTGCAGCTTTTTCAGTAACTGTACCTTTTGAATCTATTTGAATATATGCACCACTATCGTGATGAATCATAATTCTTTCTGCACCAGGAGAATCATCTAATTCAATACTATGTCTTCCTGATTTAATTACTCTGTTATATGGATATTTGGCTGCGTAAGCTGGTGGAGGTTCAGACCACGTTTCATCCATATCAGCAATCTTTTGATCATGTGTACGATTGGCTGCTTGTTGTAATAGATAAGTTTCATTTAATAATTCACCGCGAGCTAATCTATCTGGTCCGCCGCCTGCGTTGAAATCATTTGGAGTATAACCTCTTGCTAATAGATCACCATTCTTTTCAGGAATAACACCTTCACCGTCTTTAGTTGGATCTGATTCTGTATTATACATACCAGGTAATAAACCTAATATGATTGGATGTTGAGCCATCTTACCATCTAAGAACATTCCGTATACAAAAGATCCTAATGCTGGGGGTGGATTGTTTGGATCGTAATTACCTGCTGCGCACATTGCCCAAGGTAAATCAGTTGTCGCAATTTCTGCGTTTGTTCCGTGTACACCAAACGCTCGAACTCTTACTCGACCTTCGTGAGTTTCATCGAGGTTGCCTTCAACCATACCGATGAAGAAGAACGGATTACTTATTCCTGAACCATCAATCATATATCACCACCTTGCCAACCATATTTTATCGCTTCCACCTTAGTACTCAAAGTGTTCATCTCCATTGAATGGTCAACGCTAGCAATTAAATATTTGCCACTCAATCTGCTGTTTTGTTTATTCTCTAACGCAATGTTAGGTTCTTGTGTAATTAGATTAATTACATCTCCTGGTACCAAATCTATTCTACCTTCAATACCTAAAGAAACTGTTGAATTATTTAAATGGTAATTATAAGCAACTCTGTTTTGAATAATCTCAACCATGTTTTGTGGTGTACGAAGTACTTGACCTGGTATTGAAGCAACTCCATCAGGTTGCCAATCTCTATATACCACATATTGCTTTGCGTTTTTGTTTTCGTCTTTAAATGTTTCTTTTATAAATTTATCTGAATGTACCGCACCAGCGTTTGATGTTCTTGGTTGTCCTGTCATACCAATGTATTTCTTTTTTGCGTTTTGATAATCAAAGTTATAAGAAGTTCTTGTATGATTCACGAAATCAATTTCCATTACCGTGTTCTTATAAGCACCACTATCAATGTCAGCGCCTGTATCAACATGATTTTGGTTAGTAAAAGATACAACGTTTCTTACCATTATGTTAGCATACTGTGATGCGTCTTGTTCTGAAAAGTTTAAATAGTAAAAGTCTTTAATTTTAGCTTTATTCTTTATTGCTCTTTTTAACATCCATTCGTCAGTTACCCAATAGTAACCATCAAAAGTTTCAAAGAAACGATACATGTTTGATGGAGATTGTGATCCTGCTTTTGATTTACTTGCCAAGAAGTTCATTGCTTGAGCTGGAGTATAATCAGGAATGATCGTTCTCATCTGACCATCTGATTCTTCGATATAAAACGCTCTTCCTTTATTTGAAGTTAATTGTAAACCTTCAGAGCTATCAGGCATTTCACCAACTGACGTTGCTGTACTTAATTCTTTATTTGAATTAAAATACTTTTTAAATAATTCTTTAGCAGCATATGATCCTGATATATTTGTAAAGGCCGTGATCACACTTTGTATTCCTGCTCTAAAAGTTGTTCTGCTTACAAAATGTAATGTATAATAATAACCATCACCTAGATCACTTTTAGATAGGCCATCAATTTTAATTATTTGACCTTTAATATTTAATTCTGTTTGAAGATCATGTCCTTTAATAATTAATTCTAATTCTTCTTCTGCTCTTAATGGAAAATCGTGTAACGTTCCAACTTGGTCAAAACACTTAAGTGTTCCACTAAAAGAAGAGCTATAGATAGATTGCTTTAAATCAAATCCATATATTAAAGCAGTAATAGAAGCATCTCTATTGTCTGCCGATTTAATATTAGCAGCTTCTATAGTACAATGAGAAGGATTAAAGGAATCGGACATTATTCAGTACTTACCGAGTTTTTAAATTCACGTGATAGTTGACCTAAGAATGCATTATCGAATAAAAAGATTTCTTTCTTATTATCGTTAATTTGTTCTTCGTATTCAAAGATACGATAAGGAACCCAATCTTCAGGAATGATTCTTTTAATGATTATCTTCTGCCCTCGTTCAGTACGCATAATCACGCGATCTTCCTTACGAAGATAAATTGTTCGGAATGATTCCGGTGCTAAGATAATATTATCAACTGCCATTTGTTATTTCCTAAACTGTTTTAACATAGTATATAATGTTTTCGTCAATTGTTTCATCTTTGGTCCAATCGAGAACGTCTTCTCCGATTCTACCAGACTGTGCTTGGTACTTATCAACCATATAGTCGTTAAAGGTTTGAGTATTCATTGGCCATTCGTAATATGGATCTATAATATTGTTAGCCATATAAACTAACCAAATATAATCTACAGAGCCATAATAATCCAAGGCAATATCTTCTGCCCTCTCGCTTTCTTTAACTGTATAAGAATAATAAAGATAAGGGTTATTTGCGACTGCTCTTACGAAAGCAGGTCTTCGAGATATATCTTTAACCTTTCTTCCTTGGTAATCTATAACCGGAAAATGTTCAAAGTATTTAGTTGCCATTAGACGTCGTCTCCTTCATAATCTTCAGCCGTTTGTATTTCGAGTTCCTTAAAGGTCATGCCAACTTTGATACCTTGAGGTACACCACCTTCGGCAATAATAATTTCACCACTTGCTCCATAGTCAATAGTAATATTATCAACCATACATGGTTTAAATCTAAGGAAGTGCGATTCATCAATACCTAATAGATTAATACTAACAACCGCAGGGTATTTTAAAAAGGCTCGAGATAATGAATTAGCCCCTAAACCACTTCCGCCATCAACATCAGTGCCTGTTACACTTTGTATTTCTGGTAATATGTTTCTTTTTATTGATCTTATAATCTTTTTAATGGACAATGCTTCTTCTTTACTTTCAGGATATAGTGTCCAATCAAAAGAAAACTGTCTTAGGTTAACTCCTTCGAAAGAAAGCGTTGCTTGAGGGTTAATTGCGGTTCCTCTCGAAGCACCCAATGCTTTACCCAATCCAGGAGCAAAACTGTTTAAAGTATTCTTCATCATAAACGACGCGATCTTTGCGCCTTGACCTGTTGCTGCTTTCTGTCCATCTGTAGTTGCACCAAGTCCTCCAAATATAGCATCAATTCCGCCTTTCGCACCAGCTTCACCTAATGAAAATAAATCTTTAGCAATGTCACCAATATTTCCATCAAACGCAGGAGCCAATGTATCAGCAATAAACGATTCCATAAAAGTTCTTTCAAAGCCATTTATCTGAAGACCAGTTGCATCTGTTAATGTACTAGGCATTGGAAGTTCAACAGCCAATACACCAGTTTCTTGAGCAGTAGCAAATTCAGTCTTTTTAGTTTGACCGTTTGTACCTAACACTAAGTCTTCGTAGCTATACTTTTTAAATATTAATTGAATGCCGTGCGGAAATCCACCCTCAGGAAAGAAGAGTCGTTCAGTATCACCACGATTGGATTCTCGTATCTTGCTGTTTGGTCTTGCCATTCTTTATTTCCTTTGCTGTCTCCGTCTAATTCTAATAAATATGTATACGGATAATGTAATTATTTATAATAAAAATTGGAAAGTATATTATGGCATATAAGGGTAAATTTAGACCAAAAAATCCGACCAAGTATAAGGGTGACCCTACAAAAATTATTTATAGGTCTTTGTGGGAGTTTAAGGTATTTAAATGGATGGATTCTCACCCAGATGTAATATGGTGGCAATCTGAAGAAGTGATTGTTCCATATAGATCGCCGATTGACGGAAAGATACATAGGTATTATCCAGATGTGGTTGTACATAAAAGAGACGGCGTAGGTCAACCTCAAACTATTATGATTGAGATTAAACCAAGCAGTCAATGTAGACCGCCTGATATTAAAAATAAGAACAAGACAAAGACAGGTCGAATATCAAGAAGATATTTAAATGAAGTTAAGACGTGGGGTGTTAACGAAGCAAAATGGAAAGCAGCAAAGAACTTTTGCGCTGACCGCGGATGGCAGTGGACAATAATGACAGAAAAACATATACCAGGAGCTCGATAAGTGGCAAGCCTATTTTCAGATATTCTAGTGAAAGGAATAACATCAGGACAAGTTCCTGCTAGAACAAAAGGTGCAAGGGAATGGTACCGTAAACAAGCAACGTTAGCAGCAGGCAAAAGAATTACAGAAGATGAGATTGTAGGTAATACTGATAAAGGAAGAAACAAAGCGCAGTTACGTGGTGATTCTGTTTATGGATCAATGTACTTTTTTAGGTATGATCCTAAACATAAATCTACTTTACCATACTATGACGCCTTCCCTTGCATATTTCCAATAAATAAAGTAAAAGGCGGTATACTTGGATTGAATATGCATTACTTACCACCAAAGATGAGAGCGCAATTAATGGATGCTCTTTATACAACTGTATCAGACAAAAACTATGATGAGAATACAGCATTGAATATAAACTATAAGATTTTAAATAGTGCTGCCAATATGAAGTTCTTTGCACCTTGCGTTAAAATGTATTTGGCAAAACACGTAAGATCTAAGTTTGTTAAAATCAATTCATCAGAATGGGACACTGCGTTATTTTTACCAGTACAAAGTTTCCAGAAAGCCGGGTCATCGAAAGTTTGGGCAGATTCAAGAAAGCTCATAGCGGGGAATTAATAAATGCCATTTAACATTAGTGAATTTAAAAGTCAGTTCGATAGATATGGCGGGCCAGCTATGGCTAATCTATTTTCTGTTCAAGTAACACTACCACCTGAGCTTCAAAAAAGAATACCTGAAAATAACGCTTTTGATATGGGTCATACGTTTACTTTCTTTTGTTATAAAATGGATATACCTGCGATTGGTATTAATTCATCTGAAGTAGCGTATACAGGACAAATGAAAAAGAAGCATCCAACAAGAGTTCAGAATCCAGGTCCAATGAGTGCATCTTTCTTTGTTGATTCTGATCATCATGTTTTAAGGTTCTTTCACGCTTGGGCTCAAAACATTGTAAATTATAATAAAGGCAATGATGTCTTTGGCGAAGTACACGGTAAACTTCCACATGAAGTTGGATTTAAGAAAGACTTTGCGTGTGATATGATTATTAAACATTACGCAACAGATTCTTATCCTGATGTATATTACGAAACTAAACTACAAGGAGTATGGCCAGTATCTGTTGGAGCATTGAGTTTAGATTGGTCAACAAATACAGCTCTTACCTTAGATGTTCAGTTTACAGTTACTGATATGTCATTCGATGGAGCAAAGTCAGGAAAAACAAATAGCAGATTATCGAGAGCAAGTGGCTTGTTAGATATCCTTGGAGATATAGCAGGCTTCGGAGACGCGGTAAGAGGAACATTAAAAAGCGGGAAACCGACAAGCATACAAGATGCTATCAATAAACTAGATAGACTTGGTAATGCGTTTGGAAAAATATAAGTGATACAATTTTAAATTATAGGAGTATAGTATGGCATTACCAAAAATTAATTTGCCGATCTCGGAATTGATTTTACCGAGTACAGGTGAGAAAACTAAATACAGACCTTTTTCTGTAGCAGAAGAAAAGATCTTGTTAGTTGCACAAGAAGCGGATGACGCAGAACAAGAAGTATTAGCAATGAAACAAATCATTTCTAATTGCTTAATTGAAAAGGATGTTGAAGAACTTGCATTGTTTGATTTTGAATATGTTTATTTAACATTAAGAGCACGTTCAGTTGATAACTTGGCTAAGTTCAAAATTAAAGATCCTGACACGGATGAAGAAGTTGAATTAGAACTTGATATGAGAGAGATTGATATTGCTCGAGATGAAACTCATACAAATGAAATCAAAGTAAACGATGAGTATACTCTGTTTCTAAAGTATCCATCTATTAATGAATTCATAAAGATTGTTGGAATGAATAACGACGATCCTTTAGTTAACTATTTTGTAATGATTTCTTGTTTAGATACATTAGCTTCAGAAGATGAAGTACATAGTTTTAAAGATTATAGTGATGAAGATATTGAGTCCTTTATGGATAGTCTCGGTGGAGATGTTATTCGAGGAATTACTTTATTCTTTGAAACAATGCCGAAGATACGAAAAGAGTTACCATATACGAATAGTGAAGGTAAAGAACAAACGTTTGTCGTGGAGGGCACCCGTAGTTTTTTTACCTAAGCCTTAGCCATATAACGTTAGGGCATTACTATCAAATGATTTTCTCTATGGCACAACACCACAAATGGTCTGTGTCCGAAATTGAGGCTATGATGCCTTTTGAAAGAGATCTTTATTTTAGTATGCTAGTACAATGGATAGAAGAACAGAATGAACAACGGAAACAAGGTTAATATAAATGGCTACAACTAAACCAGAAAAGAAAAAGGCACTGAGTCCAGAAACTGAGGCTATAGTTAAGCGTCTTAAATCTGAAGGAGATCTTGTAAGGAACTCCGGTACGAATTCGATTAAAGAAATTAAAATCAACCTTGAAAAATTTGCTGATGCGTTTACGGCAATTAAATTAAGTTCTGAACAAACAGCTAAAGTCCTAACAGATTCTTGGGAAGGAAACGAAGCACTACTCAAAAATATTGATGAAAGTTTAGTTGGTCTGAGCGACACAGAAAAAGATGCTGAATTGGCAAGAAGAAAGGAAGCCCAAAAGGAAGCCATCGCAAATAAAGAAAATAAGTCTGAATCTGGTATCCTCGCACAATCTTTAAAAACAACTCTTTCAATGGGATTTAAAGGTCTAAAAGATGGCTTCATGGCAGTAAAGAAAGATCCATGGGGTACGTTATTAAACATTGGTAAGTGGGCAATTATATTACCAGTATTAGCCGGAGCGATTAAAGGATTACTTGATAAGTTATTTGGCGAAGGCAAAATGGCGGAGGTCTATGATAAATTATCAAATAGTCCGTTTGTTAAAGTTGCCATGGAATATCCGTTAGCAACTTTGCTTGGAAGTTTAGCGCTGATGGCTGGTCTTAAGTGGACAGCACTGTATGGAACTATGATGCTTGCTGCAAAAACTATGGGTGTTAAAGGTGGCAGCAATCCTGGCGGTGTTGTTGGTACAGGTGCAGACGGTAAAGACGGCAAGAAAGGTGGTGGGAGATTCAAAGGTTTAGGTAAAAATGTGTTAAAGATGGCCAAAGGTAATTTAGCCATTACTGCTATTACTTCAGGCGGTCTATTACTTCTGTCAAATATGGATGATGGCGAAACTACAGATGTTGCTTCTGAAATGGCGGCGCTTGATGCTGAATATTCTGGTAAAGAAAAAGCAGCCAAAGATAAAATGTTAACATCGTTTGATAACGACAGAGCAGGAATTAGTGATATCTTATTAGGAACCTTGGGTGGTGCCGGTACCGGTGCTGCAGTTGGTGCTGTAACAGGTGGTGGAGTCGGAGCTTTGCCAGGAGCTGTATTTGGTGGCTTAACAGGATTCTTTACTAGTGTTGGTCAAGTTGCGTATGAAGCGTATGATGATTTTAAACATGACATTGATGAAGTTCCAAACGAATTAGAAAAAGCGTTAAAACATGAAATGAAACAGAACAAGTTATCATTGATGTACGGAAGAACTGAACAGGCAGCAGAGTTAACTCGAAAGACAACAGAAGGCATGCAAACTTTTGTTAACGACTTACGAGACAATATGACTACTGATGCAATATTCGGCGATGCAAATATTGCAGCCCTCGAAGCCGCAAGTAAAAGCGAGATAACAGAGAAAGGACGAAGAAAAAATAAAACTGAATATGTTATGTTCGGTGGAGAACTAGTTAAGTTATCATCAATTAATAAACGTCTCGAAGAAGCTAAAGAAACAAGAGTAACTAGAGAAAGACAATTAAAAGCATCTGAAAGATTACTTGAATTGAGATTAGGTGAAGTAGAATCTGTTGAAACTTCAATTGATAACGCGAATAATTTAAATGCTCAAATTGATGAAGTGGCAGCAAAGGCAGCTGCAGCCAAACCAAATATAACTCCATCAGTTGAAGAAAGAGATAAGAAACAAACAGTTGCATCTGGTGGATTTGCTTTAAACGTAACGAACAATTATATTACAAAGGGTGGAGATACAATGGTACAGAATAAGTCTGATAATCGAGTATCTTCACAGAATAGTACTAATGCTGTTGTCTTTGGTGGTGGCGGTGGAAGATTTGACGGTGGAACTGGTTTACCGACTGGCGGCGCGGCATAAAAAAGGAACTCCGAAGAGTTCCATAAAACGGCTCGGCAGGATGTCACCTACGGAGATTGTTTTTAATTATTTTCCTTTCAAATACTCAAGTACTTTTTCAGGAGCGGTTTCTCCATACGGATCTGTAGCACAATCATCTTCTTGACCAGGTTCACTAAACATCCTTTCAACAATACCATCGTCTACGACCATAGCATATCTCCAAGATCTTTTACCAAAACCAAGATTGTCTTTTGCGACTAACATATCCATTCCTGCTGTAAATTCACAAGATCCATCTGGAATAAATTTAACATTCTTTACTCTTAGATCTTCTGCCCAAGCATTCATTACGAATGTATCGTTACAAGCAATACAATAAACCTCATCAACATCGTTCTCAATAATTTGATCGTATAGTACGTCAAATCCTGGGACTTGATTATTTGAACAGGTTGGTGTAAATGCACCGGGTAGAGAAAAAACAACTACTCTTTTAAATTTAAAGAAATCATCAGTTGTAGGATGGCTCCAATCGAACTCACCGGTTTCTACGTTTCTGCTTCTTACTTTAAAAGTTACGTTAGGGATAGTTTTCATTATATAGTTTCCATTTTATAGAGGGAGGCATTGCGCCTCCCAGATTAAGATAGATTAACCTTTTAAGAATTCCTTCTTAGTATTAATCTTTATTTTACGAGCCTTTTTACTTTCAGGAATTATTCGTTCCAGTGCAATTGTTAAAAGACCGTTTTTGAAGTTAGCGTCAATTACTTCAATATCGTCCGCAAGAGTAAAACTCCTGGTGAACTTCTTGAAGGAAATACCACGGTGAACGTATTCGCCGCCGCCGTTAAAGTAATCTCCTGCTTCATCCCATGTGGAACGAACAGTTAAATTAGCTTCTTTTACTTCAATTTCAACATCATCAATATCAAGACCTGCTAAAGCAAGATCAATAAAGAACTTTTCGCCTTTGTCGGTTCTGATATTATAAGGCGGGAAGCCTTGAGATTGTTGTTGATGCTGTGGGAACTCCGCCAATCTGTCAAAGACTCTATCGAATCCAAGAGCAAAGGGGTGAAGTTGGTTTATATTTAATCCAGTCATATTATTCTCCTATTAAGCAAGATTAATTAAATTTGAGGGTATATCCCTCGGTTAGTTGTAAGACCCTATCGGCATCCTACAAATCTATTTATAACGAAGAAAGACATCCTTGTCTAAAAAGTTATTCCTTTTCTTCTGTCTCAGTTGCTGCTTTAACTGCACCGCTAGCTGCATCAAGAGTATATGTTGTTACATCAGATACGTCTTTGATTACACCGCTGATAATACCAGTTGTTCCATCGACAACATTGCCGACTGAACTACAGCCTATTACAAAAAAGGTCAATACGAATAGTATATACTTCATAGCCTTCTGTCCTTATTACTAAGTACTTCCGAGGGTGGTTTCCTACCCACAAATGGAAGGCGTACCACTTGATACGCCGAACATCTTCCTTGAGATAATTTAATTATACAACAAACTTAGAGAAATGTCAACTATTTCTTTCCGATATTGTATTTGACTGTTAGTTCCCAATCGTTCTTTTCTTTAAACGAAATGATTTTAATTTGATTTAGAGAAGCGACCGGATCTGCTGACTTTGAAGGATCCACTATTTTAATAAGTTCCCATTCTTCTAATAAGTTCACAATCGTATTACGACGTGATATATCTTCTTCTGATAACGTATTGTGCTTTCCATCTAAAATAAACAATTCTTTAAAATGCAGAATAGCATACCTACCTTTCTTGTGTAGGATATGACATGATTGGTATAACTTTTTTTCTTTACGGCTTGAAATGCCTATACGAGTCAGAGTCTCTTTTACTTTGAGGAAAGAATCCTGCGTGGGCAATTCAACTTCGACACCTACTCCCTTGAAAATATCTGTGTCCATGATTTATATTCACCT